>Ga0154006_1000284_pt1 | contig 17092 bp, 21 predicted proteins | sample TSFL090MetaG_FD_104747 | JGI IMG/M metagenome (GOLD analysis project Ga0154006, IMG submission 104747) | Attine ant fungus gardens microbial communities from Florida, USA - TSFL090 MetaG | ecosystem: Host-associated > Fungi > Mycelium > Unclassified | place: USA: Florida, Wakulla State Forest...
TCTGAGGATAAACCCCAGACTTAACAACATCTTTTGCTACTGTCTAAACTTCGCTTTTTTGAGCCTTTTGATTATTAAATCATCAACTCACAAATCAGTAAGTGGCCATTTGTGATACTTACTCTCTTATCATCCTCATTAATGAGCATAGTACTCAGAAGCTTTTTAGAAAGTGAGCCCTAGCTGTAAAGGGGACTTCACTGTTAGTTAGGGACAGTAGGTAGATAGCCTAGACAAAACTCATGTCTTTGCCTGAGATCTGACCTTTACATCAAGTGGGCTTGTATTTAGTTTTTACTATCAGCTCTGTACTACTAGTCTATTGTGATCAGTCTATACAAGGGAACAACAGTAACCTCTTAAAGACCTGTCTAGCTTAGAGATTCCCTTCTCAGAGATAATATTGTTTTACTCTTCTTAGTCAGTAACTAGTTATAAGTTCAGACAAAGAAGACCACTTATCCTTATATGAGGAATTATCATCATTACCACCACTATTACTACTACTACCATATATGTCTTGGCAACAGTAATAGCAACAGCAACCTAGAGGGCAACCTACTGCTCTTGTATTACAACCCACTCCTCTTACTCAGAAAGAGCAACTCCTTTCTCTAATAGCCAGCCTGTAGCAGCAGGTGGTCACTTTTTTGCAGCAGAATAAAGGAGCAAAAAAGGAGATAGCAAAATATTCTTTGTTTAGTGGGAAGATAGAGAAAGTGAGTGCATTTATTAATATAGCTTGCTTGTACCTCAGTATAAAGATGATAGGGGAGTTGGAGGCAATAAAGATGGCCTAGGTGCTATCTTATATACAGGAGGGAGTAGCAGAAGTATGGAAGGATAATCTGCTAGATGAGTTATCAAAGAGAGAGTCAGAAATGGAAATGGCAGAGGAATTATTCAGCAAAATGAGAAACAAATTTGGGGAAACAGCAGAAGAAGAGAGAAAAGTTGAGCAGCTGAGAATAATAGAAAAAGAGAGGAGGAAGTATGATGAGTATGTCCAAGAATTTAAGAAGATTGCAAGAGAAAGTAGATATAAGGGATGACCTCTCATAGAAGAATTCAAGAGAGGGCTAAATAGAGAAATCAGGAAGAAGTTGGCAGAGGCAAAAAGCTCCCCCAGCACAATAGAAGAATGGCAGAAAAGAGTAGTCAGGCTAGATAAGAACCAAAGGTAGAGTAAAGTAGAGGAACAGATATTGGGGAGAAATACAATGTATCCACAGGGAAATTCATAGCCTAGAGGAGAGTTTGGGAGAGGGTCATATAGAAGAAGGGAAGGGCAGATCATGTAGAGGCTAGAAGACCAGTATAGAGGAGGATATCAGAATAGAGGGGGACAGCCAGGGCCAATAAGAGACCCTAACACAATGGAAGTAAATAGAGGAAGAGGAGGGAATAGAATGTACTTCATATATGGAAAGTAGGGCCATATGGCCAACAATTGTTGATAGAGGAAGGAAAAAGAGGAGAGAGTAGTGGAAATGCTATAAGAGTCAGCAAAAGATAATAGAGAACAGTAAGCTCCCAACTGGTCTCTTCAAATATATACAGTGTATTGTGCCCAGAAAAGCTGGGAAATAAAGTTTCTTGTCAAAGCAACACTAAGAAAGTAAAAGATGTGCCACACATACTCTAACCACTAAGAGAAATGTAAATGAAAGTGGAATTGGAAAAGTTAGAAAACTATAAAGGGGTAGTAGTAAAAGTACTGTTGGATAACAGGACAACAGGTCTATTCATGGACACAAAGTTTATGAAGGAGAAGGGATTTAAGCTAGAAAAACTAAAGAATCCTCTGTTAGTACAAAATATAGATGGAACTGTCAATGTGGGAGAAGCAATTACTCATCAGGTAGAGTACAATATGTTCTTCAAAGGACATATTGAGAGAGCATGGATAGACATATGCAATCTGAAAAAAACAAAGGTGATATTGGATATGTTATAGTTAGCTATCCATAATCCAGAAATCAACTGGGAGAAGAGAGAGGTAAAAATAATGTACTATCTACCAACATGTGGAAAGAAAAAGTAGAAAGAGAAGAAAAAAGTAGTTAGAAAAACAGAAAAGAAAAAAACAGTAGAAGAACTGGTATCAAGAAGGTTTTGGAAATGGAAAAAAGTATTCAGAAAAGTAGAGTCAGAGAGGATACCAGTACAAAAGGCCTGGAACCATGTGATAGTATTAAGGAAAGGCTTTGTGTCTAGAAAAGGGAAGGTATATTTATTATCAAGGGAGGAATGAGAGGAAGTACAGGCATTTGTAGAAGACCAACTACAAAAGAGATATATCTAACTGTCAAAATCGCCACAAACATCTTCTATCCACTTTGTAGTAAAAAAGGATGAAAAATAATGAATGGTACAGAATTACAGATATGTAAACTAGTAGACTATCAAAAATGGTTATCTATTACCACTAATCATTGATATTCTAGATGAAGTAGAAAGTAAAAGGGTCTTCACAAAGCTAGACCTGAGATAGGGGTACAACAACATTAGAATCAAAGAAGGAGACAAATAGAAGGCAGTATTCACAATGTATATTGAAGTCTATGAGCCAACTATAATGTACTTTGGGCTCACAAACTCCCCCACTATCTTCTAAACAATAATTTTTGATTATTAAATCATTAACTCACAAATTAGTAAATGGCTATTTGTGATAGGATTTCCAATAGCTCATTCAACTCCTTTATTATTCCTACTGCAAACTACACTCCCCTGTTTGATATAATACTTTCTGGAAGCCCATGCAGTTTCTAGATATGGTCTCTAAACAGCCTGGCGAGTCCCTCTGCTGATGTTTTCTTTATAGTTACTATGAAGTATGCTATTTTGCTAAACCTATCACACACCACTAAAATTGCATTATAATCTTGAGCTAAGGGTAGCTTTGTGATGAAGTCTGCTGAGATATGGCTCCATAGTTTCTCTAGGATTGTATTTGGCATTAACTTTCCTGCTGGGGCCTTACTTCTATTTTTATATTGCTGGTAGGTATCACATCCATCTACATATCTCTCTACTTCCCTTGTTACTCCTGGCTACTAGTAGTTTCTTGTAACCAGCTCTGCTGTTTTCCATTTTCCTCTATGTCCTCTTACTGGCATGTCATAATGTAGGTATACCACCTCTCCTCTCAGTTCTCCCTCTAGTATATATATACATCTTTCCTTCATAACTACTTTTTCCTCTATTAACTATTCTTTATCTCTAAGGCTTTTTATCTCCACTCTCTTTAACTCTTCTACTGCTTTTACTACTTCCTCATTTCCTTTCTATACTTTCTTAATTTTCTCTCTCAGACTCCCATCTTCCACTAGTATTTCTACTCTTCTTATCCACTCTGGCCTAATCAATGTTCTATTCTCATTATTGTTCTCCACTTCCTTCTGCCAGTCTGCTCTTTGACTTAGTCCATCAGCTTTACCTATGCTTTTTCCAGGGATGTACTTCAAGGTGAAGTTAAAGCATAACAAGTACAAAGCCCACTAGGCTTGTCTCTGATTTAGCTTTTGGCTTGTCATAAAATACTAGAGATTTTTATGGTCTGTCCAGATCTCAAACTCCATTTTTGCTTCTTTTAGATAATGTTTCCATACTTCTAGACATTGAATTACTGCTAGTATCTCTTTGTCATAAATCTTGTAGTTTTGTTCTGTTGCATTCAGCAATTTAGAGATAAAGACTACTAGCCTCCATTTCCCATCTTTATACTTTGTTGACAACACTCTCTCTGTTGTATAGTCTGATATATCTACTTCTACCTGTATTTCTTTGTCTAGGTCTGGTATTGCCAAGACTGGCTCTATCATGAATATCTCATTCAATTTTCTGAATGCCTTCCCTTATTTCTTCTCCCATCTCTACTTCTCCTCTTTTCTAACCAACACATATAGTGGTGCTGCAAGCTTTGCAAAGTCTTTAATAAATTGCCTGTAGTAGTTGGCGGATTCTAGAAACTTTTGCATCTCTTTTACATTCTTCAGTGTTGGCCAGTTTAAGACTCCTTCTATCTTATCCTTTTGCATTTCTACCCCCTTTGGTCCTATTACTACTCCTAAAAACTCCACTTCCTTTACCTTCTACTAACACTTCTCTAGTTTTACAAAGAGATCATTTTTCTTAAATTGCTTCAATACTTTCTCTACTATTTCATCATGTTCCTTCTTTATTTCTGTTGCTATAATAATGTCATTTATAAAGGTGGCCATATTCCCTTGATTTATTATATCATGGAACAGGTCATTCATCATCATCTGGAAGGTAGTGGAGGAGTTTATAAGCCTAAAGTATATTATAGTTAGCTCATAGACTCCAATATATGTTATGAATGCTATCTTTCATTTGTTTTCTTCTTTGATTCTAACATTGTTATACCCTTACCTTAGATCTAGCTTTGTAAAAACCTTCTTACTGCCTACTTTGTCCAGGATATCAACAATCAGTAGTAATGGATATTTATTCTTGACTATCCACTAGTTCACATATCTATAATCTTACACCATTCGTTATTTACCATCCTTTTTGGTTACAAAATATACTGGCAATGTCTATGGTGATTTTGATAGTCAGATATAACCTTTTTACAGTTGATCTTTTACAAATACTAATATCTCCTCTCGCTCTTCCCTTAACAATGAATACACCTTCCCTTTCTTAAATACAAAACCCTCCTTTAGCTTTATTGCATGATCCCAGGCCTTTTATACTGGCATTCTTTCTGATTCCACCTTTCCAAACACCTTTTTCTACTTCCAAAATTTCTTTGGTACCAGCTTTTCTACTATTTTTTCTTCTTTTATCTTTCTAACCTTTTTATTTTTTTTTCCTTCTTCTTTTTTCTATATATAGGTAGGCATCTTGTCATCCTCACTTCTCTCTTTTTCCAATCTATTTCTGGATTATGGGCAGCTGGCCATAGCATACCTGGTATCACTTCTGTCTTTCCCAAGTTACATACATCTATTCTCACTCTTTTTACATGTCTCTTGAAAAACATATTACACTCTACCTAGTACATAATTGCTCCTCCCATGTTTATCATCCCATCTACATTTCTCACTAATAGTGGATTTTTTAGCCTCTTTAACTTGGATCTCTTTCTTTTTGCAAATTGGGCATTCATGAACAACCTAGTCGCACTACTATCTAGTAGTACTTTTACTACCACTTTTTCATGACTCTCTAACTTTTCTAATCCTATTTTCATCCACACTTCTCTTAGCAGCTGGAGTGTGCACCATACATCTCTTATTTCCTCAGTATTGCTTTGACAATAGATTTTATTACCCAGATTTTCTGGGTGCAATACACTATATATTAGAAGAGGCCAGTTAGGAGCTTACTGTTCTCTATTGTCTTTTGCTGGCTCTTGTGGCATTTTCACTATTCTTTTTTTTCTTTCTTTTCTCTGCCAATAGTTTTTGGCTATATGGTCCTACTTTCTATACACAAAGTACATTTTGTCTCTTTCTCTCCCTCTGTTAACATCCATTATATTAGGGTCTCTTTCTAGCCCCTATTGTTCTGCTCTATTTTGGTATCCCACTCTATACTAGCCTTTATGTAATTTGACCCTCTTTTCCTCTGTATAATCCTCCCCCAAGTCCTCCCCTAGGCTGTATATTTCCCTATAGGTATACTACATTCCTCCTCAATATTCTTTCCTCCATTTTGTTATAAGATGGTTCCTAAAAAGAAAACTATTTCCTGTGTATTTCTCAACTTAGTAAATAATATCCAGGATTATAATGCCAGAGGGATATAAATAGTGTGGGAAGACTTATGTAAGATATGTACAATTATTAGTCAGGGTCATATGACTACAGGAAATAGGTGCACAGACTAATAGACATTTGTATAAGTAGCAGAATAATCTAGCAAGGAACTCTATTAAGTTTTTCTTGAACAACTAACTTGGTTGAGCTCTAAGTTCTCATAACTTTATGCTAGCATGCTTTACTCTACCTCTAGTTCCTGTCTAGTTTGACTGCTCTTTTCTGCCATTCTTCTATTGTACTAGGGAGGCTTTTTACCTTTGCCAACTTCTTTCTGATTTCCCTGTTCATCCTTCTCTTGAATTCTTCTATGAGAGGTCATCCCTTATATCTACTTTCTCTTGCAATCTTCTTAAATTCTTGGATATACTCATCATACGTCTTTCTCTCTTTTTCTATTATTCTCAGCTGCTCAACTTTTCTTTCTTCTTCTGCTGTTTTCCCAAATTTATTTCTTATTTTGCTAAACAACTTCTCTGCCATTTCTGTTTCTAACTCTCCCTTTGATAGCTCGTCTAGTAGATTGTCCTTCTATACTTCTACCACTCCCCTCTGTATATAAGATAGCATCCAGGCCATCTTCATTGCCTTTAACTTCTCTATCATTTTCATACTGAGATACAAGTAAGCTATATTAATAAACATACTCACTTCCTCTATCTTCCCACTAAACAAAGGAGATTTTGCTACCTCTACTTTTGCTTTTCTATTCTGCTGCAAGAGAGTGGCCACCTGCTACTGCAGACTGGCTATTAGAAAAAAAAGTTACTCTTCCTGAGTAAGAGGAGTAGATTGTAATACAAGAGCAGCAGACTGCTCTCTAGGTTGCTGTTGCTGTTGCCATTGCCAAGACATGTATGGTGGTAATAGTGATGGTGATAGTAGTAATAATAATAATTCCTTATACAAGAATAAACCATCTTCTTTGTCTGAACTTATAACTAGTTACTGACTAAAAAGAATATCACAAATGGCCCTTACTGATTTGTGAGTTGATGATTTAATAATCAAAAGGCTTAAAAAAGCAAAGTTTAGACAGTAACAAAAGATGTTGTTAAGTCTGAGATTTATCCTCAGACATACAGTTCTTAAATACATGATTGTGGTAGTTTGTATACCAGAACAGTCTACTATATAATCACTACCTATTGTTCTACATATAGAAGTGCTATTGTTCTTGAAATAGAGATGACCTAACCATCTTAGGGCAGTCCTTTGTTCTATTCAAGAATAGATAATAATCTATAGGTAAAGATCAGTGTTATATGCAAACATTGAGGATCTTGTATCTCCATGGGATCTTATTGCCTTGGGATTTATTTATAGCCAAAAGAAGTACATTGAAGAGAGCTTCATGATGGTCATTGAAGCAAATGATTATGTTAAGCAGTTTCCAAGATATTGGCAATTTAGTATCTGGTAACTTGGTGATCACTGACTGATCTGCTGATAACTCAGTAAATACTAATTGCTTTGAGATGTTTTTGGTACTGTTTGAAAGGTCTTTTTAAAAGCTTTTGGTGGCCATTTAGATTGTTAAAATTGGTCAAGTATTCCTGGAGTTATGGTGCAAATGAAGTTTGTGACAAAGAGTAAAACAATATTATCCCTAAGAAGAGAATCCCTAAGCTAGATGGGCCTTTAAGAGGTTACTGTTGTTTCCCTGCATAGACTGATTACAATAGACCAGTAGCATGGAGCTGATAGCAAAAACTAAATACAAGTCCACTTGATATAGAGGTCAGGTCTCAGATAGGGGCATAAGTTTTGTCCAGACCATCTATCTACTGTCTCTAACTAACAGTAAAGTCTCTTTTATAGTTAGGATCTGCTTTCCAAAAAGCTTTCAAGTGCTGTACTTATTAGCAAAGATAATAAGAAAGTAAGTGGAAAGTGAAATGTTGAGACTGCAAGATACAGGATCAACAATAGGTATTGAGTTCTTATATTAGCATGAAGTTATGAGGACTTAGAGCTCAACCAAGGTAGTTATTTAGGAAGAACTTGATAGAGTTTCTCATTGGATTCCTCTAGGTACTTATACAAATATTAGATGGTCTGTGCACCTATCTCCCATGATCACATGACCCTTACTAAGAACTATCTATATCTTATATAATTCTTCCCACATTATTTATATCTTTCTTGCATTGTATTCTTGGATATTTCCCATCAAGTTGACAAATGTGTGAGAAATAGTTTTCTTCTTGGTTGTCTCATAACAAGGTGTTTAGAAAGCTTAAAAAGGTATTCACAATAGAGCCAGTCTTGGCAATACCAGACCTAAACAAAAAAATGAAAGTAGAAACAGATACATCAGACTATGCAATAGAAGAGATGTTGTCAACAAAATGTAAGGATAGGAAATGGAGACCAGTAGCCTTTATCTCTAAGTTGCTGAACACAACAGAACAAAACTATAAAATTCACAACAAAGAAATGTTGGCAGTAATTCAATGTCTGAAAGCATGGAGACACTATGTAGAAGGGGCAAAAATGGAGTTCAAGATCTGGATGGACCATAAAAACCTCTAGTATTTTATGATAAGTCGAAAGCTGAACTGGAGACAAGCTTAGTGGGCCTTATACTTGTTACACTTCAATTTCACCTTGAAGCATGTCCTGGGAAAAAGCATAGGTAAAGCCAACAAACTGAGTCAAAGAGCAGACTAGCAGAAAGAAATAGAGAACAATGACGAGGATAGAATGTTGATCAAACAGAAGTGGGTAAGAAAAGTAGAAATGCTAGTAGAAGATAGAACTCTAAGAGAAAGAATTAAGAAGACATAGGAAAAGGACAAGAAAGTAGTAAAAGCAGTAGAAGAGTTAAAGAAAGCAGAAATAAAGAACCTAAGGGACAAGAAATGGGCAATTGAGAAAGGAATAGTTATAAAGAAAGAATGTATATACATTCCAGAAAAGGACTTGAGGAGAGAAATAATACACCTCTACTACAATACTCTAGTTGAAGGATATGGAGGAAGATGGAAAACAGTGGAGTTGGTCACAAGAAACTACTGGTGACCAGGAGTGACAAGGAAAGTAGGGAGATATATAGACAGATGCAATGCTCATTAATAGTATAAGAATAGAAATGGAGTCCTGGCAGGAAAGCTAATACCAAATGCAATCCCAGAGAAACTGTAGAGCTATATTTTAGCAAACTTTATTATAAAGCTGCCCTTAGCCCAAGAATACAATGTAATCTTAGTAGTATGTGACAGATTTAGTAAAATGGCACACTTTATAGCAACCACAGAAAGAACATCAGCAGAGGGACTTACCAGGTTGTTTAGAGACTATATCTAGAAGCTGCACAGGCTTCCAGAAAGTATTATATCAGACAAAGGAGTGCAGTTTGCAGCAACAATAATGAAGGAGTTGAACAAACTATTGGGGATTCAGACTAAGTTGTTAACAGTTTACCACCCCTAGATGAATAGACAAACAAAGAGGATAAATCAGGAATTGGAGCAGTACCTAAAGATCTTTATCAACCATAGACAAGAACAATGGCCAGACTAGTTGGGGATAGCTGAGTTTATATATAATAACAAGATACATTTGGCTACAAAAGTGTTACTATTTAAGGCTAATTACAGTCAAGATCTAAGGATGGGATTTGAAGGGAGAAGAAAGAGAAAGTACAAAGCAGTAGAAAAGTTTATAGAAAAGATACAAAAAATTCAGAAGGAAGCAAGGACAGTCTTGAGAAAAGCTTAAGATGAAATAAAAAAGTTTGCAGACAGGAAACAAAGCAAAGGGGAGAAATATAAAGTAGAGGACTTAGTATTACTAAGTACCAAAGATCTCAAGTAGCAGATAAAAGAAAGACAATTGGAGAAATTGATGGAACACTTTGTGGAATCTTATAGAATAAAAGGGATTATCTCAAGTAATGCAGTAGAATTAGAATTGTCTAGTTCTATTAGAATATACCCTGTAGTCAATGTAAGTTGAATACACCTGTATAAGCCACAAGTGGAGAGGTAGAAAAGGGTACCACTGAAACCAGTTATTATCAAAGAAAAAGAAGAATTCAAAGTAGAAAAAATACTAAACAAAAGAATAGTAAAAGAAAAGGAGAAGTTTTTAGTACAATAGAAGAGATATATAGCAGAAGAAGATACATGGGAAAGAAGAGAGAATTTGGAGAATACAAAAGAGTTAGTAGAAGAGTTTGAGAAGGAGTATGGCAAAGAGGCCAAAAAAGTATGGTAACAAGAAAAAGAAAAGAATAAAAAAGTATTCTCAAGAAAACTACCAAGGAGGTTTATGGCTAAAATACTGTGGAGATAGTCTAACAAGGAGTACAAGAGACAAAGGGAGAAAAGATGGGAGGAAAACTAGAGATGATGGAAAAGTTCCTTGGGACAAAAAAACTTGAAGAAGAGACTATATTATGAGATAGTTTCTAGAAAAGAAACTATTTCCCATGCATTCCTCAACTTAATGGATAATATTTAGGAGTATAATGCAAGAGGGATATAAATAGCATGGGAAAGCTTATGTAAGATATGTACAGTTATTAGTAAGGGTTATGTGATCATAGGAAATAGGTATACAGACCAATAGACATTTGTATAAGTAGTTGTACAATCTAATGGAGAACTTTATTGAGTTCTTTCTAAATAACCATCTTGGTTGAGCTTTAAAGTCTTTATGACTTTGCACTAACAGGACTCTATGTCTAAGGATAAACCTCAGACTTAACAATATCTTTTGCTACTTGTCTAACTTTGCTTTTTTGAGTACTTTGATTATCAAATCAACCAATCACAAATTAGTAAGTAACCATTTGTGATAGTTTGTTAAGTCTACTGTTTTCTGTCTCCATTGTCTCTGCAAAGGACATGGGGTTATGTTTATTTCAGATATAGGTCTAGAGGGCTATAAGAGGGTCTCTTTGTCTCTGTTACAGGACAAGATGACTTTCCTAAGGATGTCTCTGTTTCTATCACAGGACAGATAACTGACTGAGGGCTTAGAGTGGGTTTCTGTTAAGAACCTATCTCTATAGAAGTGTCTCTATTTCTATTACAGAACAGATGACTTACTAAGAGCTTAGAGTAGGTTTTTGTCAAGGACCTATTTCTATAGTAGGCTGGACTCTAGGTGTAAAGAGAAAGGTTTGTCTCTCAAACTATTGGGAGCAGGCTAGCTTGTATATCACAGTTGGTCCTGAAAAACTTTGGATTTGTGTAAACATTTCCAAAAAACCCTTGTAGGTGGCTAGAACCACTCTGAGATCCCTATTTTTCCTCTACAAGCCAGTGTGAGAAACTGGATATAATGTCAAACTTTTCTCTCAAAACAGAACCTATATCATTAGAAGAACACTTTTAGTATAGTTGTAGTATAGTTTCTGCCTACCACACTTCATCCACTAAACTAGAGATATTTCACTTTTGCCCCCAAGCTATGCCTGCTATCAGAAACACCAAGACTCTTGCTAAATACCTCTCACTAAAAAAGAAGAGTGCAACTGAGAAGTCATTGCTAGAAAGGATAAAAATGGAACCTACTCCATTTACTAAACTCTATGACAGACTTGTTGAAGTAGACCCCTGCTAGTACAAAGTAGACAACCTCTACTTTGTATTCTGCCCTCCAGAACTACTATTATGAGAGCCCCAAAAAGGAAAAGGTTTCCCATGCATTTGAACACTTAATCCAAAACCCCAAAGTATACAATGGAGTAAGGATATAAATAGGGTGGGGACTTAGTAAGTCAAATCACATGATAAGGTCAGGTGATCATAGAACATTCTGGAAAGAACATGTGATTGCAGGACTCTAGGGTACAGCCACTGTAGTAGTAGTATAAGTAGGGCTACAATCCAACAAAGAACTCCATCGAGTTCTTCTTGAACATCCACCTAGGGTGATCACTAAGGACATTCACTGTCCATTGATAACAACTACATTTTTGCAAAACCAAAAAGTTATTATGCATAAAGGAGTATAAAGAACTCCTGGAACCTATCTTAGATCATATATTGCCATTTTTTACTAAGATGAGCAAAAACAAGACCTGGGCTAAGGATCCACAGTATAACTCACTATGAAAATGGTTCAATCAACTGCAGGATGTAATTATAGAGCTAGACAAAATTGGTTACAAGCTTACAGCTAAAGAGTAGAAAATACTGAAAGGCACTTGTAAGCATCTGAAGAATGTAGATTTTTCTAAACTAGCTACTAGAATACCAGAGATTTATAAAGCTCTTCTAGAGCTCAATATCACTATTCCATAAACATAATATGATTGGAATGGTATTCAGTATAACATAATAGCATTAAGAGGCTAAATTTAGATATTTTTTTTTCCTTTTACCCTTTTGAAAACATACTCAAGAACTATAATTAATTACTTAAATTAGATATGTTGACTTTTACCAACTTCACCACCACTGTTTCCTTTGCTAACTTCAGTGCTAAGAACTAGGACACACTTGTTAGAGATGGCATCAGCCCTGAGCATATGCCTTGGGATGAGACAAAGATATAGATGCTGTAAAATGCATGTCAGAGTACTACTCTGACCCTTAAGAACTATGTTGATCAGGTGCTCAATAGAGCAATCAATCTCTATAACAGTACCTTGACCACTGCTTATAATAAAATTGCAACTTTGAAGGCAGAAGTTGTCTGTCTTTGGGAAGAGCTGACAAGGCTCCCTAGAGAGAATATCACCTTCAAAACCAAGGTGCCAAAGCCACCAAAATTTGCAGGCTCTGAAAATAAGATGCATCCATATAATTGGTTGAGCCAAATTGCTCTATACTATTTGGTATCTAGTATTATATTAGATGATTAGAAAATCATATATACCCTTATCTGTTTATATACTCCTACCAGCACATATATGAAATTGTATTATGACAAGGCTGAAGTAGAATTGAGTATTGGTTCTTGAAGTGACTTTGTTCAAGAACTCAAAAATATTTATAGACAACAAGATAATAAGGAGAAAGCAAAGAAGGAATTAACAGTACTCTAGGTCAACAAAGACCTGACAAGAAAGAACTTTGTCAAATATACAGAATGGTACAGAACATTGGCAAGAATTGTCAACTATAGTGACAAAGTTTGTATTGACAAAATAAAGAAGATTATCTTTGACAAGCTGTAAAATATACTTGTTATCTATAAAATTACAAATCAATCTCCAAAGACATGGGATGACTATCTAAAGTTGTTGATATAAGCATACAAGGCCTTATATCTAGACAAGGCCCAGGGTGTAATTTTTGGTCCAGAGGCAATTGGAGAGAAGAGTAGAGAAAAAAAAGATCTAGATGCAATGAAAATAGATGAGATTCAGAAGAAAGAAGGAAAGAGCTTGTGATACTGTCAAATATGTGCTGGAAAAGACTCTAAGAATAAGTTGAAAATACATAATACTGTAGACTGTTACAATAAGCCCAGTAATGAGAACAAGCATTCTCATAAGACCTCTTTCCAGAAACCATCTCTACTGGGTCCAAGCAAGAATAAGAATCAGTCATTTAGAGTACGGCTGATAAAAATATTGGAGGAAGATAGTAATGATCCAGATTCTTCTCCTGAGGATGTCAAAATTAATAGCACATCAATTGAGGATATCTCTGATCCTGTTCCCCCAAGTGAAAAGGGAAAGGAGATGCCTAAATTGGATTTTCTCTTAGAACTATAGAGTATAATGTCTGTGATCTATAGTTGAAGGAAAGTATATTCTTTATTAGCTTGCAAAAGGTAGAAGTAGTACTGGAATCTTATAATAATATAGTGTACAACAAGACTATCTCCTTTCAAACTCCAGTTACACTTTGGGTATATGGAAAGAAAGTACAAACTGAGGCTTTAGTTGATTCAGAAGCTACCATGAACTTCATTGACAGAGTTGTCATAGCAAATAATAACCTGGTAACTTATAAACTAGCAAATCCATATTGTATAATCAATATGAATGGCATTCCCAACAAGGTGGGACAGATAACTGAGTATGTCTAAGCTTATATAGAAATTGGATTGCACAAAATGACCCAGCATCTATTTGTTACTAACTTAGGGAATAAAGAAATGATGATTGGGTATTTGTACTTGTATAAGCATAATCCAAATATTGATTAGCAAAAAAGTTAATAGAAGTTCACCAGGTGTCTAGATACATATACTAGTAAAGCCCATAAAATATGAGATATAAAAGCAAGAGCTAATAAACTTCACCTTGAACTAGATATCAGCAGATCTTCTTCATTGAACAGCATAGGAGATAAGAACTCTGACAACTATATTCTTAGCTGGGCAGATATAACTGATCCAGGTAGTCATCAACAGGCAATAATAATTGCAGCTATACTCAACAATTGAGACCAATATAGAGACTCAGATTGTAAAGATACAAAGACCTAGAAGATTCATGTGCTAGAGTAACTACATAAGTATGGGAATGTGTTTTCAAAGAATAAGTTAGAGAGAATACCAATATAGAAACCATATGACTATGTAATTGACTTTGTGGAAGATGCAATGCTTTCCAAACCAGCCAAGGTCTATCCACTCTCTCTAGTAAAAAGAAACTCTCTTAACATGTAGATCAATGAGGAACTCAGAAAAGGTTATATCCAATTATCTACTAGTTTGATAGCAGCTCCATTCTTCTTTGTAAAGAAACACAATAGAAGCTTACAATCTATCATAGATTATAGAGCCCTCAATGGAATTACCATTGAAAATTGCTATTTAATCTCTAGAATAGCCAACTTGATTGAATCACTCAGTAAAGCCTTAATTTTTACCAAAATTTACTTAAGATGGGGGTATAACAATGTTTGCATTAAAAAAGAAAATAAATAAAAGACAGCATTTATCACAAGATGAGGCCTTTTTGAGGCAACTGTCATGTATTTTGGTTTTTCCAATACACCAGCAATCTTCTAAAGTATAATGAATAATATATTGGAAGACTTGATTTGTATATAACTAGTAATAGTGTATTTAGATGATATTCTAATATTTGGGACATGTTTGAAGGAGTATAGGCAATTGGTTAAGGAAGTACTGAAAAGGCTCCAATTTAATGACCTTTACACTAAAGTAAAGAAGTATTTCTTTGAGCAGAGTAGTATTAAGTATTTGGGTATAATTATTTTGGAGAATAAAGTACAGATGGATGAGGAAAAACTTTCAGGAGTTCTAAAGTAACCAGTACCAACTAAAGTCAAACAAGTGCAAGCATTCTTAGGCTTTGCAAATTTCTATTATAGGTTTATTGAAAACTTTGCCAAGATATCAAAGCCACTTTCCAACTTGACCAAAAAGGATAGTACCTGGACTTGGGGCATAAAATAACAAAATGCTTTTGAGGCACTGAAAAAGGCCTTTATCACAGCTCTAGTCCTAAGAATACCAAATAATGAAGATCCCTTTAAGTTATTTACTGATGCTAGTGACTTCATAACAGAAGCTGTCTTATCACAAAAGAACATACAAACCAATCTGTAGTATCCAGTAGCTTTCTTTTCCAAGTTATTAGATGTTTACAGAAAAAACTATGAAATCTATAACAAGGAACTACTTGCAGTAATTTGGGGACTAGAGGAATACAGACACTATTTGGAGGGACATCTATATAAAGTTGAGATCTAGTCAGATTATCAGAACCTTACTTTTTTCAGGACAGTTTAAAAGCTGACCAAAAGACAAATGAGATAGGCACTTTTTATAACTCATTTTGACTTTGTACTCTATCATAGACTGGAAAAGACAATGCAGGTGGAAAACCCCTTGTCCAGACGAGCAGACTATGAGATGGGGACAGACCTTGATAATATAAACCAGATGTTACTAAACCCTGAGTTCTTTGCTATCAACACACTAAAGACTACTTATGAGACACCAATAAATAATGAGATAATCCTAAAGGAGGTCAAAGTAGCATTCTTATTGAACAAAGTTACCAAAGACTATAAGATGTTACTCAAGTCTGGTCCAAGAGAATTTGGGAAATCCTTGCAAGACTGGAACTATGAGAATGGACTACTTCTGTACAAAGGGAAGGTTTATATTTCCTACAGTATGGAAGATACCTTGTAACAACAGATCATTAAGATACACCACAATTTGCCATCTACCAGATATCCAGGTCAGTAGAAGACCTATAAGTTGATCTCCAGAAATTACTAGTGGCCTAGGATAATAACATCTGTCAAGAAATACATTACAGATTATGATATGTGTTAGTGGATGAAAAATTGCATATAGCAATCTTTTGGACCACTTGTGCCTAACAAGGTACCTAATGGGCCTTGGGAAATAATCTCAATAGACTTAATTACACAATTGCCAAAGTCAAACAGTTACAACACTATCTGTGTTATTGTCAACAAGCTCACCAAAAGGACTCATTTTATTCCTATCAACAATCAGTTCTTATCCAAAATTATAGTATAGTTACTATATGACAAGATCTATCTATTGCATAGACTGTCACTACAAATCATTTTGGATAGAGAAGTACAATACTCAGCTGAGCTATTCTAAGAATGGTACAAGATTTTAGGAATAGAATCTATAATATTGACAGCATATCATCCACAAACAAATGGACAAATAGAATGAGTAAACCAGGTATTAGAGCAATATTTTTAGTGCTATGTAGATTATAATCTCAGTAATTGGTTAGATTTACTCCCTAGTACAGAGTTTGTATATAACAATCAAGTACACAAAGACATCAAAGAAAGTCCATTCTTCCTTGAATATGGCAGACACCCAAGAGCAGGCCCAATTTTAGTCAAAGAGTTGCTGCAGAGAGACTTGAATGATCTAATGTATAAACAACAAGAAGCCTTGGAGCAGATAAAAGCAGCTCTCACTCTTGCAGTGAAAAGAATAAAGTGGTACTATGACCAGAAAGTCCAAAGTGTCCCATTCAAAGTTGGTGACAAGATACTACTCAATCTGAAGGATTACCAGACTATAGAAAGAGCATTACAATCCTGGTACAAAGGACCATTCAAAATAATAAAAAAGTTGTTCTTAGTTACTATCACAAATGGCCATTTACTGATTTGTGATTGCTTGATTTGATAATCAAAGTGTTCAAAAAAGCGAAGTTAGACAAGTAGCAAAAGATGTTGTTAAGTCTGAGGTTTATCCTCAGATATACAGTTCTTAAATACATGATTGTGGTGGTCTATGCACCAGAACAGCCTACCACATGATCACTACCTATTGTTCTACATATAGGAGTGCTATTGTTCTTGAAATAGAGATAACCTAACCATCTTAGGGCAGTCCTTTGTTCTATTCAA
>Ga0154006_1000285_pt1 | contig 17030 bp, 14 predicted proteins | sample TSFL090MetaG_FD_104747 | JGI IMG/M metagenome (GOLD analysis project Ga0154006, IMG submission 104747) | Attine ant fungus gardens microbial communities from Florida, USA - TSFL090 MetaG | ecosystem: Host-associated > Fungi > Mycelium > Unclassified | place: USA: Florida, Wakulla State Forest...
ATTATAAGCTATCTTAGCCATAATAACTTTTTATTTCTTTAATCCTTTATCTTTTACTTTTCTTTTCTTTTAATTAGATAATAGAGGAGTCACATAATCAGGATCACATAACCTGTTACATTTGTTATATAATCAGTTATATTATATACAGGTCATATATTATATGTCAAGAAATATTCTAGTAGATTCCATTAGATCATTAGTAGGTTAGGGTTAGTAGCACAGACCATGTGTAAAAGGTATAAGTAGTAGTCCAAATCTAAGAGGAACTCTGTCAAGTTCTCTTTGTTCACTCTGAATAAAAGACAACTCAGTTCCAGAGTTAGCTCAACTTAATAGTCATACTATAGTAGAATGACCTTGGCTTCAGCTTATGCACTGTGCTTCAATCTCCTGTTACTTGTTATAGTCACATATTTCAGAGTAGTAAAACATTGTCCAAAGGAAAGATAAATTCAGAAGTAATGAAGTTGGGAGATATATATCAAAGAGAAAAAGCACTACAAGACTATGGAAAAGATGACTTTATAACTTTAATCTATAAACTAGAGAATTATAATATACTAGTAGAGTATTTATACAAATCCCAGAATAAGAGTTAGAGTATAAGTGTTTGGTCTACATTATGATTTTATAAAAGTAGACAAATTAGGAGTTTAAGAGCACAAATTATAATGAAAATGAAATGAAAATAAATATGAATAATAAATAATACTGAATTTCTAGTATAATAACAGGCTGTCTAAATGTGTTTATATTATCCAAATTCAATTGCTTTGTACATCAAGCTCATAGTAGCAAAATTAGATTCTAACTACTGTATATATTTATTTTGCAAGCAAACCTATACTTAGTATTCAGCAGAAATAATGAAAACAGATAGCTTGGTGGTGGTAGCATCAGTAGGAGGACTAGAAGGAAGTTTAAAGGAAAAGTTATTGACTATCAACAATGAGTCAAAGAAGTCTCACTTGTAGAGCTGATATTATATTGTTTGACTAGGCATTATAGTTATTTCTATTCATCTTGGAAAAGTTCAGCATTGAGGATATGTTACTAATAGATACTATGATCTATAGAAGAATATATATTGTATAGAATATCACTCAAAATACTATGTAACTGAAACTAAGATTCAAAAATGAAAACTAAGTATTGAAAAAATAAAAAATAAAAAATACATCTAAGATCCAGAGATAAAAACTAAATCTCAAAGATACAGAATAGCTATCTAAATACCAGATTGTAGATATACATATATTTACTGTAGAATACAGAAGCTCTAAGGTAGTAAAGTACTCATAGTTAGGAAAGACTAAAAATAAATAAGCAGATAATTAAGAAAATCTCTGGAAGGATATAGTAACTGTTGTAACACTTTCAAACATGGTCTCTTAACAGACTCCAGAAACAAGATGAATGGTGTTATGAGTTATCTTGGCCATAATAACTTTTATTTCTTTAATTCTTTATCTTTTATTTTTTTCTTTTAATTAGATAATAAAAGAGTCACATGATCAGCCATATCACACATAGGTCACATATCAAGGAACATTCTAGTAAATTCTATTAAATCATTAGTAGGTTAGGGTTAGTAGTACAGACCATGTGTAAAAGATATAAGTAGTAGTCCAAATCTAAGAGAAACTCTGTTGAGTTTTCTTTATTCACCCCAAATAAAAGACAACTCAGTTCTAGGGTTAGTCCAACCCAATGGTTGCACTACAAATAGTACCAATCATTCTTCAAAACTACTACTCCAACTAACTGATCTGTAATTATTTCTACTAGGGACAACCAATCCTTTCTCAACATCTACTGTCAATTGTAACTGATTTTTCACCATACCTACTATAGGTTTTGCAACAGCTACACCATAGCAAGTGGAGTTAGAAAATGTCTTGCTAAATATCTAAAAAGAAAAGTATAAAAATCTTAGTGAAATAAGAGGTATTTTAACTATTAATCTTTTTGTTAATATCTAAGATAAGACTTAAGTACATCTAAAATGATGACCACTCAATACCTAGACAATTTACTTACTATTATTATGCTAGATAGATATGAGCTGTTTGTCATAACTTGACAAAACAGCTAAGTTATTATTTATATATATATATTTTTTTCTCATTTGAACTTGCTATACAAGGAAGGAGTATGGGAAAGTGTTATATGACAATGTTGCATGTCATAGGGTCATGTCACATGATGAGTGTGGGAAATTAGTGCACAGACCATATAGTAGTTGTATAAGTAGTGTACAGAATCTAATGAAAACTCTATTAAGTTTTTTTGATCAACTTGGACAATCAACTATTCACTCTGTACCATTGAGGTATCAATACAATATCTCAATCTCAATATGATTTTCTTATAAGTAGCCTGCTCAACCAAAAGCATACCCTTGCTAAACTAAGAGTAGAACTAAAAAGAAGAAAAAGGAGGATGTGTTAATGTTATAAGAAGTTTGGATACCTAGTGTATAACTACAGAAATAAAAAGGAGGTAAAGAGGAAACCAACTCCCCACAATAAATTCAAGATAATGGCAAGTAGAGTAATGCAATATAGAGTGAGAAAAAAAATAAAAGCAAGAAGACAAAAGACAGTGAAGAAAATAAGATGTTTTAGATGTTGGAGAATAAGATACTATAAGTGAGGATGTCCAAACATTGAAGTTAAAAGAAAAAGAAGAAGAGAGAAAAAAATAGTGTGTATGGCTAGACTACAAAAGGCACAGTAAGAGAGGAGGCTGGTGCATCCCACATGGGAAAAGACATAGGAGTACTGTAATAAATAGAGTATGCCTCCAGAGAGTGCACTCCTACTTGAAAAAGAATGGATCACAGAAGAGACTGTGGCAATATATGTAGATTATGAAAGATGCAAAGGCAAAGAAGTGCAAATTTATGAAAATCAAGGACAAAAATTTCTCCTTGCAAGACAAGTAAAGAACATGTGATGTGGCTCATGTCAAGAAGTATAGAACTAGAGAGAAGAAGAAGTAAAAAGAGGAGAAATAATAAAAATACAGTGTATAGAATATGGAAGGAAGAATGCAATTGTGAGAAAGATATCAGAACAGGAAAGAAGAAAGATTTTATGCCCAAAATATAGGGTAGGAAGGAAAAGAGTGTGTAGAACTGGAAGGAAGCAGTATGTAGACAAAGGTTCCAAAAGGCTGTAAAGAGAACATTCAGAAGTAGTCATTCAATAAGCTAAGAAAAGGTCCTAGAAGCTAGTATAATATTTGAGTAAAGATAGATCTACCTATACAAGCTGTTATATATACTACAACAGGTAGTCTGTGCACAATCACATAAATACTAACCAATAATACCACAATGTCCTTATATAGTTAAACAGGTATTACCATAATAACACAAAACAAAAGGAGTACAGAAGATAGTGGAAACATAATATAGAAGATATACTTAGCCCATAGATACTGGGCTTACCTAATAACTAAGTGTGTCCCTAGAGTGTTCTCTTATAGTTTTTATCTGGGCCTCTAGCCCAACTTGAACTCTTTATTAATTCTGAATGGAGTTAACACTGTATTATCTATTAGGTTGCTGTACTCCCTTTCTCTAACAGTCTGTATAAGTATAACAGTGAGTAGTCTTGTGTGTATACTACAGTCTACTATACTCCCTTCCTCTAGTAGTATTGTCTACAGTATGTAAAGTGAGTAGTACTATATGCAATATGTTATACTCCTTTCCTCCAATAGTTTCTAGTTCACTATATTTGCAGTTTTTTCTGATTTTTCCTGAATTTATTTCAATTTTTAATAAATTTATTGGATTTCTTGAGTGAAAATAGAGGAAAAAAGAAAAAGTGTACTGACAAATGCTTGTAAAGCATTAGCTAAGCATTGCTTAAGCAGCCATCTTCCCACATTGGTCTCATATACCTAATAAACAAGGTTTTTATCTGGGTCTATGACCTAACTTGAATTCTCTACTAGTTCTGAATAGTTAAGTATATATTGAAGTTAGTCCACTACACTCTCTTCTTCAACTTTTTGTATATTCTGTAATATTTTTTCAATCACTTACTGACTTAACTATTCTAACTGACCTTATTTACTTACTTCTAATATTATAGTAGAAATTAATCTCAAGTCTATTGTCCATACATATACAATCTATAATCTAATACTATTGAATATTTCTTTATATACTATATTAAGTGTCTTTCTGCTCTTCTGGCTCTGTTCTGGAAGAAGTACTGAAATGTTCAATGCTGAAGTACATCTTGAAAATACTACATAAAGTTGTCCATATAAGAACACTGATATCTGTAGATTAATCTCCACATGCTCCACTGATTGTTCTTGAGACTTGTTGATAGTCATAGCAAAGGCCAACCTGACTGGGAATTAAAGTCTCTTGAGTGGTACAGGCAATATGTCTGCATTAGGTGATAACCTAATCCTTGGAATCAACACAACCTTTCCTCTAAACCTTCTATCCTTGCTGATAATCCTGTACTAGAGCACCTTTCTCCTTGTATTCAATACCACCATTCTTGTTCCATTGCAAAGTCCTTTTCCTGGATCCAAGTTTCTCAGTAAGATAACTAGACAGCCAACCTTAAAACAAAGTAAAGCAGGAGGCAATCCACTACTGTTGAGTTGTTGAAGAAACTCTGCAGGATAGGCATGGTGCATTCCATCTTCCTCAGACACAGAGTCTACACTTCTCAGCATATGGACCTCTGTATTTGGTACTGGGTTGAACTGTTGGAGAATAGCTTCATTAATATTATACACCTCATTATTTCTAGGACAGAGGATAATGCAATCCAAGAAGTATTGGTCATCTTGAACTCTTGGGTTTCTAATTCCTAAATAGATCCTGTTGATGAAAGTGTTGAAATTAGTGCAAACTGTAGACTGAGAAACTTGTATCATCTCATTATCATCCATAGTTGATCCAGCACCAATTTGCAACAACTACTGAGCATGTTGATTGTCAGCTTCAGAGTGGCCCAAGTATATATTGTATCTAAGATGTAAGAACTTGATATGTCTTCATAGATTTCCTCTGCAAAGGGATGCTGCTACTACTTGTTGATGTGTTCTTTTAGGTACCATAGGTAAAGTTTGATGAAAATCCCCTCCAAATACCATTGTAATTCCACCAAATGGATAATCATTCTAGATAATATATCAATTCAACAGCTATTAAGTGCAAGTGATCACTTACTTCAAGTAAGTCTCTTAGACATTGATCAATAGCATCAATATCATACTTGTACTGCATAGAAACTTCATCCTAAATGATAACTTGGTCTGTTAAATGACTGGAAACATGTAACTATTCTGTTTGAGTCCAGCCATAGAGTCCTCATTAATAGAAAGAGAAATCTTAAAGTGCAAATGAGATGTCCTTTCTCCATCCAGCAAAAGAGCAGCAATTCTAGATGATGCTATATACAGTACTATCTGTCCTCTTCTCCTAACCTCAGCAGCAATAGTATTACAAAGAAATGTCTTTCCACAACCACCAGCAGTATAAATAAATAAAAAAAGGTAACCTTGATTGTTGGTAACAGACTCCAAAATAGCATCAAAAGCAGCAGCTTGTTCAGGGTTAAACATTGTCCTCTGCTTATTTACCAGAGTTGCTATTTCATCTACATCATACTGCTCAGCCTGTAAGAGAGAATTGGGTATTCTGTGATCCCACTGTTGCTATAGAAGAGGCATGGGTGAAAACTTAGCAAGACTTTTTTCCATTTCTACCAACATTCTGTTTAAATCCCAAAGGCCATAATTATAAGTATCATTCTCTGGTATCTTCTGGTCAGCTTGGTAGTAGCTCATATAATGTAGTTTGTGCTTGATATCGTCATACAGTCCAGTCTTGAATTGGTCCCAGAGAACATAAGGCTCAGCCACTTCATCAGTCAGCAAGATTACTACTAACAACTAATAACATACTACTCCAGGCTGTATTACAATTGCTTTTTCCAAGCAAATCCTCCACTTATGATCATCCTCCAATAATCCTCTTGCCATATATATCTCCTTAAATATAACAAATACTTGGCTATTCTAGGTCTTTAGATGCTCCTAACTTTTTCTACCTTGAAATATAGTTAAAAGAAATCATAAAAAGAACTGCTCTCCCTTTGATGGTAACACAAAATACATTCTTCCAATTACCTTAGCATGTTGTCTTGGATGCCATGACTTGACTTTAGTATTCTAGGTATAATGTTGAGGAAACTGCCAGTAAGTAAGGCCCAATCTATTATTATATATAGAGTTGTAATCAAACCAAGCAGTAAGCTAAGTTTTCTCTATATTTTGCCTGGCCAATACTTCATTGACAGTCTGGTGTGTATGAAAGTTGATATAGTACTCATTGGGAAAATAGACAGAAAGACGTTGGACAGCTGGTAACTCTTCATGCATGTTGAACTCAAAGATTTTCCAGTAAGCTTCAGTTAGACCAATAAACCAACCATCCAAGTATGCTTTGATCTCATCTTGCATCCCACCACCAATCTCTATAGTTGCTCTATTAGGACTCTTGTAGATGTACTTGCTGAGATACTTGACAGTTTCCAATCTAGTAGAGACCTCTACATTGATATGACAATCAAAGAGAAGAAGAAGTTGAGGACAGTAAAGAACTACATATTGATTGGTAAATCTAGCTCCATTGTGTTCAAAAACCAAGCCATTGTCAGGCCTAGCATAGAGTGGATAACTGTCTTTAGCCCAGTCTGTTCTCTCTCTATAGTCTTTGGGAAAGTGTTTACTATATCATCTATTGACCATATACTTGGCTTGGGGATTGTCAACACCACATGGACCATACAACATATATTTGGTGACTTTTGTATAGAGAAGTGGCTATAGTTGAGGATTAGATAGCTGTGCTAAAATCATAGAGTTTATATGATGAGAATCTTGAATATGAACTTAGGGATGAAGAAAGATAAGCAAGTGAATATAGAAAAGACCTCTTTTCTGAAACTCAATAGTATAAATATGAGCTACAGGGATACCAAAAAAACTACTGTCAATGAGTTTAAGAAGTGCTTTCTTCTTTTGCTCAAAAATATATGATATAATATTAGGATAATCAGTGGCTGTTTGTCTAAGAAAAAGACTAAATAATTTCTAGTCACTTAGGATTGGTAGTTATGGTGAGGAAGAGATCTGGTTTGTGAAAATGTCTGCAAACAGCTATAGTATCCTGAAAAAGCTGGGTCATAAACCTAGGACTTTCTATATGAGAGAAAAAAAGAATAAGTTTGCGTCCCAAAGACCTAGTATCTTCACCATCATGTTTATTATATATAGCAGTATCCTGAAGTCCTTGATAAAGCTTAGATCTGAGAGTGTACTAATGTATTCTAGTCCAGTTGTCACAAACTTCATTCAGACTATAACTCCAGGAATACTTGACCGATTTCGATGATCTAAATGGCCACCAAAAGCCCTTAAGAAAATCTTTCTAACGGTACCAAAAACATCTCAAAGCAGTCAGTATTCACTGAGTTATCAGCAGATCAGTCTGTGATCACCAAGTCACCAGACACTAAATCGCCAATATCTCAGGAACCGCTTAACGTAATTGTTTGCTTCAATGACCATTGTAAAGCTCTTTTCAATGTGCTTCTTTCAGCTATAAATAAATCCAGAGGCAATAAGATCCCATGGAGATACAAGGTCCTCAATGTTTGCACATGACACTGATCTTTACCCATAGATTATCATCTGTCCTTGAGTAGAACAAAGGACTGCCCTAAGATGGTTAGGTTATCTCTATTTCAAGAACAATAGTACTCCTATATGTAGAACAATAGGTAGTAATCATGTGGTAGGCTGTTCTGGTGCACAGACTACCACAATCATGTATTTAAGGACTGTATATCTGAGGATAAACCTTAGACTTAACAACATCTTTTGCTACTGTCTAAACTTTGCTTTTTTAAGCCTTTTGATTATCAAATCATCAACTCACAACTCAGTAAGTGGCCATTTGTGATACCAGTTGAGTTTTTTTTGCTCATAATTTGCCCATATATCAACAACAAATTGCTAGAACAACTTTCTACCATAAAAAAAAGGTGGCTGAGAACCTTTCCTAACATATAGACGATAAGTATAATAGTATATATCAGATATACACTATGAGTGAGCCCTTTCCTCCCTTTCTCTTTGTCTTGCATTTTCACCTCTCTCTCTGAGTTGAGCTCCATAAATAGGAATTCTTGGATGCTAGCCATTTTCACCCTTGGAAAAGAGCAAAACATAGTGAAAAGTAGTATATAAAAGATTGTTTTGGCTAATTCTTCAAAGTTATTCTTCTCTTGCTCATAAAACCACATCTCTATTATCTATTGCATGATGTACTTCTTGTTGTTGCTTAGTCATGAAGACTTATAGACCACTCAAGATAAGTATTTAGAAAGAACTCAATAGAGTTCTCCATTGGATTTACTAGTTACTTATACAAATATTTGATGGTCTATGTGCCTATCTCCCACAATCACAAGACCCTTACTAGGTACTATATAGTTTATGTAAGCATTCCCACACTATTTATAATTTAAGTCCTTTATGGAAACCAGTAAAGTCCTTCAAGTTGATGGATATGTAAGAAAGAGTTTCCTTCTTAGAAGTTGTTTCATAACACTCCTTCTTCTAGAATAATAACTGCAATCTCTTCAGTAGTAGGAAGATTATGAGTTCTCTGATCTTGTTGTAAGTTCACATGTAGCCTAATTGTGATCTCCTCTTGTTCCTCTACTGGCTTTTCCCTAATAAGTTCATAGGCATGACAGTAATGACCAATATATAGATAATTATTCAAGAGCATTATTTGAAGGTCCTCTATCACCACAGGATCAAGATTATGATTGTTGTCTCTCCTAACATTGAGCTGCTCTGTTGTGTCAAGAATATAGATTTGTGCATAGGTAGGAGTATGATCACTATATGGTAGGAGAGCACCTATGAGATGATAAAGTGCATCTTGAATCTTGAAACAATAAGGTCCTGACTGTCTAGTAATAGAGTTGTCAATCTTTATTTCTACTGAAGTCATTACAAATGTTGCATTATACTGCCTGATATTATTACAGAAATTCTTTAAGTGATAATCATCTCCTGTCAAGTAGTTTTATAGAACTTCAGTAAGAGCTTGAAGAGGTAGTAGCTGGATCTTGTTGAGAGGACCATGTTTGGGAGTGTTGCAACAACCACTATGTCCCCTAAACATTTTCTTGATCACTTGCTTACACTTTTTCGGTCTTTCCTAGCTATAAGTACTCCACTGCATTAGAGTTTTTACATTCTACAACAAATATGTGCATACTTACAATTTGATATTTAGATAGTTACTCTATATCCCTGAGATTCAGTCTTTGTCTCTAGATCTCAGGTGCACATTCTATTCTTCACCTTCTCAATCTACTTAGTCTTCATCTCTGGATCTCAGATCTCAGCTGCATAGCATCTTGAGTGATACACTACACTATATATATTCTCCTATAGATCTGTCCTTGAAAACAATATATGCTAAACTTAGAATGATTATAATATAAAATTTTAAGCTTTTCACAGTCAAAATGAAGTACATGGTAGTATGGGCAAACAACAGATAGAATACCTAAGTCAACATATTGTATATTGGTTTCTAAAAATGGTTGACTAGTAAGAGAATAAAGAATAGGTTGAAGAATTGGTGGTAGAGCACCATTTTCTTCTTCTAAAATATTGTTCTAACAAAATCCTTAGTAATCAAAGTTATATAAGCAAAAAATTATCATACCATATCAATAACTTTATTATTGATTTGGTATATTTGATCATCTCCATCAATAATATTCTGTAATATCTTGTAAGAATTTATAATCAATAATATCAAAATCTGTTATTTACTACTGTTTGAATTCTATTAACATTTTCTACCATTATTCTATTAACATCTTGATTGCCATTTTCATTTACCAGTTGTTCTTCATAATCTGGACCATCTTTTTTTTATTTCTCCACCTATTTATCATTTTATTTATTTGAGCTATTTGTCATCTTTGTAGACCAGCTATAGTATCCTCAAGATTTTGTGGAACATCTAAAGGATTTAAAAACTATTTTCTTTCTTTTTCTCCTCTTTCTCTATTCTCTCTAGAAGCAGGAGTATTTTGCAAACTATTAGTAGGAGATATATGACATTTTCTTCTTTTTCTTTTTCTATTCTAGACTGGAGTAGGATGAATATTTTAGAGTAAGGATAAAGCTATTGTTGAGTTTGTTCCTCAACTCTCCTAAGTTGACACTCTTGTTCAGCCAAATCTATCTAGAAATGACACCTATATAGTCAAATGGTCAATATAAATCATAAAAGAAGTCTAGGCACATAAAAATAAAAATAGGCAGATCTCAGACATAGTTCCCACCCATGCTACAAAGTTTTTCAGAAAGATGTTATACCAATCCTAAATTCTTCAGGATTCAGCTGCTATTGCAAACTGATCTGCTCCCAGTAGTCTAAGAGACAAACTTTTCTCTTTACATCTGAAGACCAACCTATATGTGTTGTGAGTTGGCTCCAAAGAAGGAAAATATTTCCCATATATTCATTAACTTGATAGAAAATCTCCAGAGATATAATACAGGAAAGATATAAATAGCATGGGATAAGATTATATAAGAACTATATAGCTATTAGAGATAGTCTTGTGACCATGGGAAATTGGTGCACAGACCATAGCATATTTGTATAAGTAGTAGGAGAAATCTAATAAAGGACTCTATCAAGCTCTTCTCTTTTAATCATCACTGGTTGGGGTCAAAACTTCAAACCTTAAGTCTGTACTCTTAACATTAGAACTCAATACCTCAGGCAACCCCTCACCTCAAGGCCTTATCAATACTTACTCTTATCATTGCCCTCACTAGTAAGCACAGTACTCACAAGCTTTTTGGAAGCTGGGTTCCAGGTGTAAAGAGAACTTTGCAGTTAGTTAGGAACTGCAGATAAAAAATGTAAACAATACCAGTGTCTTCACTTCAAGACCTAACCTCACTTTCTGGTGTTGTTATATACCTTTTCTTTACTATCTGCTCTATGCTACTGGTCCATTGTAATCAGTCTATGCCGAGAAACAATGGTAATCTCTTAAAGGCCCATCTAGCTTAGAGATTCTCTTCTTAGGGATAATATTGTTTTACTCTTCTAGTTGGTAACTAGCTATAAGTTTAGACAAAGAAGACTACTTGTCCTTATATGAGAAATTATCATCATCACCATCACCATCACTAGTACCACTGCTAAATATGTCCTAACAACAGCAACAGCAACCTATGGAGCAATCCACTGCTCTTATATCACAAGCTCTCTCTACCTGAAAAGAGCAACTTCTTACTCTCATTGCCAGCCTACAGCAGCAGGTGGCCATTCTATTACAACAAAATAGAGGAGCCAGAGTGGAGGTAGCAAAGCCTCTGCTATTTAGTGAAAGAATGGAGGAGGTAAACACATTCATTAATATGGTTCAGTTGTATTTGAGCATGAAAATGATAGGAGAATCAAAAGCAACAAAGATGGCCTGGGTGCTATCCTATATACAAGGGGGAGTAGCAGAAGTATAGAAGGATAACCTGTTGGATAAGCTATCAAAAAGAGAATCAGAGGTAGAGACAGTGGAGGAATTGTTTGGCAAAATGAGGAATAAGTTTGGAAAAATAGTAGAGAAGGAGTAAAAGATAAAGCAGCTGAGAACAATTAAGCAAGGGAGAAGGACCTGCAATGAATATGTTTAGAAATTCAAAAAGATGGCACAGGGAAGCAGCTATGAGAGACATCCTCTTATTGAAGAGTTCAAAAGAAAACTAAGCAGAGCACTCAAAAGGAAGTTAGCAGAGGCAGAAAGCTCTCCTAGTATGATAGAAGAATGGCAGAAGAGGGTAGTGAGGTTGGATAGAAATCAGAGATAAAGTAGGGCAGAGGAAAGAATACTAGAGAGGAACATAGTACACCTATTGGAAAATGTGCAGCAAAGAGAAGTATTTGGGAAAGAATTATATAGGGAGAGAGGAGAACAGACCATATGGTAGGTAGGGGTTTAGAACTCCAGAGGAGGATATCCAAATAGAGGAAATTAGTATAAGGGAACTAAAGTAGGGCCAGGACCAATAGCAGTAAATGGAGAAAGAAAAAGAGGAGAATATCAAATTTGCTTCAAATGTGGAGGGTTTGGGCATATAGCTTGGGATTGTAGGAGCAGAAGGCAGAGAGTTAGGGAGAGAAGGAGGATCAGCCAGGGGGGTAAGTCATCAAAAAAGAACAGAGGTCAGTAAACTTCTAGCTGCTTTCCTATAATAAGTATGATGTTTTGAAATATGTACAATTGAACAATGAATTGTATACCCAAAACATCAAGAAAGTAAGAGATATAAGAAGAATGCCAAAAAGGTTTTGGAAATAGAAAAAAGTATTTGAAAAGACAGAATTGGAGTGCATGCCAGTACAAAAGGCCTGGGATCATGCCATAGAATTAAAAGAGGGATTTACACCAAAAAAGAGAAAAGTATATTCATTATCAAGAGAAGAATGAGAAAAGTATATTTATTATCAAAAGAAGAATGAGAAAAAGTATAGGCATTTGTAGAGGACCAGCTACATAAAGGATATATCCAACCATCAAAGTTACCACAGACATCCCCAGTTCACTTTGTAGCCAAGAAGGATAGAAAGCAATGAATGGTACAGGACTGCCAATATGTAAATCAGTGAACAGTAAGAAATAGCTATCTATTACCATTGATCGCCAATATTCTAGATAGAGTAGGAAGTAAAAAAGTGTTTATAAAGCTAGATTTAAGATGGAGCTACAATAATGTTAGGATTAAGGAGAGAAATGAATGGAAAGCCACTTTTATGATATACATAGGAGTATATAAGCCTGTAGTCATATACTTTGGTCTCATCAACCCTTCTGCCACTTTCCAAACTATGATGAACAATCTCTTCCAAGATATAATCAACTAGGGGACTACAGTGACCTTTATTAATGACATTATTGTAGCAACCAAAACAGAGAAAAAGCATGATAAGGTAGTAAAGAAAGTATTGAAGTGGTTGGAAAAAAAATGATTTATTTGTAAAACCCAAAAAATATAAATGGAAAATCAGAGAGGTGGAGTTCTTAGGAGTGGTAGTTGGCCTGAAAGGAATAGAGATACAGAAAGAGAAGATGGAAGGAGTGCTCAACTAGCTGGTTCCTAGAAATGTAAAGAAAATGCAAAAATTCTTGGGATTAGCCAACTACTATAGATAGTTCATTAAAGACTTTGCCAAGGTAGCAACACCATTGCACCAACTAGTGCAAAAAGAAAAAAAAAATAGAGATGGAAAAAGGAACAGGAAGAGGCATTTTGGGAAATAAAAAAGGTATTTACATCTGAACCAGTGTTAGTAATACCAGATCTGAACAGAGAAATACAAGTAGAAGCAAATACATCAGATTATGCAATGGAGGGAGTGCTGTTAGTAAAAATATAAAGATGGAAAGTAGAGACCAGTAGCATTTATATCTAAGTTAATGAATCCAATAGAAAAGAACTATAAAATTCACAACAAAGAAATGTTAGCTGTAATCAGGTGTCTGGAGGCATGGAGGCATTATTTAAAAGGGGCAAAGGTATAGTTTGAAATATGGACAGACCATAAGAACCTATAGTACTTCATGACTAGTTAAAAACTGGGCCATAGACAAACAAGATGGGTACTATACTTATCCAGGTTCAATTTCATACTTAAACATATACCAGAAAAGAGCATGGGAGAAGCAAATAGACTGAGTAAAAGACCAGACTAGCAGAAGAGGGTGGAAAATAATAACAAGAATAGAACACTGATAAAACCGGAATGGGTATAAAAGAAAGTAAAATAAGGGGAGAAAATACTAATTGAGGAGGAAAGTCTCAAGGAAAGAATAAAGGAGGCACAATGAAAGAATGAAAGAGTAGTCAAAGCAGTAGAGGAACTAAAAAAGTTGGGGGTAAAGACATTCAAGAAGGATAAATAGGCAATAGAGGAAGGACTAGTACTAAAGAAAGATTGAATTTATATACCAGAGAAAGAAAACCTGAGAACAGAGATAATACAACTGTATTATGACACCCCAGTAGGAGGGTATAAGAGAAGATGGAAAACAGTGGAATTAGTGGAAAGAAACTATTGATGGCCAGAAATGACAAAAAAAGTAGAAAAATACATAGATAGATGTGATGCTTGCCAAAGAAACAAAAACCGGATGGAAGCTCCAGTAGAAAAACTAATGCTAAACACAATCTCTAAAAAACTATGGAAGCATATTAGTGCTAACTTTATTACAAAACTCCTCTTAGCCCAAGGGTATGATATAATATTAGTAGTGTGTGATCAGATTACAAAAATGGCCTACTTTATCACTACTATAGAAAAAATGTCAGTAGAGGGACTAGCAAGATTGTTCCAAGATCAAGTATAGAAGTTCTATGGACTCTCAGAGAGCATTATAAATGGGATGCTGGAGATTGAGATAAAACTGTTAACAGTCTACCACCCACAAATGGATGGGCAAATAGAGAGAGTAAACCAAGAGTTAGAACAGTACCTCTATATGTTCATCAATCATAGATAAGAGTAATAGCCAAAATAGCTAGGGACAGCAGAATTTGTCTACAACAACAAAATCTATTCAGCAACAAAAGTATTACCCTTCAGGGCAAACTGCAGACAGAATCTAAGAATAGAATTTGAAGGTAAAGAGAAAAGTATGAAGTGGCAGGGAAATTCATAAAGAAAATAAAGGAAATTTAAGAGAAAGCAAAAGCAACTCTGAAAAAGGCTCAAAAAGAAATGAAGTGGTACATAAATAGGAAAAGAAAAGAGGGAGACAAATACAAAAAAAGAGATTTGGTAATGCTAAGTACAAAAGACTTGAAGTGGTAAATGAAAGGAAGGAGGATGGAGAAACTGACAGAACAGTTCATGGACCTATATAAAATAAAAAAGATCATTTTAACAAACACAGTTAAACTTGAATTACCTCTGACTATTAAAATACATCTAGTAGTCAACATAAGTAGAGTACAATTGTACAGACCCCAAGTAAAGGGCCAAAAAGTAGTACTACTGCAACCAGTAGTCATAGATAAAAAAAAAGAGTATGAGATAGAGAAGATTCTAAATAGAAAAAAAGTGCAAGAGAAGAACAAGTTCTTAGTACAATAGAAGGAGTACACAGTAGAGGCAGATACATGGAAAGGAAAGAAGAATTTGGAAATTGTAAAAGAACTGGTTGAAAAGTTCAAAAGAGAGTATAGAAAAGAGGCTAAAGACAACAGGTGATAGGAACTGAAAAAAAAAAAATGGAGTTTAGTTAAGAATTACCAAGAGAATTTACAGCCAAACTAGTATACAGATAGAGAAGAAAAAGGTACAAAAGGGAAAGAGAAAGAAGATAGAAAGAAAATTAAAATAAATGGAAAAGTTCCTTGAAATGAAGAACCTTGAAAGGAGAGCTATATTATGAGTTGACTCCAAAGAAGGAAAATATTTCCCATGCATTTATCAACTTAATAAAAAATCTCTAGAGATATAATATAGGAAAGATATAAATAGCATAGGACAAGATTATATAAGAACTATATAGCTATTAGGGATAGTCTTGTGACCATGGAAAATTGGTACATAGACCATGGCATATTTGTATAAATAGTAGGAGTAATCTAACAAAGAACTCTATTAAGTTCTTCTCTTTCAATCATCACTGGTTAGGGTTAGAACTTCAAACCCTAAGTCTGTATCCTTAACAACATATCTAAAAGTCAGCTGCCCTTGTCAGAAGTAGTACATTTATAAACATCCTCCAGAATCCATACTTGAAATAAAAACTCAATCTATAGTTTTGTAAAGCTAACAATAGTAATAATAGTAGTAAATATAAGGTAGAGAACAGCAAAGACTATAAAAAATACATCAGATTATGTATTAGAAACTTGTGCTTCATTAGAGTAGATCATAGTTTGGTAGGAATGGTGGGAATAATTTTCAAACTCAGTAGTTATACAATTCATCAAACCTCTATCAAATTTCTATTTATTTTCATATACTTATTGATGACCAATTCTTAGCTAAAACTAACAAATACTTATATAATTTTTGCATAATCAATTACTTGGGCCTATTATAAGGAAGCTGCTTAGTCAGTTCTGTGTCAGCAGGTATCATCCCATATTTGGTCTCATATACTCTCTTTGATTATAGATAGTTTAAGAAACTGAAATAGACTGATTGAAAGACAATTTAAATAAAAAAATAATAAAAGATAATAAAATCACTAATCTATTAATTAATGAATAGCTATTTTCATGCTTTAGATTATTATAAATATATCTTGTTTGTAATTATTTCTTTTTCTATCTATAAAAGAAGAAATAGTAATATCCTCTTTCAGCTGAACAGTTCTATGCTCAAGTGTTGAAATATATAGATTTTTGTAGCTATTTCTTGATACTACTAACATTTTGCAACTAATCCTACTATGACTACTTTAACTGCTTAGTTGATACAGTGTCTGGCTTCGTTGCTACTTTAATTGGCATCAGTTGGTACTACTTTATTAAGTTAGTACCATTACTACTATTGATTGACTTGATTATTGGTACATTATCATTAAAATACTGTTAATAAACCTTTGAAATTACTCATAGTGAGTATATTGGCTTAATAAATTGCAGAAAAATCAGAAAAAATTAACATCTAAATTGCTGGCAGTCCTTTATTATTGAATGCTACTACTAGACCCTTATTATTATTTCTAGTAAGTCTATTAGTTTTATAAATTATGAAAAAATTAGAGAAAATTGATATTAAGTGTTGGTAATATACTATTGTGTTCATTTATTGAATACTATTGAAAAACTCTTTTATTATTCACACATAATTAGTCCACTGAGTATATAAATTATAAATAGAATCTTACTGTATTTATTCATTGAATACTACCATA
>Ga0154006_1000289_pt1 | contig 16880 bp, 15 predicted proteins | sample TSFL090MetaG_FD_104747 | JGI IMG/M metagenome (GOLD analysis project Ga0154006, IMG submission 104747) | Attine ant fungus gardens microbial communities from Florida, USA - TSFL090 MetaG | ecosystem: Host-associated > Fungi > Mycelium > Unclassified | place: USA: Florida, Wakulla State Forest...
CTGTCGACGTGGCTGCCGACGATCTACAAGAACTTCTATCACGCGCCGCTGCAGCTTGCGCTGAATCTCGCGGTGATCGGCTCGGTGATGGGCGTGTTCGGTTCGCTCGCATCCGCGCTGCTGGTCGACAAGCTCGGCCGCAAGCCGGTGATCGTGTGGTCGTTCGTGCTATGCGCGCTGTCGCTGGCGCTCGCGGGCATCTATCACGCGTCGTCGGTGTATGTCGTCGCGGTCTTCTGCTCGCTGTCGCTCGGGTTGATGGCCTCGGGGTTCATCACCGCGTATGTCTATACGCCGGAGCAGTATCCGACGAGCATCCGCGCGTCGGGCTGCGGGCTCGGCAGCGCGTGGCTGAAGGTCGCGTCGTTCGCGGCGCCGATGATCGTGCCGCACGCGATCATCGGCGGCAACCTCGCGCCGGCGTTCTACCTGATCGGCATCGTGCCGCTGATCGCGGCGGTGACCGTCCACTTCGTCGGGATCGAGACGAAGGGCAAGGTGCTCGAAGCGCTGGAAGCGTAAGCGCGGCGGGTTGCAACGATTGACATGGAGGGCCCGGACATCGTCCGGGCCTTTTGCTTTGGGGCAATCTTTGGGGCAAGCGGTCGCCGCGGCGAACGAATGTCGCATCTGGTGCAGGCGGCGGTGATGCCGGATCTCTCCGTGTGCGGGCCGCCGCCGCTCGTGGAGGGCGCGCGGGAAGTGGCCGTCGCGGCCGGCATACCGGACGCGCCGTTCGCGAGCGAGCGGTTTGCCGTGTGATGACGCACGCGCGGCGTTTCATCCGCGGGCGGCTTGCCGGATTGCCGGGTCGAACGTACGCTTTGTCGATATCCAGGCCCACCAGCAGGTGATCGACCATGCAAGCCCATCCTCTGCGTCTTTCCCCCGGCGACGATCTGCGCGCGTCGATCGAGCAAGCGTTACGCCGGCTCGATGCGCAAGCGGCATTCGTCATTCAGGGCATCGGCAGCCTGAACGTCGCGCAGTTGCGCTTTGCCGGCGTCGACGCGCCGGCCGAACTGCGCGGCGATCTCGAGATCCTGACGCTGGCCGGTTCGGTCTCGCCGGACGGCGCACACCTGCATATGTCGGTATCCGACGCACAGGGCCGCGTATCGGGCGGGCACGTCGCGAGCGGCTGCGTGGTGCGCACGACTGCCGAGATCCTGCTCGTGCTGTTGCCCGCGCATCGTTTCTCGCGTGAACCCGATGCGGGCACCGGCTTCAACGAGCTGGCGATTCGCCCGGCGGCAGACTGATCGCGCGAGCGGCTCACGGGGAACGACGGTGCGCCAGGCGGCGCTTTAGCCCATCGTCTTGCCGAGCACGTGGCGCCGGCAATGTTCGAGATACGCCGCTTCGTGCGCGGCCATCAGTTCGATGATGCTGCGCCACAGCCATGAAGGCGCGTCGACGGTCTTCGGGCGGTGACGACGCAGTTCCGCACGCCATGCGCGTTGCGTCGCGCCGTCGATCTGCGCGGCATGCGCGCGGTCGACCACCAGCGCAAGATACCGCGCGGCTTCGACCGCATCGGCTTCCGACAGCCGTTCCGCATCCAGCCAGATCCTGCGGCATCAGTTCGCGTATGACGACCGGGCGCCCGTCGACGCGTGCCGCGCACATCCGGCTGTCGAGCATCGGCGATACGTGTCGCGCGCCTTCGAGCACCCGTTGGGCGGGGTCGAAGCGCCGCCTGCTGCGGCTAGCCGCGCGACGACATCGCAACCGACACGCTGCCGGTTCGACCCCGGTGAGACCTCAACGAGCCGCCATCGCGACATCCTGATTGCCGCGCCCGGTCACGAGGCAGCCGGACATGAAGGCCTCGCTCTGGCTCTCGGCAGCGGCGCTGCCGAAGCCCTTGCCGAGCGCGTCGTATTTCACCTGTTCGGCGCCTTGCGAGCATGCCATCGGGCTGGCGTCGCGGCCTTGTGCGTGCAGCAGCGCCCGATCGCCGATCAGGTAGGCCAGCAGCGCGAAAAAAGCGATGTGTACGACTCGTCTCATGGTGTGTCTCCTCGTCGCTCAAGCGTAACGCGGACACGTTTCTCAAAGCACTTGGGGCTTCCCCCGGTAAACGTCTGCTGAAATGGGGCTCGCTCGAGTGATCGAGTCCCTTTTTAGACGTCGCCCGAACCGGAAAAGGGCGCGCAGATGGCCGGTCAGGCATGTGATTGACGCGAATTTGACGAATGTCAGGGTGCGGGCAGGGCGAGACGGTCGCACCGGCTGTCAAAGCGATAGCATGAATGCATGTTTTAACGGAACGCGACGCGCGGCAAGCGATGGGCGCGACGGTTCCAGCGCAGCAGGTACGTGTTGAACATCGCTATCGAAATGGTGAGGAATCCAAATGCTTGACGTCTCTTCCGTTCTGGTCAGCATGGCGCCGTTGTGGGTGATTTTGCTGGGCGCGTCGTCGCTGGCGACTTACCTCGTGTTCTGGCGCAAGGTCATCGAGTAAGCGCCGTGCCGCTTATCGCAGCGTTTATCGCACCGCGGTGACCGGCACATTCGAAATCCGCACGAGCCGGCCCATCATGCTGCGGCGGAACATCGACAGCAGCGTGTGAAACGGATCGTGCCGCGGCGCGACCACGACGATTTCGTCGCAGCCCGTCTCGGCCGCAACGGCCGCGATCGTGTCGGCCACCGGCCCGACCTTCTTCACGACGCTGTATCGCACCTCGGCTTCCCGCAGTATCCGCTCGGCGAGCGCCAGATCGTTGCTCGCGAACTTGTCCTCGATCGACTGCAACCGCGACAGCGAATGAAACGCCTCGAGCCGCGTCGCTTCGAGCGGCGGCTGGACGTTGATCAGCACGATTTCCGACGCGCAACGCTCGCGATACAGGAAGGTCGCGTGGCGGACCGCCTGCAGCGAGCGGGGCGAATGACCGACTGGAACCAGCAGCTTGAGCATGAGGACGCTCCGGAATCGAGACATTTCCAGCGTAGCGCGCGGCCCGGTCGCACGACCTAAAGAGATCGGGCTGCCGCGTAAAAATGCCGTCAACGCCCGCGCGTCTATTGGAAATATAAGAAATTAAAGCCGATCGTGCACCATGACGTGCCACCTGGTCTTCTAAACCCATGAATGAAAAGGTGAACAAGCGCATGTGCAAGCGGCAACACATACGATGGTCTCCTCGTGGGGTTCATCTTCTCGCCCAGGTTCGATGCGCTGTGGTAAATGGCGACTTGAACGAGCGACTTGAAATGATCAGGCAACGTCTGGAGGCGATACCTATCGAGGTCGCCGTCTTCCTCGACGAGTTCCGACGGGCCTGCGAATCTCTGCCCCAAGGTTTTTAACGCTCCCCTTTGCTTTGGTCTACGTCTTCCTGAGCACGCATCGAACGCCAGTTATGACGGAACGGGCACGCCGTCGTGCGTTTCGCTGCCGGGCGTGGTCTTCTAGCCTCGCGGACACTGAAGCACGATTCGCGCGATGAGCCCGGTCGGCTTGCGATTGACGAGCGTAAACGTGCCGCCGTGCGCATGAACGATTTCCCGAACGATCGACAAGCCGAGCCCGACGCTCCCCGGCCGGTCGCCGCGTGCCGGATCGAGACGCACGAAAGGCTCGATCACGTCCTTGAGCCGATCCTCGGGAATGCCTGGCCCGTCGTCGACCACGTCGATATGCACGCTCTGGCCGTCGACCGATGCAGTCACGGCGACGCCGCTCCCGAAGTGCAGTGCATTCTCGATGAGGTTCGTCAGCACCCGGCGCATCGCATCCGGCCGGCAGAAGAAGCGGATCTGCTCAGGGCCGACATAGTGCACCGCCGTGCCGGCTTCCTCGTATTCGTCGCACAGCGTGGAGATCAGTGCGCCGAGGTCGAGCCATTCCTTCTCTTCGCGGTCCACGCCGCTGCTGAGAAACGCGAGCGCGGACGTGACCATCGACTGCATCAGCTCGATGTTGCGTATCAGCTTGTCGCGCACGGATTCGCTCTGTTCCATTTCCAGTTGCAGCCGCATGCGCGTCAGCGGTGTGCGCAAGTCGTGGCTGATCGCTGCCAGCATGCGTGTGCGGTTCTGGATCGACAGCGTGATGCGCTCCTGCATCAGGTTGAATGCATGTGCCGCCGATCGAATTTCGAGCGGACCTTCTTCCGCGATCGGCGACACGGACATCTGCTGACCGAATGCGTCGGCGTGTTCGGACAACCGTCGCAACGGACGGATCACGCGCGAGATGGCCCAGGCCGACATCGCCGCCACGCCGACGCACATGAAGATCAACGCGCCGTAGAACGGAAAGGAATAGCGCGGCGGGTCGGCCGTATCGCGGGCGGTCTGGATCTCGAGCGTCCGGCTGCCGAGCGGCACACGGACCTGGATCGCCGCATCCCCGGCATGTCCGGCTGCGCAAGCGCGTACGGATAGATCCGCCGCGCCCGTCAGCTCCGTTTTCAGCACGGACTCGAGGTCGCGGGTGTCCGGCGTTACTCCGGAGCAGGCCGCCGCCTGCGAGAGCCGGAACGACAGCCCCGGCTGGCGCATCGTCGCCACCACGGCGCTGCGCTCGGTGTCGGGAATCGCGCGGAGACTGTCGACCGCGCTGGCGATGCGATAGGCGTTCTGCCATGGCCACGGCGGAGCGGGCGGGGTGTGGTGCGACAGCAGAACGATGAACAGCAGGGCCGTCGCGCTCGACGAGCACGTCAGGATCAGCAGGATCTGCCCGAGCGTGGTGGAGAAGACGCGGCGCATCAGACGAAGGCCACGTCGGGCTGAAACGCATAGCCGTCGGTGCGTACCGTACGGATCGTTTCCTCGAGCGGATCGTTGCCGGCGAGCTTGCGCCGCAACCGGCTCACGAGCAAATCGATCGAGCGCCCCGAGATCGGGAAGTTGGTCCCGCGCGTGAGGTTGATGAGCTCTTCGCGCGAGAGCACCTTGCGCACGTGCTGGCAGAGCACGAGCAGCAGGTCGGTTTCCGCGCCGGTCAGCGGCACCCGCAGGCCCGCCGGCGAGCGCACGAAACGCCGGTACGGATAGAACGTGAAGCCGGAAAACTGCAGGACCAGCTCGGTGACCGGTTTGCGTTCGTCGCCCTCCGTGGCGACGGGGCGGCGCAGCACGGCACGGATGCGCGCCAGCAGCTCGCGCGGATCGAACGGCTTGGGCACGTAGTCGTCGGCACCGAGTTCGAGACCGACCACCTTGTCCGTCGGATCGTCGAGTGCCGTCAGCATGATGATGCGCGGTCCGCCCTTCGCGTGCAGGCGCCGGCACAGGTCGAGCCCGTCCTTGCCCGGCAGCATCACGTCGAGCAGGACCAGATCGACGTCGACCGTCGCGAGCAGCGCATCGGCGGCTTCGACGCTGTCCGCGGCGTGCGTGACGTAGCCCTTGCCGGACAGGAAGGCGGCCAGCGGGACGCTGATGTCTGCGTCGTCTTCGACGATCAGGATGGAATTGCCGGTCAATGGAGTCCCCGTTGTTGCGTGCGTGTCGTATGCGGCGCGCGGCCGTGGTGCATTCGCCGACAAATGTACTCCGGTGCGCGCGTTCGGTCTGTGTCAATCACGACACATTATATAAATTCACATAATAATCAACAACTTACGAGATGTTTGCCGTATCGTGGACGACATCGAAGAAGGGTGATGAACGTACACATGAACAAGCAGTTGGAGTGTTGCCGGTTGCGTTTGCCGGCGTTGTCCGGGCCTGCATCGCCGACGCGCACGATACGCTGGCCGGTCATGCTGGCGTTGTTCGCATCGCTCGCGCTCGCGGGCTGCGGCGATCGCGGCGCGGCCGCCGGCCCGGGCGCTGCTGCGGCGGCCGTCGAGGTCGGCGTCCAGACCCTCGCGCCGCAGCGGATCGACGAGCGCACGGCGCTGTCGGGCCGCCTGTCGGCGCTGCAGGTGTCCGACGTGCGGCCGCAGATCGGCGGGATCGTCCGCAAGCGGCTCTTTACCGAAGGTGCCGACGTCAAGGCCGGACAGGTGCTGTACCAGATCGATCCGGCCGCATACCAGGCCACCTACGACCAGGCGCGCGGCACGCTTGCGAAGGCCGAGGCGACGCTCGCGTCGGCGAAGACGAAGGCCGCGCGCTACGCGCAGCTCGCGAAGATCGGCGCGGTCAGCGCGCAGGACAACGACGACGCGGTCGCGGCCGTGCGCGAGGACGAGGCCGACGTGCTGGCCGATCGCGCGTCGCTCGAATCGGCGCGCGTCAATCTCGGCTACACGCGGATCACCGCGCCGATTGCCGGGCGCATCGGCGCGTCGTCGGTGACCGAAGGCGCGCTGGTGACGGCCGACCAGACCACCGCGCTCGCGACCATTCAGGCATACGACCGGATGTATCTCGACGTCACGCGCTCGAGCGCGGAATGGCTGCGACTGCGCAAGGCCTATGCATCGGGTCGTTTGCAGCGCGCCGGCGACGGCGCCGTCGTGCGGCTCACGATGGAAGACGGCACGCCGTATCCGCATGACGGCGTGCTGCAGTTCTCCGGCATCACCGTCGACCAGACGACCGGATCCGTCACGCTGCGGATCATCTTCCCGAACCCCGACGGCGAACTGCTGCCGGGGATGTTCGTGCGTGCGCAACTCGACGAGGGCGTCGATGCGAATGCGCTGCTGGTGCCGCAGCTCGCCGTCACGCGCGCGTCGGACGGCACCGCGAGCGTGTGGGTCGTCGATGCGACCGCTCATGCGAAGCAGGTGGCCGTGCACGCCGATACCGCCTATCGCGACCAGTGGATCGTGTCGAGCGGATTGAAGGCGGGCGATCGCGTGATTGTCGACGGCTTGCAGAAGGTGCAGGCCGGCACGGCGGTGCACGTGGCGACCGATACGTCGGCCGCGAAGTCGTAAGGAGGGCGCATGGCAGGATTCTTCATACAGCGCCCGATCCTCGCATGGGTGATCGCGATCGTGATCATGCTGATCGGCGGCGCCGCGACCACGACGCTGCCGGTCGAGCAGTATCCGACCATCGCGCCGCCGTCGGTGCGCGTGAGCGCGACCTATCCGGGTGCATCGGCCGACACGGTGGCCAAGACCGTCACGCAGGTGATCGAGCAGAAGCTGTCCGGCATCGACAACCTGATGTACATGTCGTCGACGAGCAGCAACGCGGGGCAGGCGACGATCAACCTGACGTTCGCGCCCGGTACCAACGCCGACATCGCGCAGGTGCAGGTGCAGAACAAGGTGACACAGGCGTCGGCGTCGCTGCCCGAAACGGTCCAGGAACAGGGCGTGCAGGTCGCGAAGGCGTCCAGCAACTTCCTGATGATCGTCGCGCTTTCGTCGCCCGGCGGCACGCTGAACTCGATCGATCTCGGCAACGTGATCGCGACGCAGATCGAGGATCCGCTTACGCAGCTGACGGGTGTCGGCGACGTCACGCTGTTCGGCGCCGAGCACGCGATGCGGATCTGGCTGAACCCGGTCAGGCTGAAGAGCGTCGGACTCACCGCGTCGGACGTGACGACCGCCATCACCAACCAGAACGTGCAGTTGTCGGTCGGCGAGCTGGGCGGGGCACCCGCGACGGATACGCAGGCGATCAACGCGACCATCGCGTCGTCGAGCCTGCTGACCACGCCCGAAGCGTTCGGCAACATCCTGCTACGCGTCAATACCGATGGCTCGAAAGTGTTGCTGAAGGACGTTGCGCGCGTCGAAGTCGGCGGCGATTCGTACGACACGTCGTCGCGCAGCGACGGCAAGCCCGCCGCCGCGCTCGCGATCAAGCTGTCGACCGGCGCGAACGCGATGTCGACGGCGAAAAAGGTGCGCGCGAAGCTTGCGGAACTGCAGCCGCAGTTGCCGAAAGACGTCGCGATCAGCTACCCGTACGATTCGACGCCGTTCGTGAAGATCTCGATCGAGGAAGTCGTGAAGACGCTCTTCGAGGCCGTGATCCTGGTGTTCCTCGTGATGTACCTGTTCCTGCAGAACCTGCGCGCGACGCTGATCCCGACCATCGTCGTGCCGGTCGCGCTGCTGGGCACGCTGGGCGTGATGTCAGCGATCGGGTTCTCGATCAACGTGCTGTCGATGTTCGCGATGGTGCTCGCGATCGGGCTGCTGGTCGACGATGCGATCGTCGTCGTCGAGAACGTCGAGCGCATCATGGCCGACGAGAAGCTCGCGCCGAAGGCCGCGACGAAGAAGGCAATGGGGCAGATCACCGGCGCACTCGTCGGCGTGACGACTGTGCTGACTGCCGTGTTCATCCCGATGGCGTTCTTCTCAGGCTCGACGGGCGCGATCTACCGGCAGTTCTCGGTGACGATCGTCTCCGCGATGGTGTTGTCCGTGCTGCTCGCGTTGACGCTGACGCCCGCGCTGTGCGCGACGCTGCTCACGCCCGCGTCGGCCGAACAGCACGCGCGCCGCGGGTTCCTCGGCGCGTTCAACCGGATGTTCGAGAAAAGCAACGCGGGATACAGCGCGACGCTCGCACGCGTCGTCGCGAAACCCGCGCGCTGGATGATCGCCTATGCGCTGATCGCGGGCATCGTTGCGCTCCTGTTCGTGACGCTGCCGTCGTCGTATCTGCCGGAAGAGGACCAGGGCTCGATCATGGTGTCCGTGTCCGCGCCGGTCGGTACGCCGGCATCGAGCACGCTGAAGACGGTCCAGGCGGTCGAGCAGTATTTCCTGAAGCAGCCGGCGGTCGCGCACATCATGACGGTCAACGGCTTCAGCTTCAACGGCCAGGGGCAGAACAACGCGTTCGCCTTCGTGCAGCTCAAGGACTGGGGCCAGCGCGGTGCGAACGATAGTGCGCAGGCGGTGATCAATCGCGCGAACGCCGCGTTCGCGAAGCGTCGCGATGCACAGATCTTCGTGATGAACCAGCCCGCGATCCAGGGGCTCGGCACGCAAAGCGGCCTCGACTTCGAGATCGAGGACCGTTCGGGCCAGGGGCACGACAAGCTGCTGAGCGTGCGCAATCGCTTCATGGCGCTGGCCGCGAAGGAGCCGTCGCTCGCGATGACGCGCCCGGCAGGCCTCGAGGACACGCCGCAGCTCTATGTCGACATCGATCGCGAGAAGGCCGGTGCGCTCGGGCTGTCGATCTCGGATATCGATACGACGCTGTCGACCGCGTTCGGCTCGTCGTACGTGAACAACTACATCGATACCGGCCGGATCCAGAAGGTCTACGTGCAGGCCGACGCACCGTACCGGATGATGCCGTCGGACATCGGGCAGTGGTATGTGCGGGCCGATTCATCGTCGTCGTCCTCCTCGTCCTCCGGTTCGTCGTCGAGCACGTCGTCTTCGTCGACGACGACGTCCTACGACGGGCAGATGGTGCCGTTCTCGGCGTTCTCCAGCACGCGTTGGACTTTCGGGCCGCCGCAGATCGAACGCTACAACCGCGAGCTCGCGATGGAAATGAGCGCGCAGACAGCGCCCGGCGTCAGTACCGGCCAGGCGATGACGGCGGTCGAGAAGATCGCGCGGCAGTTGCCGAGCGGCTTCGGCATCGAATGGACGGGCCAGTCGTATCAGGAGGTGCTGGCCGGCTCGCAGGCGACCCACCTTTACGCGATTTCGCTGATCGTCGTGTTCCTGTGCCTGGCCGGGCTGTACGAAAGCTGGTCGGTGCCGCTCGCGGTGATTCTCGTGGTGCCGATCGGCGTGCTCGGCGCGCTCGCGGCCGCGCATCTTCGCGGCCTGTCGAACGACGTGTACTTCAAGGTTGGTCTGTTGACGACGATCGGCCTGTCGACGAAGAACGCGATCCTGATCGTCGAATTCGCGAAGGACCTGCAGGCGCAGGGGCGCGGGCTGCTCGACGCGACGCTCGAGGCCGCGCACCTGAGGTTGCGGCCGATCCTGATGACGTCGCTCGCGTTCGTGTTCGGCGTGCTGCCGCTCGTGATCAGCACCGGCGCCGGCTCGGCCGCCCGGCATGCGATCGGGACGGGCGTCGCGGGCGGGATGATCGCCGCGACGGTGCTCGCGATATTTTTCGTGCCGGTGTTTTTCATCGTCGTGCGCAGGCTGTTCAACGAACACGGCCACGACGGCGCGCGGCACGACGAGGAACAAGCATGAAACTGAAACTACTGGCGCTGGTTTGCGTTGCCGCGCTCGCCGCGTGCTCGCTCGACCCCGTCTATCAACGTCCGGCCGCGCCGATGGCCGGCGCATGGCCGAGCGGGCCGGCGTACAGGACTGCGTCCGCGTCGGCGCCATCCGCCGCGAGCGGGGCCGCGATGCCGGCGGCCGAGATCGGCTGGCGCGATTTCTATCGCGACCCACACCTGCAGAAGCTGATCGCACTCGCGCTCGACAACAACCGTGACCTGCGCGTGGCCTCGCTTCAGGTTGCCGAATACGAAGCGCAGTACCGCATCACGCGTGCGGCGCTCGCGCCGTCGATCGACGCGAGCGGATCGATGTCGAATGCGCGCAGCGACGGCACGACCACGCGATCGAGCAGCGTGTCGGTCGGCACGACGTCGTGGGAGATCGACTTCTTCGGCCGTCTGCAGAGCCTGAAGCGGCAGGCGCTCGAGAACTACCTGTCGACCGATGCGTCGCGCGTGAGCACGCAGTTGTCGCTGGTCGCGACCGTCGCGACCGACTATCTGCAACTGCGCGCCGACGAGGCGATGCTCAAGATCACGACGGATACGGCGGCAGCCGACCAGCGCACCTACGACCTGACGGTCGCGATGCAGAAGATCGGCAGCGCGTCGCTGCAGGACGTGCGCGAGGCGCAGACGTCGCTCGCGAGCGCGAAGGCGAGCGTCGCGTCGTACACGCGGGCGGTCGCGCAGGACCGCAACACGCTCGCGGCGCAGATCGGCTGCGCACTGCCGGACGATCTCGACTCGGGCCCGACGCTGTTCGACGGCGACGCGATGTTCGCGGACATCGGCGCGGGCGTGCCGTCCGACCTGCTGGCGCGCCGGCCCGACATCGAGGCCGCCGAACATACGCTGAAGGCCGCGAACGCAAACATCGGCGCCGCGCGCGCCGCGTTCTTCCCGAAGATCGAGCTGACCGCGACGGCCGGGACGGCCAGCACCGGGCTGACGCAGCTGTTCAAGGCCGGCACCGGCGCATGGATGTTCGCGCCGTCGATCACGATGCCGATCTTCGATTACGGCAGCAACAAGGCATCGCTCGACGTTGCTCGGATCGAGAAGGACATCGACGTGGCGGACTACGAGAAGTCGATCCAGACCGCGTTCAAGGAAGTCGCCAATGCGCTGGCCGGGCGCGAGACCTATGTGACGCAGGTCGACGCCGATCGCGAGTATGTGCGATCCGCTCAGGATTACTACGATCTTGCGCAAGCGCGCTACCGGACCGGCACCGACAGCTTCCTCACGCTGCTGACCGCGCAACGAACGTTGTATACGGCGCAGCAGCAACTCGTCACCGATCAGCTGTCGAAGCTGTCGAATCTGGTGACGCTGTACAAGGTGCTCGGCGGCGGCTGGTCGGAAAGGGCCGACGATGCGTCGCAAGCGGGCGAGGCTCGGCATGTGTCCGGGCAGTCGTGAGCGAGGCGCAGGCGCCGTGGACTTCAATCGATTGCGGGAAGCCGGCGGCGGTAGACGATCGCGGTCCGAAGTATGTCGTCGGCGACTGGCGCGGGCACGACCTTCAGCCGCCACCGGCCGGCTATCAGTGGCTGCAGATCGACGGCGATTTCGTACTGGCCGCGATCGGAACCGGCGTGATTACCGGCATCCTCAGCGGCCCGCATCATTGAATGAACAAGGAATGACATGAAAAACACGCTTGTACTGGCGGCATTGGTCGCGCTCGTTTCCGCGTTCAGCGGATGTTGTCTGATGCCGTATTGCGGCGGCTGGGGTGGGCCGGGCGATGGTCCTGGCGGCCCGGGCGGACAAGGCGGACCGGGAGGCCATGGCGGCCCCGGAGGCGGTGGGCCGCAAGGAGCGATCGTCGTGCCACACCCGTCTGCGTTGATCTGATTGACGCTGTTGCCGTTCGAAGTTTCTGCTAACAGTGACCACAGTTACTGCTAATGGGTAAACTCGTGGAAGCGCCGCCTGCAAAGGCTGAGAGCGAAATTCTTTTCGTGTCCGTACGCGTTGCGCTGAGGTAACAATGGGGGGTGTATGTGCGAAGATTTTCTACGAACTTCAACAGCTGGAACGACGGGATGACCATTTCGGACTGCCGGATGCTGGTTCGCTACTATCGAACCACCCCCGATGGACGCATCGTATTTGGGAAAGGCGGAGGCAGCGGCAAGACGGCCTTCGGATCGAAAGTGGAGGGTACGTTCGACGGCCGCTCTTCGATCGAATTGATCGTCGCCGACTGGTTGACACGCATCTATCCGGACGTCTCGAAAAGCGACATCACGCCGCGCTACAGAAACCGGTGCAGAGTTTGCGGCGAAACATCGGGCAACGGCGGATGCTCTCGTGCTGCTTTCCAAGCGCTGTTTCAGTCTTTTAGTGCTCCAGAACCGCGCTCAGCGCAAGCTCGTCGGCGATTTTTTTCAACCGCTTGTCCCGCGTCCAGATCGTCACCCCCGGCTGCAACTTGGCGGACGCGAGCAACGATGTATCGACATAGCCGATCCCCCGGCTAAACAACTGCTCTTGTTCGATCAGATAAAAGACTTCGTCAGGCGTGGCGACGGGGACGCGTGGCAGATCGTTCAAAGCCCGAAGCACGGTAGAGCGGTCACGCAAACTGCCTAGCGAAATTTCGCCGATGACATATGGATGGATCCGGACACGGTCATGGAGCAGAAGGTCGACCATAATTGGCTCTGAATGATCGATGTGATCGATCCACACAGACGTGTCGACGAGGATCACTCAACCTCCTGCCGGCGGCGCGGCGCAGCAGTGATACCCGGTTGACTGCCGCCCAAGGCGGCGAGCCTGCGCGCGGCTTCGCGCTCGATAAGCGCTTTCAACGCTTCGCGCACAAGAGCAGACTTCTCGCTCAATCCGGTATAGTCCTGGGCCCGGGAGACCAAGTCATCGTCCAAAGCGATCGTGGTTCGCATAATACTCCCCCATGATTCAAGGCACGATTATAGCATCATTTGATGCGAATATGTGTGCCTGGCAACCGAAGGGGGATAGCTGTAGTTATTCGCCCCTTCATTTCAGGACACGCCGGAAGAGGGCGGATCGCGCGGGTGGCCCGTGCAGGCGACGCGGTACGCCGCAGGCCACACATGCTCTACGCGACGCGCAGAATCGTTCGAGTTGCTCGACAACTAACGTCTGCTGGAAGCAATTGACCAATGACTTGCCCTCGGCGAGGGACAGGCCGACGTCCCCGGATGTCGGGTTTTCTGCGACCCTGTGAAGCCGCATGACCTCTACGCGCTTGACCGCGGGCCCATTGCCATCGTCGAACTCAAGAACGATTGTGCATCGCGTGGCGGCTCCTGTTTCGAAGCCAAGGAGACGATCCCTGTTTCTCGCCGGCTTCCCGGGCTTTTTAACGGCTTCCCTCAACAGCCTCTTCGCGGCACGAGCGGCGCGTCCATCCTTGGGCATCCGTTGTTCAGCTGTCCAGGGTTGACCGCTCGCCGAGAAAGTCGGCATCCCCATCGAGGAGTTTTTGAACCGGGCTCGTAGCAAGATGATTCCGCTCCCGCCCTGACGGCCTGCCGAAACACGCCGTCCTGGGCTTCGCGGTGCGGCGGCCGCCGGAGACGACGCACGGCGTTGCCGCGAGGCAGTCATTTCAGGCCGACGCCGGGGCCATCAGATCCGAGATTGACTGGCTCGGAAATCGATTGCGATGCCGGCGATATCGATCTGCAACAGCGTTCCTTCCGTGCCGGACGTCAGGAAGAACGTGCCTCCGAGCTTGCTGGCGCGCGCCCGCATGCTGCGCATGCCGGTACCGTGATGCGTGTCGATCGCGGATGGGTCGAACCCGTGACCATTGTCCCGGATCGACAGCCGCATGACCGGACCCACCCGTTCGATATCGATTTCGGCGCGGTCCGCGTCACTATGCTGGAGCACGTTGGTCAATCCTTCTTGCAGGATACGCAAGATGCCGAGCGACACCGTGTTCGGCAATTGCAGGTCGTCGACATTCGAGAAGCGCCATTGGCAATTGATCTGCTTGGCTTCCAGAGAATGGGTGAGGCGATGGCGAAGTGGGGCGATCATCTCGACGAGCGAGCGCGATTCCGCGTGATGGATAGACGCGGCGTCGATGATGATGCGCAGATCGTCCCGGAGTTCTTTCAGAATGTCGAGAAAGCGCGTGGGCGGTACGCCATGCGGCGAATGCTCGAGCGTCGTGATGCTGCTGACGAGCGTGCTGCCGAGTCCGTCGTGAAGATCGTGCGCGAGATTCAGGCGTTCGTTGAGCCGCGCGTTAGCGAGCTCGAGCTCGTGCTGGCGATGCAGCGTGACGCGGAGTTCCTCGTTGGCGGTCGCGATGCTTTCCGTCAACTGGTCGTTGAAGCTTTCGATCTTCCGCAGATTGAAAACGAAGCGCGATGCCAGCACCAGCGCCATGCTGATCATCTGGATCTGGGCGGTCACCGGCGAGTAATAGACGTTGTCGTCGAGTATGCCGAGAAAATCCAGCAAGTCGTGGATGCCCGCCGCGACGAAAACCACGAGACAACCGGATAGTGCGATCTGGTCGCCCCGGCGGGTCTTGAGCGAATGCACGACGAACACGACACACGTCGCGATGAACGTGATGACCGGAATGACGGCGACGATCGAGCGCACGTCAGCCAGGAAGCCGTGAGGCGCCGCCAGCATCGCCAGAATCTGGCACGCCGACAGTGCCCACAGCGCGATTTCGAGGCGCGGCCGGCGCCGTTCCGAGAAGCGCATGATGAACATCGTGAAGCATGCGCTGTAGAGGATGAATGCGATCGATTGAATCGCTTCCCAGGCATTGGTGCTGGAGAGCGGCCAGGGGCTCGTCGCGATCTGGTTGTAGCCGAAGCACCACCACGTTGCGGATTGCAGCGTGAACCAGCCGTAGACAGTCTCTTGCCGCCGCATCAGCCATAAAGCCAGAAAGAAGCAGCCAAGGGTGGACGTGACCGCCAGACTGAATAGCTGAATGTCCCGGCGGACCCTTCGCGCATGCACGTACCGTGGCGCCACCGTCGTCGGGGTGCCGACGGTCATCGTGCCGAGGCCGCCTTGATAGGCAGCAAAACCTGACAGGCGGACGAGAATCGTGTTGGTGTCGTCGCGTAGCAGCGGCGCCGGCAACAACCAGTAACGCGGCACGTTCCAGGAGCGGCTGAGGGGTTCGGACAGGCGATCGTCGGCACCGATCAGGCTGCCGTTCAGATAGACGGCGCCGGCCATGTTCATCGAGTCCAGAAAAAGCGCCAGCGGCCGCTCTGCCGCGCATCGGCCGGACCACGTCGCGCGATACCAGACGACGCCGTCGAATTGCGGCCAGCGCGACGACCAGAAGTCGGGCAGCTTGACCGGTGTCCAGCCGTCCGCCGGAGGATGCTGCGCCTGCCAGTCCGATCGAACGGCTTCGACCTGCAGCGGGCATCCGGTCGCGGCCGGTGCGAGGTTGCCGGCTGCGGCGCAGAGCGTGCTATGCGCGAGCAGCGCCAGAATCAAGGCAACAAGCCATGCGCGCGCGCCTCGAAGACCGCCTGGGTTCTCGATCTGACCGACATTTTCTTGTAGATGCTTTTGATGTGGCATTCGACCGTCAATTTCGACAGGGACAGCAATTCGGAAATCTCGCGATTTGTCAGACCTTTGCTCACCAGACCGAGGATTTCGATTTCCCTCGGACTGAGCCGCACGAACGGCGCGGCGCCGGACACCGGGGCTGGCGCGCTGTCCGCGGCTGCGTTCGTGCCGGTGGTTTCGAGTATGTGACGTGCGACGAACGGATCGATCGGCGCGCCCCCGCGTAGCGCGCTGCGGATCGACAGCGCGATCTCGATGTCGTCTCGCTCCTTCAGCAAATAGCCTGTTGCACCTGCCTGCAGCGCGGTGACGATCGTGTTGCCGGTACTCCACGCGGAGATTACCAGAATGGGCAGTGCGGGATCGCTCTCGTGCCATTCCCGGATCAGGTCGATGCCGGTGCCGTCCGGCAGACCGATGTCGACCAGTGCCATCGCACATGGCTGGCTGCTGCGCACGGCGCGCGCGGCGGCGATGCTGTCTGCGTAGAGCAGCGCATCAGGCGCATAGCCGAGTGACACAAGGATGGCGGACAGCCGGCTTTGCATCAGAGACTCGTCGTCCACGATGAGGAGCGGCCCCGGCACCATCGGTTCGGGAGGCAAAAGCGTCATAGATGTCGGCACGATGACAGGGCGTATTCGGCGCGGGAGGCGATGCGCCGATGGTCTCCGTTGTTTGGGTGTGCGGCGAACGGGCAAACGGGAGCATCGCACAAACCGACGCTGGCGGGCATCCCTTGTATCAGGTAGCACGCACCGTATGCAGGGCGCGGCCGACCGGCTTCCGCGTGCGACCGCCTACCTGAAAGCGGGGATATTCCAGTTTATGCCGACCGAATAGAATCTCCAGCGGATTCATTGAATACAAGACGACGGTGGCGACGGCACGCGTGCCGGCAAGCGCCGCGAACAACAAGCGATCCCGTGCCGGCGGCCACCATGCCAGTGTCCGTGCGTGCCCGGGGCATCTGTTGCGGCCGGCACTCAGGGATGCCGGCCGTAGCCGATTCGGGAATCTACACGGGGATGACCAGATGAGCACGATACTCGCTCGGGACGGGGTGAAGGGTGGCGCTCGGCCGCTCATTGCACAATATTCGACCAACGACGTGGCCGCGCGCTTACGAACCGATTACTGGATGGCCCATGCATTCAAGGCCGTCGAGGCGCGCATCCGGTCCGACGATCCATACTGGCAGGGGACGGTTTGCACC
>Ga0154006_1000293_pt1 | contig 16726 bp, 13 predicted proteins | sample TSFL090MetaG_FD_104747 | JGI IMG/M metagenome (GOLD analysis project Ga0154006, IMG submission 104747) | Attine ant fungus gardens microbial communities from Florida, USA - TSFL090 MetaG | ecosystem: Host-associated > Fungi > Mycelium > Unclassified | place: USA: Florida, Wakulla State Forest...
CGACCAGTTCGCCACCGATGAAATGCCCCATCGGCAGCGCGACATCGTCCGGGTCAAAATCCAGCATGTTCATTCCCTCGGAGCCCGGTTCCGATCGATGCCCGGAGGCATCCCCTCAACCGTTTTTTATGAAAGTCATTCAGTGTTTCGAAGAAAGTTTAAGTACGCGTTGAACATATGACAAATCCACATATAATCGCAGGGTATACATTTTTGATATAGGGTGGCCTCGATGCTGAACTTTCGCCAGATAGAAGCCTTTCGCGCCGTCATGCTGTCGGGTTCTATGACGCAGGCCGCCAAGGATCTGCACACTTCGCAGCCCAATATCAGCCGGGTCATCGGGCAGTTGGAGCGGCGCATCGGGCTGAAGCTGTTCGAGCGACACGCCGGGAAGTTGGTACCCACGCTTGAAGGCCAGGTTTTCTTCCGTGACGTGGAGCACACGTTCGCCGGCTTGCGCGGTCTGGAAGAGGCTGCCGATGCTATACGCAAGCGTGGTTCGGGCCGGTTGCGCATCGCGTCGGTGCCATCGATGGCCGTGGTAATGGCGCCCGAAGCCATTAACCTATTTTCGCGGGTTTACCCGGACGTCGATGTCACTTTGCAGGTCACGGACTCGCTGACGGTCTGCCAATGGCTGGCCACCGGCTATGTCGACGTGGGCATCGCGTCGGAGATATTCAACAGCACCAGCATCGAATACGAAGTGATCCAGCGCAACATTGGCGTGTGCATTACACCCCTCGGACACCGCCTGGCTTCGCGCAAGCGCTCCGTGGCACCGCGAGATCTGGCGGGAGAGAAATTCCTGTCGCTGCGGTCCAGCGATGTCATGCGCAAGAAGATCGACGAGGCTTGCCTGATCAACGGGGAGGAAAAGCGCATCCTCGCCTATGAGTCACACTTTGCAGCGGCCATTTGCCACATGGTGTCCTGCGGCATGGGCGTGAGCGTGGCCAACCCGCTGGTGACGCGCAATTATGCGGGGCGGATCGCCATACTGCCGTTTGCGTCGCGCATCGAATTTCCCACCTACCTGGTCTATCCGCTCAACAGCCCCATGAATATGCTGGCCAAGGCTTTCGCCAGAGCGTTGCGGGAAGTCTCGGCTGAGCCAGCCCATATCAAAAACGCATAGAGTTGGTTCTAAACCGTATTTGACCGTATTCATACCCGCTCTTAGGCTGTCGAACGTACCCGCGCCAAGGGGAAGCGACGACGGCGACATGACCATCGTCAGCGCGGCTACCCGGACGTTGCACCTCCGACCGTCCGGCATCGACTGGTTAGATGGAGAGCACAATGAACCAGAGTCACTACATCCGGCGCGCGAGCGTTGCCAGACTAGCCGTGGGTGCTTGCCTGTTGGCGGCCGCGCTGCTCCACGACGATGTCAATGCCGCGCTGCGCGCCCCGGATTTCGGCTCCACGGAACTCCGGCGGATCTTCTCTAAGATCAATATTTACCACGACGCAAAATACGATGCGCTGCGCCGTGTCGACATGTCCATCCCCACTAGGGTCGTCGTCAAGCTGGCCGGCGAGCCGGACCGGGATGCGTTCATTTCCGACCCCTTGGGCTCGGAGCGCCGCGGCATCACGGACATGGATAAAACGCAAGACAAGTTTCGCGCCGCGCTCGCGCCGCTCATGCGGGCGGGACCGATCGAGCAAATCATCGACTACGTCGCAGCACTCGAATCCTGCGCGGCACAAGACCTAATGGCGGCTGCCTTCGCCCAGGCATAAACAACATTGTTCATCCCTCTTTACATACATCTACCGTATCGACTATGCCCATTACCATCCTCTCCCAATCCGCAACGATCGATCTGCCCGCCGACGGCCCGTTGTCCGTATCCCTGACGCAACCGCCCAGCGAAACCGGGACGCTGTACGTCCCCCTGGAAGGGGCCGGCGAAAGCCGCACAGGCGTATGGGAGTGCACGCCTGGCAGTTTCCAGCGCCAGTTGCCCAACGCCGAACTCATGCACATATTGGCCGGCGCGTGCACCTTCACGCCCGAAGGCGGCGAACCCCGGGAGATCCGGGCCGGCGACACGCTGTTCTTTCCGGCCAACACGCGCGGCCTTTGGGAAGTAAGTGAAACCCTGCGCAAGATTTTCGTGGTGTTCGCCTGAACGTCGAGGAGGGCGGCGTTTCGGACATCCGTAAGACTCGGCTCAAGGTCTACGCCGTCACGGCGTAAGGTCAGGAGGGCGTGACAGGAAACAGCCGCTCTATTGGATAGTGAGTTTTGATGAAGGGCGACTTGATGACGATGAAGCTGAAGTACTTCTCGATGCCGATATTGCGTTCGAGCAGGCTTTCCATCAGTTCCTGGTACTGGTTTACGCCACGAGTGATGAATTTCAGCAGGTAGTCATAGCCGCCGCTGACCAAATGGCACTCGATGATTTCGTCGATGCCGCGCACCGCATTTTCAAAGCGCGCGAAGTCTTCCCGACGGTGATCGGACAGCGTGATCTCGGTGAATACCGTGAGGATGTCGCCCAGCTTGTCCATACGGATCTGCGCGCTGTAGCCGTCGATGTAGCCTGCTTCCTCCAACCGTTTGACGCGGGTGAGGCAGGGGCTGGTGGACAGACCTACGGCTTCAGCCAGGTCGACGTTCGTCATGCGCCCCGTCTTTTGCAACTGGACGAGGATGCGCAAGTCGATGCGGTCGAGCTTGAGAGTAGGGAACATGGTCGGCGCTTTCTGGCAGAAGCCCATTCTAATTCAGCCTGGCACAGGCTGCGCGGCAGGCAATTCCGAAACACCCTCGAAAAACAGTAATTCCCACGTTTGGACGATCGCAATACGTGACAAAACCCTGCGCCCTGCATGGTTCAATTTTTCTTTATTTATCGCTCTACCCAGGATGGATATCCAATGCCTTTCACCTTCCAGAACTCCAAACTCCTGCCCGGTCTGAACTGCATCGGCGGCCAATGGCGCCCGGCCCTGGACGGCCGTACCCTGCCGGTCGCGGACCCAGCCACCGGTGAAGTCTTTGCCAGCGTTCCCGATAGCGGTGCGGCCGATGCCCACGCGGCGTTGGACGCTGCGCATGTGGCCTTCAAGACTTGGAAAAAGGTGCCCGCCAAGCAACGTGCTCAGATCATCAAACGCTGGAACAACCTGATCGTCGCGCAGATTGAAGATCTGGGCCGACTGATCTCTAGCGAGCAAGGCAAGCCTTTGGCCGAGGGCAAGGGCGAGGTGCTCTACGCCGCCAGCTACGTCGAATGGTTCGCCGAGGAAGCCACGCGCGCCGATGGTGACATCATCCCTGCACCGGTGCCAGGCCGGCGAATGTTCGCCCTGCGCGAGCCGGTCGGTGTGGTCGCTGCCATCACGCCCTGGAACTTCCCGGCCGCGATGATCGCACGCAAAATCGCGCCGGCCCTGGCCGCCGGCTGCACCGTGGTCTGCAAGCCGGCCGAGGATACGCCGCTGACCTCGCTGGCCCTGGTCAAGCTGGCCGAGGAGGCCGGCGTTCCGCCCGGTGTGCTCAATATCGTCACGGCCTCGCGTGAGCGCGCCGGCGAGGTGGTCGACGTGTGGCTGGATGATACCCGCGTGCGCAAGATCACTTTCACCGGCTCTACGCCCGTGGGCAAGCATCTGGCCCGCCGCTCGGCCGACACGCTCAAGAAACTGTCGCTGGAGCTGGGCGGCAACGCGCCTTTCATCGTCTTCGAGGACGCCGACATCGACGCCGCGGTGGAGGGTATGATGGCGGCCAAGTTCCGCAACGGCGGGCAGACCTGCGTGTGTCCCAACCGTATTTACGTCCAGGACGCCGTGCACGACGAATTCGTCGAAAAGCTGGCCGCCCGGGTCGGCGCCCTGAAAGTCGGCCCGGCCACCGACCCGGCCTCGCAGATCGGGCCCATGATCAACGCTCGAGCTGTCGACAAGATCGAGCGCCACGTTAACGATGCGGTAAGCCGCGGCGCCAAGATCGTGGTCGGCGGCAAGCGCTTGTCGCCCGAAGGTAAGGCCGGCGCCTACTACTACGCTCCTACCGTGATGACCGACGTGGACGCGGCCATGGACTGCTCGTGCGAGGAGACCTTCGGCCCCATCGCGCCCGTTACGCGATTCGCTACTGAGTCCGACGTGATCGCGGCGGCCAATGCCACGTCTTTCGGCCTGGCCGCGTACTTCTACTCGCAGGACGTGCGCCGCATCTGGCGCCTGGCCGATGAACTGGAGTCGGGCATCGTCGGCATCAACGAAGGCGCGCTGGCCGCTGAAGCGGCGCCTTTCGGCGGCGTGAAGGATTCCGGCTACGGTCGGGAAGGCTCGCAGCACGGCTTGGAAGAGTACATGCACATCAAATATCTCTGCCAGGGCCAGCTCGACTAAGGGTTACAAGCAGTCATGTCGTCTTTGCCCTTATCTTCGGACGCTCCGGACAGTGGACGGCCCGATCTGAACACGCTGCTGCAACTGCGCCAGCGCCTACAGGTACACACCACGGCCGAATTGCGCTTCGACGCGGCCAGCCGCGCGCTCTATGCCTCGGAAGCTTCGAACTACCGCCAGCCCCCTTTAGGCGTGGTGATCCCACGCAGCCTGGAGGACATGGAGGCCGCGGTGCGCGCCTGCGGCGAGCTAGGCATCGCCCTGCTGCCGCGCGGCGCGGGCACGTCCATGTGCGGACAGTCCGTCAACGCGGCGGTCTGCATTGATCATTCCAAGTACCTGCGCGCCATTGAGCACATCGACCCGCAGCGGCGCGTAGCGCTTGTCCAGCCCGGCGTGGTCTGCGACCAGCTGAAAAAAGCCGCCGCCGGCCACGGTCTGACCTTCGGACCTGACCCCGCCACGCATAGCCGCTGCACGCTGGGCGGGATGATAGGCAACAACTCCTGCGGCGCGCACTCGGTCATGGCCGGCAAGACGGTCGAAAATGTCGAGCGCCTGGAAGTGCTGACCGCCACCGGCGCGCGCTTCTGGGTCGGCCCCACGGACGCGCAAGCCTACGCTGCGCACTTGGCCGCCGGCGGCGAAGAAGCGCGCATCGTGCGCGGGCTGAAAGAACTGGCCGACCGCTACGCCGACGACATCCGCCAGGGCTTTCCCAAGCTCAAGCGCCGCGTGTCGGGCTACAACCTGGACCAGCTGCTGCCCGAGAACGGCTTCAACATCGCCCGCGCCCTGGTCGGATCGGAAGGCACCTGCGCCACCACGCTGCGCGCTGAAACTACCCTGGTCGAAGGCCGGCCCCAGCGCGTGCTGGTGGTGCTGGGCTTCGACACTATGTTCGACGCCGCCGATTGCGTGCCCGAGCTACTGCCTCTGGGCGCCATCGCCATGGAGGGCCTGGATCACGGCATCATCGGCGGCCTGAAGGATCTGGGTTTGAAGCTCGACGACATCGCTGAACTGCCGGACGGCGACGCCTGGCTGCTGATGGAGTTCGGCGCAGTCACCCGCAACGAAGCGCTTGCGCAGGCGCGCGCCGCCGTCACCTCGGCTCAGGCCCGGCCCGGCACGCGCAGCGTGCGCCTGGTGGACGATGCCGCGCTGATGCACCGGCTGTGGGCCATCCGCGAGACCGGCGCCTCGGCCACCTCGTTGTCGCGTATTGCAAGCCAGCCCGATCCGACGGTGGGCTGGGAAGACGCCGCCGTGGAGCCTGCCCTGCTGGGTAAGTACCTGCGCGAATTTTCGGCGCTGGTGGCACGCTACGGCTACACGACCAATATGTATGGCCACTTCGGCGACGGCTGTATCCATTCGCGCATCACCTTCGACCTGAAGTCCGAGCGCGGCGTGCAGAACTGGCGCGCCTTTCTCGCCGAAGCCGCCGCCTTGGTCGTGAAATACCAGGGCTCGCTGTCGGGCGAGCATGGCGACGGCCAGGCCAAGGGCGAGTTCCTGCACCTGATGTACACGCCTCGCCTGTTACAGGCCTTCCGCGAGTTCAAGGCCTTGTGGGATCCGCGCGGGTTGATGAATCCTGGCAAGCTGATTGATGCCATGCCGGTGGACGCCAACTTGCGCATGGGGCCGGACTACCGCCGCTCGTCTGCCCGGAGCCTGTTCACCTACCCAATGGGCGAAGGCCCCGGTGCCGGCTACGGCCGGGAAACCGAGCGCTGCATCGGCATGGGTAAATGCCGCTCGCTCGACGACGGCACTATGTGCCCGAGTTACAAGGCCACGCACGAGGAAAGTTATTCCACGCGAGGCCGGGCGCGACTTTTCTTCGAGTTGCTCAATGGCAGCGTGATCAGCGAAGACCAGGATGCCCGTGCCGTCAAGGATTCGATGGACTTGTGCCTGTCGTGCAAGGGCTGCAAGAACGACTGCCCCACGCACGTAGACATTCCCAAATACCGCAGCGAGTTTCTATACCGTTACTACCAGAATCGCATGCGCGCGCCCATGGACGCCATGGTCGGCCGGCTGGGCCAGTGGCTGCCAGCCGCCACGCGCGTGAGTGGCCTGGTCAACGTGGCCATGCGTAGCCGCCTGCTGCGCCGCGTGGGCAAAGTCTTCGGCCTAGCGCCGGACGTGGCATTTCCCGAGATTGCCGGCAGGGCTTTCCGCCATGCCGTCACGGCGCGGCGTCTGCAGCAGGCAGGCGGCGAGGCCTACGACGAGCGCGATGTCCTCCTCTGGACCGACACCTTCAACAACGGCTTCACGCCGTCCGTCCTGGAGGCCGCCGTATCCGTCGTGCAGTCCGCTGGCTTCCGTCCCCGCCTGACCGCCCGGCATGTCTGCTGCGGCCGGCCTTTCTACGATTCTGGCCTACTCGACCAGGCGCGCGGCAACCTGCTGGAGATCCTCGACGAACTGGACGGACCCATCGCCGCAGGCGTGCCTGTGCTGGTGCTCGAGCCCAGTTGCCTATCCGTCTTCCGCGACGAGATGCCAGCGCTCTTGGCCGGCGATCCGCGCGCCGCCCGATTGGTCAGGCTTACCCGCACCATGGCCGAATTCGCCCGCGAGTCTGGTCTTCGCCTGCCTCAGCAAGCCCAGACATATGTGCACGCCCATTGTCACCATCGCGCCTGCGGTGGCGTCGCCGCGGAGAAACAGCTTGGCGCCCGGGTGCTCGACACCGGCTGCTGCGGTATGGCGGGTGCTTTTGGCTATCACACCAAGACCGCCGACGTGGCGCACCGCGTCGGCGAGCTCGAACTGTTGCCCAAGCTGGCTTGCGTGCCCGGCGAGGCCGAGCTCATCGCCGACGGCTTCAGTTGCCGCAACCAGATCGGCAAGCTCAGCGGACGCCGCGCCCGGCACTTGGCAGAAGTCCTGGCCGAATGCGCGGAACAGACCCGCGCGTTCTACGAACGTTTCCCTGAAGACCATCATGCCGCGGCGGCCGTGCCGCGCATCACCACCGACGAGGTATTACCGCTATGACCCGCAGCAACCAAGCCCATATCGCATCTCGTGTCCAGAACGTGCCGCAAGGCGTCGTTACGGCGCATCCCATCTTCGCCGAAAAGGCGCAGGGCTCGCTCCTCTGGGACGTTGAAGGCCGCCGTTACATCGACTTTGTAGGCGGCATCGGCGTACAGAACATCGGCCACAATCACCCTAAGGTGGTGGCGGCCGTGCACAAGCAGCTCGAGCGCGTCTCACACGCCGCCTTCCAGGTCGTAGGCTATGACGTCTACGTGGATCTGGCCGCCAGGTTGAACAAGCTGGTCGGCGGCGGCGAGCCCTATAAGACCCTGCTTGTCACCACCGGCGCCGAGGCAGTCGAGAACGCCATCAAGATCGCCCGTGCCTATCGCAATGTGCCGGGTATTATCTCTTTCCGCGGCGGCTTCCACGGCCGCACGCTGTTGGGTTCGACGTTGACCGGCTTTAGCGCGCCGTACCGCCAGAATTTCGGTCCGTTCGCCGGCGAGGTCTACCACACGCCTTATCCCGATCCTTATCACGGCGTTTCCAGCGACGACGCTATTCGTGCGTTGAACGACCTGTTCGCCACGCAGATCCTGCCCGAGCGCGTAGCTGCCATCCTCCTCGAGCCCGTGCAGGGTGACGGCGGTTTCCTGCCGGCCGGCAAGGAATTCCTGCAGGCCCTGCGCGCGCTGGCCACGAAGCACGGCATCTTGCTCATTCTCGACGAAATCCAGGCAGGCTTTGGCCGCACCGGCGAGATGTTCGGTTTTCAGAGCGCCGGCATCCAGCCCGACCTCGTGACAGTGGCCAAGAGCCTGGCCGGTGGCTTGCCGCTGTCGGGCGTGGTCGGCCGTGCCGAGATCATGGACGCGCCCGCACCGGGCGGCCTGGGCGGCACCTACGCCGGCAATCCGCTGGCCTGCGCCGCCGCTCTGGCGGTGCTGGATGTCTTCGAGGAAGAAAAGTTGCTGGAGAAGAGCCGCGCCTTGGGCGAGACCCTGCGCGCCGGCCTGGATAAGCTGGCCGCCGAGTTCAAGGAGATCGGCACCGTGCGCGGCCAAGGCCCCATGCTGGCCCTGGAGTTCGTGCGCGATGGCGATCCCTTCCAGCCTGACGCCGATTTCGCCCAGGCCGTGATCGACCAGTGCCGGGCGGGTGGCCTGTTGGTGATCAAGTGCGGCGTGCACCGCAATACCGTGCGCTTGCTGGCTCCCCTGAATACGCCGCTGGAGTTGGCCCAGGAAGCCTTGGGCATCTTGCATGCCGCCATCAGGCGCGCACGTCAGGGCTAAGGGCCGGAGGAGGGCTGAGGGGGCGACCCCTCAGCCTTTCCAATGACAAAGAATTAGGTGCGCCAGATTGCCTCGGCGAATCGGTAGCCCATATTCATGCCCGACGGGTTCGACTTGTAGCCGCGCACTTTCTTGGACACGCCATCCAGAATCACGTCGAACACTGGCACGATGGTGCCCGAACTTTCATGTACGAGCGTCTGCATATCGCCATAGATTGCCTTGCGCTTCTTGAAATCGGCTTCCGAGCGCGCAGACTCGAGTAACTGATCGAGCTTCGGACTTTGCCAATGCGCTTCGTTTGTCGGTGACTTCGATGAATAGAACAGATCAAAGATCATGCCGACGCTCGGACGATTTACCATCGAACCATATGTGATCGGGCGTTTTGTCCAGTAAGTGGACCAATAGCCTTCGGTCGGCACTTGGCGAACGACAAAATTGAAACCTGCCTGGGCACCAAAACTCTGTAGAAACTGTGCGCCTTCGATTGCAGAGGCAATGCCAGGTTGGCAATAGATCTCCATTGACTGGCCTGCGAGGCCGCCTTTCTTGATATGGAACTTCGCTTTGTCGAGATCGAATTCGCGTTGCGGCAGGCCTTCGAGAAAGTATGGGTCCCACGGTGCAACGGGATGATCGTTCGCTACGACGCCGTATGTCTGCATTACGTCGCCCACCAGGCGCTTGCGGTCCTGCATGTACCGTACGGCGTCGACGAAATCGGGGTTTCCGGTCAGCGGATGATCCTGGCGCAGGATGAGGGTTGTATAGATGCCCAGTTTATTGAGCACCAACTGTACATTCGGGCTGCCTTTGACTTGAGCGGCGTAACGGTGATCGACCAGCGAGCAGATGTCGATATCTCCCGCCAGCACTGCGTTCACGCGTGCGGCGTTATCCGGCACGCCAATGATTTCCACACTGTCGAGATAAGGCAGACCCGGCTTCCAGTAGTTCGGATTGCGCTTGACGGTGAATGGGCCGCCGGGAGTGAAGACATCGACCATGAACGGGCCGGTGCCGACCGGCTTTGCGAAGTCCTTGGTATCGTTCTTGACGATCAGAAAGTAACTGGCGCCGAGCGTCGCCGGCAGTTCGAAATTAGGTTTATCGATTACCAGCGATACTTCGTACTTGCCTAGCGCCTTGATTTCCTTGAATCCACTGGCTATGGCGAAAGCCTTCGATGCTGTTGCCGGATCCTTGTGGCGGGCGAGGGAATAGACGACATCCGCGCTGGTCAGTTCGGCGCCGTCGTGGAAGTGAATGCCTGGCTTGAGCACGATTCGCCACGAAAGGCCATCCGTGCTCTCGAGTTTGTCGGCGAGCGCATTGCTCGGGGTGAGCGTGTCGTTGAATTCGGTAAGCGCGTTGAACACGCAAAACTGTTTGGTCCAGTCGCCAGAATGCGCTCCCTTCGCCGGGTCGAGTGTGTCAGACACGGAACCGTTCTGTACGGCCATTCGTACATGTCCGCCCTTGCGCGGCGCCTCGTCTGCCATGGCAAGAGTCGGTAGGGTGTTTGCCACGCCTGCTGCTGCGAACGCCGAGAGAAAGTCTCTTCTGCTGGTTTTCAACATGTTGCCCTCTAGTCTCATTGTGATCAACGAACTAGCGGCAGAGGCGTATCGTGCGTCGCTACATGTGCTGATTCGGCCGCTTTATGATTCATTGTATTGACGGATATCTGGCATACCCAATGCAAAATTGTCGAGCTCTCATCACATTTTGATATGAGGTCGCGCGAGGATCCATGCCGATGCGGCACTGCCAAGGTTCATTCCGTAAACCTTTTTGATATGGCGCTCACCATATCAAAAAAGCATGTCCTCCCAATGCTTGAGAATTTGTCATCGTGGATATAGCTTTTTAAACTCCGATCCAACAGGATTGCGCAGTCGACGATCGGATCATCGAAGCGTGCGGTATCGTCGGCATTTTGCGTAGCGTTCTCCCAGGCTTGAAATTGAGATGAGGGTTCTCATGCACACCATTGCTCTGCTGAGTTCGGATATGTTCGAGGTCACCATTGATAGGGCGCATGCAACGGTTGATGCAGTTTTTCCGGACTGGAATGCACTTGACCGGTTGGGGGTGGTCATTGATGAACCATTGGGCGGAATCGGCGCATCGCACCTGATCCAGCTGTTCATCACGGCGTTCTACGACACCAATCCAAGACGGCGTGGCGAGCTGACGGTTTATCCGGAAATCTACGCATTTCATTTCGGACGGCCCTGGGGCTCGCATGCCGCCTTCGATTTCTGGCCGGCGCGTCGTGAAGTCATGGTCTCGGGGGATCCGAAAGACCTGCTCGATGCTATCAACGACCGCGGCATCACGCGGCTTGCTGTGCCGGATCGCGCGGCTGCGTCGCTCGATTTTCGCCCAAAGGAAGTCGATCACGCGCTTGACCGAATCTCGTCTGCGTTCGTGTACGACGCGAGTGGCCAAGTCCATAACGGTGATTTGACAATTCGGGGCCTCGACAAGCGAACAGAAGTGAACCCGAGCCGCGTGATCCGTCCGGTGTATCTCGATCGACCAATCGTAAACGACAAAGGCTTCAAGGAATCCGACAGCGCTTACATCAAGTGGCTCAAATTGCGCGCCGCCGATGTCACGCCCGAGCAGATTGCGGTTGCAAAGCAGCGTCGAGAATCGCTGTTTTGCGATGGCCTGGCAACTGAGGCTTATCTGCGTGTTGATACCATGGAAGCATTGGAACGTATTGCATTTTACTGAAGCGAGAATACGCTGAGCTGTAGATATGCTTGTTCCGATGAGGTCGGCTTACCAAGAAGCCCGGTGTTAACCAAGATTTATGCCGTTTTCCCCTTGTGAAGGTTGGAGTGAGGCGGAGGCAGCATCGCGGTGATGACAGGAGCGGGCCGTCGACCTTCTGCTGGACACGCCGACCCTAGAGGCATGAGGCTTATCCATGAAGTTGCGGTGAGTGCTGAAAACTTGGGAGCGGCGCCATGACCCATTCGACAGTGCGCCGTGATGTGGCGTCAAAGCTGATCAAGGCATCGCCTCAGGCGATCTATGAGGCCTTTGTGGTGGGGGAAGCTGTGGCGCAGTGGTTGCCGCCGCAGGGCGCGACGATGGCAATCCATGTCTTCGAGCCGCACGCCGGTGGACGGTTTCAGATGACGCTTACCTTCGCTGCCACCTCCGGAAAATCGACGGACAATACCGATGTTATCGTCGGGCGCTTTGTCGATCTGGCACCGCAGCAGCGCATCGTCCAGGCGTTTGAGTTTGACTCACCCGATCCGGCCTTCGCCGGGACGATGACGATGTGCTGGACACTGGCGAATGCAGTGGGCGGTACGGTCGTCGTGGTTATTGCCGAAAATGTTCCGCCAGGTATTTCCCGAGTGGACCATGAGGCCGGCATGAATTCGTCGCTGGCCAATCTCGCTGCCTACGTCGAGTCCCATCACTGAAGTCCGATTTCAACCGTGGAGTTTGAATTGCGCTGGCTTTCCCAAATCTGTGGTGTGTTCGGGTCATTGGCTGCCCGCATGGATTTTTTTGAATTTATGAGCTGATTGGCTAGGCCTGCACGGCGTTATAAACGCTGGATTGTTCGAGCAACCATGCCCTGAAAAGCTCGAATGGTTTGCCGTGACTCAGCTCGGTCGGATAGACGAGATAGTAGGCAGAGTCGACTGCGGAAGAGGCCTAAAAAAGGGATGACGAGACCGAGCTGGGTTAGCTGATCATCGATAAAAAACTTGGGAACGAGCGCGATTCCGAGCCCTGCGACGGCGGCTGCTATCAGCATCGTGTACAGCTCGTAGCGTACGCCTTGCATCGTGGCATTGTCCTCGACGCCAAGTTCGGAGAACCATCGGGCCCAAGCATCGGCACGAGTCACCGAGTGGAGCAACGGATATGGTCTTTTCAAGACCCGATTTTGCTTCTGGCTACCCATATTTTGCCTGATGAACCTTCTGCTCCAGATATTGCTTAACAGTCGCAGTTTCTATCCCCCTTGGCTGATGAAAGCTATCTACGATGAGAGGGCACTGAGGATATAGGCATGAGACCAAGCTCCGATAGGCACGATTGTGCCTATCGGAACCCGGAGTCCTCGTCATGTTCTCTGATCAGCCTGTCAGGCCCTGCTTTGAGATTCGACAGGAAAAAACCTATGAACTCAAGCCGCCAACGAAGCGCTGTCGATGACGAAGCGGTATTTCACGTCGCCTTTGAGCATGCGTTCGTAGGCATCGTTGATCTGGTCGGCGCGGATCATCTCGATATCTGCCACGATGCCGTGCTCGGCGCAGAAATCCAGCATTTCCTGGGTTTCGGGAATGCCTCCGATCATCGAGCCAGCCAAGCTGCGGCGCTTCATGATCAGGTTGAACACCTGCGGCGAAGGATGCGGTGTGGCGGGCGCGCCAACCAGCGCCATCGTCCCGTCGCGCTTGAGCAGTTCGAAGAAAGGGTCCAGATCGTGTGGCGCAGCCACGGTGTTGAGGATGAAGTCGAAACTCTTGGTGTGCGCCGCCATCTCGCCGGCGTTGCGCGAAACCACCACCTCGTCCGCCCCGAGGGCCAAGGCCGCCGCACGCTTGGATTCGGAGGTGGTGAACGCCACGACACGCGCACCCATGGCGTGTGCCAACTTGATGCCCATGTGCCCCAGGCCGCCGATGCCGACTACGCCTACCTTGTGCCCTGGCCCAACTTTCCAGTGACGCAGTGGTGAATACGTGGTGATGCCCGCGCACAACAGCGGCGCCACCGCTGCCAGTTGATCCTCGGGATGGCGCACGCGCAGCACATAGCGTTCATGCACGACGATCTGTTGCGAGTAGCCGCCCAATGTATGTCCTGCTGCATCGGGCGTGGGGCCGTTGTACGTACCGACCATATGGTCGCAATAGTTTTCCAGTCCTTCGTCGCAGTCGGCGCAGTGCTGGCAGCTATCGACGATGCAGCCCACGCCGACAAGATCGCCGACCTTGTGGCGGGATACATGCGCGCCGACAGCAGCGACGCGTCCCACAATCTCGTGGCCTGGAACGCAGGGATACAAGGTCCCGGCCCACTCAGAGCGCACTTGGTGAATATCCGAATGGCACACGCCGCAATAGGCTATGGCGATCTGCACATCATGCGCGCCGGGAGCGCGGCGGGTGATATCCAGGGATTCGAGGGGGCGGTCGCTCGCGTGAGCGCCGTAGGCTTTGATGGTCATGATGTTTCTCCTTGCCGCAAGCTGATGGAGGTGTGAGTTGGCGATGAAATAGAGCCTGCCGCCGTCCTTATGTGGTCGGCCGCCGGGCGATGTCCATGCTCATGTTTACGTTTCGTCCTTGAGTGGCCTGCGCCGTTTCCGTGCGCGAGGTCAGGAAGATCAGGGCTGCCGCAATCAACAGCATCGTCGCGCTGGCGAGAAAAGTGGTCTGGTATCCGCTGTGGTCGAACAATAGACCGCCGGTAGTGGAGCCCAATGCGATCGACAACTGGATCATTGCCACCATCAAGCCGCCGCCGGTTTCTGCGTTCTTCGGGAACGTACGGGACACCCATGCCCACCAGCCCACGGGAGCTGCCGTGGAGACCAGTCCCCAGCATCCCAGCAGTAAGGCGACGGCCACTATCGAGCCCCCGAATGCGATCAGAAGCAGGGCAATGGCGGCCATCATCACCGGAATAACGATCAGTGTGGCATAGAAACCTCGCTTGAGCGCCGTGCCGATGAATGTGGTGCCGATAAATCCTGCGACACCGATCACCAATAGTACGAGCGTCACCGTGGATACATCCACTCGCGTCACTGTTTCCAGGAATGGCCTCAAGTAGGTAAACAGTGTGAATTGACCCATGAAAAAGAGGCTTACGCCCAGCATGCCCAGCGTTACGACCCGGCTGTGAAACAGCTTGAAGACATTGCCGGAGTCGGCCGTGCGCGGTTGGATATGCATGGACGGCAGGCTGAACCACTGCCAGACGAAGGCGATCATTGCCACCGGCACGAGGCAGAAAAAGGCGCCCCGCCAGCCAATGGCGGAGCCCAGCCAGGCTCCCAGCGGCGCGGCGATTACCGTGGCCAACGCGTTGCCGCTATTGAAGATGGCTAAAGCGCGCGCTACCTTGTCGGCCGGCACCAGACGCATTGCGGTCGCCGCCGACATGGACCAGAACCCGCCGACCACTACGCCGATGAGTGCGCGGCCCGCCATGTAAGTGAAATAGTTTGGCGCCAGCGCGATGACGGCGCCTGACAATGCCATGATGCTGGTCAGGATGAGCAGCAGTGTCTTGCGGTTCATGCTGCCGGCCAGCGTGGAAGTGAACAGGCTCGTCACCACCGCGAAGGCGCCGGAGATGGCGATACCTTGTCCTGCCATGCCTTCGGTGACGTGAAGCGTCTCGGCCATCGGCGTGAGCAGACTGACGGGCATGAACTCCGACGCGATCAGGGAGAACACGCACAGAGTCATTGCCAGGACGCCGCTCCAGTGAGCATGAGGCTGTCCAGTCGTCTGTCGGACTTTGGCATTGTTCTTCGGCGCGTCAATGAGGGTGGCTGTCATAAAATATTTGCTTGTTTCGTCCCGCTGAAGCGTGGCTGGTGTGTTGTTCAGGCGAATCAGGGTTCGACTCGCTCGATCCGTACTTGGTACGGTCCGGATTGCGCCAGGACCGCCAAGCCGTCGTCGATCTTGCCTAGCGGCAACAGGCTTTTCGCATAGGAACGAGGCTTGATGAAAATCGCCAGATTTCCCCAGGGGGCGTAGTGCGTCAGCTCTCCTGCTTCGGGCGTCATGCCATCGGGCGCATCCTGCGTGGACAGTTTTCGCGGCAGTCCGGATACGCGTTCGATGACGTCGTAGTTTGCGAGCGTCAATGACAGCGGAAGCAATGATGCGAAATCTTTCGCTGTGGCGTTGTCATATAGCGTGGCGGTGGCGATTTGCCCGCCCACGATCAATCGAATCTTCATTGGTAAATCCTTTGGGCGCGACGGTGGGGCGCCAGGCAGGCGCTGAGCCATCGCACTGCCGGAGACGCAAACCGCCATCAGGAGAACGATGGCCGGCAATGCTCGCGTTACACGTCGCTACCGTGCCATGGGCAAGAGGCCGGGTTTTTCGTGCCTCACATCTTCCTCGTTGGGCGCGTTCTTGACTACCTAATGAATTCTTAATGACTATATAAGTTAATTTAATTAATCCCTCCTGAGAGACTGGATCATGGTCAGGCGCAACCTCAACGATCTCTTATCCTTCGTCACCGTCGCGCGGGAAGGCAGCTTCACTCGTGCCGCCGCGTTGCTGGGTGTCACGCAGTCGGCACTCAGCCAGGCCATCAGCGGCTTGGAGGCTCGCCTTCAAATCCGCTTGCTTACGCGTACGACGCGCAGCGTTTCGCCGACGACGGCGGGAGAGCGCTTGCTCAAGGCCATTGGCCATCGTTTCGATGAGATCGAGACAGAGCTGGATGAACTGACGGCGTTGCGCGACAAGCCGGCGGGCATCGTGCGCATCACTTGCGGTGACTACTTGCTGCACAGTGTTCTGCTGCCGAAACTCACGCCATTGCTACGCGAGTATCCGGACATCAAGCTGGAATTCGACGTGAATTATGGTTTTCGACATTGTGGCGGACCGTTTCGACGCGGGGGTACGCCTGGGAAAGACCATCGACAAGGACATGATTGCCGTGCCTATCGGCCCGCCGATGAGGCTGGCCGTCGTGGCATCGCCAGATTATTTTTCCGTCCATCCCATACCGAAGACGCCGAACGATCTTATGGAGCACCGGTGCATCAACCAGCGCATGGTTTCTTCGGGCGGATTGTATGTCTGGGATTTTGAGCGTCGCGGGCGGAAGGTCAATGTTCGTGTGGATGGTCCATTGATTTTCAACACCACGCAGCCGCAAGTGGATGCCGCGTTGGCCGGATTGGGGGTCGTGCTATTGCCTGAAGATGAATTGATGCGACACATCGAAGCCGGCCGGCTCATACGCGTGCTGGAGGATTGGTGTCCGAAATTCGAGGGCTATCACCTGTA
>Ga0154006_1000299_pt1 | contig 16482 bp, 12 predicted proteins | sample TSFL090MetaG_FD_104747 | JGI IMG/M metagenome (GOLD analysis project Ga0154006, IMG submission 104747) | Attine ant fungus gardens microbial communities from Florida, USA - TSFL090 MetaG | ecosystem: Host-associated > Fungi > Mycelium > Unclassified | place: USA: Florida, Wakulla State Forest...
CATGCGGGGGACGCTTCAAACGCCACGGGGCGGGCGCCGGGCATTTGCGTGCGCCGTTGGTCGGAACGGCGGCATGCCCGTCGCGCGCGACATCGCGGCGTGGCGCGCATTTTACCCCGGGCGAACGGGGCGGCAGGGAAAACCGCCAGGCGGGCGGTCGTCGCACGCGCGGCGGGCGGCACTACGCGGTATCGGCGGCTTTCAGCCCCCATGCATCGATCATCTGCTGGCGCATCACGAACTTCTGCACCTTGCCCGTCACCGTCATCGGCAACGCGTCGACGAAGCACACGTACTTCGGGATCTTGTAGTGCGCGATCTGGCCGTGGCAGAACGCGCGCACGTCGTCCTCCGACATCTGCTCGTCCGCGCGCAGCACGATCCACGCGCACAGCTCCTCGCCGTACTTCGCGTCCGGCACGCCGAACACCTGCACGCTCTGGATCTTCGGATGGCGGAACAGGAATTCCTCGATCTCGCGCGGATACACGTTCTCGCCGCCGCGAATCACCATGTCCTTCAGCCGGCCGACGATGTTGCAGTAGCCCTCCGCGTCGAGCGTCGCGAGGTCGCCCGTGTGCATCCAGCCGTCGACGATCGTTTCCTGCGTCTTTGCGTCGTCGTCCCAGTAGCCGAGCATCACCGAGTAGCCCTTCGTGCACAGCTCGCCCGTCGCGCCGACCGGCACGATGCAGCCGTCCGGATCGACGATCTTCACCTCGAGATGCGGCTGCACGCGCCCGACCGTCGTCGTGCGCTTCTCGAGCGGATCGTCGGTCGAGCTCTGGAACGACACGGGGCTCGTCTCCGTCATCCCGTACGCGATCGTGATCTCCGACAGGTGCATCTGCGACACCACGCGCTTCATCGTCTCGATCGGGCACGGCGAGCCGGCCATGATGCCGGTGCGCAGCGTCGACAGGTCGAACTTCGCGAAGTCCGGATGATCGAGCTCCGCGATGAACATCGTCGGCACGCCATGCAGCGCGGTACAGCGTTCGTCGGCGACGGCCGCCAGCGTCGCGACCGGGTCGAACGCCTCGCCGGGAAACACCATCGCGGCCCCCGTCGACACGCATGCGAGCACGGCCAGCACCATCCCGAAGCAGTGATACAGCGGCACCGGGATGCACAGCGCGTCCTGCTCGCTGAACCGCATCGCCATCGCGATGAAACGCGCGTTATTGACGACGTTGCGGTGCGTGAGCGTCGCGCCCTTCGGGTTGCCGGTCGTGCCGCTCGTGAACTGGATGTTGATCGGGTCGGTAGCAGCAAGCGTCGCGCCGATCGCATCGAGCGCCGCGACATCGAGCGCCTCGCGGCCGCGCGCGACGACGTCCGGATAGCGCAGCATGCCCGGCGTATGGCCGTCACCCATCCGGATCACGATGCGCAGCGCGGGCAGCCGCGCCGCACGCAACTCGCCCGGCGCGCCATGCGCGAGTTCGGGCGCGAGCGCCTGCAGCATCTCAAGGTACTTCGACGACTTGAACTGCTCGGCCGCGATCAGCGCGCGGCAGCCTGCCTTGTTCAGCGCGTATTCGAGTTCCGCGAGCCGGTAGGCCGGGTTGATGTTGACGAGGATCGCGCCGATGTGCGCGGTCGCGAACTGCGCGAGCAGCCATTCGACGCGGTTCGGCGACCAGACGCCGACGCGGTCGCCCGGCGCGATCCCGAGCGCGGCGAGGCCCGCCGCGAGCACGTCGATCTCGTGCGCGAACGTGCGCCAGTCCCAGCGAATGCCCTGCTCGCGGAACACGACGGCCGGCCGCGCCGGAAAGCGCGATGCGGTGTCGCGCAGCAGCGCGGCGACGGTCGCCTCCGACAGCGGTACATCCGTGCGGCCGCGCACGATCGACAGGCCGTCGCGCGGCACGCCGTTGGCGATGGCGGTGGTCATGTGTGTCTCCTGATCGGCAGCGCCGGCTCGCGGGCCGGCCCATGCATCATCGTGTAAACATCTGCGCGGTCGTGATCGCCATGTCGCCGCCCGGCACGCGAATGTCCTTCAGCTTCTTCAGCGTGTCGGCGTCGTACACCGCGACGGTGTTGAAGGTGCCCGCCAGGTAGAGCTTGCTGCCCTCGCGATTGAACGACAGGCAGTAGTACGAGTGATCGAGCGGCGCGGCTTCGACCAGCTTCTCGTTCTTCACGTCGTACTTCGCGAGCCGGTTCAGCACGCCGTACATCGCGTTCGGATCCTTCGGCGACAGCCCGCCCGTGAAGTACACCTCCGTGACCGGCGCGAAATCCCTGACCGCCGCGGTGCCCGTCTTCAGGTCGATGTCGATGTAGCCGTACATCGTTTGCGCGGAGGCCGGATCCTTCTTCTCGTCCTTGAAGCGGTCGGCCGTATAGAGCAGGTTGAACGTGTGCTGCGGACGCTGCTGCGGCCACACGTACAGCACGTCCGGCTGGCCGTGCAGCGGCCGCTTCCAGTTGCGCAGCGGCACCGCGACGTCGTACTTGCCGGTCTGCGCGTTCATCCGGTAGATGTCCGCGCCGACGATGAACAGCGACCCGTCGTCGGCGGCCTGCAGCATCGTCGTCTGGCGCGGCGCCGCGAACGTGCGCACCGGCTTCGCGTCGAGCCCGCCGTCGGTGCGGTACACCTGCAGGCGCGGCGCCTGCACTTCGTAGCTGTCGCGGTTCAGCTTCGTCGGATTGACGACGCTGTAGATCTCCTTGCCGTCGGGACTCAGCCCGACCGAGAACATCGCACGCGCGCGCTCGTTGCCCGCTTCCGCGAGCTCCGCATGGAACACCGTCTTGCACGAATCGAGATCGACGCCGTACAGGTCGCCGTAATGGTTGTTCAGCACGTAGGCCCGCGTGCGGTCCGGGCTGATCTGGATCGTGCCGGGACCGAACGCGTCGGGCAGCGTGCAGGTCTTGACGATACTGTCGGTGCCCGTGTCGATCACCGTCAGGTTGTTCGGATAGTTCGTGACGGCGAGGTACTCGTGGCCGGCCTGCAGCGGGCCGTCGGCGGCGGCCGACAGCGACGCGGCCGAGGCGAGCGCGGCGGCGAGGAGCGCGCGGCTCAGGGGTGTCGTGAATCGCATGGAGAATCCTTGATCGGTGCCGGGTGGATCACTTGTCTTTGGGAAACACGCTGCCGAGCTGGCGCCAGTCCGCGCCGGAATCGGCCGCGTGCTTGTTCCAGTCGGGATAGGTGCTCATCATGTCGGGCACCTGCGCGGGCCACCAGCACGGGTCGGAGCAGCCGTACAGGTCGGCCTCCATCGGCTGGCACAGCGACGCGACCCCGCCGAACACGTCCGTTTCCCAGCCGGGATCGGTCGTCGACGTGCAGCCCGCGACGGACGTCATCGCGACGACTTCCTCGAGGCGATCCTGCTGCACGGCCTCCTCGAGCTTTTTCGCCTTGTTGTTGAGCGGCTTCAGATGTTTCATGTCAGTTCGCCTTGCGCGGAGTGATGTGGTTGCCGATGAACGCCGGGTTGCCGGCGATGATCCGGCTGTAGACCTCGATGCCGAAATCGATCCAGTCGCGCATCAGCTCGCAGTAGTGGTAGGTCGGATGCGCGGGGTCGCCGTAGCGCGCGTAGCTCTCGTGATAGCAGCCGCCCGAGCACAGGTTGCGGATCCGGCAGGTTTCGCAACCTGTGCCGCTGCGCTCGAGGCGCTGCGACAGGAAGTCGTTGAGCTCGGCCTGTGCGACGCCCTCGTGCACGTTGCCGAAGGTCGGCAGCGTCGAGCCGGTGAAGCGGTGGCACAGGTTCAGGTCGCCCTTGTGATCGACCGCGAGCATCTTGAGCCCCGCGCCGCACGGCAGCGACTTCTTGTGCCCTTCGTGCAGGTCGGTGATCAGCTGGTGCAGGTTCGAGAAGCCGATGTTGCGGTTCTCGAGCGCGGCGGCCAGGTAGCGCCGGCCGAGCGCCTTCATGTTCGCGAATACCTGCACGAGTTCGTCGGGCTGCAGGTTGAAGGTATCGAGCTGCCCCGACGTGACCGGCGCGAAGCCGACTTCCGCGAAACCGAGTTCGTTGAACAGGTGATCCCAGATGCCTTCGATGTCGGTCACGCCGCTCGTGAGCGTCACGCGCGCACCGACCGGGCGGCTGCGGTAGCGCTTGAGCAGCATCTCGACCTTGCGGCGCACGACGTCGTAGGTGCCCGCGCCGCCGACCGTTCGGCGGTTCAGGTCGTGGATCGAGCGCGGCCCGTCGATGCTGACCGACAGCCCGAAGCGATGCGCGTCGAGCCAGTCGACGATCTCCTCGGTCAGCAGCGTCGCGTTGGTCGTCATCACGAACTCGACCTGCTTGCCGAGCGCGCCGAAGCGCAGCTCGCAATACTCGACCATGCATTCGATCAGCTTGCGGTTGCTGAGCGGTTCGCCGCCGAAGAACACGACCGTGTAGCGCGGCAGGTCGGGCGATTCCTTCAGCAGCATCTCGACCGACGCCTTCGCGGTGTCGATGTCCATCCGCCGCCCGGCGGACGGCGTGTCGAGGTCTTCCTTGTAGCAATACGTGCAGCTCAGGTTGCAGCCGGTGTTCACGTTCAGCACGACCGTGTCGATCGCGGTGCGCTCGACGCGCTTCACCGCGATCTCGGGCGTGAGCGGCGAACCGTCGCTGACGACCTCGAGGGCCATCAGCTCGCCGAGCGTCTCGGCGAGTTCGCCGTGCGGCGAACGGCCGGCCAGCCGCGCGAACAATTCGTCGGCCGTGCAGCTGCTCGCGCGCAGCGCATCGATGATGTCGGCCGTCACGCGATCGGCCGCGAACAGCGAGCTGCTCGGCACATGGAACATCAGGCGCTCGTCGTCGACGCGCACTTCGTGCACGTTACGTTCGACCACGTTCAGCAGGGCGCTCATCGGATTCTCCTTGCATTCGTCGGATTCGGACCGGGCCGCACGGCGGCCCGGCGCAGAGGCATGCGGACCGGTCAGGGCAGCGGCGGGTTGTTCCAGCGCTGCACGCCGACGATCATGTGCCCGGTGCCCGTCACCGTGCGCGAGCCGTCCGTCACCGTCGCGACGACGTTCAGGTTGCCCGTGTTGTTGGTGCCCATCCGGCGCGCGGGGTTCGGGCCCGCGTTGCCCGGCGTGAAGATGCCGGTCGACGCCTGCATCGTGCCGGCGAACTGCGTGTCGCGATCGCCCTTCGACTGATCGTCGAACGGCGCGACCGACCATTGCGCGGGCACGACGCCGATGCGGAACGGCTTGCCCGCGCCGTCGACACCCCACGCCACCGCGTCGAAACGCCCTTCGACCTTCGGCGTCGAGCCGCCGTTGCCGCCGATGCGCGCGACCGCGTAGTCGGGTTCGACCTTCACGTCGTGGATCTCGCGGTAGACCGCGAAGCCGTCCGCATGCGCGGCGCCGACGCTCACCCGGCGCGCGCCGGCCGCGCTGCCGTCGGCGGCCTTCACGCGCACTCGCACAAACTCCGGCGTGCGTTCGAGCACCGATGCGACCGTCACGCCCGCGCCGAACGCAGGCGTGCCCTGCAGGTTCGCGCCGACGATCGTCACGTCGGTCTCCTCGCCCGCCTTCACGTAAGCCGGCTGCACCGCCACGATCTGCGCGTGGCCGAGCTTCGCCGCGTTGAAGTCGAGGCCGCGCTCGTCGTGCGCATCGTCGAACATCCGGCCGCGCAGCGTGCCGTCGCTCGCCATCAGCACCTGCCGCATCGTCGTGTCGCCGACCTTCACGCTCGCGCGCCATTCGTAGCCGGTATAGAGCGTCGCAGTGCCGGTGCCGACGAGCGGGCTGCCGTCCGCGAAGCGGCCCTTCAGCTCGACGTCGAAGCGGTCGCCCGCGCCGCCCTTCACGGTCATCGTGCCGTACGCGTCGCCCTTGCCCGGCATGTGGCCGCCGAAGCTCCAGGTGCCGGCGAGCGCGGTCGCGGGCGGGTGATGCCGCTTCCAGTCGTTCCACGCCTTGCTGTCGTACGGGTAGTCCTTCGCGAGCAGCGGCGCCATGTCCGTGAGCGCGACCTTCAGCCAGTCACGGTCGCGCCCCATCGCCGAATACTCGATCGACGGCCACTGCCCGAGGTGGAAGTTCACGAGCTTGTCCCATTCGGCGACCGGACGGCGCTGCAGCAGCGGACGCGCGGCCGAGTGGCAGCGCGCGCACATCTGCTTGAACTCCTCGTTGCCGACGGTCTCCTGCGTGTTCAGGCGGCGCTCGGGCGCATAGCGGAAATCCTTCGTCTCCGACGGCGCGAGACCCTGCGTATCCGACAGGTACTTCACGAGGATGCGGCGCTCGTCGTCGCTGATCGCGAGGCCGTGCATCGTCTGCATCCGCGCGATCGTCATCAGCCAGCCTTCCGGCGTCTTGCGCTGATGGCTGATGCGGCTCCACGAATCCTTCGACTCGGCCGCGTGACAGGCCGCGCATGTCTGGCTCAGGATCGCGTGAGCGTCGCGTGGCGCCTGGGCCTGCGCCTGCACGGCGCCCGAGGCCAGTGCGAGCGCACCGGCGGCCACGACGGCCGCGGCCGCGCGGGACCGCCTGCTGCGTCGAATGAAAGTCTTGAACAAGGCTTTGCTCCTTTACGTGGGGTCTCGAATCGTCCGGCATGCAGCGCTGCGGCGCTTGTCTCGTGCTCTTCAAGCACAGGCCGTGCCAATCGCCCGATCCGGGTTTGCCACAAGGAAAACACGCACTTTTGCCGCTGAACGCTCGGGAAAATCCCGATTCAAACCGACCGGCCAAATCGGCATTCGCGCGCCTTCGCGGCCGCTGCATCACGTCGGCCGGCCGCGCACGTGCCGCATGTCGCGTCTCACGTTGCATGCGAATTCTCAAATTGAGACGTCGCACCGCGAACGCGGCGCGCTGCCGATCGTGTGCGGCATCGTCGACCCGCACGCCGCGCGCCACGCGCCGCATGGCGTGCGCGGCGTGCAGGCAGGCCGCGCTGCGGCCATTGGTACGGAAGCTGCTTTTCGCCTCGACACCCGAACCCCGATGAGCGAGGAGCTTCCATGCAGGCAACGTTGTCGTTACTTCCGCAAACCCAGTCGTTCATCGCACGCACGCCGTCGATGCTGATCGGCGAGGCGTGGCGCGCCGCCGAAAGCGGCGCCACCCTGGCCGTCCACAACCCCGCGACCGGCGACGAACTGTGTCGCGTGCCGGCGTCCGGCGCGGCCGACGTCGACCGCGCGGTGCGCGCCGCCCGCCAGGCGTTCGACGATTCCGCGTGGAGCCGCATGCGGCCGCGCGAACGGCAGAACCTGCTGTGGCGTCTCGCGGATCTGCTCGAACGCGACGCGCAGCAGCTCGCCGAACTCGAATGCGTGAACAACGGCAAGAGCGCGCAGATCGCGCGTGTGATGGACGTGCAGCTGGCGATCGACTTCCTGCGCTACATGGCCGGCTGGGCGACCAAGATCGAAGGCGCGACCGTCGACGTGTCGATGCCGCTGATGCCCGACAGCCAGTTCCACGGCTTCATCCGGCGCGAGGCCGTCGGCGTGGTCGGCGCGATCGTCGCGTGGAATTTCCCGCTGCTGCTCGCGTGCTGGAAGCTCGGCCCCGCGCTCGCGACGGGCTGCACGATGGTGCTGAAACCCGCCGACGAAACGCCGCTCACCGCGCTGCGGCTCGCGGAACTCGTGCAGGAAGCCGGCTATCCGGCCGGCGTGTTCAACGTCGTCACCGGCACCGGCGTCGAAGCGGGCGCCGCGCTCGCGCACCACCCCGACGTCGACAAGCTGACGTTCACGGGCTCGACCGAAGTCGGCAAGCTGATCGGCAAGGCCGCGATGGAATCGATGACGCGCGTGACGCTGGAACTCGGCGGCAAGTCGCCGACGATCGTGTTCGACGATGCGGACCCGGCCGTCGCGGCCTCGGGCGCGGCCACCGCGATCTTCTTCAACCACGGCCAGGTGTGCTGCGCGGGCTCGCGGCTGTACGTGCAGCGCAAGCACTTCGATCGCGTGGTCGGCGACATCGCGGGCATCGCGAGCAACATGAAGCTCGGCAACGCGCTCGACCCGTCGGTCGACATGGGCCCGCTGATCTCGGCGAAGCAGCAAAAGCGCGTGGCCGGCTACATCGAGCGCGGCCGCGAACTGGGCGCGCAGCTCGCGTGCGGCGGCGAAGCGTACGGCCCCGGCTACTTCGTGAAGCCGACCGTGCTCGTCGACGTCGACCAGAAAGGGCCGCTGGTGCAGGAGGAAATCTTCGGGCCGGTGCTGGTCGCGATGCCGTTCGACACGATCGACGATGCGATCCGCCTCGCGAACGACACGCGCTACGGGCTCGGCGCGAGCATCTGGACCAACAACCTGTCGGCCGCGCACCGGATGATCCCGAAGATCCGCTCGGGCTCGGTCTGGGTCAATTGCCACAGCGCGCTCGATCCGGCGCTGCCGTTCGGCGGCTACCGGATGTCGGGCTTCGGCCGCGAGATGGGCGCGGCCGCGATCGAACATTACACGGAGCTGAAATCGGTGCTGATGAACGTGTGATCGTTTTGCCGACGTGAATCACGCAGGCGCCGCGCGGCGAGGTCGCGCGGCGCATGTTGCCCCGCATTCTTCCGCGCCTTTCCCAACCTATAACGACAACGAGACACCCGATGCCCCGCCTCCCCGCTTCCCGCCGTACCTTCATGATCGCCGCCGCCGGCCTGCTGTCGGCCGCCGCGCTGCCGCGCGCCGCCTGCGCCGCCACCCCGCTGCTCGACGAAGCCGATCCGGCCGCCAAAGCGCTCGGCTATCGCGCCGATGCCACGCACGTCGACCGCGCCGCGTTCGCGCGCTATAGGCCCGGCCAGGACTGCGGCCGCTGCAGCCTGTACCAGGGCAAGGCCGCCGATCCGAACGCACCGTGCCCGCTGTTCGGCGGAAAACGGGTCGCGAACGGCGGCTGGTGCAACGCGTACAACCCGCGGACGTAAGCGCCGCCGTCACGCCGGATCCGCACGTCCCGCCCGTCATGCACGCCGCCCCGTCGCGCCCGCCGAAGACGCTCCGCCGGCCCTTGCGAATCGCCCGCACGGCCTCGCCCCGCCTGGGTCTTAGGTTTTTGACCGGATGGATTTATGCCCGGGCTTATGCCAGACTCGGCGGGCTTTTTTGCGTGCGGCCGCGCCGGATCGGACGGCCCGACTTTCTCCTGAGGAGGGGCGACGTGCAAGACTACTTCCCTTCCGGCCAACGACTTCCGGACCGGCTGCAGGCAACCCGCCTGATTCGCGAACGCCTCAGTTCCGACGGCGTGCTGCCGCAAGGCTGCCTGCGCATGGAAATCGACCAGTCGTGGCGGCGCAGCCTCGATCACGGCGTGCGCTGGGACGACGACGCGCGGCTGAACCTGCATGAATTCTGCAATCTCGACGACCTGCGCGACGCGAACCGCCTGCTGCTCGCCGCGGCCGCCCCCGAACTCGAATTCCTCGCCGAGCGCTGCGGGCGCGACGGGATGATCCTGCTGGCCGATGCGCACGCAACGATCCTGTCGGTCGACGGCGACGCGAGCCAGCTCGCCGCGCTCGGCATCGGCGACATCCGCGCCGGCGCGAGCTGGTGCGAATCGCTGCGCGGCACGAACGCGCTCGGCACCGCGCTCGTCGAAGGCTGCGCGGTCGCGATCGACAGCGGCGAGCACTTCCTCGGCCGGCTGAGCCGCTTCTCGTGCCGCTCGCTGCCGCTGTGCGATCCGCACGGCAAGCCGATCGGCGTGCTCGACCTCACGCGCGAAGGCGAGCTGCCGCTCACGCTCGACGGCATGTCGATGCTGATGAGCGCGGCGGCCACGCACATCGAGACGCGCCTGTTCGATGCCTGTTTCCCCGAGCATGTCGTGCTCGTATTCCATCCGCGCCATGCGTACCTCGGTTCGAGCTGGAGCGGCGTGCTTGCCGTGTCGGAAGACGGCCGCATCGTCGCCGCGAACCCGCATGCGTGCGAGCTGCTCGGGACCACGCGCGACGCGCTCGTCGGCCGCCGCTGCGAAAGTGCGTCAGTCACGCGCACGCCGTCGTTCGTCGCGTTCGCCGAACAAGGCGGGATGCTGCGCATCGAAGGCGCCGACGCCGCGTTTCATTGCAGGGCGTTGCGCCTCCCGCGCGCAACCGCCGTACCGGCGCTGCGCGAACGCGTGCCGGCACGGGCCGCTGCTACCCGCGACGATGCCGGCACCCAGGCGCTCGCGGCCCTCGCCGGCCGCCAGCCGCGCCTGTTGCGCGCGCTGACGATGGCGCGGCAAGGGCTCAACAACGGGCTGCCCGTGCTCGTGCAGGGCGAAACCGGCACCGGCAAGGAAGTCGTCGCCCGCGCGCTGCACGATGCGAGCGCGCGCGCCGGCAAGCCGTTCGTCGCGGTGAACTGCGCGTCGATTCCGGAAGGGCTGATCGAGTCGGAGCTGTTCGGCTATCGCGACGGCGCGTTCACCGGCGCCCGCAAGGGCGGGATGACGGGCCGGCTGATGCAGGCGCACGGCGGCACGCTGTTTCTCGACGAGATCGGCGACATGCCGCCGCACCTTCAGGCGCGCCTGCTGCGCGTGCTGCAGGAACGCAAGGTGGCGCCGCTCGGCGCGGGCGACGAGCAGGCGATCGACATCGCGGTGATCTGCGCGACGCACCGCGACCTGCAGACGATGGTGCGCGACAAGACATTCCGCGAAGACCTCTACTACCGCATTCACGGCGTGAACGTGCTGCTGCCCGCGCTGCGCGAACGCGACGACGTCGACCTGATCGTCACCGCGCTGCTCGCGCGGCTCGGCGCGCCGCACGTAAGCGTGAACGCCGAACTCGCCGACGTGTTCCGCCAGCATCGCTGGCCCGGCAACATCCGCCAGCTCGAGATGGTGCTGCGCACCGCGCTCGCGGTGCGCGACGAGCATGACGACGTGCTCGGTCTCGACCATCTGTGCGACGGCTTCGTCGACGGCATGTGCCCGGCGCCGGACGCGTCGTTCGGGCTGATCCGCCGCCACGAGGACGACCTGATCCGCGAATCGCTCGCGCACCACGACGGCAACGTCGCGGCCGCCGCGCAGACGCTCGGCATCAGCCGCGCGACGCTGTACCGTCGCCTCAAGCGGCTGCAGTCATGATGTCGCGCGCGCGTTCGTCCACGGCGTTCGTGACGGGCCGATCGCGCCGATGCTGAAACTCGTCCTGCGTTTCGTGAAGACCGACGACCGCGCGCAGCTCGCGCGCGCGCTCGGCTGGCTGTACGGTTTCGTGCGGCCGCACCGGCTCGCGATCGCCGGGCTGCTCCCGCTGTCGGCCGGCGCGTCGCTGCTCGCCCTTGCACAACCGTGGCTCACCAAGGAGCTGATCGACCGCGGGCTGGTCGGCAAGGATTTCCGGATGCTCGTCGCGATCGCGCTCGCGATGGTGTTCGCGGGCTTCGTCGGCACGCTGCTCGGCGGCATCAACCGCTACCTGCATACGCGGCTGTCCGGCCGCGTGCTGTTCGCGCTGCGCAGCGCCGTCTATGCGCACCTGCAGCGGCTTTCGCCGTCGTTCTACGGCCAGCGCCGCCTCGGCGACCTGCTGTCGCGCCTCGACGGCGACGTCGCCGAGATCCAGCGCTTCGCGCTCGACGCGCTGTTCTCCGCCGCGTCGAACGTGATCGGGCTCGTCGGCACGCTGGCGCTGCTCGTCACGCTGTCGTGGAAGCTGTCGCTGCTCGCGCTGCTGCTGATTCCGTTCGAGATCCTGTGGCTGCGCACGATGCGCCGCAAGGTCGAGCGCGATGCGCGCTCGGTGCGCGAAGGCGCGGCCGACGTGTCGTCGTTCCTCGTCGAGACGCTGCCCGCGATGAAGTTCATCCAGGCCGCCGGCCGCCAGCGCGCGGAACAGGCGCGGCTCGACGGCCTCGGCGATCGCTACATGGCGCGCCTGCTGAAGCTGCAGGTCACCGAGTTCGTCACGCAGTCGGTGCCCGGCACGCTGACGTCGCTGTCGCGCGCGGGCGCATTCATCGTCGGCGGCTACTGGGTGATTCACGGCGACTGGCCGATCGGCTCGCTGATCGCGTTCTCGAGCTATCTCGGGATGGCGATCGGCCCCGTGAAGAGCCTGCTCGGGCTCTACGTCGCGCTGCAGCGGATGACGGTCAGCCTCGGTCGCGTGATGGAGCTGCAGCGCGCACCGGTCGCCGTCCAGCCGCCGGCCGACGCACGCGAGCTGCCCGCGCGCGGCGATCTCGAGTTCGTCGACGTGTGGTTCGCGCACGACGCGCGCGCGCAACCGGTGCTGCGCGGCGCCGCCGCGCGCGTGCCGGCCGGCAGCAAGGTCGCGCTGTCCGGACTGTCGGGCAGCGGGAAGTCGACGCTGATCGACCTGATGCAGCGCTTCTACGATCCGCAGCGCGGCAGCGTGCGGATCGACGGCATCGATGTGCGCGACGTCGATCTCGACGCGCTGCGCCGCCACGTCGCGGTCGTCAGCCAGGATATCGTGCTGTTTCGCGGCAGCCTCGCCGACAACATCCGCTACGCGGCGCCGCTCGCGACCCATGACGACATCGTGCATGCCGCACGCGCCGCGCAGCTCGACGAACTGATCGCGACGCTGCCGGGCGGGCTCGACGGGCCGGTCGGCGAACGCGGGCAACAGCTGTCCGGCGGCCAGAAGCAGCGCATCGCGATCGCTCGCGCGCTGCTGCAGGCGCCCGCGATCCTCGTGCTCGACGAAGCGACGTCGGCGGTCGACGAAGCGACCGAGCGGCAGGTCATCGTGCAGATCGACACGCTGTTCGGCGATCGCACCCGCATCCTCGTCAGCCACCGCGCGTCGACGCTCGCCGGCGTCGACCTGCATTTCGAACTCGCGGACGGGCAACTCGCGCGGCGCGCGCACCGGGACGTCGCGCATGCGTAATGATCGGGCCGTGCGCGTGGGTGTCGTCGACAGCGGCTATCCGCCTGCGCTGGGCGCACGCGTCGCCGCCGCGCGGCGCTTCTCATTCGACGCGGCTGCCGTCGTTCAGGCCGGTGACGTCGAGCCCGACCGGATCGGTCACGGCAGCGCGATCTGCACGACGATCGCGGCCGCCGTGCCCGATGCTGCGTTGTACGTTGCGCAAGTGTTCGAGGCGCGCGGCGCGACGAGCGCCGCGCAGATCGCCCACGCCATCGACTGGCTGCTCACGCAACGCGTTCGCGTGATCAACCTGAGCCTCGGCGTGCGCGCCGATCGCGACGCGCTGCGCGACGCGTGCGCGGCCGCCGTCGCGCAACGCGTGACCGTCTTCGCGTCGAGCCCCGCGCAAGGTACGCCGGTGTTTCCGGCGAGCTATCCGGGCATCGTGCGCGTGACGGGCGATGCGCGCTGCGCGCCGGGCCAATGGTCGTGGCTCGACAGCGCGCAGGCCGATTTCGGCGCGGTCGTGTCGAGCGGCGCGCCGCGCGCGCCGGCCGGTGCGAGCATCGCGTGCGCGGCGCTCAGCGGCCATGCGGCGAACTGGTTCGCCCGTTATCCGGATGCCGATACGGCGGCCCTGCTCGATCACTTGCGCACGGACGCGACCTACCTCGGCGTCGAGCGGCGCACGCACGCATCATGAGCCGCGTATCGATCGTCGTGCTCGGCGCGGGACCGGCGGGCGCCGCCGCCGCGCTCGGGCTCGCACGGCTCGGCTATCCGGTTACGGTGGTCAGCGAATGGCGGCGCTTCGATGCGGTCGAAGGCGTGTCCGATCGCGTGCTGCAGGGGCTGCGCCATGCCGGGCTCGTGCAGGCCGCCGCCTGCGCGTTGCCGCCCTGTGCACGCACGACGCGCTGGAACGGCGACACGCGCACGCTCAATCGCGAACACCTGATCGACCGCCGCCGCTTCGACGCGGCGCTGCGCCGCGATCTCGCCGATGCGGGCATCGCGGTGCGCGAAGCGACGGTACGCGCGGTGCAAGCCGACGGCAATGGACATGCGATCCGCATCGATACGCCAGCCGGTGAGGACACGCTGCACGCGGCGTTCGTCGTCGAGGCGCGCGGACGGCTCGCGCCGCTCGCACGCGATGCGATCCGCGGGCCGCAGACGCTGAGCCTGCTGAACGCGTGGCAAGGCACGCCCGGCGACGCGGCCTCCGCGATCGAGAGTTTGCCGGACGGCTGGGCGTGGATGGCGCGCCTGCCCGACGGCCGCTGCTACTGGCAGGCGACGCTCGACGTCGCGACCACGACGCTGCCGCCGCGCGACGCACTGCCCGGCTGGTGCGCGACGCTGCGGCAAACGCCGCTCGCGCATGATTTCTTCGGTGCGGCGGGCATGGATACCGGCGCCGTTGCACGCGTGTTCGCGCGCACCAGCAGCGCGACGCTGTGCGGCGACACCGGCGGCACGAACTGGCTGCGCGTCGGCGACGCGGCGATGGCCGTCGATCCGCTGTCAGGCAACGGCATCTTCCAGTCGCTGTCGTCCGCGCTGCAGGCGCCGGCCGTCATCCATACGCTGCTCGCGCATCCCGAGCGCGCGGCACTCGCGCTGCGCTTTCACGAGCGGCGCATCACCGCGCTGTTCATGCGCTTTGCGCGGATCGGCCGCGACTTCTACGCGCTCGACACGCAATGGGCCGACCGGCCGTTCTGGCACGCGCGCCGCGCGTGGCCCGACGATGCGCCGTCGCATCGCGCGCCCGATTTCGACGCACTCGCGATCGAGCGGGCGCCCGTGATCGACGGCGATACGATCGCCGAGGCCGATGTCGTCACGAGCCCCGACCAGCCGCTCGGAATCTGGCATCTGCAAGGCATTCCGCTCGCCCCGATCGTCGCGGCGCTGCGCGAGCAGCCGGCGGCGCAGGTGCTGGCCGGGTTCGCGCCGCCGCAGGCCGCACTGGTGCGGCACTGGCTCGAAACCCAAGGCTATCCGTTCGTACGCGCGTGACGCGCGCGGCGTCTCCGCTTCCCCTTCCTCCGTTCCGTCATGCCGCGACTCCCGCATCGCGGGCGCCTGCTCGCCCGCACGATCCCGTATCGCCGCCCGTCTCAATCTGAGACGCAACATGCGACACGCGATGCGAATTGCTACGCGACTTGCGCGGGATCGAGCCCGATCCCACGGCCACACCCCCAATGAAATGGAACGCGGCCGGCGCATCGCGGTCTTGAATCGGGTGATGGCACGCCATCTGCTTATCGAAGGTCACGCGCTGCACACGTCGCGCGCCGAACCATCGACCGTTTCATCTTTCGAGCCCGCACCCCACATGAAAAAAACACGCTTCATCCTGTCGGCAGGATTCCTGATCGGTTGCGCGAACGCGCATGCACAAAGCTCCGTCCTGCTGTTCGGCGTCCTCGACGAAGGCATCAACTACACGAGCAATGTCGGCGGCAAGTCGTCATGGCAGATGGCAAGCGGCGATCTCTCGACGAGCCGCTGGGGCATCAAGGGCAACGAGGATCTCGGCGGCGGGCTGCACGCGATCTTCGATCTCGAGAGCGGCTTCGCGATGGAAAGCGGCCAGCTCGGCTATGGCGGCCGCCTGTTCGGCTTCCAGTCGTACGTCGGACTGCAATCGGACCGGCTCGGCACGCTGACGCTCGGCCGCCAGTTCGACACCGTGTCGGACACGATCGGGCCGCTGACCGCGAACGGCAGCTGGGCCGGCTTCCTGTTCTCGCATCCGCTCGACAACGACAACACCGATGCGTCGTTCCATGCGAACAATGCGGTGAAATACACGAGCCCCGCATTCGGCGGCTTTTCGGGCACCGTCATGTACGGGCTGAGCAACCTGGCTGGCGGCTTCGCGCGGAACCGGATGCTCGGCGTCGGCCTGAACTACACGTACCAGACGCTGTCGGTCGCCGCCGTCTACGAGAACATGTCGAACCCCGGCACTACGGCAGGCGGCGCCCTCACGCCGGACGACACGGATTTCGTCGCGGGTAACCAGAAAATCTACGGGATCGGCGTGAACTACGGGATCGGGGCCGCAACGCTTGGCGCGATCTATTCGCATGTGAACGTCGGCCAGCCCGACGCGTCGCTCTATGCGGGCAGCCTGGGCCTCGCGAATGCGCGGCTCACGTTCGACAACTTCGAAGTCAACGCGAAGTACAACGTCACACCGGCCTTCCTCGTCGGCGGCATGTACACGTACACGCGCGGCGGGCTCGACCAGGCGGGCGCCAAGTCGTCGCTGCACTGGAACCAGTTCGGCACGATGGCGCAGTACATCCTGTCGAAGCGCACTTCGGTCTATACGCAGGTTGCGTATCAGTTGGTGGGCGGCAGCGCGACCGGCACGCCGCTCGACGGCGGGCTCGCGCCCGGTTCACCCGGCGCGTCGTCGAACGGGCACCAGCTCGTCGCGCGCGTCGCGATGAATCACACGTTCTGATCCGCCGTGTCGCGTGCCACAACGGGAACACGTGCGGCACGCGCGACGCTCAGAACCCCTGCATCGTCACCGTCGGATCGACGACCAGATGGACGACGCCGTAGATCACCGCGCCGACCAGCACCGCGAGCACGATCGCGACGAACGGCAGCAGCGTGAAGTTGACGTTCG
>Ga0154006_1000300_pt1 | contig 16476 bp, 16 predicted proteins | sample TSFL090MetaG_FD_104747 | JGI IMG/M metagenome (GOLD analysis project Ga0154006, IMG submission 104747) | Attine ant fungus gardens microbial communities from Florida, USA - TSFL090 MetaG | ecosystem: Host-associated > Fungi > Mycelium > Unclassified | place: USA: Florida, Wakulla State Forest...
CGGAAAAGATCAGGAAGGTCGCGCCGAACGGCAGGATGCCGCCGTGGGCCGCCAGGCCGTTCAGGATCGCGCCCATTGCATGCTCGCGCACGCCGAAATGCAGATTGCGGCCGCTGCGGCTCCAGCCGCCGCCGTCGGAACCTTGCCGGTCGAACGCGTTCATGCCGGCGGCCTCGAAATCGCCGTGCCCGGTCAGCGCGGTGAAGGTGGAGGGATTCAGATCGGCGGAGCCGCCGATGAGCGACGGGACGCGGGGGGCGAGGGCGTTCAGCACCTTGCCGGATGCGACCCGCGTCGCCATGCCTTTCGGATCGGCCGGAAAGACCGGGATATCACGGTCCCAACTGTCGGGCAGCGCGCCGCGCACCGAGTTCAGCAGCATCTCCGCCAGCTCGGGAAACGCGCGCGCATAGGCTGCGAACAGTGTGTTCCAGTGCGCTTCCCGTATTCGCCCCTCCGCCAGCGCCCGGCGAAAATGCGCGAGCGCCGGTGCGGGGATATGAAACGCTGGATCGGGCGGCCAACCGAGGTTGTGCTTGGTCAGGTGCACCTCGGCGTCGCCGAGCGGCGATCCGTGAGCCTGGTACGTGTCTTGCCGGTTGGGCGAGCCGTAGCCGAGATGCGTGCGCACGAGGATCAACGACGGACGCAGTTGCTCGGCACGCGCGTTGACCAACGCCGCGTCGATGGCGGCCAGATCGTTGCCGTCGTCGACCGTTTCGGTATGCCAGCCGTAGGCGTCGAACCTTTGCGCGCGATCTTCGGTGAAGGTGATCGCGGTACCGGCGGACAGCGTGACCCGATTGTCGTCGTACAGGCAGATCAGCTTGCCGAGCCGGAGATGGCCGGCCAGCGATGCGGCTTCCGCTGCGACGCCTTCCATTAGGTCGCCGTCGCTGACGAGCGCGTACGTGTGGTGATCGACGATCTCGAAGCCGGGACGGTTGTAGCACGCAGCAAGCTGCGTCTCCGCTATCGCCATACCGACGGCGTTGGCGAAGCCTTGGCCGAGCGGGCCGGTTGTCGTCTCGACGCCCGGCGTTAGGCCTCGCTCCGGATGGCCGGGCGTGAGGCTGCCCGATTGCCGGAAGCGACCGATCTGGTCGAGTGGCAGGTCGTAGCCGGTCAGGTGAAGCAGACTGTACAACAGCATCGAGCCATGTCCGGCCGACAGGACGAAGCGATCCCGATCAAGCCACGCCGGATTGGCAGGATGATGCTTGAGATGGCGCATCCATAATGCATAGGCCATCGGTGCTGCGCCCAGCGGCAAGCCCGGATGACCGCTCGCCGCTTTCTCCACGGCATAGATGGATAGGAAGCGCAGCGTATTGATGCAAAGCGCATCGAGTGCCGAATCTTCGGTTGGCGGGAAAACGGTTGAGGTCATGCAGTTGCTCCCTGGCGTCCGGTCACGGGATATCCCGCACGGCATGGTGGTTGCGTTGGCTACCCGTTGCGCGGGTCTGCGTTATCGGTCTCCGTGCCAATAGCCGTGCTTGCCGTAGAACTCGTGCAACTCGATTTCGTAGCTGCGATGAACGAGCTGCGAATCGTCGTATAGAGGGCTCCGGCGGATTGCATCGCGCGTGAGCGTGGTCGATACCGTTTACGTTGACCAGTCCACCTGGTCGAGCCAGTGGGTCGCGACCAGCACTTCCTTGCCGGTCGACCACCAGCTCGACGTGTCGATCGCCAGATAGCGGATCACCCAGGCTTCATCGTCGTAAATGAAGTCCGACACGTGGCCGATATGTCCGTCCGTGGCTTCGAGCCGATATCCGTCGACCTCGCCGGTGCTGTGCAGATGCGTATCTGCCGCTGCGCTGGCCGGCGCGGTATGCGAGAAAATGGGATCGCCCGCTTCAGGGTCCTGCGACGGCCCCGCGGGATCGAAAGCCGGGTATGCGCCCATTCCCCAAAGGTTCGGGCCGCCCCAGTAAGTCGGGTAGTTGTAGTAACGCAGGATCTCGATTTCGTGCTGGCGGGATACCGGCTTGTGCGTGTCCACGTTCGGGCTGTCTCTCACCTGCTGTTGCGTCAGGCTGACATATAGCGTGCGGAATTCGGCATGCGTGACTGAATACGGCGAGATCAGCACCGGCCTGTCGTGCAGCCAGTCGCCTGTCTCGACGAAGAGGTAGCGAATACACCAATTATCATCGTCGAAGTAGGCCTGGTGGATGTGCCCGATATCGCCGTCCTTCGCTCGAACCGTGTCTCCATGCAATCTTCGGATGCTTCGCAACATGATGTCCTCGCCAGAGCGATGCCCGGCACGTCGGTGATCCGGCTGAACTGCCTGCCACACCGTGGCATCCAGTCGTTCGTCCGTTGGTGCGGAGCGATTCCTGCCGATCGCGTCCCCTCGGATGGTCGGCATGGTTGAAACGCTACACGCGCCGAATGGCCGATGCGGTACGAAACCGTACAAAGCATGCACCCGCTCGAGCACGGGGGTGATCCATCCGGCGGCGAGCCGCCCTTCCCGATATGTCGCGGAACATCCTCTCGGTCTTCATCATCAGGATCGCGAAGCAGTTAGGATCAACACGTCGACGGGCTGCCGGGCGACCGAGGCTGCCGGATTCGGTTCGTGTCTCAGCGCAGCCGCAGCGGCATGAACAGCGAGATGCCCGGTGCCGGTACCGGCGCGTAAACCATCGGAGGCGCGCCATACGCATACTCCTCGTCGCCGTTATAACCGTCGTGGCCACCGTTCCGGTAATGGCCGTAGTGACGACCATCCTGATGTGTCATGCGCGTGTGATTGCCCTGGTCCAAACCGTGATTCATTCTCTCCGCATGCAACGGCGGTGCGGCGAAAAGGCAGCCCATCGCGACTATCAGGCCGACGAGTCGCATGCCCGATCTCGGCGCCATTGTGGTTCGACGTGCATGTCCGATAGAAACGTCCATCATGTTCTCCTGTGTACGAATCCGGAATCCGCTGGTCAGTGACTGCCATCGACAGCCGGTATCGGCGGACGGTCCGGAACTATTGTTTCTTGATCAGGTGGTGGTCGTTGCCACGGAAAATCGCATCCGCGTTCTGCTTTTGCGTATTGGACATGCTGTCGTACAGCGGCTGAAATGCCGTGGTCAGCTTTTTGACGCCATCGGCGTGCACGTTGGCGACATCGCCATAGGAGTGGAGATCGTCCATCGCGCTCATGCTGCTCGCATGATCGCTACGGATCTTCCTGAGCGTCTCCATCGCTTTCGCGTTGTCCCGCATCACCTGCGCGACTGGCTGCCACAGGGATTCCTGGCCGGGTGTGATGCCAAGTCGCTGGTGCAGGCTGTTGATGCGCCCGTCGACCGACTTTTGGGCGGCCACGGTCATGACGTGGGGCTGTGATTGACCCGGTGCGGGTCCGGCGGCAATCGAGAGCGCGGGGAAGACGGCTGTGCCGAGGGCAACTGTCGCTGCCACGGCGAACGCGCTGGCAATCTTTCGGGGGGCGGCGAGGAGAGCGGGTGTCATGGCGGATCCTGATGAAATTTCTGAAGGAGTCGACGTGCCGCGACTCACTCGGTCGACGGAAAATTCGGCCCGGTAGCTTAGCTATACGCGGGACGCGTGGCTCGTCTCCCGATGCGCGGCGCTTCGCGGTGGCTCGCGATTCGCGTCCAGCGGCATTTTCAAATCGGGCCTATGCTGGCGTCGTAATCGGCGGGATTCCACGCTGACTGGCCGTCGATACGCCGGTCAGTCGAAGCGGCCAGCCTCGTCCGACACTCAGCGCCACGGAGGCGGTTATGCGCAGCAGGTATCGAGAGCAGCATACGAACGGCGGCAAGAGCGAACGCAATGTCGACGAGGCAGTCGAGGGGACATTCCCCGCCAGCGATCCACCGTCGATCGGCGGTGTCACCAGGATGATTTCCCGCCCGGCCCATCGAAAGCATCACCGGAAGGTGTCGCACGTCAAGCACCGTTAGCGCGGGTTGCACGGCGCGGCGCGGGGCCGCGCCCTGCGTGACCGCGATCCATCGAGTCGTCGCCGGTATTCAGCGATATCGCTGATCGCGGAAGTAACGATCGTGGCGATGGCGCGCCGATGTTCACGGTGTACAGGGTAGCCGGATGAGACGATGTCACGGAGATATCGGGTCGCTTCCACGCCTTCGCGTGGCGCCAGGGGCACGTGCGGGAAAGGCCGGTACGATGCGGCGCAGTAGCGGCTAGAGTCGCTTCAGATCGGGAAGCAGGCGATCGAATTCGCGTTTGACCACGCTGTAGCATTCGCACACGCGTTTTTCGAGCCCAGGGCGATCCAGCACTTCGATATGGCCGTAGTTGTAGCGGATGAGGCCCGCGTCCTGCAGCTTCAGGGCCGCTTCGGTCACGCCCGACCTGCGCACGCCCAGCATGTTGGCGATCAGTTCCTGCGTCATGCGCAGTTGGTTCGAAGGCAGGCGGTCGAGGCTGAGCAGCAGCCAGCGGCAAAGTTGCTGGTCGATCGAGTGATGTCGGTTGCACACCGCGGCCTGGGCCATCTGCGTGATGAGCGCCTGGGTATAGCGCAACAACAGGCGCTGCATCGCATTGCCGCGCCGGAATTCTTCTTTCAGGATGCGCGCGTCGAGCCGGTAGGCCTGCCCTGCGCTTTGCACGACGGCGCGGCTCGGCGTCGTTTCGCCGCCCATGAACAGCGACACGCCGATCATGCCCTCATGGCCGACGATCGCGATTTCAGCGGACGAGCCATCCTCCATCACATACAGCAGCGACACGATCGACGTGGTCGGAAAATAGACGTGATGCATCTGGCCGCCCGACTCGTACAGCACGTTTCCCAACGGCATGTCGACAAGGGGCAGGTGGGGGGCGAGGTGAGCGCGTTCGTTTTCCGGCAGTGCGGCAAGCAGGTGATTTTCGGTAATGGGCGGGTTGTCCAGCATGCGTGGCTCCTGCGCTCGCGCCCGGCAGATGATGGAGAATCCGGCCGATATGGGTGCAGCGGGAATCGGCGGGACGAGACAACCATCATACTTTACCGATCCCACGACCGGACGGGATGGCGGCGCCAATGCGTCCTTTTTTCGACGAGTTCGGAATGACCGTTCGAATACGGATCTGCCTTCAAAAATTATAGTGTCGGCACATGTCCGATCAAGGTGCGCGATCGATACGGAACCCGGTATTTCACGGAGCGGGTGACGGGAAATCGCGGTCGCCAGGCCTGCCCGGCGTCGATCGCAGAACGGTGTGCCGCGATGAGTCGCGTGCGTCCGGTAGGGTGCGGGACAAGCTCCGCGCACGGGTACGCCTATGTGCGTATCAGGCGTGTTGAACCCAGATCTGCTGCCGCACCATCGGATCGATGTGTTGGCCGGTACGTTCACCTGGCAGGCCTTGGGCGTGAGTGCTACAGCGCCGTCAGCTTCGTGATCTTCGTTCCTTCGAGCGTCACGCCCGCCATCAACCCGCTGTTCGTCAGTACGAACGCTTCGATCGGCGCGGTCGCGGTGCTGGTGTCGACATTGCCGTTCGCGCCGACTTTCAGTACCGCCACCGATGCATCGCCACCCGCCGACCAGCCTTCGCTGTTACGGAAGCGATCAAGCGCATCCGCGGTCATGAACAGGAAAATGATGGCTTTCGATTGCGCGCCGATCTGCAGCCCGATCGAGCCGGTCGTGGTGCTGTAGTACCCGACCGTGTTTCCGGCAACGCGCAGCGAGCCTTCACCGTACTGACCGCCGATCCCAAAGCCGGCCGCGATGACGGACGGGAACACCAGTACGCCACGCGCCTTGCCAACGAGCTCATGCGAGCAGTTGGCGCTCGTGTAAAGGCGTGCAAGGGTCGAGTCGACGCCTGCATCGATGGTGTGGCGCTTGTCGACCTGATGGCCGCTGGCGTCGGATGTGCCGGTCATCGTGCAACCCGAAACTGCAAGGGAAATGGCAAGGATCCCGGCGTGCCCAATATGAATGTTCGTCGCAGCATCATTGTCTCCTGGTGGTTGCTGGAGCTTCAAACGCTACGCCAGGGCGGCTTTGGACGCGGTACGACATCGTACAAAGACAACATCCACCTCGGCCCGAGTCTCGTTCAGCGTTGCAGCACGCTTCGTGTGAGGAGGGAAATGTCGATCGTCGGCGCGCGTCACGTCCGGCGTGTCGATTTTGGCAAGCCGACGACGGAGATGGCCCGTGTCGGTCGATGTCGCGCAACCGGTACGGCAACGTATGTCAAATCGTATTGCAAAGAATCACGATGGCGACAAGGCGCGACCACTCGTCCGCCTCCACAAGCGTCCTTCACCGTACAGACACGCAATCTCGCCGACAGGAGGATGTCTCGCGCAACCATCCACTCGTGCACGATCTGTTCACGAACAGTGACGTGGTTCACATCTGTGGAGAATGATTCCGTCATTCGTCTCCGGTCGATCAAACGAAGCGCCACACTCGGATGCGATGGCGGCTGTCGCGGAAGAAAAACTTAACGCAGTGTCCGGAATCAGTTGACCACTACAGGCTTTCTGCTTATGCAAAACCGATCCGCCACTTTATAATTGTGGGATCGTTCCGTGCCCTTCCTGCTACAACGCCTTCGGCGTCGTCATCGATGACCGCCAAACCGCATTAATTAGTGCCTCCTCTAACGAAACAGTTAGTTCGTAAAATATTTTTGAATTTTATGCGTCAACCGAAAAATATGCCGTAAGCTGAACCGTACAAGAGTACGCAACCGTAGACGAGATTATTGGTTCGACAGCGATTGTTTCGGTGGTACGTGCCGCTGAGTGTTCTGGATGCACGTAAAGCCAAGGAATCTTGGCGGGCAAACTGCCAAATCTGCATTCGGTTAGGTCGTGATTGCCTGTCTCGGTGCCTCCGGCAGAGGTAAATTTGTGAAGATATCGTTCTCAAGTGGCGAAGATAGCGGTGGATTGTCATAAAAAATATATATGGATTGCTAATTAATTTCATGGATTCTGAAATAATATTAATTCGCGAAAGCGCTACCGACGACCCGCGGCGTCTTGAAGAGGCCCGTGAGGTGTGGCGTTACTCAACGTCCCATCTGAGAATTGATATATCAGGTCCGTCTGGATTTCGGTCTTGTCATGCTCGAAATCACGAGCAACCCATCTTGATAAGAGAGGCCGAAATGGGTGCCTCTGCTAGCCATCGAAGGAGTGGCTCAATCACCGGCAACAGCCAGGGGGACGTAGCACTTGGAGAAACCGGGGGTGAACTGGGTGATGGCGCGGTGCTTTGATTGATTAGTTAGCCTTGGGGTGAGGCAGCTCCGACAGATGGTATCCAGCCTTGCCTCTGGCCGGGCTCCATCGGTGGAATGGATTGGGAATGCTCGGCGGTTTCAAGTGCGAAGTGCAACACCTCGCGGGTTACTGATCAGGAACGCTATCCGTGGGGTTAGCCAGGACCTGGGCAAGGATTTGCAAAGTCGTAGGCCAGTTCAGTGTGGCGCGCGGTCGTGTGTTGAGATTGTCAGCAATCGCATCGAGGTCGTCTTGAGAGTAGATGGACAGATCCGAGCCCTTGGGCAAGTACTGGCGCAGCAGGCCGTTGGTGTTTTCACACGTGCCGCGCTGCCAAGGGTTATGCGGATCGCAGAAGTAGATGCGCACGTTGGTCGCAGCACTCAGTTCGGCATGTCGAGCCATCTCGCGCCCCTGATCGTAGGTCAGCATCTGGCGCAGTGGTTTGACGAGCGATTGCAACCTGGTCGTGAAGGCGGCCAGCGCCGACGCGGCTGTCGCATCGGGCATCTTGGCTAGCAGCACGGCGCGGCTCAAACGTTCGACGAGCGGCCACCGACGATTTGTTGTGTGCCCCCCCTTGATGAGGTCGCCACTCCCAGTGGCCGGGCATCAGACGATCGTCGATCTCGGGCAGCCGCACATGGATGCTGATCATGTCGGGAATCGCGCTACGCCGATCAGTGCCGCGCGATCGCGGCAGGCGTTTGTTGCGGTGCTGGCGCAGACAGGCAATCAGTTCGCGACGCAACTCACCGCGAGGCTGAGCATAGATGGCGTAGTAAATCGTTTCGTGAGACCCGTTTAGGCTCGGATTGTCGGGAAAGGTGCGTTTCAGTGGAGCCGCGATCTCCTGCGGCTACCACTGGCGCTCGCGCAGAAGCTGACATACGACATCCCAGAGAACCGAGTCGGGGGCGAGCTTCTGCGTCGGCCGAGCGGCTTCCCACTGCGGGACGCTTGGGCCACACGCGGGCAGTACAGTCCGTTGGACTGCGTGTCGCATGCAAGCTCCCGGTCGACGGCGAGCGGTTGAGCTTGCAGGCGGTCGCTTGCACGCTCAAGCCTTCGTCTCGCCAGAAATCGATTCGCATACGTTCTGCAGGTTGTAGTTGTTGATACGTTCTCTTTGCCATTCTCGGACACTACCGGATGGCGAGAGTGTTGCACTTCAGATTTGAGGTGGCCCTCCATAAGGCTTAATGTCATTAAACTCATGGGATTTCTATTGAATTTTACAAATGGTTGGTGATGCATATCAATTAATATTATTTTTAAAATTAATGTGAGTGCAAAATGGCGCGGATTGGATATGCAAGAGTATCAACAGAGGATCAGAATCTAGATTTGCAAAGGATCGCCCTTGAAAGCGATGGTTGTGATTGCATAATTACTGATCAGGGTATTTCAGGTGCGCGATCGGACAGGCCGGGTTTAAAAGATGTGTTGGCTATTGCAAGATCGGGCGACACCATAGTGGTATGGCGACTTGATAGACTAGGGCGGTCACTCAGTCATTTGGTTCAATTGATCGCAGATTTACGTTCGAATGGCATTCATCTCGCTTCTCTTAATGAGGCGATAGACACGGGAACGCCGACGGGGATGTTTGTTTTTCACATGATAGCAGCGCTTGCGGAATTTGAACGCGCACTCATTAGCGAGCGCACCCGCGCAGGGATGGCGGCTGCGCGCGTGCGAGGAGTTAAGCTTGGTCGGCCGCGGGGAAGCGGAGCCCCGGTCAAAGTTATTGTCGAAACCGGAATAGAGTGCCAGAGCTCCGCGAGGTTTACCGGAATTGAGGATGAATGAAATGCTGCGCCGATAGCATCCGTTTCCTTTAGCTCCCTGGGTAGCGAGCGCGTAGACGTCTAATCGTCCGGGGGTGGACGTTAAATTGCGCTGCCACCTCGACGACCGAATGATTCTTTAGAAGTTTCAAGGCTTTGCGTTCGTCTGAGAGAGTCAGAGCCGCTTTGCGGCCCAGCTTTATGCCTCTTGCTCGAGCAGCCGCCATGCCGGCTCGTGTTCGTTCACTAATCAACGTCCGCTCAAACTGCGCGAGCGCACCCATCATGTGAAACACGAGCATGCCAGAGGGCGAGTCGGTCGAAATCGCCTCAGAAAGGGATTCGAATTTGAAATTGTGCCGATCGAGATATGAAATCATATCGACCAGCTTTGGCAATGACCGGCCTAGTCTATCAAGTCTCCAAACGACAAGCGTATTTCCGGGTTGTAAGCGCTTTAGTGCTTGATCGAGACCAGGTCGGCTAAAACCCGAGCCCGACATCCCTTGGTCGGAAAAAATTGTTCGGCATCCCGCTCGACGGAGAGCATCTATCTGAAGGGCAAGATTCTGTTCTTGTGTCGAAACGCGAGCGTATCCAATTTTCATAGAAGGTCGATATATTGAGGTAACGTTTCGGCCTGGTACTTCCCTTCGTTCTGAAAAAGGGAGAAATGCAAGCCGTGTTAAGGAGAAGTTTGTAAGCGCGAAATCCTCCGCACCTAGCCAGTACTGCTGAATCGATCCACGATTGCGTCCGCAACCCACACTTGCGGACGCAACAACAATGACAGCTGACACGATTGACCTCGATTTCCTGCCCCTGAAGGTGACGCACGTTTCCCCGCACGGCAAACGGTCGTTCGATCCCGATGGGAAACGCCACCTGGTCGAAGCATGCTTGCAACCCGGCGCGTCACTATCTGGTTTGGCGCTCAAGGCTGTGGTGAACGCGAACCAGCTGCGCAAATGGGTCGAGATGTACCGTAAGGCAAGCGTAGTGGCCGGGCCGGTACGGACGATCGAAGCCGAACCTTCGGCGTTTGTTCCGGTGGTGGCGATCGCGAGCGCGGCGGCACCTACGGAGCTATTGCCGGTGCGTCGAGAATCAACCTCGATGTCGGCGCCGCCGCAAGCGCGCCTGTCGGTACGCTTGCCCAATGGCGTCGCGATTGATCTGGAATGCTCGGTGCAGGACGCGCCACTGGTCAAGGCAATGATCGTCGCGTTGGGGGTGAGCTGATGTTCCGCTTCGACACCGACCTGCGGATCTACCTGCATCGCGAGCCGATCGACTTCCGAGCCGGACTGAATACGCTGGTGACGATGGTCGAACAGTCGATGCAGCGCGATCCGCTCGCACGAGCCGTCTTCGGATTCCACAACCGGAAATGGGATCGCGTAAAGCTGTTGCTCTATGACCGGGCCGGCTTCTGGCTGATGTTGAAACGGCTTGAGGTGGATCGTTTCGCGTGGCCCCGTCGTCAGCAGGCCGTGATCGAGCTCACGGTCGACCAGCTTCACCTGCTGCTCGACGGCGTCGATCTCGACGCGCTGCGTCCACATCCTGCACGACAATACTGCTTCACGAGTTGAGGAGCGGTATCGTGAACGTTGTTGGTCAACAACGGCCGTCCCGGCTGTTACACATCTCCGTAAACCTGTGCGCCGCCGCGCTTCGCTATCGTGAAGCGCATGAAAGCCGATCTCTTCCGATTGCCGCAGGCCGTCAAAACCTACATCCATGAGCTCGAGGAGCGCGTCACCGCCGACGTGCAACTCATCGCCGAGCGTGACGCCAGGATTGACGAACTGACCAAGCACCTCGACGCGCTTGAAGAGCAGTATCGCTTGGCGCTGGCCCGGCAGTACGCGCCAAAGAGTGAGAAACGCAAGGACCGCGTGTTCAACGAGGCCGAAGACGTCGCCGAAGCCGATCCAGACGGCGCGGACGACAGTGACGTGCCTTCGCTGCCGGACACTGGGTTGCCAGAGTTCGACAAGCCTGAGCCCCGTAAGCGAGGCCGCAAGCCGCTGCCGGCGGATCTGCCGCGCGAGCGCATCGAGTACGATCTGCCCGAAGACCAGAGGGCCTGTCCGTGCTGCGGCAAGGCACTGCATCGCATGGGCGAAGACGTCAGCGAGCAGCTGCACATGGAGGTCAAGGTGTCGGTACTGCAGCATGCGCGTGCCAAATATGCGTGCCGACACTGCGAACGCCACGGCGTGCGCACGCCGATCGTGGTCGCGCCGATGCCGGCGCAGCCCTTGCCGGGCAGCCATGCCAGTCCGTCGATGATCGCCGCCGTCACGGCAGGCAAGTACGTCGATGGCACGCCGTTGTACCGGATGGAGGATGTGCTCGCGCGTTCGAACATTGCGGTCAGCCGCGGCACGCTGGCGAACTGGATCATCCGCCCCGCCGAGCTGCACTACAAACGGATCTACGATGCGCTCAAGCAGGTTCTGCGGAGTCAGTGGCTGATCCACGGCGATGAGACTACGGTCCAGGTGCTCAAAGAACAGGGGCGAAAGGCACAAGATACCTCGTATATGTGGGTGTACCGGAGTGACGCGGATAGCGAGCAGCCGGTCGTGCTGTTCGAGTACCAGCAGGGGCGCGGTGGCGAGCATCCGCGCGCGTTTCGCGGCGACTACGCTGGCACGCTGATGACGGACGGCTGGCCCGCTTGGCACACGATCAAGACGGCCACGCACCTTGGCTGCCTCGCGCACGCGCGCAGACTCTTTACAGACGCGCTCAAGGGCCAGAAGAACAAGCCGAGTCCCCGGATCACGAAAGCCCTCGAGTTCTTCCAGGCGCTGTATCAGGTCGAGGCGCTCGCGAAACAGACGTTGCCTGAAGGCGAAATGCTGACCGATTACCGATATCGCCTGCGGCAGCAGCACAGTGTGCCGCTGCTGAGCGCCTTCAAGGCTTGGCTTGACGAACTGGTACCGAAGGTACTGCCGCAGAGTCTGCTCGGCGAAGCGATCGGTTACTGTCGCCGGCAATGGCAGTATCTGATCCGCTACGTTGACGATGGCCATCTGCCCATAGACAACAACGTCATCGAGCGCGACATCAGGCCGTTTGCTACCGCGCGGAAATCGTGGCTGTTCAGCGACACGGTCGGCGGGGCGAAGGCGAGCGCGATGGTCTACAGCATGATGCTCACGTGCCGCGCCTGCAACGTTGAACCACACGCCTGGCTGCTGCACGTGCTGACCGAATTGCCGCAGCGCACTCCGGACGCGGACATCAGCGACTTGCTGCCGTTCAACTATGCGAAAAGGCAAGCCGAGGCGAGCGCAAGTTGACGCAGCGAGCGCGCTTCGATCTTCGCGTCGACGCGCATTACCGAGATTCCATCGCGAACATCGTCGGTCGACCTCGACCGTCACGATGCGGCTATGCTCGTCCGTCAGTTGCAAATGATTCTCCATTCGGTGTGCTTAATTTACCGCTTACAGAAATTTCTGAAACGGTGGCGAACGTTTGCCGGTTTTCTATCATCAGGTTTGAAAATTTTTACCCCTGCAATTGTTAAATATTGTTACTTGCCGAGGTATTTTACTGGACAAAATGGAACCTTTTTGTCCGCCCCTTACCCTTGCAAAGACCCCTATAAAAATCAAGGGCTTAAGGCGTTCTTGGCATGCCTGCTACAGATTCTCACAAAGGTTCCTTTTCTGAGCGGCCGGTCGGGGTTCAGGGCGGGATCTGGGCGCTCCGAGTGGGATGCTTCGGTAGGTCGGAAGAGGCAAGGAAAGGCGCCGAAAATGGTGCGTCGTGGTCCGGTCAATGTAAAACATTTATAGCCAAACTAAGCAAATTACGAAGGGGGCGGAGGGGGGCGCAATGGAAAATGTCGATGACAATGTAAACAATGTAGAGCGGTGCAGAATTGCAAATGCAAAGTACTGCTTTCGGCCCACGCACCAGCCTACCCTAACGTTAGAGCAATGCAGTTGGCTACGTGCGATGATAGAAACCGGGGGTGACCATTCAATCGATAATGTCAGATTGGCTGAAGGGGCGTACCCCGATCGTCTTAGTGTGATGGCACGTTATGAAGTGAAAAATCAAGGCCGAATATCTTTTGCTCGTCCCCCCGTGCTGGACGCTCACGATCTGAAATCTATTCTGTATCAAGCTTGTGAGATTCAAAGGTCAACCTATATCGAATACCATCGTTCTAAATATCTTGATCCATTCGGGTTGAGTTGGGGGGGCGGGATCGCGGTGGCCTGTCGATGGTTATGCCGTGACATTAGTGATAGCGCATTTAATCAAAAAGCCAAATTTGAGTCTTGGGGTAAAAATTTCGGGGGAAAGTGTTGCAGAGCATACGTGGTGGCGGCCCTTATTGTCGGTGTTGGAGGACTCTCCTGATCTGGCGAAAAGGCTGGTGCTTGAGGTTTCGGAGAGGGCGCGTTTTATTTCCGGTCGGTCATATCAATTCCGTAGTCGCTTGAGAAATTTAGGATGTCGTGTCGCAATTGTGAATTTTGGATGTAGATTTGGTCTTTCCTGTAGTCTCGAAATGCGAAATCCAGACATTGTCACACTCGACAGTTTGATTATGCGTAGGACCACAAAAGACAGGTTGAATCGGTTAAGAGGATTTATCAGCATCGCAAGCGACTTTGCTCCGGTTGTCGTGGTCGATGGAGTAGACACGGAGTGGGATTCGCAAGCCGCAAAAGCTGCGGGTGCGCGATGGATACGCGGCGACTACACAGATCTTAATGGATTAGGGAATTAGTGAGCCACGAAATATGGTAATCGTGATGTGGAGTCGATCGATGGATGATTCGCAAAAAGAAGATGCGGTGCTTCGCGAGCGATTAATGTTTTGCGTGCAAGAGAGTGTGCGGCGAGTGTTGATGCAATTCGTCAATGGGGAAATTCTAGAAGACACTTGTAGTTCTTATGTTGGCGGGATGATTGGTGGATTTTACGGAGAGCGATCGGCGATTGCTCAACGAGGAAGGCGGTGGGTGAGATGCAGACTGCGAGAGCTTAGACTTAATCGGAAGAATAGAGGGTACCGATGTATGGTGGTGGAAATTTATCGACTGGGAATTCAGCACGGAAAGGCCATTAAATTGCGTTAAGCGCATTGCAACGATTGAGCTGGCCGAAGCAAACCTGGTGGTGCATGAAAATGGAAAATAATTTTAATGGAACATATTTAGAGCTACTAAAAAAAAGAAGAAAATTGCAGATCAACATTGATCTGGCGCGTCGGCGTGAAGTGGATTCAGTGATATCCGAGATTATGCTGAAAATGATCAATTACGGCATATCGTTAGATGAAATCGCCAAGGCGTTTTTTGAAAATCACTACTCCGGTAAAAGGCACGCGCGACGTTCTGCTAAGTACATGGATCCGGAGAGCGGAAAGACATGGGCGGGAGTGGGGCGTATGCCTCTGTGGTTAAAAGGGAGGAGCTTGGGCGATTACCGCTTGCCGAGAGGCAGTGATTAAAGCGCATTTGGTGCGCGGCGTATTACGAAAGGCGAGTCAAGGAAATTATTGAAAAGGGGTGGCATATGAACCGCATATATCGTTCAATCTGGAACGAGGCACTTGGTGCTTGGGTTGCGGTATCGGAATACGATTCCGCGCACGGGGGGGAGGGTTCAAATGTATTGAGTGAACTTCGAGATTGCAAACTTCATAATGGCATGTTTTTTTGCAAGTTGAGGACGCTTGCTGTTCTCGCGATGAGCATTCTGAACTCGAACATTGCTGTCGCTGGGCAAGTGGTGGAGTGTTCTGGAAATGGGTCGGGGAATATTCAAGATGGGGGTGCATCTGGATCCGTATCCTATTGTGCCAGTTCGTTCGGAATTGCGTTGCAAGAAGATGCCTATCAAACTGCTGGAAGTGCGGCCTCCATCTACCTTGGAACATCGATGGCTGGGGCGGGGCAGGTGTTGATTTATGGCCCAAATGGAATTACTTTGTCAGGGTCAGATACATCAGTAAGTAATAATAAGATTATCAATTTGGCTCCCGGTACAAATGGGAGCGATGCTGTAAATTTCTCGCAGCTGACTTCGTTGTCCACGTCGACCTCGACCGCGATCAACGACGCGAAGACGCACTATTACAGCGTCAACGACAACGGTACGCAGCAAGGCAACTACGACAACAACGGCGCAACGGGCGTCAACGCGCTCGCAGCCGGCGTGAACGCCAGCGCGGCAGGCGCCAGCAGCGTCGCAGTCGGCGACGGCTCGAACGCGGCGTCGAACGGCGCAGTCGCGATCGGCCAGAACGCATCGGCCACCGGCGGCAAGGCGGTGTCGATCGGCCCCGGCAATACGGCGAGCGGCGACGGCGCCGTCGCGATCGGCGACCCGAGCGTGGCAACGGGCACGGGCGCAGTGGCGATGGGCGCGAACGATACGGCCGGCGGCGACGGCGCAGTGGCGCTGGGCAACGCGAACACGGCGAACGGCGCCAATGCCGTGGCCCTCGGCGGCTCGAGCCAGGCGACCGCGGACAACACGATCGCCGTCGGCAACCAGGCGATCGCAAGTGCCACGGGCGCGCAAGCCTACGGTTCGAACGCGTCGGCAACGGCGGCCGACGCCCTCGCGTTCGGCTCGAACGCCACGGCGAACGTCGCGAACTCGGTCGCACTCGGCGCGAACTCGGTCACGGGTACGGCAGTGGGCACGTCGAGCGCAACGATCGGCGGCGTCACATACTTCTTCGCGGGCAGCTCCCCGGTGGGTGTGGTGAGCGTCGGCGCGCCCGGCCAGGAACGCCAGATCACGAACGTCGCGGCAGGCCAGGTATCGGCCACCAGCACGGACGCGATCAACGGCAGCCAGCTCAACGCGACGAACCAGGCGCTCAACAGCCTGTCCACGTCGACCGCGTCGAACATCTCGTCGCTGTCGACCGGCATCGGCTCGCTGTCCACCGGCCTGAGCTCGACGAACAGCAACGTGGCCTCGCTGTCCACATCGACCTCGACCGCGATCAACTCGCTGTCCACGGGCCTGAGCTCGACGAACAGCAACGTGGCGTCGCTGTCCACGTCGACGTCGACCGGCATCGGCTCGCTGTCGACCGGCCTGAGCACGACGAACAGCAACGTGGCCTCGCTGTCGACGGGCGTGACGAACATCAGCAACACGGTGAACCAGTTGTCGACGACGATCAACAACAACCAGACGCGTGCGGCGAACAACTCCGGCATCGCGGCCGACATGAACGGTACCGGCAACGACAAGCCGACCGTCACCGCCGGCTCGAACTCGGTGGCGATCGGTGCAAATTCGACCGACGGCGGCCGTTCGAACGTGGTGTCGGTCGGTAGCGACACGCAGCAGCGCCAGATCACGAACGTCGCGCCGGGTACGGAAGGCACCGACGCGGTGAACGTGAACCAGCTGACGCAGGTGCAGACGACGCTGTC
>Ga0154006_1000301_pt1 | contig 16426 bp, 11 predicted proteins | sample TSFL090MetaG_FD_104747 | JGI IMG/M metagenome (GOLD analysis project Ga0154006, IMG submission 104747) | Attine ant fungus gardens microbial communities from Florida, USA - TSFL090 MetaG | ecosystem: Host-associated > Fungi > Mycelium > Unclassified | place: USA: Florida, Wakulla State Forest...
GATGGGCGGCACCGTGAACAGCATCGCCATCGGTACGAACGCGACCGTGAACCAGAACGTGGCCGACGCCGTCGCGCTCGGGGCGAACTCGAAGGCGCTTCAATCGAACAGCGTCGCGCTGGGTGCCAACTCGCTCGCGGATCGTGCGAATGCGCTGTCGATCGGCTCGGCAGGCGCCGAGCGGCAGATCGTCCACGTCGCAAAGGGTACGCAGAACACCGACGCGGTCAACCTCAGCCAGCTCAAGGGTCTGGCCGACGTGGTCGGCGGCGGTACGGGCTTCGACGCGAACGGCGACGTGACTGCACCGACGTACACGATCGACGGCAAGGAGTACCACAACGTCAACGACGCACTGCAGGCTGCTGCGAAGAGTGGCGGTGATGGCAGCAGCGGCACGGATCCGAATGCGGTTGCCTATGACGGCGAGCAGAAGGACAAGGTGACGCTGGCCGGCCAGAACGGCACGACGCTGTCGAACGTCGCGGCAGGCAAGGCCGACACGGACGCGGTGAACGTGTCGCAGCTGAAGTCGTCGGGCCTGATCGGCGAGAACGGCAAGGCGCTCGCGGCCGTGACCTACGACACGCATGCCGACGGCACCACGAACTTCGCTTCGGTGACGTTCGGTGGCATGAATGCCGGCGTTCCTGTCGCGCTGCATAACGTTGCTGCCGGCACGGCATCGACGGACGCAGTCAACGTGTCGCAGTTGAAGGGCGTGACCGACATCATCGGCGGTGGTGCGGGCCTCGACGCGGACGGCAAGGTCACCGCGCCGGTCTATAACGTCGACGGCAAGGATTATGCGTCGGTCGGCGATGCCATCAAGGCGCTGGAGCAGCGTGAGGGCGGCACCGGCAACGGCACGAACCCGAACGCAGTTGTCTACGACAACTCCACCAAGGCAGCGGTGACGTTGGCTGGTGCGAACGGCACGGTGCTTCGTAACGTCGCGGACGGCTCGCTCGCCGAGAACAGCACCGAGGCGGTCAACGGCGGTCAGGTGAACTACCTCGCGCAGAGCATCGCAGAAAGTCTCGGCGGCGGTGCGAAGTTCGACCCGGCGACCGGCGATATCTCGGCGCCGACGTATGAACTGACTGCGGCGGATGGTTTGACGAACACCTACGACAACGTCGGTGATGCGTTCAAGCACGTCGACGAGCGCGTGTCGACGCACACGACGCAGATCGAGACGCTGCAGAAGGGTGTCGCGAATGCGGTTCAGTACGACGACGCAACGCATGCCTCCGTCACGCTCGGCGGTGGTGGTGCGAAGCCCGTCATGCTGAAGAACGTCGCGGATGGTGTCGATGAAACCGATGCGGTCAACGTGCGGCAACTGCGCTCGGCCGGCCTGGTCGGTGAAGACGGCAAGCTGCAGTCGGCGGTCGTGTACGACAAGAACGAGGACGGCACGACGAACTACGGTTCGGTGACGCTCGGTGGCGTCGGTGCAACGACGCCGGTTGCCCTGCACAACGTTGCGGCTGGTAAGGCCAAGACGGATGCGGTGAACGTCAGCCAGTTGAGTGGCGTGACCGACGCGCTGGGCGGCGGTGCGAAGATCGACGAGGAAGGCAAGGTCGTTGCGCCGACCTACAACGTCGGTGGCGACACCTTCCACAACGCAGGCGATGCGCTGCACAACATCGACAACCGGGTCACGCAGATTCAGGACAACCTGGGTGAGGCCACGAAGCTGGTTGGCGCTGTCGCGTACGACAAGAACGCGGATGGCACGGTGAACTTCGGCAAGGTGACGTTGGGCAACGGTCAGTTGTCGGGACCGGTGGTACTGACGAACGTCGCGGACGGCAAGAGCGATTACGACGCCGTGAACTACGGTCAGTACTCGAAGCTGGAAGGGCGCGTCAACGATATCGACGACCGCCTGACCGCGTTGCCCAAGCCGCCCAAGCCTGGCGACGAGAGCGGAAACACCGGTGGTTCGAACGACCTGATTCACGGCACGGGCGGCAGCGGCAAGGACAAGGCCGACGTCGTCGCCGCGAAACCGGGCAACGGCAACGGCAACATCGCTGTCGGCTCCGACTCGCAGATCGTGGACGGCAAGAACAACGCCACGGCAATCGGTGCCGGTTCGAAGGTGTCGGCCGACGACGGTACGGCGCTGGGCCACGGTGCGTCCGTATCGTCCAGCGCGACCAACTCGGTTGCACTGGGCAGCGGGTCGAAGGCAACCGAAGCCAACACCGTGTCGATCGGTTCGGACGGCCATGAGCGCCGGCTCGTCAATGTCGCGGATGCCGTGAACAAGACGGATGCCGTCAACAAGGGGCAGCTCGACCGGGCGATTGGCGGGATGCAAGGTCAGATCAACGACATGTCGCGCAATGCCTATTCGGGTATCGCGGCGGCCACGGCGTTGACGATGATTCCGGGCGTCGATCCGGGCAAGACCTTGTCGTTCGGTATCGGCGGCGGCTCGTACAAGGGCTATCAGGCAGTCGCGATGGGCGGTGAAGCGCGCATCACGGAAAACCTGAAGATGCGTGCCGGCGTCGGCCTCAGCAGCGGCGGCAATACCTTCGGCGTGGGCGCGTCGTATCAGTGGTAAGGCGGTAACGCGGGCCGTTCGGCCCGCGTCGTCACCTGACGCTTGGCATGGCGGGCACTTGCCGCTCGCCACGCCAAGCTAACCATCACGCCACGTGCGATCGACTTCATTTCCACCGATCAATTTCCTGGAGTCCGCCTCGAGCGGACCGAACCATCATGAACACACCACAACACTTTGTTCGCCGAAGCCTGCTCGGCGCATTCGTCGTCCTGCTGAGCGCATGCACGACGCAATCCGGCCCGACGTATACCGTCCGGGCGATCAAGGCACCGGATCAGCCCGGGCCGGTCTTTCGCGTGACCTGCGAGGGGCTGGTGACCAGCACGCGCTCATGTGAAGCGGCCGCGCAGAAGGTTTGTGCCGGCAAACCGGTTACGCCGCTGCAGGCCGTCGATCGCGTTCGTCGCGGCGCCGCGATGGGCGATCCGCGCGAATTGACGTTCATGTGCGGCGTGCCGCCTCAGGCGAGCGTCGAGCCCCCTGTCGCCGTGCAACCGCAGCCGGTCGTGCAGCCGCAGCCGGCGGTCGAGCCCATCGCGCAGCGTCAGGTGCTGCTGCAGGGCAGCGCGAACTTCGCGTTCGACAGCGCAGCGCTGACGCCGAGTGCCCGCCAGGAGCTCAATCGCTTTCTGGACGCGAATCGTGATGCGCGATTTCGTCGTGTGACGGTCACGGGCTATACCGATTCGCAGGGGGCGCACGCCCACAACGTTCGACTGTCCGAAGCGCGTGCGCGTGCAGTGGCCATGTACCTGCGTACGGGCGGGCTGCGTGCGGATCACTTCACGACCGTTGGCAAGGGCGCGGCAGAGCCCGTCGCCAGCAATGCGACGGCCGAGGGGCGTGCGCAGAACCGGCGAGTCGAAATCGAACTCGAGACGGCATAACGAACGGGATGGACGGCTCCGCGGTCACCGGTGGCGGTTGCCGCGGAGCGAAGATTGAAAATGTCCGAATGGCTCCGGGACATCTCGGACTGATACAGGAAAGTAGAAATGGCAGAGCAGAAAGCAACGACGCGACCGTCGCGTCCGACGATCGACACGGTCACCGACAACGTACCGCCGCACACCGGCGTGATTGAAAAAGACGGGCTGACCAACGACCCGCGCCCGACGGTGAGCGGTCGCGGCGACCCTGGCTCGACGATTCATCTCCTGGTGGACGGGGTCGAGGTCGGAACGGTGGTGGTCGGCGCAAACGGAGCATGGAGCTTCGCGCTCACGCAACCGCTGCATGACGGCGAGTATCGCCTGACGGCGCGGGCGAGTAACGAAGTCGGCATGAGCATACCGTCGGCGTCTTACAACATTCAGGTGGATGTGACACCGCCGTCGCAGCCGAAGATCGAATCGGCGACGGAAGGTGCGCAGCCGACGTTGTCGGGCCAGGCGGAAGCGTATTCGACGGTTGCGATCTACGACGGCACGACGCTGCTGGGTACGACGACCACGAATTTCGACGGAACGTGGACCTTCCAGTTGACGTCGCCCCTGTCGAACGGCACGCATGAGCTGACGGTGACGGCGACGGACCCGGCGGGCAATACGAGCGCGCGCTCGGACGGCTTCGACGTGACGGTAGGGCCGGTGACGCCGCCGGTGCCGGTGGCGAAGGCGGTGCTCGACGACATGGGGCACGACAGCGGCAATTTCAATTCCGACCGACTGACGAACGACGGCAAGGGCGGCCGCTTGCTGACAGGCCATCTGGCCGGGGCGCTCGCGGCGAACGAGAAGGTGCAGGTGTCGACGGACGGTGGACGGACGTGGCTGGACGCACTGATGAACCCGGACGGCACGTGGATGGTGACCGACCTGAACGAGCACGGCGGCAACTGGACGATCCAGACGCGTGTGGTGAATGGCGATGGTGTCGCGGGGCCGGTGATGGCGTACGACGTCGAACTGGACACGACGTCACCCGATCACGTGCTGTCGGCGGTTCGCTCGGGGAATGTGATCGACGTCTCGTTCGCCGGCAAGGACATGGTGGTCGGGGATGCGATCAACGTGATGATCGGCGATCAGCGCATCTCGTACAACCTGACGGCGGCCGATATCGCGGCCGGCCGGGTGAAGGTGACGATCCCGGCCGGGATCGCGGCGACGATGGACGAGCACACGAGCTACGGTGTCGCGCTGGTCGACCGGGCCGGGAACATCTCCGACTATCTGGTGACAAGATTTGTCGAGAAAGTGAGCCCGGGAACGGGCACCGATGCGGGCATCGAATATCGGACTGTGGATTTCAACGATCGCAAAACACAGGACTTCAATGGCAGCATGCCGATCGACTTCGGCACGTTTACCGCGGTACTCGGCAAGCCGGTGTCGGTCAACGGTAAGGGTGTCGAACAAGGTATTCGTACTGGCGGCGGCAGTGGTTTCGGCCTGGGGTACAAGAAGGTCGTGCCGGAAAGCGGGGAGACGGGGTTGCTGGTCAATCTCTCCGCGATGCCGAAGTTTTACCTCAACAACGGCGCGCATGCCCGTGCATTGACGGTCGATCTCGGCATCAGCGTCGTGTCGAGCTATGAGCACATGACGGCGTATTTCTATGACGATGCCGGCAAGCTGATCTATCGACAGGATCTGACGATCAACGGGACAACACCGAACGGCGAGATTCATACGTATCAGGTCGTCCTGCCGGACAACCTGCAGTTCTCGTCCTTCGGCATCGGATGGTATTCGGGCAGCGGGGCATTGAACGGCCTGAATGCACTCTGGATCGACAATATCGGATTCTCGGGCGGAGACTTTTCGACGTTGTCGCCCGCGGTGAACGTCGACTTCAACGATAAAAAGCCGCAAGACTTCAACGGCAGCATGCCGATCAACTTCGGCACGTTTACCGCGGTGCTCGGCAAGCCAGTGTCGGTCAACGGTAACGGTGTCGAACAAGGTATTCGTACTGGCGGTGGTGGCGGCTTCGGCCTGGGGTACAAGAAGATCGTGCCGGAAAGCGGGGAGACGGGGCTGCTGGTCAACCTCTCCGAGATGCCGAAGTTTTACCTGAACAACGGCGCGCATGCGCATGCATTGACGGTTGATCTCGGCATCAGCGTCGTTCAGAGCTATGAGCATATGACGGCGTATTTCTATGACGACGCCGGCAAGCTGATCTATCGACAGGATCTGTTGATCGACGGGAGAACACCGAACGGCGAGATTCACACGTATCAGATCGTCCTGCCGGACGACTTGCAGTTCTCGTCCTTCGGCATCGGATGGTATTCGGGCAGCGGGGCATTGAACGGCCTGAACGCGCTCTGGATCGACAACGTCGGTTTTTCGGGGGGCAGTTTCGCCAAATCGACTTGGGAAACGATCACCGAACTCGTTCCGCCGGCTGACGTGCAGCACGTGCTGACGAACGTGGATGCCGAGTATTTCGGTTCGGCGCATGGTACGGAATTCCAGCTCGACAACGTGTCGTATTTCACGAACCAGCATGCCGGTCTGCACGGAGGCGCCGGCATCGATACGCTGAAGCTCATGGGCGCCGGCCAGACGCTGGACATCTCGAAGCTGCTGAACGTCGACGGCCACGACAAGATCACGTCGATCGAGATCATCGATATCACCGGCGTGGGCGACAACACGCTGAAGCTGTCGATGCGCGACGTGCTGGAACTCGGCCACGAGAACGTGTTCCGAAACGATGGTCACACGCAGTTGATGGTGAACGGCAACGCCGGCGATCGGGTCGAGTTGTCGGGCATGAGCAGCCTTGCCCACGGTGGTGAGTGGGCGAACAAGGGGATCATTGCGCTCAACGGCCAGGCCTATACGCTGTACGAGAACGCGGTGCTGCACGTCGAATTGCTCGTGCAGTCGTCCGTGTCGACCCAAATGGTCTGACGCCGCAGGGGTGGGTCGAAATCGCGTCGAATCAAGACGCGGTTCCGGCCCGCGTCGTTCCTGCCGTACCGACGCCAGTGGCGCGGTTTTCTCGTTGTTTCTTCATGCGTGGCCCGCAATGAGTCGCGGGCCACGCATGTCTGCACATTTAAAAACCCCATTCGAACTCGTCTCAATGGTTTGTGATTCCTTTTGGGACTCGTCCCATTTTGACGTCCAGGCACATTTCGTAAAGTTGTTGCGTTCCTGTCGCAGCTTCATTGACGCCCTGCGATAGCCGCCCCGTCCGATTATTCGACGGGAGACTCCGCCGCATCGGTATATGCACCAACCCCGTCGCTCGCGCGATATAGCCGCGTTCTGGAGCGCGCCAGGGTTCCGTGATTTCCAGCGGCCAGATAGCGATTTCGATATGAATGCCCAACCTCCCGATACCGGTGGCGGTCACGCACCGAATCTGCCGGACATCCTCACCCACGACAGCCTGCTCGATTCGGTTGCATGGCTTTGTGCGCATTACGGCTTCGGCAGAAGTCATGCAGTCCTTATTTCAGGTCTCGCCAAATACGGCCCGCTGACGCCGTCGCTCGCGCTCGAAGCGCTGACGCAGGCCGGTCTGACGGCGAAGCTGGTCGAGCGTCCGCTGATGCAGTTGCCCGAACATCTGCTGCCGGCCGTGCTGTTGCGCCGCAACGGTAGCGCGTGCGTGCTGCTCGGCTCGCGTATCGAGGAGTCGGCGGAGCACGACGCGCAGGTCCGCTATCGTGTCGTGCTGCCCGAACTCGGCAAGGGGCCGGTCGAATGCACGGCCGCGGAACTTGGCGAGACCTACTCCGGCTACGCGCTGCTCGTGAAGCCGGCGGCGAAGGTCGACGCGCGTCCGGACGACGTGCCGACCGAACCGGCCGGGCACTGGCTGCTGCGAACGCTGTGGCGTTATCGCAGCTATTACGCGAGCGCGGCGGTAGGCGCCTTCCTGATCAACGTGCTGGGCCTCGCCAGCGTGTTCTTCACGATGAACGTCTACGATCGCGTCGTGCCGAACCAGGCCTACGTGACGCTCTGGTCGCTCGCGATCGGTGTTGCGTTCGCGATGCTGATGGAGGCGGTGTCGCGGCATGTGCGTGCCCATGTGCTCGATACCGCGGGCAAGAAGGCCGATCTGGTGCTCGGCAGCCTGCTGTTTCGGCAGGCACTGGCGATCCGGATGGAGCACCGGCCGGCGTCGGCAGGCTCCTTCGCGCACCGGTTGCGCGAGTTCGAGTCGGTGCGGGACTTCGCGACGTCGGCGACGCTGTCGGCGGTGTCCGATCTGCCGTTCGTCTTTCTGTTCGTCGGCGTGGTGTTTGCGGTCGGCGGCCCGCTTGGCTGGATTCCGCTCATGATGATCCCGCTGATCGTCGGCCTCGGCGCGATCGTGCAATGGCCGCTCGCGCGTGCGATGCGCGAAAACCTGCGCGAGGCGTCGCTCAAGCAGGGCGTGCTGATCGAGTCGGTCGACGGGCTCGAGACGCTGAAGGCCGTCGGCGGCGAAGGCGCGATGCGTTACCGCTGGGACGCGTTCAGTGCGAAAACGGCAGCGGCGTCGATGCAGTCGCGCCAGCTTTCCAGCATGGCGACCAGTTGTGTGTCGTTCCTGCAGCAGATGCAGACCGTTGCGATCGTGATCGTCGGCGTGTACCTGATCGGGGAAGGCAAGCTCACCCAGGGCGCGTTGATCGGCTCCGTGATGCTGGCCGGCCGTGTGACGGCACCGCTCGGGCAGGTGATGGGGCTCGCGTTGCGTTTTCAGCAGGCGAAGACCGCGATGCATTCGCTCAACGAACTGATGGCGATGCCGGTCGAGCATGAGCCGGGACAGGATTTTCTGGCGCAGCCGCCGCTCAGCGGCCATGTAAAGCTCGACGGTGTGTCGTTCGAGTATCCGTCGGCGGGCCTGCAGAAAAACGCGCCCGCGCTGGACCGGGTGTCGGTGGAGATTCGGCCCGGCGAGCGTGTCGCGATACTCGGCCGGGTCGGCAGCGGGAAATCGACGCTGCTGCGGCTGATCGCGCGGCTTTATCAGCCGACGGCGGGCAAGCTGCTCGCCGATGGGCTCGATGCCGCGCAGATCGCGCCGGCCGACTGGCGCCGGACCTTCGGCTACGTCGGCCAGGATAGCCGGCTGTTTTACGGTTCGCTGCGCGAGAACGTGACGATCGGCCGTCCCGACGTGCCGGCCACGGAGCTGCTGCGCGTGCTCAAGCTGACGGGGCTCGACGCGCTGGTCGCCCGGCATCCGCTCGGCGTGAATCTTCAGGTTGGCGAAAACGGCCGTGATCTGTCGGGCGGGCAGCGTCAGCTCGTCGCACTGGCGCGCAGCCTGATCGCGCGTCCGCGAACGTTGTTGCTCGACGAGCCGACGAGCGCGATGGACTCGCAGACGGAGTCGCAGTTCATCGAGCATTTGAAGCAGGCGAGCGCCGGACAGACGCTGGTCGTGGTGACGCATCGTACTTCGCTGCTGGCGCTCGTCGACCGGATCGTGATCGTCGAGCAGGGCAAGATCGTGATGGATGGGGACAAGGCGCATGTGCTGGCGGCACTGTCGGGGCAGCCCGAGACGGGCGAGCATCATGCGCCGCCCGAGTCGCAGCGAAACCGTGAACGGAAAATCCGCGTGGTCCAGCGTGGCGTGGAACCCGGCGCGTCGCCTGCGGAACCGGCAGGGACCGTGGCATCGTCGGCTGCGGAGGCATCATGATGCGGCGCATTCGATCGATGCTTGGCAGCAAGCCGGCGCCGCGCCTGCGGGCGGGCGATGCCGCGTACATGAGCGACATTCGCGAGGCGCTGCTCGTCCGCTCGTCCGCGGGCGCACAGCTGGTTCTCTATCTGGTTGCCGTCGTACTTGGCGTCGGGCTGGTATGGGCGCACTTCGCCCGCGTCGAGGAGGTGACACGCGGCGATGCGACGGTCGTATCGCCGAGTCGCGAACAATGGATTCAGAGTCTCGAGGGCGGCATCGTCCAGAGTGTGGCGGTGCGCGAGGGCGACGTGGTCGAACAGGGGCAACTGCTCGCGAAGATCGATCCGGCGCGCGCGCAATCGAGCTATCGCGAAGTATTGACCAAGGCGCTGGAGCTGAAGGCGAGCGTGTCACGCGCGCGTGCCGAAGCCTATGGCGCGCCGCTGGACTTTCCGGCAGACGTGAAGCGCGAATCCGGCCTCGTCGCGCAGGCCACCGCAACGTACCGCGCCCGCCGCCGTGCGCTGGACGAGCAGGTCGCCGCGTTGGCGAAGAGCCAGGCGCTGGTCCGGCGCGAGATCGCGATGTCGGAACCGCTCGCGGCGAAGGGGCTGGTGTCGGAAGTCGAGATCCTGCGCATGCGGCGCCAGGCGACGGACATCGCCGCGCAGATCGCCGAGCGCCGTAGCCGATTCACCGCGGAGGCCAGTACCGAGCTGTCGCGGCTCGAACAGGAGCTCGCGCAAACCAGTGAGGTGCTGGTCGGGCGCTCGGACGTGCTGGCGCGCACCGACGTCGTCGCGCCGATGCGCGGCGTGGTGAAAAACATCCGCATCCGCACGGCGGGCGGTGTCGTGCAGTCGGGCGAACACATCATGGAGATTGCGCCCCTCGACGGCCGGGTACTGGTCGAAGCGCGGATCAAGCCGTCCGACGTCGCGTTCCTGCGACCGGGGTTGCCGGTGCTCGTGAAGCTGAGCGCATACGACTTCTCGATCTACGGCGGGTTGCGCGGGCACGTTGTCAGCCTCGGTCCCGATACGTTGAAGGACGATCAGAAGGCCGCGATGGGGCGTCCCGACGCGAACTATTACCGGCTCATGGTCGAGACGGATTCGGACGCGCTCGTCGCGGCCGGCAAGCGTCTGCCGGTATTGCCGGGCATGCAGGCAACGGTCGATATCCGCACCGGCGAGAAGACGGTGCTCGATTACCTGCTCAAGCCGATCTTCAAGGCCCGCGAAGCCTTCAGGGAGCGTTGAGCATGAGTGGATTTCGAATGGTCGACGCATGCGTCGATGCGCGCGAATCTCGCGCGGCGCTTCGTATTGCCGCATCGGCGGTACTGCTTGTCTGGTCGATGTGGCCATCGGCCGGGACCGCGCACGCCGCCAATACCGTGTCGCCACGTGTTGCGGTGGCATCGGTGTCGACGGCGGTACAGGCTGCAACATCCACCGGAGCCGATGGACGTACGGGCGCATCCGCGCCCACGCACGATGATTCCGCGTCGGCGCCTGCCCGCGGGGCCGCGATGACGGAGCGCGAACTGCGGCAGATGCTGTATGCCGCGGCGGAAGCGGCCGTCGACGTCAGTCCGCAGGTGCGGCGCCTTTATGCGGAGTACCAGGCGGCGCAGTCGGATGTCGATCAGGCGAAGGGCGCGCGCTGGCCGCAATTGCAGTTGACCGGCCAGACGCGCGCCGCGCAGTTCGGCTCGAACGCCGGCAGCGCATACGATCCGGGCAACGCGCTGGGCGTGAACCTGACGACGACACTGTTCGACTGGGGGCGTACCGAGAAAACGATCGGCAGCCGGCGGGAGCTCGCGAGTGCGGGGCAGGAGCGCTACGTCGCGCAGATGGAAGATTCCGCCTATCAGGTCACGGCCACCCTCGTCGAGCTCGCGAAACAGCGCAACATCGCCACGTTGAGTCAGCGCTTCGTCGACCGCATGACGCGCCTCGTGCGGATGCTTGATGAAATCGTCGCGGTCGATCGCGGTCGCGGCAGCGAGCTCACCCAGGCGAGGGCCCGTTTGCTTCAGGCCGAGGCGAGTCGCGATGCGGCGCTGGCGAAATGCCGGACGGTCGAGCTGAATCTTCGCAAGCTGGTGGGCGAGCGGCCGGTGCCGATGCCGATGGATTCGCACTGGCCGCTGTATCCCGGCAATCTCGACCGGCTGATGTCCGCGCTCGATGAGAATCCGCGCATCCGACAGGCGCGCGCCGAGGCGAGTGCGGCCGAACTGAACCGCGATGCGGTGCGGGCGGCGTCCAGGCCGCAACTGAACTGGGTCGTCAGCACGAATACCGGCCAGGATGCCATCGGGCGCCGCATGCCATGGCAGACGATGCTCACGGTGACATGGAATGCGTTCACCGGTGGCGCGGCGACGGCGGCGTCGGACGCGGCGACGTTCCGTGCGTCGGCGAGCTGGAGTCAGGCCGAACAGATGCGCCTGGATCTCGAATATCAGGTGCGCAGCGCGGAGGACGATGCGCACGCGTTCGGCGATCGGGCGGATCAGTATCGCGACTTGTCGGTCGAGTCGGCGCGCGTGCGCAGCGCGTTCTTCGACCAGTGGTACCACCTCGGGCGGCGCTCGCTGCTGGACGTGCTGATTGCCGAGAACGACGACTACAACAATCGCGTCAACGAGGTGGCCTACCGATTCGATGGCTATGCCGCGACGCTGCGGGGCTACGCATCGGCCGGCATGCTCGTGCAATGGCTGCGTGACGGATGACGCATGTCCGGCACCGGCCGCGCAACGAAGGAAATCATGAATCCTGAACCGATCGAGAACTGGTTTGCATTGCCGCCGCCGAGGGCGGCCTCCTACCTGCCCGCCCCCTATGGCGCCCGGCACGGCGTCACCGATCGCTTCGCGCGTTCGTCGCCGGGGGCGGTCTACCTGTCGAACCGCCGTTCGGCCGTTGTCGCAGACGTGTGCGCGGCCGATTACGGGCACGACAATCTGGCCTGGAGCAGCAAGCCGCCACCGCGTGGGCGTGGGCGCCTCGTATCGGGGGCGATCGGCGGCGCATTGCTCGGCGCGGCGTTGATGGCGCTGCTCGGCGCGATGATCGGAGACCGAGGCGCCGAGTTGGGCCGTGCGTCCCGGGGCAGCCTGGCCACGGGGAACCCGGCGTCTGCATCGGTCGTTGCGGTGGCTCGTGAGACGCTTCCAGCGCCGGTTTTGGACGCAATGCCGGCCCCGGCGCCGCCTCCAGCGCCGGTTCCGGACACCATGCCGGCTTTGGCTCCGCCCCCCGCCCGGATGATGAGCCAGGCGGATGTGTCGTCTCATCCGGTACGCGGGGCGCATGAGCATGCGGTACCGGCATTGCGGCCGACACCACTTCGGCGGCCCGATCGCGGCAGCGTACGCGCCCGCGAACCGGCGGTGGCGCGGCCGGTAACCGCGCAAGACGCGTCACGTCGCGTGCCGACGAAGCCGCGACCAGCGGGGCCGGCAGACGCGTCCGTATCGGGAGCGCCGGACCGATGCGGCGCCGACTGGCCATGTGGCGACGCACTGCGCGCGTTGCAGGTCGAGTTGAAGCACTGGGAAGCGCGCAAGCCGCTACCGGCGGCGGTAGAAAGCAAGGCCGCGGAGACGTCGGTTCGCCTGACCGACCACCAGCGCGTGACGGAGTGGTGATCCGGGGGAGGTGAAAGGCGCTGCTGGCCCGGGCGCTTCAGTGCCGTGCCGGAATCCGTGTCACGCGTTCACTGCAGGATCAGCCGCAGATGCGCATCGGCCTGCTCGCCAGGCGGCTTCTGAAACCCGCCCTTCGCGAAGCGGTGCCAGCGGCCGATCACGTAGCTGACGAGCAGGCTCGCGCGGGCGGCCGGATCGTAGTCGGCCGGCAGCACGAACGGCGCCGCGCCATCAGGCGCCTGCGCCTCGGTGCGCGCGACCCGCAGGCATTGCTTGACGGTCGCCTCGATCCGGTCGAGCAGCTGGTTGACGCGTTCGGTGAGCCGCTCGTCCTCGCCGACCAGCGCCTCGCCGGTCAGCACGCGGGTCATGCCGGGGTTCTTCGCGGCGAAACTGAGCATCGTCAGTGCGATCGTGCGCGCCTGCAGCACACCGTTCGGCTCCTTCGCGACGATCTGGTTGACGAGGCCGAACAGCGCCTGCTCGATGAACTCGATCAACCCTTCGTACATCTTCGCCTTGCTGGCGAAATGCCGGTACAGCGCGGCTTCCGATACGTCGAGCCGCGCCGCGAGCGCGGCCGTCGTGATTTTCTCGGGTTTCGGCGCCTCGAGCATCGCGGCGAGCGTCTGCAGGATCATCACGCGCCGCTCGCCCGGCTTCGGGCGGGAGCGGGACGGCGTGGCCTGGTCTTCCGTTACGGCTTGGTCCTGCGGGTAAGTCGGCTGCATTTCTGTCGCCCCGATCGTGTGCCCAGTCGCAGCGATTTTAACGAACGAATGCGCTGATCGACATAATGCGGACGGCCGATGTTCGGCAGATGGCCCGGCAGGTGGCCGGTAATCCATACCGTGCCGATGCCGAGGCGCTTGTAGCGCTTCAGGTGGCTGCGGGTATCCTCGACGAGGACGGCGTCGGCGAGCCGCGCGTGCGCCGCGCGCAGCGTCCGGCGCAGCATCGCGTGGTCGGGTTTCGCGCGCCACGTGCGCCGGTCGCGCATATGCTCGATCGCGATCACGCGCTCGAACAGCCGCTCGATGCGCAGCTCGCGCAGCACCGCGCGCGCGTAGTTCTCCGGTGCGTTGGTCAGCACGAACTTGCGGCCCGGCAGCGCGGCGACGATCCGCGCGAGGCCGCGTTCGGCGCGCAGCATCGCGGGCAAATCGGGAAACGTATGGACGACGCGCAGGAAGTCGTGCGGATCGATCGGATGATGGCGCGTGAGGCCGAGGAGCGCGGCGCCGTAGCGCTGCGTATAGCCGGTGCGCAGGCGGTCAGCCTCGGCACGATCGACGTGGAGCGCGTCGATGATGTACTGCGTCATCGCGCGATTGATCTCCGGAAAGATCGCATGCGATGCGTGATGCAGCGTGTTGTCGAGATCGAACAGCCAGACGGGGGCGCCGGCGCGCGGCCGGCTGCGGGAGATGCGCCGGCGTCGTAGCGACGCCGGCAGGTCGGGCCTGGCGGGCTGGCGGCGCGCGCTCAATGCGAGCGGATCATCGTGCCGAACGGCTGCTCGGTCAGGATTTCCAGCAGCACCGAGTGCTCGATCCGGCCGTCGACGATGTGCACCGACTTCACGCCGCTCTTCGCGGCGTCGAGCGCCGACGAGATCTTCGGCAGCATGCCGCCCGAGATCGTGCCGTCCTCGAACAGCGCGTCGATCTCGCGAGCGGACAGGTCGGTCAGCAGGTTGCCGTCCTTGTCCATCACGCCGGGGATGTTGGTCATCATCAGCAGCTTCTCGGCGTTCAGCACCGTGGCGAGCTTGCCCGCGACCAGATCCGCGTTGATGTTGTACGAGAGGCCGTCTTCGCCGAAGCCGATCGGCGAGATCACCGGGATGAATGCGTCGTCCTGCAGCGCCTTCACGACGGCCGGATTGATCGCCTCGACTTCGCCGACCTGGCCGATGTCGATGTACTGGCCCGGGTTGTCACGGTCCGGCATCAGCAGCTTGCGTGCGTGGATCAGGCCGCCGTCCTTGCCCGTCAGGCCCACCGCATGGCCGCCGAAGTGGTTGATCAGCATCACGATGTCCTGCTGCACTTCGCCGCCCAGCACCCACTCGACGACTTCCATCGTCTCTTCGTCGGTCACGCGCATGCCCTGGATGAAGGTGCCGGCCTTGCCGATCTTCTTCAGTGCGTGATCGATCTGCGGACCGCCGCCGTGGACGATCACCGGATTGATGCCGACCAGTTTCAGCAGGATCACGTCGCGCGCGAAGCCTTGCTTGAGCCGCTCTTCCGTCATCGCGTTGCCGCCGTATTTGATCACCACGGTCTTGCCGTGGTAGCGGCGGATGTACGGCAGCGCCTCGGCGAGGATTTCTGCTTTCAGCGTGGGGGCGATCTGCGAGAGGTCGATGGGCTCGGACATGGCGGCGGCTCTGGCTGGGAACGGTTGAAACAGGGCGAATTGTACAGGAGTGGCGCAGCGCAGCATCGGGTTTTTGGACCGGCCGGAAGGCGGATGGCGCGAGCTGGGCGGCCCGCCGGCTATGGCGCTGCGCCCCACGGCAGCGAGCCGGGCGCGGCGGCGACCGGCGCATCCGGCGGTACCGGCGGCACGCATCGGCCGGACGGCCGACGTGCAAAATCCGCCCACGGCGCTATGCTTGTCGCGTAGGGTGACGTTCATGCCCGCTTCCGCGCTTTCGCCATGACCGATTCCGCCGCCGACGCCCGCTCGACCCCGCGCCACGCGCGCTGCCCGCGCTGCGGGCGCGGCTTCGACTGCGGCGCCCGCACGCAGCCGTTCGACTGCTGGTGCGCGTCGATGCCGGCCCTGCCCGGCGGCGCACCGTTGGCGGCCGGCGTGCGCTGCCGGTGTCCGGAGTGCCTCGCCGACGAGATCGCGCAGCGCATGGCCGGCGCGACCGGCTGAAGGCGCAGCCCGTGCATCCGGACGAGATGCCGGCTCGCCCGGCGGCCCGTTCGTCCGTTCCGATCCGGCCCCCGGTGGAGGCGCCGGGCGCTAAACGGGTAAACTGCTCGGATGCAACGAATCACCACCACCGGGCGCGTCAACCTCAGTCACCTGTTCTGGCTGCGCAATCTCGCGATCATCGGCCAGCTCGTGACGATCGGGGTCGTGCAGAGCTATTTCGGCGTGCATTTGCCGTTGCCGGCGATGTTGATGGTCATCTCGCTCGAAATCGTTTTCAACGCGCTGACCTGGGTGCGTGTGCTGCGCGCGCGGCCCGAGACCAATTTCGAACTGCTCGGCCAGCTGTGGGTCGACCTCGGCGCGCTGTCGGCGCTGCTGTTCCTGTCGGGCGGCACGACCAATCCGTTCGTGTCGCTGTACCTGCCGTCGCTCGCGATCGCGGCGGCCGTGCTGCCGTGGCACCTGATGATCTGGCTCGCGGCGTTTGCCGTCGCGTGCTATGCGGCGCTCGGCTTCGATTCGGTGCCGCTCAACATGGACAACCCGGCAAACCTGTTCGACCACTACCGCACCGGGATGTGGGTGAACTTCATGGTCAGCGTCGGACTGATCGCGTGGTTCGTCGCGCGCATGTCGAACGCGCTGCGCCAGCGCGATGCCGCGCTCGGCGAAGCGCAGGCGCA
>Ga0154006_1000302_pt1 | contig 16418 bp, 18 predicted proteins | sample TSFL090MetaG_FD_104747 | JGI IMG/M metagenome (GOLD analysis project Ga0154006, IMG submission 104747) | Attine ant fungus gardens microbial communities from Florida, USA - TSFL090 MetaG | ecosystem: Host-associated > Fungi > Mycelium > Unclassified | place: USA: Florida, Wakulla State Forest...
AAGAGGTTCGACTTAACTTCCAAACATTCAGGCGGATGGAGACCGAAAAAGGGAGGGAGCTGGGCTGAAAATGATTCCAACCTGACGGATCGGGTGTCTGATAACGAGCTTTTGGAAATACCTCGTGAAATATAGTGTATGAGAGGAGAATTGAATCGACCAACATCGCCAGATCATATGGGACAAGACCATTCTTGGAGAATGTCAAGATGACAAACAAGTAATACTCAGAGCAAGTGCTCTGTTGGCAACACGAGGTGTGTTCTGCAACATCGACGGTAGAACTGTTGTCAGTAAGAATAACCTAAGCCCCTTAAGAAAATACACGTGTCTCTCTGAGACACCCTAAACAATAGCACTAATTCATATTTTGTATTAGGACAGTTCACTTTTTTCAACAGTCTCTACTCTTTCATAAAGCTGGCATGACAAAGTAGGTTAGTAGTTTTGGGCACAAGTAGTGTCCCTATTACATACATGTGCCAACCTCACCTCCTTCCGTGGAGAATGATGTGAGGGAGAAGCCCTGATTCTGACATTCCCAGGGTGGAAGCTGGAGAAATTAGTAGGAATTATTTTCGATGGCTGGTGACAATTTTGAGCGCTTGCTAAAATTGCTTGACCAGGATCTCTGTTCGAGAACTCTAAGCGGTTCGAAAATTTTCTCCCTCCTCGACCCCTGAACAAACAGCTCCGTACACTCACAGCCCAGGCAATGTACTCAGTCGATGACGACGGTAAAATCAATTGTACTATCTAGTAATACATGGTGCGTTCATAATAGTATTCGAGTGACCATGACAGCCTTGGAGACTGAACAATCAAACTTGCATCAAGCAGTTATCATCTCCCGCAGACAGGAAAGGTGACGAAGGCAAGGATAGTCATGTCTCCAGGCAATAGCAAGTGGTAAAAAATGCATGAAGGCGTAGTGAATAAGATATTGGTCAAGGAAACGTACTGGCCAAAACAGAAGTTATAACAATTATCGGCAAATTTGGATACCGGAACTTCGTGCTTGACGGGATAGACCACTTAGATAAATATGACTTAATATGTGGTCTCACAAAATCACGCTGGTAGCTCCAAGCTGTGACTCAGAACAGCATCGATTATATCTTGAAGTCTAGGCACCCATCTCGATTTGAAAAGTAGTGGCTTGCCAGACCATGCTTGACCAAAGTGTTGATGCGAGTGAAATTTAAAATTCAGCTCCGGCATCTCCCGCTCATCTAAAATCTGAGATCTTTGCATACACAACGAAAATTTTGCATGATAACTATGACAAAATTGGGTTTCAAAATTTTGGACCGTTTCATTGTTGTCATCTCGGCAATTGGAGCCAACTGATCACGCAATGATCAGTCTAGTCAGACAATTCTAGATCATGTCGCAAACCAAGACTGGTCCCCTTTTCTAAAAACAATTTCAGCCCACAAGGCCGCGAGCACGTTGCGTTCAGCATTCCTGTTCATCCAGGTCAATGCTCAGACACCTGTAATCCTCAGTTCCACGGGGTCGAAAGACAGGCCCGCTTTACATTCGTGTTCACTACAATCATATAGTAATGAACAATTGTGGCAGGTCATATGATGCAACTCTTTTGTTCAGGGTTAAGATATCGCTTATCATTTTTACAAACAGGGGTACTTTGCTACGCGCGTGATCTGTTTCCGAACTGTTTCCGTGGCCGCAATTCCGGATTCCCCCATGTACCTTTTGTACCCTAGACACCCCTTTTCAAGTTTTCACCTTTTTTTGAAGCTGAACAGAGCAGGAAAAAGTTCACCCCAACTCATGATAATCGTACTCACTATAGAGAAGTCCTGTGGCGTTTGATTTGAAGCGCACCAAGATCAGAACTGCTCGGACAGGGGACAAACCCGCCGATGCAATGACTCAGGGAGAAAATCCTGAGAGGAAGAGGAGGAATATTTTACTTTGTCAAACTTTTTCGGAGAATTTTTTATATTGTTTGGACAATTACAAAGGGATGCATACATGATAGAAGATGTCCCTAATCCGTGCGTAACAGGAAAATGTTGAGATTAGAACTGCAAGCTACCGGCCTGGTGTTCATGAATCATATGGCTCCTCCTCCCGGGAATTCTTCGACTGAGGCGTCCGCTTCGTCTTCTTGGCTTTGTAACCATGTTTTGTTTCCATATGTCGGTGACGTCTTGCCACATCATTAAAAGATTGATCACAATGAGAGCACTTATAAGGAAAAACTCCGAGACTACATTGCTCATCAAGGACAGAATAACTCAAGCTTGAGGATTAGACTCACTGGACAGCTATGTGGCACAGAACGGACATTATCTATTGATAATTGCACGTCAGACAAAACCCGCAGACGAGCGGAGATGTAGCTACCTGGGAATATGTGTTGCCGCAGAAAGGACACCCAAAAATCCTAAAGACATCAGCACTGTTGAAGAGACAGATCATGAAACTTACTTAATCCTGAGATGTGTGCCATTAATGTGACGGATAATTAATTGCCTCTTGGCGTGATAATTACATATTGTACACCGAAAATCGTTCTTCGGATTCTTTGGGTCCGGTCTATATTCTGCATAATCTTCCCATTTTCTGGCGCCTTCAGGAGAAACCATGTTCCTCGTAACCAAATTCCTCAGCTGATTTGGATTAATGTCATCCAGTTTATTACCATCAAGAACCTTTCGAAGCATATCGCTAAAGACTGGTTGTGCCATTATCTCCGACCGTCCGACTCGAATCGGTCGCCCTGGCTTACGCTGGTTAGATGGGTGGTAAGTCACTAAGCTCTGAGAGCTTTGAAATATTTGATACAAGAGTATCAGCTAAAGTAATGATATTAGGTATTTCATGATCACCTGCTGTCGACCTGATGCCTGATTGACATTGAATTAAGGTCCCAATCTCTAGAAAGAGTTGATATGGTGGATGCCCGGTGCTCGAAATAACTTACAGGGAATACGAAGGATGGCTATTCTTGGGGCTCTGTGGTCCTTCAAGCTTATATTTGTCAAGGCTTGGGGGAAGTCCTGGTCCATCCTCGATTGACTCTTCCGGAGATAGATCATTGCTACTATATAGTTCGGAATATTGTTTTCGAGGTTCTTGGATATTGTTCAAAGGCGGTAAATCCAACGACCGTTGGTTACCATTGTAAGATTGCGACTGGCAACTTGAGGAAGGGAAACGGCTCGCTGCAGGGCCTACTCTCTGGGAAGTCCTATGCCATCTATGAATGAATGGTGCATTATGCGATGGATAGACCAAACAAACCATTGGTGAAATGACGGCGAATGATGGGTACTGCAAAGGAACATAGGTATTTGCAATCGGGACCAGGCAGCTCGATACCTACGAAGAATTTTGGATCACATATTCGTTGTTTCTGGAAGACGGACTTAAGTCTTCGTTCAGGGCGGGTGGATTGGATGTAGGAAGTGGGCGACCGTTTGTGCCTGTGAACAAGGGTCAATGACTAGACTTTGCCTACACTCATTGAATGTATACCCTCAGTGTCTGAGATAGGACTTCAGGCAATCAACACAGTCTCGTCAGCTCAGCAGTTTTTAATGAATACAATAGGATTAGGCAACACAGAACTTCCACCAGGGGGAATTCATGGAATAGAAGCGAAGCGTGCACTTACTGAGGCATTGGGCAATGTCGAGAAGGACGGTAATGAAAATCTGAACGCCAGTACTTTTGGCTCGAAGGATAGTTGGACATCGTCAAGGGGAATGGGGAAGAAATGTGTTAGTGGTCCTTTGAACATTTGTCCATATATAAGTGACACAGAATTTCATGTCCGAAAACTCTCTTTGGGACAAAAGGTCAAAACAAGTGAGCCAGATCTACTTGACGGATCGATCCTTGCTGTAAAAGGAAAAGGCTGCCTTGATTTATCGTTGGCCTCAATTCAAGTAGTTGTAAATCATGACGAACCTTTTCGCACACAACATGCCTGCATGCGGTATTCATTGTCATCTAGATCAAAGTTTGATTTAAGATGGGGTATGCAAACGGGGTGAGACATCAAAGCTGATTTGATGCGGAGGTTAAAAGAAGGTTATCATCCGCCACGTATTGTTTGACCTCTTCCATGAGTATCTATATAAGCTAGTATATAAATGAACAGAACACCCAAGGAGGTGCTGGCACAGGGAAACACAATGAAATAAGTAAATAAGGTCATTGATCTTGAGGAATTCTCCCCTGATCCCGCAATACAACCCTGCTGGTAGAATTAAAAATCAAATCAGTCCGGTGTCCATGTCTCAAGAAAACTATCAGAGTTCAGACTCCGATCAAGGACGTTCAATTCGTGGCGGTCTCCATCACTTGGTCTCATGAAAAGAGAATTCTGCTTTGTCATTCTTGCTCCAAGAATCATACTCCTATGATAGTTCTATATGCCAAGAGTATTTGGAGACCGAAGTAGTGATGTTGCTAACATCTAGTAATGTAACTGTTAGGCACTACCCATACCATGCACGGGAGATTATTTTTACCGTTCGACTATTGGCTGATTTCAGTGCAAGACAATAGCGATTCTGTGCACTTGTACTTTGAGGGGAGCATGAGATAAAAACTGTAGTGATGCTTCTGGAACCATTGGTGGGTCACCCAGTGAGAAGTGTCTTTTGAGGTCGTGCATAGACATGAATTTCTTGTGACAAGTTTACTGTGAGCTTACTAAGATGATGATCGGCATCTCGGCACAATGCATAGGACTTGGGCGTCTGGTCACACACTGTGTCGTCCATCACGGCGTGCTCCTCGCGCTGGCGTCGGGCTTGCCAGTCCCCATGCCCATCCCCCTCTTCCTCGCCGTCCTCGCCGTCGTCCGCGCACAGACCATTTCAACCTCAACCTCCGTTCCTCCCCTCCAGTGGATCAATCTCTCCACCGTCCTCCAGGGCAATGCCTACCCTCCACCTCTCAAGGACGCTACTATCGGCTACGACGAGATAAGGTCTGTCCTTTGTCCTCCTGCTCTGTTGCTCATCTCATGTGCTACCAGTCGCAACATTATTATCTTTGGAGGTGAATCACAAGGCGGCTTTGCCCAGGGACAGACCTATATGTGCGTTATCAGTCCCTCCATTCATGCACACCGTAATCCGATTATTGTACAGGCTCAATCTTGATACCTTGAGCTGGACAACACCCTCTCCTCCTTCAGGTCTCCAAAGCACTCCTCCTGCTCGGACTGCTGCACTTGCCGGCGAGGATTTTGCAGCTAGCAAGTCCGTCTTCTTCTTTGTTTATCTCGACGGTTTCGATCCTGACTGTCCCATCCAGTCGTCACGCTTTTGTGGTTTACGGTGGGAAGGGATCAGACGGGAAGGCTTTGTCAGATGTCTGGGTACGCTTTCCGGATGTGGGTTCTTTCGGTTGACCGACGCCTTTGACAGGCCTTTGACTTCATCAATCAGTTCTGGTCTCCAGTAATGCTATCACCTGGGGGTCCATCTGCTAGATGGGGGGCTGCAGGCGGCATTGACCCTCGTGTACACCCCGTTCAGGATCCTATCGTACCAGGGCCTAATAACACATTCTATATGGCTGGAGGTACGGACGGTGCAAAGGTGTTTCCTCTGTCTGATGTATGGCGACTGCATCTTTCTGGAACACTCTCTTCCAATTTACCAAATAATGTCAATGGTAATTGGGATAAGATATCGATAGGCTCATTTCCCTCAGCTGTGGGAGAAGGGAGCACAGTCGTAGGCCAGCAGCTGGTTTCAGTACATGGGTGTACTACGACACCGCCCCATGTTTCGTGCGCGCAGCAAAAATCTTTTGTGCTAAATGTTGAACGGAGCTCTGAAATATCCCCTGGAGGGTGTCCACCACCACGGCTTGGTCCCGCCGTGACGCCGAATCTCAATCCTTTTTCGTCTTCTTTCTCTTCTCAAGTCTTCTCGGTAGTAGGAATATCCAACAACTCACTTTGGAACGACACTGGCGGTTCTAGCAAGGGGGAAATTGTACGTCTTTCTTCCTCGGACATCATATCTGGTTACCGATCAATCACAAGGACATCCTGGATATCAATGCTGGTACTTGGGCCCGAGTCTTGCCTTCCGGTGACCCAGGAACCACTGGTATACAGACCTTTCCCAGCCCACGTGAGGGTGCTTCTATCCTATCATACCAGACAGGTCTCGTTGGACCTGCCAGGAATTCCTCCTCCGATACAATCGTAAGTCTTTATGACATTTTACATCTTGGTTACTCATACATCCGACAAGATATTTGGAGGTCGTGATACCTCGGGCCAATACTTATCTGAGGTTTGGCTGCTCCGTGCTTACAAGGGCTCAATAACTTCCACAGATCTCCAATGGGAGGGTTTTGGAAACGGTCGGCTTTCGACCGGCATTGGAGCAGATGGCTCAGGTGTCACCGTTCGATACTTATCGCAGTGTGCGACTGTTATCTCCACCGGTGCTAACATCACTGTTTCGTCAGAGCCTCCAGTTCCCACTTCGACCCCCACCTCTACCCACACTAGTCGCCCATCTCCCCCAAGTGATCCCATCACTCTCACATACGAAACGTCATTACTACACAAGTTATTTGCGCCCCTTTCTCTGATTATTTTGCAAGTTATCTTCCTGATTTTCCGCAGCCCTATTCGGCCACCTTCTATATACTACTGTTTGGCGGTTGGTCTAGGCGCCTATGGGCTTGGAGTTGCTGGATTTGTCCTTGCTTTTTCAACTATCTCTGTTTCTCCGGATATACCTTCCACAATTTTGTATCACCTGCATACTGTTCACGGGATTGCCGGTCTCATCTTTTTCCTGTGCGTTTATGCTCTTGTTCCATTATCGATGCTTATCAATGCATCCACATCTCGACTACGAGATTCATCGCGGAAAGCATTTCGTGGCTCCCACCAAACCGGAGGGAACGATCCAGGTCCTGTGCACTCTGATATTGTAGTCGATGAAAAACCTGAACATATTACTGGCAGTCGAAGTGCTCCGCAAAGCTTAAGCAATATTTCTCCACCGTCATCTCCTAGACTGCGCACACAATCATGGGGTCCTTTTGAGGCAGGCATGTATAGTGACACAGATTCTTTCACATCTGGTATTCCGCGAGGCTTTGAGGTTGTCAATAGACCCCCTCGGCTCCGGCAAGCCAGTGGAAACACTGTTCCGGCTGAAATCCCTCGATCAGCATCGAAAAGTTTGGGCGAAGTTGACTGGCTTCTACGACGACGTAGTCTCAATTTAGTGGTAAGATGAATCAATCATCGTTGTCCCAGGCTTACAATATTTGTTCGATCAGGGTGAGCTTGACTATGCTCTCATGCACTCTCAGAATGCTCGATACTCCACACCTGGGACAGCGGATATCTTACTTGCTCCGGCAGATAATACGACTGAGCCTCCGGTAAAGCTACCGACACTGTTAGGCATCGTTTTTCGTATTTTCACGCATATTTCCATTATGGGACTCAGCATACTTTCGCTCGCTGTACTGTGGGACCATACTTCAAAAGTCTTTTTCGTTCTTTTTCTCATCTGGACAGTCGCTTTTTACATTGTTTTGCTTTTCCTCGCCTGGAATTGCCGTCCTTCTGTCTCCATCCTTTCTACTTTCTTCTATCGTCTTCGTCATTCACCTCCAACGTCCGAAAAATTATCCACCTCCCTTCCTCAATCGCCTCTTAATACTCGCCCAGTTTCACTTCAAAATACTGGTCCATATCTACACCAACCACTTTATCGAGCTGCCGCCACAGACGAATATTCTCACTCTCAAGCAGGTCAAAGGAGTGAAGCTGATGATGATGATATTGATGAGGTGACAAGGCAAAGAATCATTGAAGAGGAGATGGACAGACGAGAAGTCTCTATTGTCACTGTACCCAAGCGTAGATTATGGGTGGCGAACCCTTCCTAAAAGCAGCGCTTTTTGCTGTTTAAGTATATCCTTTTCCCTTGCTTGTGTTTCTTAGTAATGTTCCGATACCGTGTCACGTTTGTTTCATATGTGCCTAATCAATTCCTGTACTGAAGAGTTAGAAGTGCAGAAATGCCTATCGAAAGAGAATGTCCCAAAATTTATTTCATAAATGCAGTAAAGAAATGAACTACTGAAGGCAAGAGATGCAGGTGACAATTCCAAGTTGGTAACTGTATCATCTTTCCCCCTCTACAGCGACATCCCGACGCCACTTGTCGACACGGCCAAATTTCGCTGCATCATGTGCAGGAGGAGGTGAGGGTATAGAAACAGGGGGTTGCATCCACATCATGTGGTTGTATGGTGCCATCATCGGAGTGGCTAGCGGTGGGGGAAAGAATCCAGAACCCATTTGAGGGCCGAGAAACATGTTTTGAATTTGAGTTTGCATCATCATCTGCTGTTGGTGCTGCTGCTGCTGCTGTGCAAACATTCCATACTGGGTGCGACGCTGTTGCTCAGGATGTAAACCTAGCGGGCGATTGTCATCGTCTTCACCGTCTCCAGTATTCAATCCGGATAGCACCCTCGAAGCTCGCAGACCGAGGGGTTGATCATCGTCTTCATCATCTTCAACCTTACTGCGAGTCTCGCCCATGGAAAGTTTATCGAAATTGATATCAAGCACCGGAGAAGTAAGTTTCTTGATTTTGGCATTCTCTAGCAATGTGGATAGTGGTCGCTCTTCATCGTCGTCGTCTTTCGGTTGATTGGATTGCTGGAAATTAGAATTGAGGTTCTGCTGAAATGCCTTGTGGAAGGTAGCTGCAAGTGGGACATCCTCGTCACTTTCGACATCCACAGGAGGATTAGATGCCCGCTTTCGAGTCCGAAATCTGGGTCCAGTCCCAGTCGTACGATGAGGTCCTTCCTCATCCGACGACCCAGCATGCCACGCTGGCTCGGGAGCTTGGTGTGCAGATATGACAAGACCTTCGTCTTCGCTTTCATTGTCGTCATTATCCGCTGGTGGCAGAGGCCCTCTTAATGCGGATTCAATCTTGGGCAACATTGGTGGTTGGGTCGACACTCTGGGCCCAGTACAAGATTCAGATGGGGCCAAATTCTCAGGTGATAGGATTGCGGTATGTTCTCCCTGTTTCTTGTTCTTGCGCTTCTTACCCTTCTTTTCCATTCTATGTCGCTCCTCTTCCTCTTGTTTCTTACGTTCTTCGTTTTCTAATTTCTCCTGTGCCTCAATCTCACGAAGTTTTTGTGTCTCACGCTCCCATAATTTATCCACGCCAAAGACAGACCGACTATTGATGGGACGACCAGGCATCGGGGCAGTTTGAGGAATCTTGTCATTTTCAAACGATAGAAGGGGTTTGATGTTTGTAGGATTCCTCTGAGTAAGTCCTTCTCTAGATTTCGAATGGTGTAGAAACTGGGACGCTGGGCGTGCGAGCGCGGCTGAGTTGATGAGTGTACTGCTTCGTTGAATTTCACCACGGGCCATCATTGATGGACGTTGATCACCATAGAATACCCTGCTGAAGTATTTAAAAACAATTGAGTATACTAAGTAATACAGTCCTACCTCTGCTTGCTACGCATCTGGGCTTTTCTTGCTTCCAGATCATCGATAAGACTCTTCCCATAAAGCTTTCCAGGCGGGCGTTTGGGAGCAGAGGTTTCAGGATGTAGCGGGGGCGGAAGTATTTCCTCGGCTTCTACTTCTTCAGGATAAAGTTGAGCTTGTTCTCCTTCTTCTGTCGCTCGGGGAAGGTCTGAAGGAAAAGCATCAAAGCGTCCATCAATAGCCAGTGTACTGCGGAAGAGTTGTTGAGAGAGGGTAAGATCTTCCAGTGGATTCGGAGTGAAAGAATTGGATGCAATGCGTGGAACAGTGTCAGAGATACCGAGGAGAGTTGAGTTCCTGCGGTTAGTTCGAGCGCCTGGGGGCAGCGGAGGACCGTCCTTAGACAGAGTAAAACCATCCCTGATGCGATTGTCAATTGAGGAAAGTTCGGGTGGAGCTGTTGATTGGAGCGGACTCGGCATTACAAGCACTTTGGGTCGGAGTAGATCAAGAGTAGTTGAGTAGCGACGGTCTCTGGTAAAGTCTCCACCAGCACCAGTCATTACAGAATCCAAGTCATCATTGAGAAGAGCGCGGGTCCCCAAGGATGCATTGGACATAGTTCGAGCATGGGCACCGTATTTAGGGTCAAACCGCGATGTATGTGAAGGTGGCTTCAGAGAAAAAGGATTATCTTCTTGGACTACAGCCTCTCCGCCTTCATCGTAAGCTGATTGTGGTCGACTCTCTTCCTTTACGTCGCCAAGCAACATCCTAGAATTCAGACTTGCCATTGAGAAAGTACGGGAATTTACTCTTCGACCGGTTATACCTTCAGATGGACCAGGGGAGGTAGCACGAGTAGAACCGGTGGGAAAAGGAACGCCTTGTGGCGGTCCAGCCGTATCCTGCATGATACCAGTGGAGCTAGAGCGATGTCTTGGAAAGGTTGCATGGTTGACCTCTACATTGACGACATCAAGAGGTGAAGCGATAGAGCGGCGACGGGAGTCTGCGGGGGCATTTCCAGCCTGACGGAGAAGATCAACGGAACTGCCTAGGCTCATAGATCGAGAATAACTGATCGCACGCCTGGGAGCAAGAAAAGCTTGTTCAGAGCCTGGCAGCAAGTGAGAGCGTACAGTTGTCGTAGGAGGTGCTGTTGCAGCGATAGAGGGCACTTTTCCCTTTCCCTTTCCTGACTTGTCTTTTGCTATGAATGCATCTAATCCCCAGGAGGTCAAGTCCACTTCTATATCTTCGGCTTCCTCTTCGCCATCATTACTATCGGCTCCAAATGGATTGCGCAAAGCATCTATTGAGCCTCGAGATCGTCTAGTGCCTAGAGCAGACTCTTTACCGCCTAAGCTTCCTGTCTCGCTTGGTAAATTGATGCCCAGGTAATCGCTTTGCCTCAGGGCAATTCGAGACGCTGCTGCAGGGTTACGGCGAAAATGTGCGAATATCGCACTTTCCTGTGCGTAACGACGTGGCGTGTCAGGATTATCCAGATCGTTGTCATACTCTACAGACGAGATAAGCGGGAAGCAGCAACCATGACGAGACCAACTCACCCAGCAATGCTGCTGCTAGTTGCAAGCGAGAGAATGATGCAGGCATTTTGGTGTCTGTATATGATCAATAGCTGAAGAGTAGAGGAGAGCCGAGCAACAGGTAGATAGATCAACGGCCGTGGGCAACTTCTTTTCTAATTACACCGTCTCAGCCTTTACATAATCTGAAGATATATTCCCCTATGAATTAAGATACAAGGCACGAGACACATCTCAAAGCTCGTCATGCTGCGACTCTTTGCCTTCAGAAAAGATGTCCTCGTCATCAGCAAGTTCCTCCATCTCAATAGAGATTTGGTCTTTGAGATGGTCGGGAAGCACAACTTTCGCTTTTCCGTCGTCCTGTTCGTCCAAGCTTTTCATGTACTCTTCCATGAGTTCTTCTTCAGTAGGCATCGATGGATCTACAGGAGGTGCAGGCCTGACGCTCTCATCTGTAGGAGCCGTTTCGGACACGCCCAAGGACCTCCTTAGCGCACGGTCAATCTTGAACATGAACCTTTAAATTAAGATGCATAAGCAAATGCGGAAAGAAGTCATCTGGAACTTACGCATTACTATTGGGAACTTCAAAGCCAGAGCGGACAAGTGCACCATCGATAAGAATGGAAGCCACCTCTTGGAGCTCCTCCTCGGCTTCAAGGTCTCGCTCGTCTTCCTCGGTTGGGAGATCTTTGACACGACGCAGCAGGCCCTCAATCAGAGGAGAACGAGGGTTGATCTCGAGGTGCTTCGCTTTCAGAGCATATTCATGGATTATACCGCCCTGCTTTGCCTGACCTTTCGATGAGGCTAAACGTGATTCAGTAGCTTGTCTTGTCAATCATGGTGATCCAGCTCACTCATCATCTTCTGGACATTGGCAGTGTAACCACCAGGAGCCGCAACAATAGCACAGGCGCTCTTCACGAGACGGTTCGAAATGATTACTATAAAGGCGAATTGGAGCAAACAGCTGTTTGATTGAACAGGTTGAACTCACCGTCTTGAACAACATCCTTAGCCTCCTTTTTAATCCATTCCAGAAGAGGTTTGTACTCTTCTGTCAACTGTTTTTGCAAAGCTTTCTCTTCCTCCGGATCCTCAGCTGAAAACAGATAAGTAAAATACCAAGGGCGACCCAACTAGCGCACCTTCGTCACCAAACTTGAGACCAGATTTGGCGACATCTTGGAAGGGTATTTTACTATGATTCATATAAGCTCGAAAAATTCCTCAAAGAATGACCAACACTCACTTCCATTCCCGAATGTTACCAAACATTATTTCATCAAGGGGCTCATTCAACAACAAAATTTCATAGCCACGAGCATGGAGCTTCTCAATGAAGACACTCTCAGCTAGCTGGTCAACTTCTTTTCCAATCTCAGCAAGGTAGAAGATCTGTTACAAATCATATGAGGACACAACAGAAATCCAACAAATTAGAAAACTCACGTGTCTCTGACCCTTCTTCTTGTTCTGGATGTACTGTTCGAGGGAAGTCGTGTTACGCTGGTTGGATGCGAATCGGGTAAGAGCAGTGAGTTTCTCGCGGTTTTTGGTGTCCTCAACGGCACCCAGCTTGAGAACCGAGCCATAGACGTTCTGAATTTTCTGAAATCTCTCCGGTTCTTCCTCCTCGATTTTGCTCATGAGCTGTATCAGTCTTTTGAGAATGATACTCTTGAGCTGTCGAAGAAATTGGTTGGACTGGAGAGTCTCGCGAGAAACGTTGAGCGGAAGGTCATCAGCTGGAACCATATTCATCATAGATGCTTTTATCGAAAGTACAGTGCACTCACCGTCAACAACGACTCTGACCCAGGTCGCCCACTTAGGCAGGGAATTGTCCCCCAAATCTGAAGTAATAAATGTCCGCTTAACCATGAGCTTGACACCCTTTGATTGATATTCCAACGGTTGCTGCCAATATTGCTCCTCACTGATGACATTAGGACTTGGTTTGTTTGCCTGATGTCAACACTCACAGCTTCGAAGGGATATATACGATGGCTTTGAAAGAAACACCAGAGCCAGAATCGCCAGAAAAATGCTGCCAAGCTAAGGGCTCATCATACTCCTTGAAAAAACTTTGGTAGAATTTCTTATATTCTTCGTCGGAAATCGTCTTAGGATCACTAAAGGCAATTGAAGAACAGTCCAACCGACACAAGAAGCCCAACGCACCGTGTCCAGATGGGAGGCTGAGCGTTCAGTTGCTCCCATTCGTCGATGATCACCTTTTTCATTTTAGGAGTTGGAGGGCTCTCATCTCCGTCCTCTAAGACTTCCTCGACAACAGCTTCATCTTCGTTTGTCTCTTCTGGTGCGAGAGGCTCATCTTTTTTTTCGGTATCAAACTCAGCGTCTTCATCGACAACCTCCCGCTCTTTCTGAGTGAACAGGTAAATGGGAAACGAAGAGGAATAAGAGGAGTGTTTATGACTAAATCCTAAGTTAGTGAGAAAATCAGACTCCGGGTACAGCTCCTTACACAAGATCTTTGATGTTCTGTTCCTCGAGGTAATCCAAGGAATCATCTTTCATGTAAAGCGTAATCTCAGTGCCCCGGCCAAGAGTGTTTCCACGAGGATCAGGGTAGACATCGAATGTACTATCCTCTGCAGCAGAACTGAAGATGTACTGCGTCGGATTAGGATTCTTCTTTGTGGCAGGGGGAATCGAGGCGACCTCGACACGATCGGCAACCAGGAAACTACTGTAGAAACCGAGACCAAATGCTCCTATCAGGTTTCCTTGAGCAGCTCCTCCTTCGGCTCTTTCTAGAAACTCGGAAGTGCCAGATTTTGCAAGGGTACCCTATACACCTCATCAGCATATCACACCTCAATCAAGAACTCAGCTCACCAAGTTTGTTGCAAGTTCTTGATCTGACATGCCAATACCAGTGTCGGAAATAACAAGCTTTCCAGATTTTCCAGTTTCACTCTTCTCAGCTTTTATAGTGATGTTCAGTAAGTCGCCACCATTCCACACATCCTTGTCTGTGAGGCTGGTAATGCGTAGTTTCTCGATTGCATCATTAGCATTTGATATCAGTTCGCGGAGGAAGATTTCCCTATGTGTGACTTAGAGAAAGCAGGGCGAGTGATGAAAGCAATGGGCCTACTTGTGCGAGTAAAGACTGTATTATGCGAACAACACATGAACATGAAAACGTGGTTGTATATACGCAAGCACCTACCTGTTAATGACAATCTTTCGCATGCGGGCAACATCACTCTGAAACATCGCATTAGAGACATGAATTGGGTTTAATAGGGAGACACACTTGGTAATCATGCTTGACCCTAGATGCATCCTCAGCAGCCCAAACGTCGACCGAGAGGAGGGAAAGCGCAACAAAGAATGGATGAAGGAGCCTCATGACAGCTTTCCCTTCTATTCAGGTTCAGCGTAAGGTGCAAGAACGGCAGCAATCAAATATCACTGGATAAATAAATAGTGCTCTGCAACAATTCGAATGACGTGTCATTGTCGTGGTCGTTTTCCGCCACGAAACGCGTGACTCCTGTTACTTGAGGTACAATACTATGTGGGAGATACATCATATTACGATATTGATAAAACTGAGACACCAATCCTCCCAAACATGAGTTGGCTCTTGGATCCGGCTGGTATATCAATATCAAGAGACATGAACTGACAACTTGGGGGCTGAAAGATTTGCTACATATTCCTATTGAAAATGAGCAATCAGTTGCTGAAGATTATTCCAAAACCATAGAGCTCACTCGTAGCCATATTTCTCTTTCTTTAGGAACATGATCAAATACTGTATAGCGCTTGTCGTTCTACAGGCCCAATTAGCCAGGCAATTCGGCAACCAGTATTCACGCATACCTTCAAAACCTTGACCATCTCTGCTAGTTCTACCCTTTTTGCGAGCGCCTTCATGTCGACTGTCCCGCCACCCCCTTCTCCCTCATCCTCTCCCATTTCATCGGCTTTGACACCTCCATCCACACCCTCACCGCCGATCTTGTTCAGTCTTCCCCAAAACTCAATGAAGGAGTTTTCAACAAGCATCTCATTAAAGGCTGCTCGAGCGGCGGTTGTCCGCTGCCTTTGCCAATTGTCGTACTCGCCTTCCAGTTGATAGATATCTAGACCAATCTTTGTAACGGGTGGACAATTGAGTAGAGACTCGACGGGTAAATCACTGAAAGACGTTGCTAGTGAGGATGAATGTACTTGGAATAAATTATGAAGATTCGTCATATGTTTTTGACGAAGATGAGCGATGTGTGATTGAAATAATTGTAGCTGCTGATCACGAGGCAGGATAGAGTCACGGAAACGAGGATCTGTTCTGAGTTGCGGTAGTACGTCGTTCCAATTCACCTGAAAGAAAAAGTGTGAGTGTTTGTACCAGATTCAACTAGCCAGTACCTGTGGATCTCGGATAGCATCAACGAGCATTGAACTAAGGAACCATGTGAATGTCAAGTCCCTTACAATCAAATTGAAGCCCACACTTATAATCACGCTCACCCTCCTCCTGATTAATTCCCACTTTGGATCGTTCAATGTTTATTTCAATCCGGCTACGCTCAGCTTTGACCTTTTCTTCCCGCTCTCTCACAGCACGCTCCCTTCTCTCTTCCCTAGTAAAAGCTGCTGGTTCAGATGGCATGGCTTCGGAGTTTCCTGAAGACAAGGGCCGCTGGATGCCTTGCATGAAAGTATTGAAAAGCTCCTCTCTCAGGGAAGAAGATCCTATTGCATCATATCGTGGGTCCTGCGTCAAGCTTTTCTTTGCCTGAAGTATTGTGAGACAAGGCCATAATCTAGCATTGATTGGAATGGCACCTCTTTCCATAAGATACCTTTACGGATGTCATTCTGATGTTCTTTTAATAGTAAAAAGAAATCCGCCTCAGCCTTTTGAGCAGCCATACGTTTCTCTGTCAAAAAAGTAAGGTGACTGCATATTCTGAGGATAAGACTCACTCTCTCCGAGATCCTTGAGGAATTCCCGGAAACGTTTTTCCCGCTCCCGATCATCTCTACCCCAGCCATAGAACCTTCTGTCCTTCTTCCAGGCTCTACGGAAATCGGCCCAGCTTGTTCTAGTACTTTTCACTTCTCGTTCGAGGAGGCGTTGGAAATCCTGCCCAGGATCTACTGTGTTTCTTTCTTTCTGAACCATATTTGCTTTGAGTTCCCGAGCACGGTCGCGGCAGTATTCATCAAAAGCATCGCGGCGTGCAGTAACAGAGGGTAAAAGGACATATCGAGGATCATTGACGAATTTGGGCAGTGATGTATCCCAAGGGTGGAGTGGATTGATATCTTTCTCCCTCAACAGCGACTGTAAAAGCTTTGTTAGA
>Ga0154006_1000304_pt1 | contig 16399 bp, 14 predicted proteins | sample TSFL090MetaG_FD_104747 | JGI IMG/M metagenome (GOLD analysis project Ga0154006, IMG submission 104747) | Attine ant fungus gardens microbial communities from Florida, USA - TSFL090 MetaG | ecosystem: Host-associated > Fungi > Mycelium > Unclassified | place: USA: Florida, Wakulla State Forest...
CAAGCCATCCGGACCGGCGCCACCGGACAACTGGATAAAGGTACCGACCTTCGACACGCCGCCATTGGCCGTCAGCGGCACCTTCCACACGGCGTTTGCACGCGTGACCGCCAGCAACAGCGTGTTCTCCGTCTTGTTCATCACCAGACCGTTGGGGCTGGGAACATTATCCAGCAAGCAGTCGATGCGGCCTTCGGGTGTCACCCTGAACACCCGGCCGGTCGGATCATGCAGGCCGGTCAATCCTTGGTCCGTGAAATACAGATCGCCATTGGCGGCAAAGAACAAGTCGTTCACCGCCTTGAACCGTTCGATGCCGGCACGCTCCAGATAAGGCTTCACGCTCTTCGAGCCCGGTTCGTGGATCATGATGCCGTTCTTGTAGTCGGCAATAAAGACCAGGCCGTCATTACGGATCTTCAGGCCATTCGGCCAGCCGTCATATTGCACCGCGACGGAAAAATCCCCCGCCGGATCCACGTTCAGGATGCGGCCGTTGACGATATCCACACACCAAAGCACGCCATCCCGATCAAAAGAGGGGCCTTCCAGAAAGCTGGATGCGCCGAGCCCTGCCGGCTGGTTTCTGTTCCATTCGCTATCGGTCCCCGTCCTGAGCTCCTCGGGATAAAGCGCGAACAGTTCGGCATTGATGGTTTCAGGCGGCGCGAAGAACATGCTGGTCCCCTTGTTCCGGTTTGTGCAACTGCTTCACGAACAGCAGCGTAATGAGCGCTCCCGCGACCAGCAAGATGCCTGCGATGACGAAGCCCGCATGATAGCTATGGGAAATCGAGATGACGTAGCCGGTGACAATGGGAGCGGCAATACCGAAGATATTACCGCCGGTACTGATGAAGGCAATCGCCGAACCCGAATCTTCCTTGGAAGGCAGCAAGTCGTTGACCAGTGAAATGTTGGATGCGACCGCCGCCGTACACCCGGTCAATGACAGCGTCAGCAATGCCATGATGCCCCACAGGTTGTTCACGTATGGCACCAGCATCACCAGCGCGGACAGCAGCATGCAACCAACCACGACCAGGCGGCGCTTGCCCTGGCCCAGATCGGCGCCCGCGAGGAAAAAGTCGCTGCAACGCCCGATCAGAATACCCAGGATCGCAGCACCGATGTAGGGAATCGCGGTATAGATGCCGCTCTTGATGATGGTGAGACCTTTTTCGGCTTGCAGGTAACTCGGCAGCCAGGTCAGAAACAGGTAGGTTGCATACACGGCGCACCCATGCGCCACGGCAATCGCCCACAAGGTCGGGGAACGCATCAACACGCGCAAGCCCAGCCTGATCCGGGATGCGGAGGCGACCTGCGCGGCATTGGCATCTCGGTCGCGCAACAGTTGCTCGCGCTCTGCCTGCGACAGCCAGCCGACCTGTTCCGGTTGCCGGAACCAGATCAGCCAGGCGGCCAGCCACACGAAGCCGATTGCGGCCGCCAGTGCAAACGCAACGCGCCAGCCGTAGGCATTGACCACCCAGCCCAGGCCGATCGCCCCGATAGCGGGACCGAGCAGGCTGCCGGCATGAAAAATCGAGGTGGCGATACCACGCTCCCGCGCGGGGCTCCACTCACGCACGACACGGCCACCGGCCGGATAGGTGGTCGACTCCCCCAGGCCCATGATGATACGGGTCATCAGCAGCGAGACAAATCCTCCGGTCACCGCGGTCAGGGCCGTGGCAACGGACCACAGGCCGATGCCCCAGGCGTTCACGATACGCGTGCCGAAACGGTCGACAATCATCCCGACCGGGATAAGTGCCGCCGCATACAGCCAGAGGAACGAGGAAAACAGGTAACCCATTTTCACCGGATCGAGGCCAAACTCCTGGCTGATCTGGCTCGATGCGATCGACAAGGCGATACGGTCGATATAGTTGATGGTGGTGAGCGTGATGAGGAATAAATAAATCCAGTAATGCTTACGCATGATGGTCTCCACAAAATATTTTTTTAGTTCTTATGGTTCATCGGCGCCGGATAGGTGGCGCCGATGGGTGAAATGCTGTCGGGGATTAAGCCAGCGTCTCGTCCGCACCGATGATGCCGGCAGCACGCAGGGCATCGTCCAGCCACGGGGAAACCAGAATGCCCTCCTCGATTTCCTTGATACGCTGGGCTTCCGCCTGCACCTTCTTCTCCGCCGCCGCCAACACGGTCGCGACATCGCGGCGAGGAATCACCACCACGCCATCCGCATCGCCGACGACCAGATCGCCAGGTTCCACGGCGACATCGCCAATCGAGATCGCCTGCCCGATGCGGCCATCCAGACCTTTGGTCGGCCCCGCCGGATTGCGGCCGGCGGCAAATACCGGGAATGGGCCGTTATTGAGCGTATCGACATCACGCGCGGCACCATCGACGACAAATCCGCCAAGTCTGGCCGCGTGCGCCTGGGTCACCATCAGCTCGCCGAACAGGGCGCTGGATTCATAGCCCTTGCCATCCACGATGATGATGTCACCCGGCTTGGCCAGCGCAAGCGCCACATGAAACAGCAGATTGTCGCCGCCGCGCACCTCCACCGGGAAGGCTGCGCCAGCCAGCTTCATGGCAGGTGTCAACGGCTGGATCCGGGCATTCAGTGCCCCGCGACGCCCCGCCACATCGCACAATATGGCGGCCTGAAACTCGCGCGCCCTGGCGATCTGGTCGGCCGGCACGCGTTCGAATTCGGCAACGTTGTCAAACTTCCTGGTCTTCATGATAGGGATCCTGGTTGAGGTAAAGATAATGTCGGAGGGTCAAGTGGCGCTCAGGACATGAGCGGGCTGACGCCCTGCCAGCGCCTCGATGCACGCTTGGGCAGCGCCGCTTCCCATGCGTAACAGGGAGTCACGGCTGCTGCCCGCGACATGCGGCGAGCCGATGAAATTCGGTAGTGAAAAGAGTGGATGATCCGCCGGCGGCGGTTCGATCTCGAAGACGTCGCTGGCGGCTCCCGCGATCACGCCATTCTTCAGGGCTTCATATAGGGCGGTTTCATCCACCACCCCGCCGCGAGCGGCATTCACCAGAATGGCCGTCGGCTTCATGGCCGCCAGTTGCTGTTGGCCGATGAGGTTTCGCGTACTCTCCAGCAGCGGCACATGCAAGCTCACGACATCGGCCTGGCGCAGGATGGTGTCGATATCGGCGACCTTGGTTGCGCCCGCCGCCGCAAATACCTCGTCAGAGGCAAACGGGTCATAAGCCAGCACCCGGGCACCGAAGGCCCCCTTGAAAAGACGGCTGGTGCGACTACCGATATCCCCGAGACCAATCAGCCCCAAGGTCTTACCGCCCAGCTCCAGGCCGTCCTGCACCGCCCCCATCACGCTGTGACGCAGATTGCGGTCGGACAAGACGATACGACGCGCCGCGGAAAGTGCCAGGGCCAGCACATATTCGGCAACGGCATCAGCATTGGCACCGGGCGTATTGGTCACCAGGATGCCCCTGGCCGACGCTGCCGCGATGTCGATGTTATCCACACCGCTACCGTGCTTGGCCACGATTTTCAGCCGCTTGACCTGTGCCAGATCCGGGGCGCGGACCTGGAAGGTACGAACAATCATTGCGTCCGCCTCATTGCGCCAGTCGCGGTCTCGTGACTCGGGAAAGTCAACCACCTCGTGTTGCTGCCTGAGTTGCGCCACCGTTTCGGGCGCGATGCGATCCATGATGAAAATTGCCATTTTCTGTCCTACGGAAGATGAGTGATGTGGAGCTGGCTTGAGCCACCTTGCCAATGCTTCCAACGGATTAGTGATCGGCGGATACAACATTTTCGCTGCGCGGCCTGGGTTCAATCATGCTGAGTACGAGGAAGAACGTGATGAGGGAACTCACCGCCAACAGACCGAACACCCAGTTCCAGTTGAAATGATCGAGCATGACCCCCACCACGAACGGCGTGAATGCACCACCCAGGGAACCAGCGAAGTTGACAATGGACGCGGCAAACGGGACTTTTTCCTTGGTCGCGATCCCCATCGGATAGACCAAGAAAGTCGAGTAACCCAGGTTCAGCAGCACTCCCGCCAGGAAAAACAGGGCAGCCAAGGCCATCGGCTCACTGGGCGCAGCAATCAGGGTGTACATCATCACGACGGTCGCAGCGGATGTGATGATCATCACCGGCTTGCGACGCTTGCCGAAGAAATTGTCCGAGAGCCAGCCGCCCAGCAAGTTGCCCACAATGGCTCCGACCCACGGTGCGGAGGCGACAATGCCCATCTTCATGATGGAAAAGTGCTTCACCGATACCAGATAGGTGGGCACCCAGGTCATGATGGCGTAGGTGATACCGACCATGAAGAAATAGCCCAGCGCGCAAGCCCAGACGTTCCATGAACGCAGAATCTCGCCATTGGTCTTCAGCAGATCGATTTCGCGAAGCCGGATCGCCTTGTCCAGCCAGCCGCCCTGCGTCCGCACTGCCGTCGCGCCGGTTACCGCCGGCGCGCCCAACGGAGCGGATTCCTTGATGTACGCCTGCTCCTCGGGAGAGCATTTCTTCACTTCCGAGGGGTCGTCACGCACCAGCCAATACCAGAGGAAAGCGCTCAGAAAACCCGGCGCAGCAAAGAAATAGAAGACTTCGCGCCAACCGTAGTGCAGCATCAGCCAGGCACACAAAGGCGGGACAAATGCCGGTGCGAACTTGATGGAAGACATGAACACACCGGTAGCCAACCCCTTTTCATGCGGCGGAAACCAGCGATTGATGGTGGACACGATACCGATATTGATGGGGCCTTCCGCAGCGCCAAGAACGGCACGGGATGTCTTGATCTGAAGAGCGCTGCCAGCCGCGCCGGTGAAGAATGTCGATAGCGACGTCAGCACCATGGAACCGACCAGGATCTTGCGGATGCCAAACTTCTGGAACAGGTAGCCCGCCGGAATCTGGATCAGGGCATACGTGATGTAGAACAGACTGGCGAGTGCGCCGACATCCGTATTGCTGAGATGGAAATCCTTTCGGATTTCCGGAATGGTGACACCGATGTTGGCACGGTCAGCGCCGGCAATCATGTATGTCACGTAAATCATCACAAGCACGAGCCAGCGATAGCCGGTGCGCTTCGTTGCAGTTGCGGCAGACATGTCTCTCCTCATTTTTATCTGCGCCATCCATTGCGGCGCCGTATTGAGGAGAGATGCTAGTCCAAGCTTCAAATTGACAGGGAGTGAAATATATCGATTCCGGGATAGTCGGATTTGTCAAAAACCTCCTTCTTGTCGTCCAATCCGATGGTCATGCTTCATGTATTTGCAATCACCCACACTCCTCGGACAAGCAATCGCCCGGCTAGGCCCTCCTTCCAGAAAACCTTTACTTTCATACAGCGATGACTGCCTATAAAAAATTTTTGCGCAAGTGAATGGTGGCGCAAGCACATTTGCCTGGCAAACCGGGCAACAGCCAATGTTAGAATGCCATCCCCCCTGCCGAGGATTGAGGTGAACTGCGCATGAACTTTGACCTTGCCGATCTACGCGCCTTCGTCGCGGTCGCCAAACTCAGCAACTTTGGCGCCGCCGCCAAGGAATTGCATCTCTCCCAGCCCGCACTCTCCCGCCGCATCGAAAAACTCGAAGATGCGCTCGGCGTACGCCTCTTTCATCGCACCACGCGCAAGGTCGATCTCACCACGGTCGGCCGCGAGTTCTACTATCGCGTCGATGAATTGCTCAACGGCCTGGAACAGTCGCTGCTCGGCATCCGCGATGTCGCCACGCACGTTACGGGCGAAGTCACCATTGCCTGCATGCCGTCGGCGGTGCGCTATTTCCTGCCCACCGTCCTGCTCAGTTTTCATGCACTGTATCCGCGCATTACCGTACGCATCATCGAGCAAAGCAGCGCCGACGTCCTCACCACCGTCACCCGCGGCGAGGCGGACTTCGGCCTGAGCTACACCGGCACCCAGGAACCCACGCTCGATTTCCAGCCTATGCTCAACGAATCGTTCGTGCTGGCCTGCAAGCGCGACCATCCCCTGGCCAGGAAATCGAAGGTGCGCTGGGCCGATCTCGAACCCTACGACTACATGACCGTCACCAAATCCAGCCAGAACCGCCTGCTGCTGGACATGGCCCTGACCAACAGCCCGGTGCGCCCACGCTGGTATTGCGAAGCGCAACACGTCTCCACGCTGGTCAACCTGGTGGAAGCCGGCCTCGGGATCGCCGCCGTTCCGCGCCTGGCCATGCCGGCGGACGACCACCCGCTGCTGGTCAGCGTACCGCTGGAAGAACCCACCATCACGCGCACCATCGGCCTGATCCGACGCGTCAACCGTTCCCTGTCGCCTGCGGCGCAGCAACTGTACGATCAGTTCACCACACTCGCCAGCCAGAAATCCAAAGGCCGGCGCAAGACAACGCCTGTCACCGACGCCACTATCGGCAGCAAGCCGGGAAAAAGCAGGCCCGCCACATAGGGCCGTCGGCCGATTGATAGGTTTTTTGCATCAATACTGAAAGTTTTTTGCAATTTACTTACGGTCCGGCCCTGTGACATCATGGTTCGCTTCGCGCCGCAGTATTCGCTGTGCTGGCCGCGCGCTCCCGCCGAACGAACTACCCGATACCGAATCCCATGACCCAAGCCGCCTGCGGGCTGGACTTCGGCACTTCCAACTCTACGGTTGGCGTGCTGCGCTCTGGCCAGTCCCCTCTTCTCCCGTTGGAAAACGGAAAAGTCACCATCCCCTCCGCCATCTTCTTCAATACGGAAGATGACAAGACCAGTTACGGCCGTGCCGCGTTGACCGATTATCTGAGCGGCTACGAAGGCCGCCTGATGCGCTCCCTGAAAAGCCTGCTCGGCTCGAAGCTGATTGACGACCAGACCAATGTGCAAGGCCGCGCCATGCCGTTTCGCGCCTTGCTGGCGCAGTTCATCGGCGAACTCAAGCGTCGCGCCGAAACCGCCGCCGGCACTCCGTTCACGCGGGCCGTGCTCGGACGTCCGGTGTTTTTCGTCGATGGCAATCCGGAAGCCGACCAGTTCGCCGAAGACACCTTGCGCGAAGTGGCCGGCGCCGTCGGCTTCAAGGAAGTGTCCTTCCAGTTCGAGCCGATCGCCGCGGCGTTCGCCTACGAGGCTACCATCCCCGGCGAACAACTGGTGCTGGTCGCCGACATCGGCGGCGGTACGTCCGACTTTTCCGTGATCCGCCTGTCGCCCGAACGCGCCGGCAAGGTCGACCGGCGTGAAGACATCCTGTCCAATGGCGGCGTGCATATCGGCGGCACCGATTTCGACAAATATCTGAGCCTGGCGACCGTCATGCCGCTGCTGGGCATGGGTAGCCGCCTGGTCAGCGGCGGCGAAGTGCCATCGGGGATCTACTTCGATCTGGCGACCTGGCACACCGTCAACCAGGCTTACACACGCAAGGTCTGGGAAACCTTGCGCGACATCCACCGTGAAGCCCGCGACAAGCCCCGCCTGGAGCGCCTGCAAAACGTGGTTCGTCGACGCGCCGGCCACTGGCTGGCGATGAAAGTGGAAGAAAGCAAGATCGCCTTGTCCAGCCGCGAACAGACCGATCTCGTGCTCGACCGGCTAACGCCGGCCGAAACGCTGGCCATGCATCGCAGCGACTTCAACCGTGCCACCGAACATCTGCTTGACGCCATCGGTCACACCGTGGCCGAGGTGATACGCGATGCCGGCGTCACGCCGGCTCAGATCGATACGGTGTTTTTTACCGGCGGTTCCAGCGGCGTGCCCATCCTGCGCAAGCGCATCGCGGCACTGGCACCGACCGCACGCGCCGTCGAAGGCGACGCCTTCGGCAGCATCGGTGTCGGCCTCGCCATGGATGCCGCGCGCAAGTTCTCCTAAGCCCTCCTGAGCGGCCTCCCCCGGCATGGGCCGGGATGCCGCATCTTCCCGTCAGACCGACTGAAAGCCCGCCCGCGTCAATTCTTCACGGGCGCCGGTCAGGCGGTCGAACAGCACGGATGCCGTCGCATCGGCATCGCTGGCCAATGCCGCCGTATAGAGCGTCATCTTCTGCAAGGAAGCCGGCAAGGATCCGGCCAACGAGACGGCGGCGTAGGCGACGATTTCCGACACCTGCATGATGCCCACCTCGCCCTCCGCCTGGCCGCTTGCCAGGCGATCCATCCCTGCGTAGCCGCTGGCGGAATATTCCATCCGGCCAGCCACCTCATCGGCAATACCCAGTTGGGCCAGCGCCTGCATCAGTACCTGTCCCGCGCTCGCTACCGCCGGATCGGGACAGATGATGGCGGGTGCCTGCAACAGACATCGGCGCAGTGCTTCTTCCGTCGCTACCGCCGGCAATGGCCTTCCCGCACGCACGGCAACGCCGGTACCGACGGCGCCAAGCGCGGATGAACCGGCGCGCAAGCGGCCGCTGATGGTCAGTTCCTGGATCAGGGGAGCGCTCAGGACGACCATGTCCGGCTGGCCGCCCGCCAGCATGCGATCTTTCAGGAAGCCGACCGCGCCATAGGTCTCCTCCACTTCCTGGCCCGACTCTTTCCTGTAAGCCGCAATGACGCGGCTGACGACCGCCTTGGCCGCCCCGGCGCAATAGACCTGCAATATTTTCATGGATGACGCCCTTTCTTTCCGGACTGAAAACCGGTTCACTCAAAAGAAACGGCCGCATGCCAGAAAAGCCCGCAGCGCGATGACAGCGCTGACGAACCTTGCCGGATGCGCCCCCCAGTCAGACCTGGCTCAGAAGCGATGCTGGATCCCCAGGTTGATCGATGACCCGGTGGCATTCGGATCGACATCGATACCGTCCGGTCCCAGCGTACCGCCCGAGCTGTTGGTATTGCGTCCATACGCGGTATAGAGCGTGGTGCGCTTGGACAGCGCATAGGTATAGCCCAGCGCCAGCAGCGTGGACGTCGGATGTGCATCCAGCTTGCTCTTCTTGTGCAGCACGCTGGCCAGCACATTGCTCCGGGCGCCGACCGGCACGGTGACGCCAAGCATCATGTCGTTGCTGTCGGTGGTCTGCTCACCCAGACGATTTCCCTTGTTCCAGGCATACGCCATGTGCAGCTTGAGCACCTTGAAATCGTAGACGCCGCCGATGGTCGTGGTCTTGTCATTGCCGATGCCGATGTTGGTGTCGGCCACATTCTGGTTGTGATACGCGATCTGGACATTGAGCGGACCGGACTTGTAACCAGCCATGCCTGCCAGCAGGCGACCGGTCGCCGTGCTGCCCGGCACTTCTCCAAGGCCGTAGGAAATCTGGCCGAAGAAGCCACCGATGGTCGGCGTCAGATACGACACGACGTTGTCGCTGCGGCTGTCATAACTGTTGAAGAAATTCTCGATGTTACCCGTCAGCCCCGTGCCGAAGGGGTCGATGGCATCAAGCAGGGTATGCACCGGATTATCCTGCCGGCCCAGGCGGATGGCGCCGAAGTCGCCGCTCAGTCCGACCCACGAGCGCCGGCCCCACAGGCGGCCACCTTGTCGCAGGGTACCGTCATCCGTACTGAAGCCATTCTCCAGCTGGAAATTGGCCGCCATGCCGCCGCCCAGGTCTTCGCTACCGCGAAAGCCGATACGGCTACCGTTGAGAATGCCGCTGTCCATCCGTGTCACGCTGGCTTTACCGTCGTTGACATGATTGAGACCGACATCGACGATGCCATAGATGGTGACGTTGGTTTGCGCAGATGCGGCCGATGCGATGCCGCCCATCAGCGCCATCGCCAGAAGCGATTTCTTCATTGGGGTACTCCTCCTAATGTCATGATGATTCATCCGCCTGCTCACGCTGATGCGTGGCATGTGCAATCACCGCCTGGCCGTGCGGTCGATCCGGATGCGTTATGTGTAGTGCCGCTTGCGCAAGCTGCCGAGCCATCATCAGCGACCGGGGTAGAGATGTAAAATGCAAAATATCTCATCATTGATGCAATAAAAACATAAATCCAGATTTCATCAGGCCGTCCGGCGCATCGCCGTTTCCATTGGCTTGAACATCGATCAAACGATTACATATTCGCATTCCTTGATGATGCAAATCGGCCACACATCAGACAGGCATCACAAGCAAAAACGACCAAAAAATAATGCGAGCAATTTCCATTCAATGACGTATATGAATACCCGGTGACGAACGCCATCCGGCGCATCGATGACGTATGCGCCTCGGCCTGGAGGTATGCGATCAGGATGAAAAGTGGAACAGGACGTTGAGCAGACCGGCTGCAAACAGCACCAGCAGCGGATTGAGCTTCGGCCGCTTCATGAAGATGAAAAGCGCTGCCGCAGCGATTATCCAGATCGACCAGGAAGCGGAAGCCGCGCGCAGGATGGCGAATGCCCCCGCCAGGATCAGACCGGTGGCGACGGGCGCCAGGCCATGCTCGGCCGGTTGCCGCCAGGGATGTTCCCGATGACGCATCCACAGGAGCGCCACCGCATAGGCCAGCAGGGAAGAAGGAATAAACAATGCGAGCGATGCGATCGTCGCACCAAGAAATCCGGCCGCCTTCCAGCCGACCAGCGTGGTCAGCAAGGCACCTGGCCCAGGCGCTGCTCGCGATACGGCAAACAGGTCGACGAACTCGGCTTGCGTCACCCAGTGATGGACATCGACGGCCTGCAAATGAATGTCGGCGACGATACTCTGTCCGCCGCCGAGCGACAGCAGCGACAGCGGCGCGAACACGGCAATCAGACGAAGATAAACGTTATCGCTCACGCCGCCCCCTCCACGCCATCCACAAACCGGCCGCGCCGGTGACCAGCGTCACCGGCACCAGCGGCCAGCGCAACACGCCCACGGCAAGAAAAACCGCTGCGATCAATAGCAATGACCAGCGGTGGACCGAGATCGACGCGCGCGCCGTCCGGATCCCCACCGACATCGTCATTCCTATCGCCGCAGCGGCAAGGCCCTCGAGAAAATGGTGAACCCAGACCAGCTCGGTCGCGCGATGCAATACCGTCGCCAGCGTCACGATTAGAATCATCGGCGGCACCAGCAAGGCGCCGGCCGCCGTCACACTGCCGCGCGCGCCTCGCAGGCGATGGCCGATGTAGATGGAAAGGTTGATGACGTTCGGACCCGGCAATATCTGGCACAAGGCCAGCGCGCCGAGGAATTCCTCTTCGCTCAGCCAACCGCGATCCGTCACCACTTCCCGATAGATCCAGGCGGACAAGCCGCCGCCGAAGCTGGTCAGCCCGACACGGGCGAACAGCAATGCAATCTGTCCGCACGACACCACGCCGGCAGGCCGACCTTCCGGCGTGGTGTTGGCAAACTCGCGGGGAGTGGACATCGACGTGTCCGCTTTAGCGCAGGTTTTCCGCCAGAGGCTGCGTTTTTTCCAGCGATGCTTCAGCCGCCTGCGCCTGCTGTGCTGCCTGCAAGGTCTTGGGCGTGGTACGGCGGCTCCAGACCGAGGCAATCATGGAAATCGCGGCACAGCACAGGAAACCGGCGGCAATAGGACTGCGCAGGAACGCCATCGGATCACCGCTGGAAATCGTCAGCGCCTGACGGAACGACTGCTCCAGCGTATGCCCCAGGATCAGGCCGAACAGCAACGGTGCCTTGGGAATATCGAACTTGCGGAACGCATAGCCCAACACACCGAAGCCAAGTGCCAGGAACAGATCGAAGACATCGTTGTTGAACGAGTACACACCGGCCGACGCAATCACCAGAATCAGGCTCAACAGCACACCGGGCGGCACGTACAGGATGCGCGCCAGCAATCCGACCAGCGGCAGGTTCAGCACGAGCAGCATGATGTTGCCAAGGTACATACTGGCAATCAGCCCCCACACCAGGTCAGGCTGGGTATGGAACAGCATCGGTCCCGGCTGCAAGCCGTACATGATGAATGCACCCATGATCACCGCCGTCGAACCCGACGCCGGCACACCCAGCGCCAGCAGGTGGACGAACGCGCCACAGGTGTCGGCATTGGTCGCGGCCTCCGGCCCGGCCACGCCTTCGATCGCACCATGGCCGAACTCTTCCGGATGCTTCGACACCTTCTTCTCCAGCACGTACGACAGCATCGATGCCAGGGTGCCGCCCAGGCCAGGCGCCGCACCGCACAGGAAGCCGACTGTGGTGCCACGGAAGATGGCGGGACGCGCACGCTTCCAATCCTTGCGCGTGAACCAGAGCTTACCTTCCACGCGCACTGTGTGCAGTGTGCCGCCGATCGTGCCTTCCACCATGCGGCTGACTTCGGAGATCGCGAACAGACCGACCACCACGACCAGGAAATTGACGCGATCCTGCAATTGGGTCAGGCCCATCGTGAAACGCGGCACGCCGCTTTGCAGGTCGATGCCGACCGTCGCCAGGCCCAGGCCCATGAAGACCGCCATCAGACCTTTCCCCAGGGATTTTCCGGTCAATGCACTGACCGTCGACAACGCGAAACAGATCAGGGCGAAGTATTCCGTCGGTCCGAAGTGCAAGGCGACCGCAGCCAGCGGCGCCGCCACGAAGGACAGCAGGGTCACGCCGATCATACCCGCGATGAACGAGCTGACCGCCGCAATGGCCAGCGTCGCCGCCGCCCTTCCCTTGCGCGCGAGCGGATATCCATCCAGCACCGTCATCACCGCGGCCGCATCGCCCGGTGTATTGAGCAGGATCGCCGTCACCGCGCCACCATACATGCAGCCGTAATAGATACCGGTCAGCATCATCAGCGCCGAAGTGGGGTCCATGCCAAAGGTGACCGGAATCAACAAGGCAATGCCCGCCGATGGCCCGATGCCCGGCAAGTGGCTGATCATGGTGCCGATGAAGACGCCGATCAGTGTGTATAACAAATGGGTTGGCGTGACCGCGACGGCCAACCCATGCATGATTCCGTTAAGACTTTCCATGATATCCCCGTCTCAGATTGGCAACAGCCCCGCCGGCATCGGAACACCGAGCAACAGGGTAAAGAGCAGATCGAAGAAAAACGTCGTGCCGAGCGCGACGGCAATGTTCGTCTTGAGACGGTTGCGATTGAAATAGCTCAACATGCCCATCAGGAAGACAACCGTTGCCAGGATGTAACCGACCGGTTCGAAGCACAGGTAGTAGAGAGCAGTCCAAGCCACCACGGCGACCAGCACCAGGGGATTGAGTTTCGTCGCCGGTTCTTCGCCATGTCCTTCGCCTTCGTTGACGGGGCGGGATTGTCCGTCAACGCTTTCATGCGACGCCGCACGCTGTTTGCGCCAGGTCTCGACGATCAACAACAGTGCCGACACCAGCAAACCGATACCGACCAGCGCCGGGAAGGCTTTCGGCCCCAACGGGTCACTCAACCGGACTTCCGGCAACTGCATATCCGAATACAGATATGCCGCCGCCAGTGCGATGACGCAAAGGGCGAGCCACATGTCGCCTTTGATGCCTTTCATGTCTCCTCCGATTCGATACCATCCTGGCGCAGCAATGCTGTCTGCCGGTTCCGGTTCGAAAATGTGTTCATCATTCGCTTGCGCCGATTGCCATCGGCACGTGCGGATGGGGGCAATCTCTAATGCGGCAGGTGAAGCGGCGTATCCGCCGCCACCTGCCGCCGATGCATGACAGGCATTATTTTTCGTTGTAGCGGCCCGGCATCACGACTTCAGCGATGGTGCCGTCCGGTGCGCGGAACTTCAGTGCGCCCTCGCCCTTTGCCGACAGGATTTCACCGCCAAACTGGCGAATCTTTTCGGCGGCGACTTCCTGGTTTTCCACGGTGACGCCCCAGTGGTGAAGACGCGGACCGGTACCAGCCAACTGTGCTTCGTGCGAATCTTCGCTGTCGTATTTCATCAGCGTGAAATCGATGTGACCATCGGTCATGTGGCGCGAAATGTGCTGACGGTTACGGCCCGTCTTGACTTCCTTGAATCCGAACACCTCGGTGTAAAAACGGGTGGCTTCCTCGAGATCCTCGACCTTGACTGCGAGGTGAACGATGCGTGACATATTGCTCTCCATGTTGTCGTTGCTACGGTGAAAAAAACAGATCTGAAATTTATTTGGCCAAGCCCAACTCCCCCATCAAACCGGACAGATGAGCATTCTCTTTTTGCAGGAAGGCGCGAGTCTCCGTGCTGTTGCGATAGTCGGCGGTCCACAGATTGCGCTTGACGGCGGCAGCCCATTCCGGCGATGCCGTGGCTTTCTGCAAGACGTTGTCCCACCATGCGACCTGGGCCGCGGGCATGTTCTTCGGTCCAACCAGGATCCGCCATGTCGTGAAGTCGACGTCGGCACCCTGTTCTTTCCAGGTCGGCACGCCGGCCAGTTCGCCCTCTTCGCGGCGCGATCCGGCAATGGCGATCATCCGGGCGCGTCCCGACTGGGCCGAGCCCAGCACGGTACCCACCGGTGTTGCGGCCACGGTCACATGGCCGCCCATCAGTGCGGTCACGGCTTCGCCGCCGGAATCGAAGAACACGATCTTCAGCTTCTTGGGATCCTGGCCGGCGGCCTTGACGACGAGCGCCGCGGCATCATGACTTTGGCCGCCTGGCGAACTGGACACGCCGATCGTCACGCTGGAAGGATCCTTCTTCAACATCTGCAACAGATCCGCTCCGCTCTTGATCGGCGACTTCGCCGGCACCGAAAAGACCACCTGCTCCGTCACAAACAGCGCCAGCGGCGTCACGTCATCGATGCCGACCTTGCTCAGACCCGTGATGCGATTGGTGATCAACGGCAGCGCTTGCAAGCTCACGAAGTGTCCATCTCCCGCATGGGAGTTGATATATGCCAGGCCGACCGTGCCGCCGCCACCAGCGCGGTTGACCACGTTCACCGGCTTGCCGGACAGCTTTTCCTGCTGGATTGCGTTCTGCAATGTGCGACCGACCAGATCAAGTCCGCCGCCAGGTGCGCTGGGCACCACGATTTCGACGGGACGACGCGGTTTCCACGCCTCATCCGCATACGCGGTTGCGGCCTGCGCCGAAAACAATACGACACCGAATCCAAGTGCGACACGGCATGCCTGAAGCCTCTTGCCCATTACTTCGTCTCCTTTGAGGTGCTGCATTTTCTGCAGTTATAGTTTCGTTTTTGGACAGCACGCATCTCTGATTCCGCTCTGCATTTCGGCAAGCGATATGCATGTGGCCAGGACGGTCAACATCGCGGAGAGTCGCTACGTGCCTCATTCCCGGTGAAGGAATGGCTGCATGATGGGGGAACGAATTGCGGATGTAAAATGCAAAATTTCTTAAAATTAATGCACTCAAAGCATTAATATGAAGAACTCCGCACATTTCAGCCGATCAGGGAATTGGAAGGCGGGAAAAATAAAAATGAATGATTTCCAATCTCAATACGGAAGTATCGCTGCCGGAAAAATCCCATTCATTCTTGATTTTCAGTTACACGACGACCACATAAAAAAATGGGCAAGCACTTGCATGCTTGCCCATTCACCGCGGTTCCCGAATTGCGGCACGAAGTGCGATATCAATCGATTAAAGTTCCAAACGCACCATGGATGGATCTGCGCCAGCTCTTCATTACATCATCAATACGCCAGTCACGCCGCCCACCTGAACGGCACCCGTGACAATTCCAGCTTCGGCAATGCCGCGACCAGCGCCTGTGTGTAAGGATGGCGCGGCGTGCGGAAGACGGTCTCGACCGGGCCTGTTTCGACGATTTCACCATCTTTCATGACCAGCACCCGATCGGCGATGTGATGGATCACGCCGAGATCGTGCGAGATGAAGATGATGCTGAGCCGGTATCGCGTCCGCAGATCGGCCAACAGATCGAGGATCTGAGCCTGGATGCTCACGTCGAGCGCCGAGACCGCCTCATCGAGCACCAGCACTTCGGGATTGACGGCGAGCGCGCGGGCGATGGCGACGCGCTGGCGCTGGCCGCCCGACAAGGTAATGGGATAGGCATCGGCATGCTGCTCATCCAGACCGACCGTCCTGAGCAGAGCAATCACATCGCCGCGCTGCGCCTTGCGGCCATCGCCGTGCAACGTCAGCACGTCGCGCAGGATGCGCGACACCGTCCAGCGGGGGTCGAAGGAACTGTAGGGATCCTGGTAGACCATCGCGATCTTGCCGCGTACCTGGCGCATTTCGTGGTGACTTCCCTTGAGCCATTCCTGTCCGTGGTACAGGACGGCGCCGCCGTCGAGCGGCGTCAATCCGAGCAGCACACGCGCAATCGTGCTCTTGCCGGATCCTGATTGCCCGACAATGCCCAGCACTTCTCCTTTTTCAAGATGCAGCGAGACGTCACGGATGGCATCGATACGATGTCCATTCGGCGCCTTGAAAGATTTGCGCAATGCACGCGCTTCGACAATGACGTTGGCGGCCGACGCGCTGGTTCCGGCGCCGATGGACGCCTCCGGCACCGTAGCCTCGGCC
>Ga0154006_1000309_pt1 | contig 16196 bp, 11 predicted proteins | sample TSFL090MetaG_FD_104747 | JGI IMG/M metagenome (GOLD analysis project Ga0154006, IMG submission 104747) | Attine ant fungus gardens microbial communities from Florida, USA - TSFL090 MetaG | ecosystem: Host-associated > Fungi > Mycelium > Unclassified | place: USA: Florida, Wakulla State Forest...
ACGTATTGCTTATGCTGCAAGTAAGATTACAACTGGTAACAACCGTTCAAACTCTGGACGTGTTGCACTTTGGCTAGAAGCCTCAGTTGATGATGTGAACCAGATTATTGATCAATATTCACTCCCTATCAAGAAGACGGCGGCAATTTCGCACTTTTAGCTTCTGATTTTTCTCAGAAATAAGTACTTGATGACAAATAAAGCGGGCAGGAAATCAAAAATGATTTCTTGCCCGCTTTATTATTTATTACTCGTCATAGAAGCATTCTTCGTGTCCATCAAAGACTTACTAATCACCCTTTTCAACACGTAAGCTTCCAATATAAGATTTAAATCAATTTTTACAGCATCGTTCCATGCTCAGCAACTTCATTATCACTACCAGCCCAAGGAACGACTTCACCAAACATAGGCTTCAACAATGAATCAACTGTTGCCTGTGGCAAATGCAAATCCACGTAGTCCAACTCAGACAGCTTTTGATTCAAAGCATCTTCTTGTCCGGCTGCAACTTTTTCAACCCACTTAGGTTCAATGATTAACTCAACAGCTAATCCAACTAAGTCAGCACCCGTGTCAGCTAAAGCGGCTTCTGCATCTTGTCCCTTACGCACATTTCCAACTGCTAGGACGGCGACATCTTCAGGTAATGCATCTCGATACAATTTCGCTACCGGCGTCTTAATTTCAGGTGACACAAACGGTGATTGATTGGCAACGGGTTGCGACAAATTCAAGTAATCAAGTGGCACTTCATTGGTCAATTGCTGCGCAAAATCAACCGTGTCATTAATTCGATAACCATCAACGTTCGTTTCTTCCGGTGAAATACGGTAACCCAAAATAAAACCAGACTCTGCATTTTCACGGATAACATCTGCCACCTTATGTGCCACAGCTAATGGAAATGCTGTTCGATCAGTTCCCCAACTATCAGTTCGCTTGTTTGATGATGGTGAGAAGAATTGTTGCAGTAGGTAGTGGTTAGCACCGTGAATTTCTACACCGTCAAAACCAGCATTAATCGCACGCTTTGTTGCGCGACCAAAGTCTTCGACAATTTCGCGAATCTCGTTATCAGTTAACTCACGTGGAGTTTCCGAATCTGGTGTGTTTGGAATTGCTGAAGGCGCTACTGTTGCTTGACCACCTGGTAATAAATCTGAATATGACATACGTCCAGCGTGGTGTAATTGTACAACTGCCTTAGAACCACCATCGTGGATAGCACCAACTAATCGCTTAAGTCCAGCTAATTGATTGTCATCAGAAATTCCTAATTGGCCTGGAAAACCACGTCCCAAATCGTCAACATACGATGCACCAACAATTACCATGGCGACACCACCGGCACGATGGCGGTAATATTCAACGTCATCTGTGGAAGCAACTCCGTTAAAGAATGATGCTGATAATGTGGTTGGTGCGAATACGGTACGGTTACGTAACTTAGCACCATGCCGTAATGCCAACGGTTGCAAAAAATTATAATCTGTCATCTTGAAATCCCCCTGATTCCATATACGATTCCTGACATTTTCTACTACGACCAGATTATAGCACCATACCGACAATTAACTTGTATTGTCTGAAAAACAGGTCATGAAGCATTTTGGAGGGGCTAACAGAAACGGGCCAAGGGAAGTTAGCCCACTTCCCTTGGCCCGTTTTTTATATCAAATTAATATTGGTGAGCTGTACTTTCAACAAGCGAAACGTTTCGTTCTCAGTATCCGCATCCAACAATCATACAGTTTCGAACCCAATTTCATAGATGCTCGTATCGTCATCTTGTGACCATTGACTGTGATTGTCGTGTCGGTATAATTACCAACCGTCAAATGCACTGTCATACCGGGCAAAATATCTTTCATGATAATTCTCCCCCCTTGTCCATTAATTCTTTAATTGACATTTATATTTTATCACGAAAGCGTTCGCAAAACCCAAAGTCATAAAGCCAATCCTAGTTTAATAATTTATGAATATTTTTCTTAGGAATTACCCGGAACTTATCCGGCTTATGCTTATCCATTGAATAAGAACTAACAATTCCATTGCGTTGTAATTCAGTTATCAACATTTTATTGTACTCAGAAACATCAATCAAAGGCTGCTTTCCGCTAAACAACGTAACCAAGTTAGTAAATCCAAAATCTGTGAGTATAAGCTTGACTTCATCAAAAGAAAAAGCATTCACATTTGATGCAAATATTACTTTTCTTAGATTAATATCATTGGAAACATCAGCAACCATGTTTTTAGCAAATTTCTCATCTTTAATCTTAACCTTGATAGAATCTTTCACCAAATTCCCCAATATTCTTGTGTATGCGGAATAGTCTTTCGGATTAATAGTATCCGTACTTTTCAAATTTTCCACAACTTCCGTTGACATCGGATTATGGTTGAGTACCCACCTTTTAAGCGACTCACTTAACCCCTCCATAGAAATATCATCCTTGATGATTGCTAGTGTCTTCTTAGCTCTGGCGTTCGTTCTGTACTTGCTATCTAATTGTACTGCAATGTCCTTAATCTCTATATCAAAATCTCCTTGTTCATTAAGTTCATGCAAGATATCTAGGAATTCCCCAAACCCTTGGTTGGCATACTCTACCGCAATGTCTGGCCTGTTCATCAAAGTTTTGGAAACGTTATCAACTTGCAATTTAATAACACCATTACAAATGACTAATGATAACCTGTCATTTGAATATTCTTTCCAGGAGTCAGGATAAACTTTTTCCCCACCTGGATAATATAATTTTGAGTTGCGCAACAAATCGGCAGCTACGCTATCGAGAAGACTAGTGTCTTTTGCCACATGATCAAACCAAGATTGAATCATTGGTCTATTTTTACTTAACAGCTCATTAACTTCTAGCTTATTCCACTTTCCTACGCCGCGTTCATTAAGCTTATCAATCAAGAAGTTTATGCCCTCTTTATCCCTTTGAGATTCGTAATAACTTATCACATTAGTTGCATTCAACGTAACATAGTCAAATTCCATCAAAATCGGCCAAAGAGCTTCGCTACTTTCGATTAAATTTTCTGATTTACCCAAAAGATCAGCAGTTTGAACTACTTTATAAATCGTGTCAATGTCCACCCGCTTAGACAGGAGCTCAATTGTGTTAATAGACTCCTTAAAAACTATGCGTTTGTTATCCACCCACTCTATGAATTCAAGTAAATAGTCGCTTGTTAACGCTGCAGAAAAATCGTCTTCCCTTCCTAGAAGAAACTTCAAAGTTTCATCGCCTAACGTCTTATATTCCTTGTTAAAACCAAATGTCAAAAACATGCCCTCGACAGTTTCATCACTGATTTTAATCGCTTTATTATTTATGAGAGTCCTTGCAACGTTCACATCTATTTTGTTACTCATGTATCCCAACTTAATTGAATTTTGGGGGTATGTTTTAATTATGTTTTCTCTTTTATACTTTATTTCAGAAATTATTTTTATATCAATTTGGCCCAAATATTCTCTTATTTTCTGAGGGAAATGAACATCTTCTTTTCCGGAATAATACTCAAACAGCCAAAGCATAGCTTGATCAATATTTCGATCAGTCGAATTCATCACTTTTGCAGTATTCTGGATAGAAGTCCAAAACATTGGCCACTTGTCGTACGTAATTCGTAGTATGGACTCAACGATGTTTTTTTCAGATTTAATTTCAACCAATGATTTCACTATAAAATACGGATTATCTAACTTATTTGCCACTCTAATCATCGAGTTGACAATCGCAGTTGACTGTCTCAGTAATTGAGTATTCAGCACCCCTGAATTATAGATTCTATCAGCCGATACCCTTTTAGCAACTGCCACAGGATTTTTCAAGGTAGTTTTTTCAAACTCAAATGGGGTATTCGAGATTGCTGCTCTAACGAAACCATAATCTGTGCGACTCAGTTCTCCTGGAACAAAATAAGAAATATAGTCATTATACTTTTCGTCTATAAGACCCCCAGTTACCAATGCATAGAACAGCCCTTTATATTCAGAATTATATATTTGCTTAAAAGACTCACCATACGCCTTTTTTTCAAGTTTGTCACCGTCGTTTCCCTCCATTGGGATAGCCTCTTCTTGGCCAAGCAACTCCATAAGCGTATCAGCGTCTACGCTAGACATGAGCTCTTCAAAACTCATATCCGTTGTCCTTTGTACGTCTTGTCGCAGATTCGTAATGGTTCTTGCAAGTGAATCATCGGTATCATCCTCCTCCAATAAATCCTCCTTCTCACCCAACTCATAGTTAATCTGTTCAATTTTATCTTTCCGAATCGTTTCACTTAAGTTTACAACTTTTGCTAAAACGCCTTGCCCATTTTGCGCCAATGAAAAGTCTATTGGAAATACATTTTTATAAACCATCATTGCCAATAATTTAGTCTTACTTAAAAGGTCATTAGAAAACAAAAATGAATAAAGCTGATAATCATTTAAAATCGCAATTAGCAATCTCATATCATGAATAAATTCGAAAATTTCGCCTACTTTCATGACGTTTAATTCTTTCACGTCTAGTGAATATTCATTTTTAGCAATCTTTAGAAATTGAGAGTATGAATTACTTTTGTCAAGTACAGGTACCACAGGAACTGTCGCATCAAAAAATTTACTCATTTCTATCTCAGTAAAAAGATCATTTCGAATTAAATAAATAAATACAATCCTTTCAGGTGTTACATTATTTAATAGTAAGTTTATTTCTCTAAGCCTTTCAAAAATATATTTATTTTCAAATCGATCCAAATCTTCAAAAACGACATATTTAACTTCCAACTTAGCGAATGCACCAATGACATCGCTCATAAAATCATCAAAGTAATCCAAAGTTTTTTCATCTGATTTATTCATGTCAACAGATACCTTATCAAATGAAACTTTCGCCAGAATCTGAGACTTTGATATTATTTGCAAAAAAGTGTAAACCATCATCACAATGAATAGCAAAGATATCGACCCTAAAATAAACGATTCAACTTTTGACAACTGTAAATATTTAATGCCAATCTGGGGAACCACTGCAGCTAATCCCCAACTTAATAAACTTTCAATATCCTTTTGGGTAATATTTTCCGGCCTATACAGACCAGTACCTTTAAGTTTCGAATTAGGTATCGCCACTCTAAGATTATTAATTATTCTTTTCTCAAGTTTTAACTCAATTTGGTCATCCGATAAATTTTCCGCTCCAAAGCTCGCGATTTGAATTCTATGTATTTCTTTTTCTAATTTGTATTTTTTCTCATATGAATTCAGAACAGAACTTTTACCTGAGCCATATGTTCCTGTAATAGCTACATTATGTGTTTCATCATCTTGGAGAATTTGATTTAAAAATTCTTCATAACCAGAAATATCTGCATCACTAACAGCCGACGTAGTTCTGAATTTCAATTTTGTTTGTTGCATGTCATCATTCATCCTTTACGCCCTTTCAAAATTTTCATCCATGTTGGTCACAATCATATTATGTTGCATATTTAAAAAATATTATACGCTATTAAGTTACTTCAAAATTGTTAATAAACAAAAAATAATTTATTTGTGCAATTATGTCAGTTACTATAAACGTTATATTTTATTCAGTGGCAAGCCATTCTAAAAAGAATTGCTTACTTCTTAATTGCTAACTTAACATCTTTCTCTGTGGTCACTCCGTCCATTATACCTAATCATTCCTTAACACATATGCTATGGTTAAATTTTGCTACGTATATTCAAATACATGGCACAAAAAAGAAGCCTCGCTGTATTGAACAACGCGACTTCTCTTTTTATTTATGAATTCCCCACTAAAGTAATGTTAGCTCCCCACACTTATTAAAGTTGCGTTAATTTTTGTCGCAGCTTACTATCTTCAGCGTAAATATATAGTCCGTGAACACCTCTAGTCATAAGAACATTTACGATATTCTTTAGGTTGTCCACAACATCCTTATTTGACCATTCTTTAGCGACACTAGGTTTCATTGTCGCTTCGGGATCCATTGATTTCGTTGAATTAATCCCCAGAGAGTTGTTCGTCTCATCCCAAATAATAGAAGGCCCAAGAATAACCCCAACATAATTTAAATCCGACCCTTGAATCGTATAGTTAGACCCTATCTCATTTATTGAGTCTGAAACCTCCTGCCAAGGAACTCCACCATTCCGTTTCTTTTGTACCTCAGGCAACTGCAAATTCCATGGTAGTTCTAGACCATCAGACGTCCTTATCATCCAATAATCATCACCATTTTTAGGTCTACTTCCTTGAGAGTACTTCCAATCGTATGTAGATACTAATCTCGACAATCCAAACTCGCTATCTTTTTGTCGAATGGCTTCAAACATCTGCTGAGCAGAATTGAAAAACTTAATTTCATAGTTTTTGTCTTGCACCGGGCGCATTAAAGAATTTTTCTCAAAATGCGTCAAGTCCCAAATATACTGTTTGTTTTGTTCCGAAGCATCTATACGCCATTGTTTTTCAAGACTAACACTCTCAGCAGAATCCACAATTTGCTTTAATTTATCAGGCAAATAGCCTCGACTAGAAACTCTTTGGTTTTCGTCATAAATCAAAACAACTACTTTGGCTAATTTCATAATCGCTTCTAAATCAGGTAGCCAAGTATCACCTTTTACACGCCCGAAGTTTCCAGTCCATAGTAGATGAGCTTCGTCAACTAAAACCACATCAAACATTTTGCCATTTGAAATAAATTTAGGAACATCAAAAACAACATTACCCATGTTAGTTTTCTTTGCAATCTGTTGATAAATTTTCAACTGTTCCGTGTGGCGGACCAGCATCGCCAAGTTTGTTTTTCTTTCTTCATTTCCTTCAATCACTGTAAATGGATTGTCGTACAAATCACGGAAAAGCGATGACAAAAGGATTGTTTTACCCGTTCCCGCAGCTCCTGACACTTTTAAGACTTTAGTTGATTGTGTATTTTTAGAAACCTCATCTTCAATCTTATCCAAAAGGACTCGCTTAGCTTTCAGTTGTTCAGAGGATAAATTTTTAAATGGTGAATTCGCGAAAAGCGGTGAATTCTTCACCGTAGAAAGTGATGAAACAATCCCTCGATGTTGTAATTCTCTCCAAATTTCTGGAAACACCTTTGCCTCATACATTTCTCGATCAAAAAAATCTGGCTGATCATTCGAACGACCGTTATTTAGACCTGATACTTCGTCATTAGTCAGGTCATCAATCCCCGTGAACTTCGGATCCCCAAGAAGATAGTTCATAAATGTTTGTTCGATTAATAACGTCGCACTTTTATTAAATTTTTTGTGTCCAATAATGTGCAAGGACATGTCACCCTTTTTCTTTAACTGATTCAGTTTATCGTTTGGGCCACCGTTCAAGTGTTCCTTAGTACGCTGCACTATCCAATTTGTTTCACCAACATAAGCTTCACGTTGAATCTGCTTAGAGTGTTTGTTTTCCTTTTCACTTTCACCTATGTAAACGGAAGGAAAATCGATTGGAAATCGTTCTTCTTTAGGTGTCAAATCAAATTTATGCTCGAAATTTTTTATTGCTTCTTCAGTATAAGGGATGGTTTCAATATATAGTTGTGTCATGGACATACCTCATATTTTCAACTTTATAGTATGAAAAAATGCTTAAGTTTAATTTGTTAACATGATACACCTTTTTCACTAGCAATTTCTACGCATAAACTTTTATGCAATAAGTAATATTATGTTTTTTGAATCAACCACAACTTAGTTTCTACCATCCATACTTTTCTTAAATCGGCCACCAAAAACGATTACCAGAAACCTTAATTAACACAAATTCAAGTAAAACAAGTACAATCATCCCCACCAACACAACCCAATCATTCCGACGGAAAGTTTGTTGATAGTACCAACTACGACGTTTCTCTTTACCAAAGCGGCGCAAGTCCATTGATCGACTAATATCATCAATGCGAGCCAATGAAGAAAAAAGCAACGGCATCAAAATACCGGCAGCACCACGTACGCGTTGTACTATCGGTGCTTTCTTCGACATATCGTACCCACGTGCTTGTTGCGCATGGCTAATCGTCACGAATTCTTGTTGGACATCTGGGATGTAACGCAACGTGAGTGCGACCGCGTACGCAATACGGTAAGACACACCGATTTTATTCAATCCAGCTGCAAACTCACTCGGATTAGTCGTCAGTAAGAAAATCAATGCCAATGGCAAACTGAAGAAGTACTTCATCAACACAATCAATTCATACACCAGCTGTTCAAGTGTCAATGCATAAGGTCCGGTCCCTAGCAACGTCGTCTTATGATGGAACAGACTCACCCCATATTGGGGTGCAAATACATAAATAAGCACCACGTTCATTAAAGCGAACACGCCAACAAAGTACACCACTGCCGAAACGTCATGCCAACGGATACCAGCAACAATCAAACCAGCAATCGCAACCACCATCAGCAACACCAAGTAACGCAAATCAAAACTCACCATACCACTCATTGTTAAGATCAAAAACACAAGTAGCTTTGTTCCGCCCGTAAGGCGATGAATAAACGATTTCCCCGCGCGATAACCAAATAATTGATTCATATTCTCTTACTCTCCTGCAATTAATTGCGTTAACGCGGCCGGATTAGCTAAGTTAAAGCGTTGCGCTAAATCGTATACTGTGGTTAGGTGTAAAGCTGCCTTCTCAACTAACTCCTCATTCGTCAACAAATCTGCTGGCGTTGTATCAGCAATCAACTCACCATCCACCAATACTAACGCCCGTTCTGCCACCCGCAACATCAACGCCATATCGTGTGTGATGACAATCACCGTCGTACCCAACTCATCATGTAGGTGACGTACAAATTGCATAATCGCCTGCGCGTTCGCATAGTCTTGTCCCGCAGTCGGTTCATCCAAAATGAGCACTTCCGGTTGTAGAGCCAGCACACTCAAAATCGTTAGCCGTTTCTTTTGCCCATAACTTAGCACCGTCACTGGCCAATTGCGCATTTCATATAAACCAGCCAGACGCAACAGATTGTTCACCTGTTGTGTAACGTCCTCTTCAGCGACACCACGCAATCGCAAACCACTGGCGACTTCATCGAAGATAATCGCTTGGGTAATCATCTCATTAGGATTTTGCGACACATAACCAATATAAGAAGCGCGTTCCTTGATTGACAGTACGCCTAAATCACCCACGTTTGCCAAGGACAACTTACCGGATGTTGGTGTGATGAAGCCAGTAATTAGTTTACTTAACGTTGATTTACCAGAACCGTTTTTACCCACCAAAGCCACAAGTTCACCATCGTAAATCTCAGCAGATAGCTGATTAAACAGCGTCCGGTCACCAAAATCGAAAGACAACCTGTCGATTGTCAGCAATGCTTCTTTCGCCTTTTCAGTCGCTTTAATCTTCGGTAATACTAACTGCGTGAGCCGTTCATCAAGGCTCACGCCATCGATTGTTTTTGGACTACGAATACCAGTTACTGCATTTAAATCAAAGCCTGTTTGTTGCACCACCTGCAAGTAGCCCGGGACAGCCAAACCATATTGGTGCAGTGTATCGCTACGTAGCAACGTGTCCGGTGTGTCATCAAACGTTACTTGACCGTCTTCCAACACAACCACGCGGTCTAACCGATGTTGCAACACATCTTCAAGGCGGTGCTCAATCATCACAACTGTCAAGCCGTACTCTGCTTGCAGTTTATCTAACAACGCCAACATACGATGCCCACTGGCTGGATCCAAACTCGCCAACGGTTCGTCGAATAACAAAATTGGGCTATCATCCACCAACACACCCGCCATAGCTACACGCTGCTTTTGACCGCCAGAAAGACGTTGCGGTGCTATCTTCAGTAGGTCTGGCAAATCTAGTACATCTGCCCAGCGTTGCACTTTACTGATAATCTCGTCGTGCGTAGCATTATCATTTTCAAGAGCAAACGCAATATCTTCGGCAACACTCAAGCCAACAAATTGCGCATCTGTATCTTGTAGGACTGTTCCCACGGAAAATGAGCGCTCAAAGATACTAGTCGTCGTCACATCCTGTCCATTAATCAAAATTTTCCCGCTGAGTTCACCAGGATAGGCGTGTGGAATTAAGCCGTTAATCAGCTGTCCTAACGTTGTCTTGCCCGACCCAGATGGACCAGCAATCAAAATGCGCTCACCTGGCTGAATGGTTAGGTTAATGTCACGCAAAGTGGGCACTGCCTGCGCATCGTATTGAAAGGTCACGTGTTGAAATTCTAATGCTGCTGTCACGTTCTTTTCCTCGCTTCAATTTAAATATATGTATGACGGGCAACCCCGCCGAAAGCGCTAGTCTTCCTTAGCCAAGGAACCTCGCTTCACTTGCGTCTTGTTGTACGCAGCTAAGATGATGGTTCCTAAAATTAGAGTTGAAACAAAGTTCACCCCAGTTGCAACAAAGCCTTGTAAGAACACCTTGGTTGCTGGCTCGCTGAAAAGTAAAATATCTCCAAGTGGTGCCACGATACTCCATGCAATAACGTTTGCAACTAGTTGCCAAACGTTAAACAGCACTGCCTTCCGCGTTGAAAAATCACCGTTCGTCAATTGCAATCGCTTAATGGCAATGCCAAAAATCAAAGCAAACACGGCATCCGCAATCACCCAACTCCACCAAACTGACCCGTACGAGATAGCATCATTCAGTGCATGCCCAATGAAAGCGACTAAGGCACCAACAAATGGGCCAAATATGGCCGTAATTAAGGCATCCCAAGCTTGAGCCACGTTAACTTGCGTGTTTGGAATTCCAGTTGGAATTGCCACGAATTTGAATAGAATCAAGAAAACAGCGGCCCCAATTCCGGTTGCGACGACGGCACGTGTTGAAAGTCCTTTTTGTTGTTTCATAATCTTTTTTCTCCTAATTTTCTGGTGTAATGTCAATTGACCAATCAGGTCCAGCTCCAACATTATGCGCGGTTACAAAGTTTCCCGTGTGCACAGCTAAGGCGACCGTATAAACCGAGTTAATATAAATCAACGACTCACCCGGTTGCACGTCTGCAAACGTCTTCACATATGGCAACGTTTCTTCGTACTGCAAACGTCCTTGATGATATACGCGGACACGATATTGCTTGCCCTGCGTCGCATGAAAATTGTTCGTCCACATTTCTTCGGGAATATTGGTCCAAAGTGAACCAAAATTTACATCCGTGATGTCGATATTACCTTCAATCGCGTCACCATTAAATCCGGCCAGATGCAACGGTAGCTTCACCACTCGATCGACCGGTAAGATATCTCCAATTTCGTCGAACGTAATTTGTCCTGACGCAAGACGCGCTCCGTTATAAACGTAGATATCACGACCATGGAACGTCGCTGACTTTTCTGAACCCGGTAATCGGTCAATGGATTCATCGATAATGCGAACTGCTTCGATACCATAAAGTTCAGCCAAGTGCGTGATGGTGCCATTATCGGGCGTCACCACAAAATGTCCCGTCTTCAGTTTCGCCACGATTGACAAACGTTCAGACCCCACGCCTGGATCAACTACCGACACAAATACTGTACCAGGTTGCCAATATTTGATAGTTTGTGCCAAGCGGAACGATCCTTCAAAAATATTAAATGGCGTAATACCATGTGTTAGATCGGAAACCACGATATCATCAGAAACTTGGTAGGCCACCCCATACATCGTCGATACGGCACCGTCTTGTAGACCAAAATCCGTTTGCAAAACCAAATGCTTACTCATGAAAAATCCTCCAAATAAAAAATCCCAGGAACGCTATAACTAGCATCCCCGGGACGAATTAACTCGTGTTACCACCCAGATTCGATAGACCGTCGCCAATCTACCCTCAAAAGTACGCCTTCCAGCTGACACAGCCTCCAGATATACTTGCACGCGGTAACGGGCGCACCCGGCATTCACTTACAATTGCTCGCAAATGCATAAAGCTCCAAGACCATTTTCCTAGTGGCTTGTTGTCGACTCACACCATCCATCGACTCTCTGTCTAACGTACCAACTAATACTTATCTTTTCATCACTCGATGGACATGAGTATAGGCTGATTATTAGTTAGTGTCAATAGTTTTATCATTTAATTTTAATAAACGGATTGTCCAACCGTCAAAATCAACTTACCATGCACGCCACCCTGTTGCAGACGCGCATAATCCAACCGTACATTATCAGCGCTCAATGGCAATTCGCTATCAATCACACTGATAAAGCGACCGCTACTCAAACTATCCAACAAAATCTGCACCGTTTCACCACTCGCCTGGTTAAAGAAGTGAACAAAACGTGGATCACGATGTGAACGCGCCACAATCGACAAGACATGACCATTTGGCTTGGTAGCCTTAAAAGAAGCCGTCAACACCTGATCTGAACCAACCGTATCGTAAACCGCATCATACACGGCCCCGTTAGCAGCGACATCATCCGTCTTATAATCAAAGACCGTCACTTGTGGGAACTTCTCACGCAACATTTGCAAGCCCCAACCACTGGCCGTGGCGCTTACTTCGGCACCAGCATCTAGCGCTGCTTGAATGGCCATTAATCCAACTGAACCCGATCCACCGTGAACCAAAACATGTTGGCCAGACTTAACCTGCAAGCCTCGAACGATACCACTGTAACCAGTTTGGCCACCTAGCACAACCGACACAGCGGCTGCGTACGTCACATTATCAGGAATGTGTGCCGCCAATCGTTCTGGCACTAATACTTCTTCTGCGTAGGTTTCACCACCACGAACATTAGCGGCCAACCGGTCACCAACTTTGAAGCCACGAACGTTGCGACCAACCGCAATAACATCCCCAGCCACAGACGAACCCAAAACCATGCCATTTTGACCGCCACGGCTACCGTTCCCAATCTTAATATCAATTGGGTCCACTGCAACCGCGTGTGTCTTAACCAAAATTTCATCAGCTGACACCTTCAAATCACGGACCTCTGCATCAACTAATGAATCGAAATCACCTAACCGATTTAGTACAACTGCCTTCATGTTTCTTGCCTTCTTTTCTTATTTACGACTAGTGTACACCCGCCCAAAATAGGTGGCGTAAAAATAGCCCTTAATCGGCATCAATCGTTAACTGGCGTGCCTCAGGGTTCAAAACATGCTGATTAGTTAACTCCTCAATCGTTGCAAACAGCACGCCTTCACGAATACCTGACTGTGAGAAAATCACCTTATTACTATCGATAATCGTCAACAACGTCACAATTGGCAAAACGCCCCCGATAATAATATCGCCCCGGGCTTTCGACAGACCACGAATTTCAATGCGTTCCGCCTTGTTATCACCCAACAACTCAGCAAAAATATCATCGACCTCATCCTTGGTCATTTGATAACCGTGCACGGGTAAGTCCAACTGATTACGACGGTGACGCATAATCTTAGCCAACGTTCGATTAGACCCACCAATTGCAATAATCGGCAAGTTCACTGCATTTGCTAACCAAGCAATATCATGAAAGTATTTATTCGTAGCCATCAACGCGTTGAACAAACTCTTCGCACTAACCAGATCTTTCTCCAGATGGGTTTCCGTAATATTGACTGCCCCGATTGGCACGCTGATACGTTGCACCATCTTACCTGACTTCACCAAAATCATTTCAGTCGACGCCCCACCGGTATCCAAAATCAGCGCATCATTAACCGGTAGCGAATTCATAACCCCTTTGAAGTCATACACCGCTTCCTGATCACCTGAGATAACGGTCAGGTCAAAGCCCATCGTTTCTTTAAAGCGGGCCAAAAATTCCGCTTGATTGCTGGCCTGACGTACAGCAGCCGTCGCAACGGCCCGCACATGCACCTGTTCATCAAAGGTCGTATAAATATCTTTAAATTCAGCCAGCGCCACCATTGTCCGGTCAATTGCATCTGGTTGGATCACTTTCTCATCGCCCATCCCCGCTGACATTCGCACCATTTCTTGACGGCGGTCTAGTACTTCATATGACCCATCTGCATTAATACGATTGACCATCATGCGAACCGAGTTTGAACCAAGATCCAAAATTGCTAATGTAGGCATAATCTCTCTCCTCTAGTTTTAGTCGTTTTCATTTTCAGCTGCGATTAATAAGCGTTCTTGCACCGGTACCGGGTCTGAATCCGCTTTTAACTTACGGCGGACATACCGCCCATTGCGCGTTTTATTAAAGCTTTGTGCCCGCTCTGACCACATCTGCCGGAAAATTTTACGAATACGGTGTTTCAACGCCGCATCGTGAATTGGAAACAGCAGTTCTACGCGCCGGTCAAAGTTACGTGGCATCGCATCCGCAGACGCCAGATACACCGTCACATCCTCTTTATCCCGTTTAAACAGATAAATCCGTGAGTGTTCGAGTAACCGCCCAACAATTGAACGGATTTGGATATTCTCACTCACATTCGGCAGGTTTGGCATTGCTGTTGCAATCCCCCGGACCAGTAAATGAATGTGCACCCCGGCTTGGCTCGCGATATACAACCGTTCAATCAACGCCTGATCTGAAATGGAATTCACTTTAAACCAGATTTCGGGACGTTTACCAGCATCGGCAGCGACAATCATTTCATCAATCTGTTCAATCAAGGTCGCCCGCAACATATTTGGCGCAATTCGAATGTCAGTCAGTTTTTGCGGTTGTGATGCTTGCCCTGTCACATAAGCGAACACGCACCGGACATCAGCCGCCATGTGCTCATCGGCAGTAAATAAACCAAAGTCCGTATAAAAGTGAGCCGTTTTATCGTTGTAGTTACCCGTTCCAAGGTGAACAATCGTGCGACCGTCACGGACAACATAGGCCATCTTGGCATGGACTTTCATCGCTGGGAAACTTGTAAACACGGTCACACCAGCAGCTTGTAGTGTATCGACCAATTTCAAATTGTTCGGTTCATCAAACCGGGCCATAATCTCAACCAGCGCCACCACGTGTTTACCCGCCTGGGCTGCTTGCGTGAGCGCCGCCACAATTGGTGAATCATGCGACACCCGATAAATGGAAATGCCAATTTCTGACACCGAGTCATCATGCGCCGCCTGCTGGAAGAAATTCAACACCGCGTCATAACTGTCATACGGATGATGCACAAGGTAATCCTGCGCCACAATGTTATCAAAAATATCGGTCCCTGCCAGCGCCTTCACCTGGTGTGGCTGGTATGGGTGATAATGCAAGAAGGCAAACTCAGCAGCTTGGTCCTCCTGTTTCAATAAGTCATTTAATTCAGTCACAAAATCATATGCCAGTGGGCCCTTAACCTTAAAGACGTGGAGCCGGTCGACACCCAAAACCTGTTGCAAATGGCGTTTCAATTCGGCTGGCATTTGCGCCGAAACCGTCAAATTAATCGCTGGCGCCGTCGCCCGTTTATCAACCTCTGCTTGAATGGCATCCACCACATCAGTTGTTGATTTTGGCAAAATGGGCATACTCATATCTTGCAAGATACGGAATTGATAGACCTGCTTATCAGCCAAGTTAGTCGCTAAATCGGCCATGTACGTCGTCATGACATCGGTCGTCGTGACAAAACGGATGTTAGGTCCTGGCACGCGGATAAATCGTGGTGTCGTCGCTGGTAGGGCAAACGTCGTCCAGTCCGCATCCCTCGTATGACCAACGACAAAGTTAATTGTCCCGTTGGATACTTCCGATAAGCTGGTCGCGTCCATCGTCTTTAGGGCCAACTGTGGCTGAATCGTCTGTTGGAAAATCTGGCGGACCGCTGCCCGGTCATGCGCCTTTAAATCCGCCACCGGCAAAATCGGTAAATGCACATTGCTCAAAGCAACTTTCAAAGCTTCATAGCTCTGGTATTGGTGCCGTAACTGCTTACGAATAGCATGGCGCACCGCATTCATTTGTTGTTGTGGCGTCATGCCCGCCGGATCCTTCTTATCATGCCCAGCTTGAATATCACGAATCAAATCCGCCATACGGACCATGTACCATTCATCAAAATTGCTCTGCGTGATACTTAAAAAATTTGCTCTTTCCAAAAGTGGCTGACCCGCATCCTGACTCAGCGCCAAAACACGTTCATTAAAGGCCATCCAACTTAACTCACGATTCATAAAATCGTGGTGTGTTAAAAAGTCTAATCTCATGAATAATCCCCTCCCCCGAGTGACCAAATTATACGCCTAATC
>Ga0154006_1000310_pt1 | contig 16184 bp, 15 predicted proteins | sample TSFL090MetaG_FD_104747 | JGI IMG/M metagenome (GOLD analysis project Ga0154006, IMG submission 104747) | Attine ant fungus gardens microbial communities from Florida, USA - TSFL090 MetaG | ecosystem: Host-associated > Fungi > Mycelium > Unclassified | place: USA: Florida, Wakulla State Forest...
GCGGCTGTCGACCGCATAAAAAGGATTTTCCAAATTTGCAAACAAGGGCTCTGTTAAGCCAGCTTCGACTTTCGTTATCGGAAAAACGCCGAAAGAAGTGGATTTCCGTTGACAGACTTTACCCACCATGAAATAGCGGCACGCCAACTGAAAGGAATGGCAGATGAAGAAAACATACTTTTTCTTGTCGGGCGCGGCTTGTTCGTTGTAGTCGTACAACTTGCCTATCATCCGAAAAAATTTCTGTTCCCATTCCCAGCCTTCTTCGTCCAAAGGCGAACCCGGACCTCCGCTTGAAACAAAAATATCATAAGACAAATCAGGCACTTCGTTTTTTTGCCTGACGTCAAATTCGTCCACGATGTAATTGTATGGATGCGCATCAAAATACCCCCGCACAATCTTTCGGATACAGCCCATTCCCTGGTTTTCGTATCCATTGTTCATATCCAAAAGCGCTACCCGCGCCACATTTTCTGATTGCTGCATACTAACAAATCTAATAAAAAACGGTCATTTTTCCTATTGAATCATGTGTTTGGGAAATCAGAGCCACACCGGCTCGACGACACAACGATTCACAGCGTTTGCCTTGGCACGTGTGTGTCCCCACGCACCACTAAATAATTTAACCCTTGCCGAATATAAATAGGAAGAAACTTTAAACTACAAACTGGCTGACAATATAATCCACCACGTCCGTCATATCTTTTCGCGCACCAAACACTTCCAGTTGGCGGTCGGCGCCCGTTCCTTTTTCCAAAATTTTCTTGACCATTTCCAACCCGTGGCGGCTTCCCAAATCGTCCACCACGTCGTCCACAAAATCCATCAGTTCGTAAATCAAGGAACGCGTATTGACTTCCATTTCCTTTCCAAAATCAATCAACGAGCCGTCAATACCGTAACGCGAGGCGCGCCATTTGTTTTCGTTGACGAGCGAGCGTTTGTAGATCATGTAGTTCATGTTCTGCACACGCAGTTTGTACAATTTGGCGCATATTGCCTGAAACAAAGTCGCAATCGCCACGGTTTCGTCGACCGTCAACGGAATATCGCAAATCCTAAATTCTACCGTATTGTAAAAAGGGTGCACGCGCAGATCCCACCATATTTTTTTGGCATTGTCGATACAGTTCGTTTTGACCAATAGGCGAATATAACTGTCGTATTCCTCAATGGATTCAAAAAAGTCGGGAATACCTGTCCGCGGAAATTTGTCAAAAACCTTGCTTCTGTACGATTTGAACCCCGTCACGCGACCTTCCCAAAACGGCGAATTGGTCGACAAGGCAAAGATATGCGGCAAGAAATAGCGTGCGGAATTCGCAATATGAATCGCCATTTCGCGCGTTTCCATACCGACGTGCACGTGCAGCCCAAAAATCAAATTGGAGCGCGCCGCATCTTGCATCTCGTTGATTATCTGGAAATAACGCGGATTGTCCGTAATCAATTGGCGTTCCCAATGCGAAAACGGATGCGTGCCCGACGCACCTATCGCAAATCCGAGGTCGCCCGCAATCTGCTGAATCGACGTGCGTAGATGACGAATATCCTTTTCGACTTCTTCTATATTGGAGCAGACGGAGGTTTCGACTTCGACGACGGCTTGGTGCATTTCGGCTTTAGCGCGGTCGGGCAGTTCTTTTTGTGCAGCTTCGACTATTTTTTGTTCGTGCGAAACCAGTTCCCGGGTCGTCGGGTCGACCACCATGTATTCTTCTTCGACGCCAATAGTGAATTGCTGTAGATTCAGGCTCATTTTATTTGTTTATCAAACCACCAAATTAAAGTTTTTTTCTTTTCACGGCATTCGTAACGAAACTTCCCCACAAAAGATTGTCCAGACCGGGCTTGGCGCCTTCTATCCTTTCGATGACATATTGCGCCATCGTATTGACAATCCAGTCAAAATTTTCCTGTCCGACGGAATTGATGTCCGCATCAGGCGCCGGATTACAAAAATCTATCGCGTACGGAACACCGTCACGTATCGCCAACTCCACCGTATTGAGTTCATAACCAAGATATTGGTTGAGTTTCAATACCGCGCTTTCCAATGTTTTTTTCATTTTGGCGGAAGGCTTGAAATCTGCGGCGTAACGCAAATGGTGCGGATTGCGCGGCTCATACGGCATGATGTGCACATATTTGCCGCCGACGCAATAGCAACGGTAATATTCGGTAAAAACGATTTCTTCCTGCAACATCATCACGAGCTGCCCCGTTTCCTGATGTTTTTCGTAAAATTCATCCTTGTCGTGCAGTTTGTACACATTTTTCCAGCCGCCGCCCGCAAAAGGTTTCATGTAGGCAGGAAAACCGACGTATTCAAACATGCCTTCCCAATCCAGCGGATATTGGAGGTTGCGGAAAGAATCGCCGTTCGTATCGTCCGGCCATTCGTAGGAAGGCAAAATCACCGTTTTCGGAACGTGGATGCCTATTTTGGTCGCCAACGCATTGTTGAAAAACTTTTCGTCGGCGCTCCACCAGAAAGGATTGTTGATAATCACCGTTCCGGCCAACGCCGCGTTTTTGAGATAAGCACGGTAAAAAGGCACGTCCTGCGAAATACGGTCGACAATCAAGTCGTAACCCGAAGGTTCGCCTTGTACTACCTTGTCGATTTTCACGGCTTCCGCAACAATATTTTTACCAACACCTAGTTCGTTTACTTTGTCGATAAAAGCTTGGGGAAACGTATTTTCCCGTCCAAAAAGGATTCCGATTTTTTTCATAGAAGTTGAATTGTTGTTTATAGTCAAATAAGCGAAAGATATTTGGGAAACTGTTCCAGCCACAAAGGCCAATCGTGCGCTCCATTGGGCTGCACGTCCAGCCAATACGACATTCCCTTTTGGCTCAATATGTCCGCCATTTCATAGTTATAACCCAGACAAATATCCCAGTCGCCTGTCCCGAGCGCGACCTGCATATTCCAAAGATTGGGATCGTTGTCATTTGGCAAGAAATCAACGGGATTGTTATAGAAAAGATTGTCGTCGTAATAGCCGTCCATCTGTGCGCTCATGTCAAAAATGCCGCTCATGGAAAACATCGCCCGAACTTTATCGGGATGCCGAAACGCAAAATTGGCCGCGTGGTAACCGCCAAAACTGCAACCAGCCGTCACGGCGCGGTCATGTCCCGTTTCGTAAAAAGCGCGCCCCAATACTTCGTCCAATATCAAACTGTCGTACATATTGTGATTGACGGGGCGCATCCATGCCGGCACGGATTTGTTGTACCAACTGTCGGCGTCAATACTGTCCGGACAATAGATTTTGAGCTTTCCATTTTCCAGAAACCAAGCAGCGGCGTCGATCATTCCACGGTCTTTGTTCTCATAATAGCGCCCTTTGGAAGTGGGAAACAAGACGACGGGAATGCCGCCATGTCCAAAAACAAGCATTTCAAAGTCACGGCCAATTTTCTGCGAATACCATTTATGATAAGCTTCTTCGTACACACGGTTCGTTTTAACAGGTTACCTTTCAAATCTACAATATAAAGTTCAACTCGCGGCATTATTTTTTCGGAAGCATCAAGGACGCACGCCATTGCTTTTCCGACTACATTTGCAGTTCTTAAAAAAGGACGGTTTAGAACGATGAGACTTTACAAAAAGAATTGGGAGAAGGAAAAAATACAGTTGAAATCTTCCAATCTGGACAGAATAGTGGACGTGGATTTTTATTTTCCGAACAAGATTCCGTTTGGACAAAAAGTGGAAATGCTTTTGTTCAACGACGGACAGATTTTGGAAGAAATGGATTTCCTTTCCATACTTTCTGGTTTTTACCGAAAAAAACGTACTAGCCTACTCGTCGTCATCGGCATCCACGCCAATACCAAACGCGTGCAGGAATATGGCACTTCCGGCATTCCCAACAGCAACGGCCAGGGCTCGCTTGCGCAAAAGCATACACAGTTCGTCCTGCACGAACTGATTCCGTTTACGTTTCAACGTTATCCATTTATCGACAACGTGCAGGCCAATATTGCGGGCTTTTCGCTCGGCGGTTTGTCCGCGTTTGACATTGCGTGGGAACAAGGACGTTTTTTCAACAAAGTCGGTGTTTTTTCAGGTTCTTTCTGGTGGCGTTCGCGTGATGTGGCGAGTCCAAACTACAACAACGAAACGGACCGCATCATGCTGACCAAAATCAACCAAACGTCCAATATGATCCAACCGCACCGTTTCTTTTTTGAATGCGGTACGCTAGACGAAACCAGCGACAGAAACAAAAACGGCGTCATCGACTCCATCGACGACACGCAGGACATTATCCAGTCCTTATTGCAAAAGGGTTACAATACCAATGACATCCAATACCACGAAATCCTGAACGGCAAACACGACGTTCCGACATGGAAAGACGCCATGCCTGTTTTTTTGGATTGGGGATGGGGGAAATGAGTGATGAGTTAGTCACCATTTGAGTTAAATATACAATTCACTCAACGCCTTCACTTGCGCGGGCATGAGTGAAGCGGTGCTTGTGTGTAAAATGCACTTTTTCCCCAAGAACACAATAGGCCGCCTAACGAATTAGACGACCTACGTTTTATTGGAGTTTAGGAATGAGAAAAACTTATTTCGACATTTCTGTCATTGTCAATTGCCCATTAAAATCTATCCTTCATTTTTGGTGTCGACTTTTCGGTAAGCCCACGCAAAAATCAACGGAAATACCAACAGGGAGAAGAACATGGCGCAAATGATACCGCCGATAATGACACGTGCGAGCGGACGGCTACTTTCCGAACCAATACCGTGCGAAAGTGCCGCGGGCAACAATCCAATAGCGGCCATCATCGCCGTCATCATCACGGGCCTGATCATAGCGTGCACGCCTTTTCGGATGGAAGAATACAATGGTCGCGACTGCCCTCGAACGTTGTAAAGGTTTTGTTTGAATATTTCAATCAGCAGCATCCCTTCCAATATACAGATACCGAACAGGCAAATAAACCCAATACCTGCGGAAATACTAAAATTGGTTCCGGTAATGAGCAGTGCCAATATACCTCCGACGATGGCAAAAGGAACATTTAAAAAGACCAATCCGGAATCTTTGAAGGAACCAAACATGACATAAAGTAATAAGAATATCAACGCCAAACTTACCGGAATGGCCTGCGCCAGTCGTTTGGTAGCACGTTGCTGATTTTCAAAATCACCCTGCCATGCCATCACGTAACCTTTTTTCAACTTCACCACCTTGTTTGTCTGAGCCATAGCATCCTGGATCGTGCTTCCCATATCGCGCCCGCGAATGCTGAATTTCAATGCAGCGTACCTTCTGTTGTCGTCCCTGAAAATCAAGCACGGACCCGTTTTTTGAGTAATGCTCGCGATTTCGTGGATAGGCACTTTCGAACCGTGATTGGTCGGAACCAACAGATTGCTGATATCCTCGACCGAACTACGGAACGCTTCCGGATAACGGATACGAATATCAAACTGGCGAATACCTTCGTATAAAGTAGACGCAGCCTTACCTCCTATCGCCGTTTCAATAACGGCATTGGCATCGGCCGTTTCCACACCATAAAGCGCCATTTTTTCCTGGTTGAGATTGATGTCGAGTTCAGGCTGCCCTACATTGTGGATGACACCCAGATCGGCAATACCTTCCACATGCTTAATGACTTCGTACACTTTTTGCACTTGTTCTTCCATATAATCCAACGAATCACCGTAGATTTTCATACAGATAGCACCTTTCACACCCGAAACGGCTTCTTCCACATTATCCGAAATAGGCTGCGAAAAGTTCAAATCCACACCGGGAATAAAAGCAAGCCTTTTGTTCATCTGGTCGACCAGTTCTTCTTTGCTGATTTTGGGTTTCCAGTCGTCTTCCGGCAGGAGCATAATGTTAAATTCATTATTGTAAAAACCCGCCACGTCCGTGCCGTCATCGGGACGACCAGTCTGCGCGACGACCTTCGTCACCTGTGGAAATTCCATCAGTGCATCGCGGATCTGTTGACCGATCTGGCTGGATTTTTCCAAAGAAATACTGTAAGGCATCTGCGCGCGCATATAGATCGAGCCTTCGTCCAATTCCGGCAAAAACTCAGAGCCCAAAAATTTGAAGGAATACAGACCGACAACCATCGCCACCAAGGCAATAATGATCACTTTTTTCCGGTGGCGGTACGTAAAACGAAATCCTTTAAACATATTGCCCAATAGAAAATGGACGACAGGGTTGTGTTTTTCTCGTACGTTTTTGCGGAGCAGCATACTGATCAATACGGGCACCAAAGTCAACGTGAAAATAAGTGCGCCCAACAACGCAAAACCCAATGTCCACGCCAACGGAGAAAACATTTTTCCTTCTACTTTTTGGAAAGAAAAAATCGGCAACAATCCCGTGATGATAATCAATTTGGAAAAGAAAATGGACGTTCCAATATTGCCGCCGTTGCGCTTGATCAAGCCCAATTTGGTTCGTTTGTTGAAACGTTCCATTCCCATGTGTTCGGCTTCACGGCTCAATACGACAAACATTCCCTCGACCATCACCACCGCGCCGTCAATAATAATCCCAAAATCGACCGCGCCCAACGACAACAGGTTTGCAGACATACCTTTTAAGCTCAGGCAAATAAATGCAAACAGCAACGACAATGGAATGATGCAAGCCACGATCAACGTCGTACGCCAGTTGAACATGAACAGCGAAACCAGCAACGTAACCAATATCAAACCTTCGAGCAGATTGTGCATAACCGTATGCGTAGCGAAATCAATCAAGTCCTGACGGTCGTAAAAAGGTACGATTTTCGTATCGGGAGGTAGTACGTATTGGTTGAGGTAGTCGATTTTGTCTTTCAGCGCAGCGACGACAGCGGTTGAGTTTTCGCCTTTTCGCATTACGATAACAGCTTCTACAACATCGTCTTGTTTGACAATCTCGCGTTTACCGTCTTTTCCAATGACGGCATCTGCACGACCGACATGTCCCAATCTTGGCACGTTCGTAATGACAACGTCCGCCAAATCCTTTACAAACAAAGGCACACCGTTGTTGTTGTCGACAACGATGCTTTTGATCTCGTCAATATTGTTCAAAATCCCAATACCGCGCACGACGTAAGCCTGGTTGTTTTGATTGATGACATCGCCGCCAATATTGATATTGCTTTTTTGTACGGCATTGTAAACATCCAGTGCCGTGATGCCCAGATTGGCAAGTTTGGCGGGATCAACGCGTATTTCAAAACTCTTTACTTCTCCACCGAAAGCAGTTACGTCCGCAACACCCGCGACGGCTTTGAGTTGACGGTCCACCACCCAATCCTGTAATGTTTTGAGTTCCATGGGCGAACGGAACGAACTTTTCAACGTATAGCGGAAAATTTCGCCGGTCGGTCCCGTTGGCGGTTGTACGGAAGGTGTTACGTTTTCGGGCAACTCGGCGTTCAGCAACAAGCTATTGACTTGTGCGCGCGCGTCTTTGTCCACAACGCCATCATCAAAAATGATTTTGACATACGACAATCCGAATATCGTGGAAGAACGCAGACTGATTTTTTGCTGTACGGGGTTCAACGCGATTTCGATCGGGATGGTAATCAGTTTTTCGACTTCTTCGGCACTGCGTCCCGGCCATTGCGTGATAACGCTGATTTCCGTATTGGTCACATCCGGAAACGCCTCGATCGGCATATTTTTGAAGGTAATGATACCCGCTACCAATAGCGCCAGTGTCGCAAAAAGAATAAAGTACTTGTTCTTTAAGGAAAAGGCGATGATAGACTTAATAATTTTGTTCATCTATGTATGAGTTGTGGTCTGTCGTCGGTCGCCGGTCGTCAGTTTTTACACTTTCTGACATTCCGACTTTCAGGCTTCCGGACTTTCCATTTTCAAATTATCTAATTTTCAAATCTTCAAATCACCCAATTATCCATTCAGTTCCTGATATATCAGCAATGCCTGCGACGCAATCAATACGTCGCCTTGCTGCAAACCAGATTGTATATACGCATAATTGCCTGTCGTACCGCCAATAGTTACAGGTGTTATGCGGATGTCGGATGGACTTTTGTACACCAAAACATAGTATTGGCTATTGTCGAAAATCAACGCACTTGCAGGAACCGCCAAAGATTGTCCGCCTTCGTTTTGAACCACATTTACGGTGGTGAACATTTGCGGTTTCAAGGCATAGTCCGGGTTTTCCAAAGCAATTTTCACTTTTAGGACCTTGCTCTGCGGATCCAATACGTTCATGATTTCGCTCACGTTACCGTTGAAAACTCTGTCCGGGTACGAAATCGTCGTCACTTCGGCGCGGTCGCCTTTACGTACTTTGGTGATATTGGATTCGTAGACGTTGGCCATGACCCAAACATTTTTCAAGTCGGAAATCGTGAACATCGGATTGGCATTGTCCGAACGGATATACGTATTGTTCGTCACAAATTTTTCCACGACAAAACCGCTTATCGGCGCTTTGATGACGGAAGTCGCACCTGCGCCGCCGACACCGTTGATCTGCATGACTTGTTTCACACGTGAAAGTTCGGCTTCGGCTTGGTTGTAATTACTTTCCGCAGTGATAACATCTGTTTGGGAGTTCAATCCGCTCTTGAACATGGATTTGGCAGATTCCAGTGCTTTTTTGGCAACAGAAAGATTGCTCTGCGCATTGACCAAACTAGAACTGATACCGGCTATATCCGAACTTTTTATCGTTCCCAATACATCGCCGGCGTGCACATAGTCGCCCAGCATCACTTTGATTCCTTGCAGGCTTCCGCTTACCAATGGATAAATATGTACCATATTGTCTTGGTTGAAATCCACGACGCCCGTCAACGTAACCGCGTCAACATTGGGTTTGAGTTTGGCGGTGTCCAGGCGGATCGTTTTCAAAAGAGAATCGGGCAATACATATTTGCGGTCTTCCACTACTTCTTTCGGCTTTTCTTTACAGGAAAAAACGCCAGCGGACATTACGGTCAAGCCTAGTATTAAAAATGCTTTTGTCTTATTGAGATGCAACATGTTGCTCAGTTTATTATTTGAAAAAATTAGTAGCCGTGTAATAGTTGATGTCTTCCAGGGACTGCATTTTGTTGTACAGCAATTGGTTTGTCTGAAGGACGTTTTGTTTGTACGAATCGTAAAAATCCAGGAAATCCAACAGTCCAATATTGCGTTTTTGGTAGTTGGTCAATACTTGCTGCTGCATTTTCTGAAAATCGTCGGCAAACGACGTATCGACGCTGCGGTACATTTTGTCCATGTCGTAGGCTTTTTGCAGCGCGCGGTACACGTTTTCCTGAACGGTTGCCTGCGTATTGTCTTCGTTGATTTTGGCAATATCGATGGACGTTTTCGCGGCTTTGATATTTCCCTGATTCCTGCTGAAAAAAGGCAGATCCATCGCCAAACCGACCTGTACCTGATGATTGATATAACCGCCTTGCTGATCATAGTTAGCCATAGCCGTAAGATCCGGAACGGCGAGCGCTTTTTGGTAGTTGAGGTTGAGACGGTTGATTTCCGTATTGGCCTTGGCGATTTTTAGGTCCGTCCTATTCTGGAATGCAGAATCCACAAGCGTTTCCAAAGGATACGAATCTGGTTTGTATGCTACAATAGCCTCGTCCTGTACCGCGGGAACGTACGCCGCTTTTGTCGAATCCATCATCAAAAGACGTAATTCGCTTTGGATGTCGTTCATCTGGTTGACGAGATCGTTGTGTTCGGACAAAAGGCTGTACAATTGCGCCTTGACGCGCACGTATTCTTTTTGGGAAATATTGCCCTGCGCCACCTGCTCTTTGAAAGCGGCTACTACATTTTGCAAAGAAGTAATCTCGTCGCCGTACACTTTGGCGGATTTTTGCAAATAATACAAATTGTAAAAATCGGAATGCAACGCATATTTCAACGTGCGGATCAAGTCCATGAACTGCGCTTCGGACAAGGCAACGTTTGCCTGCGCCAGTTTTACGGATTTGTTGCGCTTGCCCGCCAACAATATCAGCTGCGAAACCTGTCCTGTAAACTCGCCATTTTTCCCAAACGGCAACACCGATTTGCTGTCCTTATTGTAAGTCAACTGCGCGATCGCGACATTGGGATTGGGATAAAGTTTTGCCTGAATGACTTGCGCTTTCTGCACGTCGATATTGTACTGTTGCGCGAGCAAAGACAAATTTTTGGACAGAAATCTACTATCGGCAGCGTCGACCGTCACGGAAAGGGAATCTCCCGTATTGAACTGCTGCGCTTTTACGGTTTTGGCACTCACCAGCAAGCAAAAAGCACATGCCGACAAGCGTAAAACCAATACGATTTTTCGCATAACAATATTTGAAAAAGATGAAGGAAATTGCCAGACAATACGACGTCCCCAAAGGACACTTCGTCGAAAGGCGCACTATGATCATATTTTAGCTAATAAGCATACGCTTAGGAGGTGGTGGCGTAATATCCTGCGCATACAAATACGCATATTTATTGTCCCATAAAGGAAAATGATTCTGTCTGGAAACGACAAAAAATGTTTTAGTAGATGTAAAAACAGGCTGCACCGGCATTTGTATATCGACAAATTTGGGAGCCAGCTTATGCCCTATCGGCAATTTGTTGTGCAACGCCAAATCGTGCGCATCGTTATAGCTGTCAAACGCGCAGATATCTTCGTAGAAATATTCAAAAAAACAGTCAATCTGGTTGGAAGCGCCAATCGTTTTCCCCACAGATTTTCGGCTCGTCTGCGCCCCGCTCTGCACACTCAAGTTCAGAATTTGGAAAGCCAGGACAAAAACCAAAAGCTTCGTGAAACAATATTTTATTTTATTCCAATACATCAGCTAATTGTGGTGTAACGATTGTGACGCCTTTTTGGACTTGAAAGAGACAAATACGTTTAATCTACAGCAAAATTTTCGCGACTTCTTTCCAGTTGTCGACGCGCGTGTATTGTTCGCCTGTGTACTTCAGATTGTTCGGATGCGTAAAAAGCAGTTTGCGTCCGTTGAAATGATCCAAATTGGAAACCTTGTCGTCGATCATGATGTCACCATGTACAAATCTTTTGCTACCCGAAAACGCAATCTGGCGCGTTTTGATAAACGGAAAATGTTCTTTCAGCCATTCGATCTTTTCAGTGAGCGACTGCGGATATTCGACGGCAGCGCTGACGATGAAAATTTCGTATTTGTCGTTGAGTTCCTGCACGACTTCTTTAGCGTCCGCCATCACGGGCAGACCGCGGAAAAACTGCGGTTCTTCCAATAGTTTGTGCAAAAGACTATAATCGGGAAAAGTTCCGTTTTTCTGGTGCTGGATCAGTTCGTCCAATACCAAATCTGTTCCATAAATTTTCTTGAAATAGTTGACGTATTGCGGGTTGATTTCTGCAATGACGTTGTCCATGTCCAATATAATGCGCTCCATTTTTTCTTAGTTTTTTGTTTTAACCTCATCCCCGATCCTTCTCCCGCGGGAGAAGGGGGAAGCGATTTTCAATTTTCCTTCCGTGGTTCTGGTTCATGCGGACATAAACCTCGGGAATAGAAAATCCGCCAATACATTCAACTTATCCTTTATTCAAAATCTCAATACATTCCACCAAACTATCTTTCCAATCGCGCAGCTCAATACCGTAATTTTCGACCAGTTTGCTTTTGTCCAATACGGAATAAGCCGGACGTTTTGCCGGCGTCGGAAAACCGGAAGTCGGTATTGGATGAATATTGCAGTTCAATCCCGAAACCTCGTTAATTGCCACCGCGAAATCGTACCAAGTCGTTTCGCCCGCGTTGCTGAAATGGTAAACGCCCCAAGTTTGTTTGTCGGACTGCATGATCGTGACGATCGCTTTTGCGAGATCTTTGGCGTAAGTCGGCGTGCCTTTTTGGTCGGCGACGACATTGAGGTCGGGACGCGACTGCATCAAGCCGCGCATCGTTTTCACGAAATTTTTCCCGTAAGTGCTGTACACCCAGGACGTGCGGATGATAATCGTCTCGTCATTGTTTTGCAAAGCGTTTTGTTCGCCCTGCAATTTTGTCTCACCGTAAAAATTGACCGGATTCGTCTGGTCTTCCGGTTTGTAAGGCGTTTCGCCGTCACCGTGAAAAACGTAGTCCGTGGAAATATGGATGAGCTTCGTTCCGATTTTCGCACATTCCCTGGCAATAGCTTCCGGCGCTTTGGCATTTGCCGCGAGCGATGCGTCCTTTTCGGACTCTGCCTTGTCGACCGCCGTGTAAGCCGCGCAGTTGACAAACCATTCCGGTTTGTATTGTTCAAAAAAACGGTGAATGTCTTCTTCTTTGGCTAAATCTAGATTTTCGCGCGATGCAAATACCCATTCATATTGGGAAAGTTGGTGTTGCAGATCACGCAACTCACTTCCGAGCTGACCATTACTGCCTGTAACAGCGATGATTGGTTTTGACATAAAAATTTTATTGGTTTGCGTATTCCAAAACGCATTCGGTAATATATTGTAGTTGTTCCTCGTCTAGCTCCGTGTGCATCGGCAAAGACAACACACGTGAAGTCAACCAATTGGTATTGGGCAAATCGGCATTGGCGGTTCCGTAGCTTTCGAACATTTTTTGTTCGTGTGCGGGAACCGGATAATACAGCATGCTTGGAATATTGCGCGCTGCCAAAAACTCCTGCAAACCGTTACGGCCCAAACCTTCCAACTGAATCGTATATTGGTGGAAAACGTGTTTGCCGTATTGCGCACGGAAAGGCGTTTTGATTTTTGCGTGGTTGGCAAACGCTTTGTCGTAATAATCCGCCGCCCTTGTCCTTTCGGCAATATAATGATCCAAAAGTGGCAATTTTATATTGAGAACCGCCGCCTGCACCGTATCCAAACGCGAATTGATACCGACGACATCGTGGTAATAACGTTTCGCCGCACCATGCGCCGCAATCTTTTTGGCCTGTTCCGCCAATACATCGTCGTCCGTGAAAAGTGCGCCGCCATCGCCGTAACAACCGAGATTTTTGGAAGGGAAAAAAGACGTCGCGCCAAATTTTCCAATGGTTCCCGCTTTTTTGCGGCAACCGTCCGAATAAACAAAATCGGCTCCGATTGCTTGCGCCGTGTCTTCCACGACAGGAATATTGTACTCGTCCGCAATCGCCATGATCGCTTCCATATTGGCAACGTGTCCGTACAAATGCACCGGAACGATCGCTTTGGTATTAGGTGTGATCGCCTTACGCAAAGCTTCGGCATCCATGCAAAAAGTTTCCGTATCGACATCCACGAAAACGGGTTTGAGATGCAGCAACGCAATCACTTCCGCCGTCGCGATAAACGTAAACGAAGGCGTGATGACTTCGTCACCTGGCAGCAAACCCAACGCCATCAAGGCAATCTGCAATGCGTCCGTTCCGTTGGCGCAAGGAATGACGTGTTTGATATCAAGATATTGAGACAAGGCTGCCGAAAATTCCTGAACGGGTTTTCCGTTGATGAATGCAGAACTTTCCAATACGTCCAATACGGCTTTGTCTACTTCGGATTTTATTTTGTGGTATTGACTTTTCAAGTCGACCATTTGAATTGCTCGCATGCTCCTTATGATTTGAACAGGGCGAAAATACGGCAATTGCGGCAAAAGCAAGAATGCGTGTTTTTTTAGCATCGAAGCTTAAGAACTCCAAAGCTGACGCGCGCCTCAACATTTTCCCTCAACTGGCACTAGTGTTCCGAAGGACACTTGTGTTGATGAAAACCTCAGCGGTTTGTAACCGCGATAAATATTAAGCACGGGCACAATCCGTTCTTGCGCTAGAAAAGATAATTGCTTTGCTTTTCAATATATTGCCATTCCCGAAAACTCCTTTTGGGGTAACTGTATTTTTTACTTTCCTCTATCCAGCGCAAAGGCATTGTCCAATTTTCTTAGCCCAACTTTCGGATAATACGATAGCGCGGTTGGTGCAGCGAGTAATAAAAGCATACAATCTTCGCCTAATTGCTTCTTGGTTTCATTGATAAGCGAACGACCAATACCTTTATGTTGATAATCGGAGCGAACAGCCAAATCGGCTAAATAACACCAATAACCATCGGTCATGGTTCTCGATATACCGATAAGGACATCGTTGTCCCAAGCTGTTACAATCAGGTTGGAGAGCGCAAACATCTTTTCCATTTTGTCCAGGTCTTCAACAGGTCTGCTTAAACCAGCATCAACATACAAATCTATAATAAGTGCTATATCGGGAACAATACCGGTTTTATACGTAATATCTTCTGTCATAGTAAATCGTTTAAATATGAGCTACGGATGCAGCGATAACCCCACACCAAGTCGGTTCAAGGCATTGATATTAATAGCTGCTGCTATTAATTTCGCCGTCATTTCTTCCCCAAAAAGAGCAATTGCTTCTTCGTAAGTTTGGTCACTTAAACCGTGATTTGAAATGAGCGTAATTTCTTCCGTCAATTTTAAAACAACCTGGTCTTTCTCACTGAACCAATTCTTAGCTTCACGCCATGCGGCTATTACGTATAACCTATCAGGATTTTCGCCATGTTTGAGCGCATCTTTGCTATGTTTGTGCAGGCAATAAGCACAACCGTTGATTTGGGAAGCCCTGATTTTAATCAGTTCCTGATGTAATATATCGATCCCTGAATTGGCAACAGCCTGTGACAGCTGCATAAAAACCTTATGTGTATCAGGAAGGATTTCCCGAAAATTTAATCTATTTGACATTGGACCTAAGTGCACTATTTTTTTACCTGGATAATTGTTTTTCCTTTAATTCTTTTGGTTGGATTGAAAGCCGCAACGGCTTCATCAAGACTGGCAACTTGCCCTATATGATTTTTTAGTTTACCTGCTCGGAATAGCCGGACAACCTCTATAAGTTGCGCTGGAATAGCTTCTACTACAAAATCGATGGTCGTTCCGTTAGCAGGCCGGGCATCTGTCGGGCCCGCAATGGTTATTAGTTTTCCACCATCCCGAATGACACTTGCGGATTGGCCGGCAATATCTCCACCGAAAATATCAAACACCAAGTCCACTCCGCCGAGGTCTTCCAATTTTTCTTTTTCTAAATCCACAAATTGGTGTACCCCAAAATCTAATGCTGTTTTCCTGTCAGCAGCACGCCCTGTACCGATAACATAAGCTCCGGCATGGCGAGCCAACTGAACTGCCATCGAACTGACCACACCTGCTGCACCGTGGATGAGGACAGTCTGACCAGGCTGAAGATTTCCGTGTACGAACAAACCTTGCCAAGCTGTAAGACCGGGCATAACCAGCGCGGCGCCTTCTGTAAAATCTACATCGGCAGGAAGCGGCGCCAGATTTCTTGCTTCAACGGCAACATATTCTGCCAACGTACCGTTGCGTGTCCAGTCGGTAAGACCAAATACCCGTTGCCCTACCGAAAGCCCTGTTGTACCATAACCCAATTCCACGACGATACCTGCCAATTCATGGCGGGAATAGTCGGCGTACGGTCTTTTCCGGTTCGGTCAGCCCAGGTTGACGGCCACGTAAGTTCTCCGGAAGTAAAGCCTGAGGTATAAACCTGAACAATTACATCGTTTAAATCGGCTACCGCCATCGGTCTTTCTGTCAAAGACATTCCGCTGGTATCCTTTTCGGGATCAGTAACCACAATTGCTTTCATTGTTTTTTTCAATGCATCCATTTCTTTAAATTTTTGTTGTTAATATTTTAAATTTCTCTACTTCTTCTTTTCAAGAAGATTGTCCAAACTCCATTTGTAAGCCGGAATACAGGCCACTAGAAACGCTGCCGTACAGTCCACAAACACGCTATAATCCAAAGGGCTTTTTATACCGAAGGAATACGCCATTGTTACACCGAACAGTAAGGTAAGTGCGGCCGTTCCCAAAGCGACCAGTCTTGTTTTGTAACCGACAATCAGCAATATGCCAAAAACCGTTTCCAGCAGTGTGGCCACAACCGCCAGAAAGGGAATAGTACTTTTGGGCGCAAACGAATTGACCGATGCCGTATATTCCAGAAATGCGTTCCAATTCCCCCAGGTAGCCACTTTTTCACTCCATATACCCAACCTGTCCGCAACGGCAGATAATAAGGTTAATCCAAGTCCACATCTCAATAACAGCGATGCAAGTGGCAATTTTGCTTCCATATCGTTCCGATTTTGGAATAAA
>Ga0154006_1000316_pt1 | contig 16045 bp, 14 predicted proteins | sample TSFL090MetaG_FD_104747 | JGI IMG/M metagenome (GOLD analysis project Ga0154006, IMG submission 104747) | Attine ant fungus gardens microbial communities from Florida, USA - TSFL090 MetaG | ecosystem: Host-associated > Fungi > Mycelium > Unclassified | place: USA: Florida, Wakulla State Forest...
ACTCAGTAATACCCTTTTCTTCTTATATTCAGCCCAAATTGGATATGTGGGAGAGAAATAAACATGTACAAATAGACAGTGATGTTGCCAGCTCATCAACTTCTCTATCTTTAATCACTATCTCCTGTCCTCTCTCTTTGCTCTTTTACCTCTCTACTCTCTCTATACCTTGACCAAATACCAGGCCCTAGATATAAAGGGAACAGTACTCTGCAGCTGTGGTGTAGACCATGGTTAGTATGACTAAGCTTAGGTCTATTCTCTTAGACAGACTATTTCCTTGAATGGTACTACAATAGTATATCTATATACCCTTCTATTAGCAACCTAGTGCTTGGGGTCTATTGTGATCCTTATATGCAAGGGAATAACAGTTGCTCTTTAAGAGAGTTGTTTAGAGTAGAGATCTCCTTCTTAGAAGTGATAGTATATCTTTATTTTTAGAATAGTTGTAAGTAAGGCAGTAAGACAATTGTAAAAAATGGACTCTGTTGAAGAAGAATATCAGGTTAGAAGAACTGAGGAGCAAGCACAAAGACATGTAGTTATTCTAGAGTACTATCACCTACCTGCCTTGTTCTAAAATATCCCTCCAGCTCCTGTTTGGAATAGAGAAAGAGGAAGAGGAAAAAAAAGAGTCCAAACAACTTCTATATATGTTCTACAAAACCTTGAGGATACTATACTTAATTTGTACAGACATCAACATAATAAACAGCATCAACTTCAAATTATATAAGGTGGTACCTCTGCTTTAGATCATTTGCATTTACTATCAAGGGAGCAACAACAAAGGACAACTCAGGAGTATAGAGTACAAATCATGAGAATAGAGGCTGAAAGACAGAGACAGATAGAAAATAGACAGATTGAGCAACAAAGATTAGCAGAATAGTTGAAAGCATTACCAGTAGAAAGAAGAACAAAACCACCTTATATGGTTCAAATTAATCAGATAGTAGAGGAATGGAGAAATGAGAATGCAGATACTCTAGATTATAAAGGATATCAGAGTAGAAGTGGTAATAGAGACCTAAATATAGATAGAAATATACAGGAAAATATTTTAAGAGTTGTAAGTAACAAATTTTACTGATTGTTGATAAATGAATTCTAATTAGATATTACAGGATGTTAGGAAAGGAAATATTCAAGAGGTTGATATAGAAGATGATATGATTCAAGTATGTGGATTTTTGCATAATAAAATTTTATATACTCATAAATTATCAGGATCAAGAAGCTGTTGTTGCAGATGATATCCTACCACCTGTTTTTTACCCTGCACCTTATTTATCTACTGGACAGCCATTTTTGGAGGCTGATATACAGTATAACAATTTGGACATGCTAACTGTTATCTGCTCCCACTGTTATGCTCTTCACTTTGACTATGAGAAGCTTACTTTCTCAAGAGTCAATCATCCTAGGTTTAGCATATGCTGTTTACAAGGACAGATCCAACTGTTTCCTTTTCAGCCACTTACTGGAATTATTCACAACTACTTGACTAGAGATGACTATTCCTCAAAAGAATTCCACAATAATATATGACAGTATAATATAGCCTTTGCTATAATTTCAGTAGGAGTCAAAGTTGACAACTCAGTCACCAGGCAGTCAGGTCCCTACTGTTTTAAAATCCAGAGAGAGCTTCATCATCTCACTGGTGCTCTTCTCTCTTATGTAGATTAAACTCCAATATATGCACAAATCTATATTCTTGATACAGTAGAGCAGCTCAATGTCAGAAGAGCTAACAACAATAATCTGGATCCTGTAGTAATAGACAATCTTCAGACAATACTCCTAGACAACTATCTATATATTGGTCAATACCATCATACATATGAGCTTATTAGAGACAAACTAGCAGATAAACAGCAGGAGGTCAGGATTAGATTACATATAGATCTACAGCATAATCAACAAATTCACAAACTGCCTACTACTAAAGAGATTACAGTTATCATTCCTAAGAAAAAAGTCTATTATGCAATAGATAATAGAAATATAGTGTTACAGGCAAAAGGAGGACAACTTGAGCAAATAAACCAGAACAGTCCTTCATGTGCTGCTCTCTATTATGTTCTGTTGTTTCCAAAGGGGAAGAATAGATGGCATCCAAGAATTCCAATCCATGGTGCTCAACTAAGAGAACAAAAGGAGAATAGAAGACAAAGAGATAGAGAGAAATGGGCTTACTCATAGGTGGTTTCTAATACATGCTACTGTGCCTATTATCTTTATGTCAGAGATGGTCCTCAGCCATCCCTCTTCTATGGTAAAAAGCTATTTCAGCAGTTTGTTGTTGATGCATGGGCAAACTGTGAATAGAGGAAACTCAACTGGGCTAGGACACATCAACATACTCTCAGATCAGAACTTTACCAGGGACTACAGGATACTGCTGTATATGATAGATATAATAGAGAAGATGTTAGGCCTTTGGAATACAAACTTATTCTTCTTTCTTCTTATGTGGGAAGTCCTAGGTTTATGACTTAGTTGTTCCAAGATACTATGGCCATTTGCAGGCATTTTTACAAACCAGACCTTTTCCTCACTATGACTACTAATCCCAAGTGGCCAGAAACTGTTCAGAGTCTTTTCTCTGGATAGATAGCCACCAATTGTTCTAATATTATATTGCAGATCTTTGAACAGAAAAAAAAAGTACTTGGAAAGCTTATTGATAATGGCTTCTTTGGTACTACAATAGCTCATATTCACACTATTGAGTTCCAGAAGAAAGGTCTTTCCCATATTCATCTACTTATCTTTCTATACTTTTAAGATCATATTTAAGACCCTTATCATATAAACTCTATAATTTCAGTATAGTTACCTGATCCTCAGCTATAGCCACTTCTCTATGCAAAAGTTATCAAATACATGTTGCATAGTCTATGTAGTACTGAAAATTCCTAAGCCAAGTATATAGTCAATAAACAATGTAGTAAACACTTTCCCAAAGACTATAGAAAAAGAATAAACTAGGCTGAGAATAGTTATCCACTCTATGCTAGGCCTAACAATGGTTTAGTATTTGAATACAATAGAGCTAGGTTTACCAATTAATATGTGGTCCCTTATTGTTCTCAACTTCTTCTTCTCTTTGATTGTTATATTAATATGGAGGTCTCTGCTGGATTGGAAACTGTCAAGTATCTTAGCAAGTATATCTATAAGGGTTCTGACAGAGCAACTATAGAGATTAGTGGTGGGGTGCAGGATGAGATCAAAGCACACTTGAATAGTTGGTTTATTGGTCCAATAGAAGTTTGCTGGAAGATCTTTGAGCTTAACATGTATAGAGAGTCACCAGCTGTTCAATATCTTTCTATCTATCTTTTTAATGAGCACTATGTCAACTTTTATATATACTAGACTATCAATAAAGTATTGGCCAGACAAAATGTGGAAAAGGCTTAGCTTACTTCTTGGTTTGATTACAACTCTATATATAACAATGGTTTAGGCCTTACTTACTGGTAGTTCCCTCAACACTATACCTGGAATACTAAAGCCAAGTTATGGCATCCAAAACAACATGCTAAGATGATTGGAAGGATATACTTTGTATTACTATTAAAAAGAGAATAGTTTTTCTTATGACTTTTCTTGGTTATATTTAAAGGTGGAAAAAATTAAAAGTATTTGAGAACCTAAAATGACCAAGTATTTGTTATATTTAAGAAGGCATGTATGGCAAAAGGATTACTAGAAAATGATTATGAGTAAAGGATTTGCTTAGAGAAAGCAATTACAATGCAGTCTAAAATAGTATATTGCTAGTTGTTGGTAGTGATCTTGCTGCTAACTGATAAAGTGGCTAAGCCTCATGTTCTCTGGAATCAATTCAAGGCTGGACTGTATAATGATGTCAAGCATAAACTATGTTATATAAGCTACTATCAAGCTGACCAGAAGATACCAGAGAATGATGTTTATGATTATGGCCTTTGGAATCTAAACAGAATATTGGTAGGAATGAGAAGAAGTCTTGCTGAGTTTTCACTTATGTTTCTTCTACAGCAATAGTAGGGTCACAGAATATCCAATCCTCTCTTACAGGCTAAACAGTATAATGCAGATGAAATGGCAGCTTTGGTAGATGAATAGAGGACAATGTTTAATCCTGAACAAGTTGTTGTTTTTGATACTGTTTTGGAGTCTGTCACCAACAACCAAGATTATCTTTTTTTCATTCATGCTGCTGGTGGTTATGGAAAAACTTTTCTTTGTAACACTATTGCTGCTGAGGTTAGGAGGAAAGGACAGGTAGTATTGTGTATAGCATTATCTGGAATTGCTGTTCTTTTGCTAGATAGAGGGAAAATATCTCATTTACACTTCAAGATTCCTCTTTCTATTAATGAGAACTCTATGGCTGGACTCAAACAGAATAGTTATATGTTTTCAGTCATTCAATAGACTAAGGTTATTATTTGGGATGAAGTTCCTATGCAACACAAGTATGATATTGATGCTGTTGATCAATGTCTAAGAGATTTGTTTGAAGTAAGTGATTACTTGCACTTGATAGCTATTGAATTAACATATTATCTAGAATAATTATCCATTTGGTAGAATTACAGTGGTATTTGGAGGGGATTTTCATCAAACTTTACCTGTGATGTCTAAAGGAATACATCAACAAATAGTAGTAGTATCTCTTTGCAGAGGAAATCTATGAAGATATATCAAGTTTTTATATCTCAGATACAATGTGTACTTGGGCTACTCTGAAGCTGACAATCAACATATTCAGTGGTTGTTGGAAATTGGTGCTGGATCAATTGTAGATGATAATGAAATAATACAAGTTCCTTAGTCTATGGTTTGCACTAATCTCAACACTTTCATTAACAGGATCTATCCAGGAATTGGTAACCCAAGAGTTCAAGATGACCAATACTTCTTGGAGTGCATTATTCTCTGTTCTAGAAATGATGAGATGCATAATATTAATGAAGCTATTCTCCAACAGTTTAATCCAGTACCAAATGCAGAGGTCTATATACTGAAAAGTGTGGACTTTGTGTCTGAGAAAGATGGAATATACCATACCTATCCTGCAGAGTTTCTTCAACAATTCAATAGTAGTAAATTGCCTCTTGTTTTACTTTGTCTCAAGGTTGGCTGTTTAGTTATCTTACTAAGGAACTTGGATCTAGAAGAAGGACTTTGCAATGGAACAAGAATGGTGGTGTTGAATGTGAGAAAAAAGATGCTCCAGTACAGAATTATCAGCAAGGATAGGAGGTTTAGAGAAAAGATTGTATTGATTCCAAGAATCAGGTTATCACCTAATATAGACACATTACCTGTGTCACTCAAGAGACTTCTATTCTCCCATAGATAACTTTATATAGCATTTTTAAGATGTACTTTAGTATTGAACATTTCAGTACTTCTTTCAGAACAGAGCCAAAAGAGCAGAAGAACACTTAATATAGTATATAAAGAGATATTCAATAGTATTAGATTATAGATTGTATATATATAAACAATAGACTTGAGATTGATTTTTACTGCAATTTGGAGAATAAGTGAGTGAAATTAGTTAAAAACAAAGTATACAGAAAGTTGAAGAAGGGAGTGTAGTAAACTAACTTCAACATACACTTAACTATTCAAAATTAGTAGAGAATTCAAGTCAGGCCATAGGTCTAGATGAAAACCTTATCTATTATATATATGAAAAGGATATGGGAAGATGGCACTTGGTAATTGCCTAGTCAAATTTACCTAATCATTCCCATATCCTTTCTTTTTACTCAAAAAATGCAATAAATTTATTAAAAATTAGAAAAAATTCAGAAGAAATTGGAAAAAAGAGCAGAAAATTAGGCAAAGTATTGAAGGAAGGAAGTATAGGGTACTATAGACTATTGGAGGAAAGGAGTGTAGTAGACTGCAGACAATACTACTGGAAGTTATTAAAGGAAAATAGTATAGCAAACTAAAAACTATTGGAGAAAAATAATATAGTGGACTGGAGATAAGACTACTGGCAGTTATTAGAGAAAGGAAGTACAACAAACTGGAAAATATTGGAGGAAAATAGTATAGTGGACTGTAGGCAATACTACTGGTAGTTATTGGAGAAAAGAAGTATAGTAAACTGCAAACTATCACAAATAGCCACTTACTGATTTATGAGTTGATGATTTAATAATCAAAAGGCTTAAAAAAGCAAGGTTTAGATAGTAGCAAAAGATGTTGTTAAGTCTGAGATTTATTCTTAAACATACAGTCCTTAAATACATAATTGTAGTAGTCTGTGCACTAGAACAGCTTACTATATAATCACTCATTATTATTCTACATATAGGAGTACTATTGTTCTTAAAATAGAAATAACCTAACCATCTTAGGGCAGTCCTTTGTTCTATTCAAGAACAGATAATAATCCATAGGTAAAGATCAGTATTATATATAAATATTGAGAACCTTGTATCTTTATAGGATCTTATTGCCTTGGGATTTATTTATGGCTGAAAGAAGTACATTGAAGAGAGCTTTATGATGGTCATTGAAGCAAATGATTATGTTAAGCAGTTCCCAAGATATCAGTGATTTAGTGTCTAATAACTTAGTGATTGCCAACTAATCTGCTAATAACTTGGTGAATACTGATTGCTTTGAGATGTTTTTGGTATTGTTTAAAAGGTCTTCTTAAGGACTTTTGGTAGCCATTTAGATTGTTGAAATTTGTCAAGTATTTCTGGAGTTATGGTCCAAATAAAGTTTGTGACAGAGATAATCAATTTGCCAGCTACATTTCAGACAATAATAAATAAATTCCTAAAGGATGTCACAAACTTCATTTGGACCATAACTCCAGGAATACTTGACAAATTTCAACAATCTAAATAGCTATCAAAAGACCTTTCAAAAAATACCAAAAACATCTTAAAGCAATCAGTATTCACCAAGTTATTAGCAGATCAGTTGGTAATTACCAAGTCACCAAACACTAAATCACTGATATCTTAGGAACCGCTTGACATAATCATTTGCTTCAATAACTATTATAAAGCTTTCTTCAATATACTTTTTTCAGCTATAAATAGATTCCAAGGCAATAAGATCCCATGGAGATACAAGGTCCTCAATGTTTGTACATGATATTAATCTTTATTCATAGATTATCATCTATTCTTGAATAGAACAAAGAACTGCTCTAAGACAGTTAGGTTATCTCTATTTCAAGAGCAATAGCACTCCTATATATAGAACAATAGGTAGTGATCATGTAGTAGACTGTTCTAGTGCACAGACCACTATAGTCATATATTTAAGGACTGTATATTTAAGAATAAACCTCAGACTTAACAACATCTTTTGCTACTTGTCTAACTTTGCTTTTTTAAGCACTTTGATTATCAAATTAACCAATCACAAATCAGTAAGTGGCCATTTGTAATAAGGGATCTGGTAAATAAGAATAAAGTAGTTGTATTTATAGACAATGTATTGATAGAAACTGAAACTGAGGAGGAATATGATAAAATTGTAAAAGAAGTACTAAGGAGGCTGGAAGAGAACAGTCTATATGTAAAGCCAGAAAAGTATATATAGAAAGTAAGAAAGATTGGATTTCTTGGAGTTGTTATAGGATCCAATAGAATAGAGATGGAGAAGAAGAAAGTAGATGGAGTACTAAGCTGGCTAGAACCAAAGAATGTAAAAGATATCAGGAAATTTTTAGGCCTTGTAAATTACTACAAAAGGTTTATTAAGGACTTCACTCAAGTAGCAAGACCAATGAATGGACTAATAAGAAAGTATGTAAAGTAGTAATGGGAAAGCAAATAACAATGAGTATTTGATGAGCTTAAAAGGATCTTCACAACAAGACTAGTATTGGCAGTCCTAGATTTAGACAAAGAATTTAGGGTAGAAGTAGATGCCTCAAATTATACAACTGGAGGAGTGCTTTCAATGAAGTGCTCAGATAACTTGTAGAGACTAGTGGTTTTCATCTTAAAATCTCTAAGTGATACTGAAAAGAACTATAAGATACATGACAAAGAAATGTTAGCTATAGTCAGGTATTTGGAGATGTAGAAACACTTTCTAGAAGAGACTACAACAAAGTTTGAGATTTGGACAGATCACAAGAATCTCAAATATTTTATAAAAGTATAGAAGTTGAATAGGAAACAAGCCAGATTGTAAGAACTTAGACTGTAATGCCTTAGAACTACTTCTAGTCCAAGTTGACAAGGAGAACTCAATAGAGTTTCTATTCGATTGCTATATACTACTTATATACATTCTATATTTACTTCTATTTATAAAGTCCCATATATTTCTTTTGAGTTACTTTTTTTTACATGTCTACTGATTATTTAATTAAATAAAAAAGAAAAGAAAAGAAAAGAAAAAATATATAAATAATAACTTAGCCATTTTGGCTATATCATAATACTACCCCTTTTTCAAGGTTTCTCATTCTGAGAATTTTTACAACTCATAATAGATTACAAATATTCTCCATATTATTATTATCTTCTTCTATCTACTCTCTGAGTCCCAAATTTTCTTACCTGATTTTTTCTTTCTCTTTTTTTATCATTTCTATTGTTTTTCATCCCTTTGTTTTTTCTCTTTTGTATTGTTTCCAATTTCTTTCTAACCTTGCCTAGTATTTCTCATTGTATCTTTTGTCTAATCAACCAAATAGCTTTTCTGCTATAAATTGCCCCAGCAGTTCCTCTCTCCTAAATATCCCTTCTTCTCTTTTCTATCTTCTGATATCTTTTATATCTTACTAATATTCTTTCTTGAATTTTTTGACTGCTTCCTTTGCATTCTTCAAGTTTTTCTTTCTTTCCCAAGTATTGAATTTAGCTGTGAACCCTTTCCATTATACCAAGTATTTATCTTTCCCTCTTATTTATTGTTTGGTCAGAATTTTCTAAACTTCTCATTCCTTTTCCCTCTCAATTACAACTAAAGCTAGTTGCTCCTTTCTCTGCTCCTCTACTTGCCCTATATATTTTTGTACTCTACTGACATTAACTACCAGATGTATTCTTACTATACTAGGTAGTTCTAATTTTACTACATTCAATAATATGACTTTCTTTATCTTGTAAGGCTCTATAAATTTCTCTGTCAACTTTTCTGTTCTTCTACCAACCATTTAGTATTTTATATCCTTGGTGCTGAGTATTATCAAGTCCTCTACTCTATACTTATCAATCTCTGCTCTCTTCCTATCTGTATATTTCTTTATTTCTTTTTATGCCTTTACTAATGCTGCTTTTGCTTCCTCCTAAACTTCTTTCATCTTTGTTACAAATTTCTCTACACCTTTGTACTTTCCCTTCTTCCTTGCTTCAAACCCCATTCTAGGATCTTGCCCATAATTTGCTTTGAAGAATAATGTCTTTGTACTTGAGTGTACTTTATTGTTATATGCAAACTCTACTGTTCCTAACCAGTCTAGCCACTGTTCTTGCCTATGGTCAATAAATATCCTTAAGTACTGTTTCAACTTCTGGTTAATCTTTTCCATTTGTTCATCTGTCTGAGGGTAGAATGCCATTGATATCTTGCTTTCAATCTCCAATATCCTATTCAACTCTCTCATTAATCTTGCTGTGAACTGTAGTCCTCTATCCAAAATGATACTCTTAGATAGTCCATGCAATTTCCATATATTGTCCCTGAATAGCCTAGCTAGTCCTTCTACCAATGTTTTCTCTATAGTAGGAATGAAGTAGACTATTTTTGTTAATCTGTCTACTACTACTAAGATTAAGTTGTATCTCTGGGCTAGTGGCAACTTAATAATAAAGTCTGCTGAAATATGCATCTAAGGTCTTTCTGGAATTGAATTGGACATTAATTTGTCTACTAGCTGTTCTGTGTGGTTCGTAGGTGCTGGAGAGGTAAATCAAATAATAAAGAGCTTACAAAGGTTGCTATAAAGAGAACTAATGAAAACCTAAAAAATGAAATGTTTTTAATATCTACTCAAGAACAAACTCCAGTTGATTGTAGATCTTGAAGGTATATATTTGTCTTGCACCATGACACTACTTTTTTTGAGCTAGTCTAGCAGCCTGGCTTGCTATCAATATAGCAGTACTGCCTAGAACTTCCATGTCCTTGTACAGGCTCTACTTCAACTGATTGTATAGTTAGAAATCTATTCCAAAAACATATAATGAGTAGTTAAACTCCTAGTTGAGCAAATGTCCAAGTCCTTCTTGAAGTGAAATATATCCCTCAAGGAAAGTTTTATAAAGTTCTATAAAGGAACAAATAGGAAACTCAGTTACTCAGAAATAGCAGTAGAGCTCTAGAGTGACAGAGGGAAAGAGATAATGAAAGTAAGTTGTTGTTGTATACCTCTGCATTCCTAGAGTATATATTAGGATTACAAATCATAGAATCAACATTTAAGAAAACAAAAAAAACATTCCAATGACCTATTATAGTAGAGAGTGGAATGATAAAGCAGGGTCTTCTTCCAATTACATGGCCAGTACTCTCTATCCCTTTTAACTCTCTTATCTAGTCTTCTCTCAGGTCTTTTTATTGAATCTGGTCTTTAAACATAGCTTGAGAAGCCTCAAAGTTAGTATGCATGATCTGCTCTTAAGAATGGTATCTTTATTGATTTCTCCAATTCTAACTTCCTCAATCTCTCTCTGCCATTCTTCTATACTCCTGACCTTCTTTCTTTGCCCTGGATAGCCTTTTCTTTTCAGGTACCCTAATGATATTGTTCTCGAAAGGATTGCTTGTGACATGTTTAATTATAGAAAATATAAAAAATGATTACTGAGGTCTAATAGTGATACTAAAGCCTAACCATCAAATATAACAGCTGCCAAATTGTAATATCATTCTACCAGAAGAGACTAGTTTCTCCAAGGTTCAGACAGTCCTCAAGAAAGCTTCTAGAGGGAATTTCTGGTTTGTGTCTGGTACAAAATGGCTAGACAAGCCCTATGAGGCTAGTATAGCAGTGGTCACAGCCACTATTCTGCTACTTGGGTAATATACACAAGTCTAAGACTAGAGGTCAAGTGGTATACAATCAGTGTCACCTTTGCTGCTCAAGCTGGATTATAATATAGATTTGTGATAATTATAACTTAAATTGTCTAAAAAAATTGCCTAGTGTGACAATGGTAAAGATTAAAAAGGCTTCACATGTATTTAGTATGCTTATAGAGAGTTGCTTTGGGAGTCCCTTCTCCTATTTTGACCTCCAAGTTACAGGTGTTATGGTAGGAGAAAAGAAGAGTACAACTATAGATTTACATGTACTTGTATTGGATTCTTCTACATCAAGTATACAGAACCTATTTACTAGGGGCAACCAGGGCACACTATTTGCCGGCTGCATCATGCAAAATTCTCCTCTACTAGAAGATCCTCTTCTTTGGAAACTGCATTTTTCAAAGCCAAAAGATCTTCTATCAGTTTCTTTTATTGTTCTGCTATCAAAAGCCTTACATCTATCTGATAAGGGCAGTCCTTTACCAGATGGTTTGCATCTCTACACCTATAGCAGCCTTTCAGGGGCATGGGATGGAACTTCTAGGCAGCATCAATGTCTATAGCCATAGATGGGTCAGAAGAAGAGTGTCACAAACTTCATTTAGACTATAACTCTGGGAATACTTGACTGATCTTGACAATATAAATAGCCACCAAAAGCCCTTAAAAAGACCTTTCAAACAATACCAAAAATGTCTCAAAGCAATTAGTATTCATCAAGTGATCAGCAGATCAGTCAGTGATCACCAAGTTACCAGACACTAAATTGCCAATATCTTGGGAACTGTTTAATGTAATCATTTGCTTCAATGACCATTGTAAAGCTCTCTTCAATGTGCTTCTTTTGGCTATAAATATATCCCAAGGCAATAAGATCCCATGGAGATACAAGATCCTCAATGTTTGTACATAACATTGATCTTTATTTATAGATTATCATTTGTCCTTGAATAGAACAAAGAACTGCCCTAAAGCAGTTAGGTTATCTCTATTTCAAGAACAATAGTACTCCTATATGTAGAACAATAGGTAGTGATCATGTAGTAGGCTGTTCTAGTACACAGACTACTATAATCATGTATTTAAGAACTGTATATCTGAGGATAAATCTCAGACTTAACAACATCTTTTGCTACTGTCTAAACTTTGCTTTTTTAAGCCTTTTGATTATTAAATCATCAACTCACAAATCAGTAAGTGGCCATTTGTGATAGTTTGTTAAGTCTACTATTTTCTGTCCCTATTGTTTCTGTAAAGAACATGGGGTTGTGTTCATTCTAGATGTGAGTCTAAGGGACTATAAGGGAGTCTTTTTGTCTCTATTACAGGACAAGATGACTTTTCTAAGGGTATCTCTATTTCTGTTACAAGACAGATAACTAACTGAGGGCTTAGAGTAGGTTTTTGTCAAGAACCTATCTCTATAGGAGAGTTTCTGTTTCTGTTACAGGACAGATGACTCACTAAGGGCTCAGAGTGGGTTTCTGTCAAGGACCTATTTCTATAGTAGGCTAGACCCCAGGTGTAAAGGGAAAGGTTTGTCTTTCAAACTATTGAGAGTAGGCTAGCTTGTATATCATAGCTGGTTCTAAAAGACTTTAGATTTATGTAAACATTTCCAAAAAACCCTTGCAGGTAGCTGGAACCACTCTAAGACCCCTATTCCTCCTTCATAAGCCAGTATGAGAAACTGGACATGATATTGAACTCTCCCCTCAAGATAGGACCTATGTCATTGAAAGGACACTTTTAATATAGTTATAGTATAGTTTCTGCCTACCACACTTTATCCACTGAACTAGGAATATTATGTTCACTTTTGTCCCCAAGCTATGTCTGCCATCAGAAACACCAAGACTCTTGCTGAATGCCTTTTGCTAAAAAAGGAGAGTATGATAGAAAAGTCATTGCTGGAAAGGATAGGAATAAAACCCACTCTATCTACTAAACTCTACGATAGACTTGTTAAAGTAGACTCTTGCTGGTACAAAGTAGATGATTTCTACTTTGCATCCTGCCCCCCAGAATTACATTTTTGCAAAACCAAGAAGTTATTATGTATAAAGAAGTACAAAGAACTCCTAGAACCTACCTTGGATTGCATATTACCATTCTTTACTAAAATAAGTAAAAACAAGACCTAGGCTGAGGATCCACAGTATGACTCACTGTAAAAATGGTTCAATTGACTGCAGGATGTAATTATAGAGCTGAACAAAATTGGTCACAAGCTTACAGCTAAGGAGTGGAGAATACTGAAAGGCACTTGTAAGTATCTAAAGAATGTAGATCTTTCCAAACTAGCTACTAGAGTACTAGAGATTTGTAAAGCTCTTCTAGAGCTCAATATCACTATTCCATAAACATAATATTATTGGAATGGTATTTGATGTAATATAATAGCATTAAGAGGCTAAATTTAGGTGTTTTTTTCTTTTACTCCCTTGAAAACATACTTAAGAACTGTAATTAATTACTTAAATAGATATATTGACTTTCAACAACTTTACCACTACTGTTTCCTTTTCTGATTTCAGTGCTGAGAATTAGGATGTACTTATCAAAGATGGCATAAGTACTAAGTATATACTCTGGAATAAGACTGAGATACAGATGCTGCGAAATGTGTATCAAGAAACTTCTCTTCTTCTCAAGAACTACATTGACCAGGTGCTTAATGGAGCAATCAACTATTATAATAGTGCCTTGACCACTGCATATAACAGAATTACAACTTTGGGGGTAGAAGTTATTCATCTTCGGAGAGAGCTGACAAGGCTTCTTGGAGGAAATATCATCTCTAAAACCAAGGTGCCAGAGTCACCAATATTTACAGGCTCTGAAAATAAAATGTATCTGCATGATTAGTTGAGCTAGATTGCTCTCTATTGTTCAGTATCTGGTATTATATCAAATAATCAGAAAATCACATGTACTCTCACCTATTTATGTGCTCCTGCTAGTACATATATAAAATTATATTATAATAAGGGCAACTTTGCCCAAGAACTCAAAAATATTTACAGACAACAAGATAACAAGAAAAGAGCAAAGAAGGAATCAATGGTGTTCTAGGTCAACAAGGACCTAGCAAGAAAGAACTTTGTCAAGTATACAGAACAATATAGGACATTGGCAAGAATTGTCAACTATAGTAATAAAGTTTACATTAACAAAATAAAGAAGGTTATTCCTAATGAGCTGCGAAATATGCTTGTCATCTATGAAATTACAAATCAGTCTCTAAAAACATGGGATGACTACCTCAAACTATTGATGCAAGCATATAAGGCCTTACATCTGGACAAGGCCCAGGGTGTAATATTTGGTCCAGAGACAACTGGAGAGAAGAGTGGAGGAAAGAAGGACCCAGATGCAATATAAATAGATAAGATTCAAAAGAAGAAAGGGAAGAGCTCACGGTACTGTCAAATATGTGCTGGAAAAGGCTTTAAGAATAAGTTGAAAATATATAACACTATAAACTGTTACAACAAGCCTGGTAATAAGGACAAGTATTCTTATAAGACCTCTTTCCAGAAACCATCTCTACTAGGTTCAAGCAAGAATAAAAATCAGTCATTTAGAGCATGGCTGATGAAGATGTTGGAGGAAAATAGTAATGACCCAGATTTCTCTTCTGAGGACATCAAAATTAATAGCACATTAATTGAGGAAATCCCTGATTCTGTTCCCCTAAGTGGAAAGAGAAAGAGAACACCCAAATTGGATTTTCTCTTGGGACTGTAGAGTATAATATCTGTGATCTACAGTTAGAGGAAAGTGTACTCTCTATTAGTTTACAAAAGTCAGAAGTAGTACTGGAATCTTGTAATAATATAGCATTGTTATGAGAGCCCCAAACAGGAAAAGGTTTCCCATGTATTTGAACACTTAATCCAAAACCTCAAAGTATACAATAGAGTAAGGATATAAATAGGGTGGGGACTCAGTAAGTCAAATCATGTGACAAAGTCAGGTGATCATAGAACATTCTGGAAAGAACATGTGATTGTGGGACTCTAGGGTACAGCCACTATAGTAGTAGTATAAGTAGGGCTGCAATCCAACGAAGAACTCCATCAAGTTCTTCTTGAACATCCACCTAGGGTGATCACTAGGGACATTCATTGTCTATCGATAATATAAGAACTCAGTACCACATTCAAGCACTGTTCACCTTGAACCCTGCTCAAAATCACTTAAAGGCGCAGTTGGCTTCATACCAGCCCCGCAAGTAATTTTCCCTACCACACTTACTCCACACCCTTCCTAGCTAGAGAGCACAGCGCTCTCAAGCTTCTTGGATAGCAGGCCCTAGCTATAAAGGGGACTTCACTGTCAGTTAGGGACAGTGGATAGACAGCCTGGACAAAGCTCGTATCCCTGCCTGAGACCTGACCTCTATATTGAATGGGCTCGTAATTAGTTCTTTGCTATCAGCTCTGTGCTACCAATCCATTGTGATTGGTCTATGCAGGGGAATGACGGAAAACCTCTTAAAGGCCTGCCTAGCTTAGAGATTCCCTTCTTAGGAATAGTATTGTTTTACCCTTCTTAGTTGGTAGTCAGCCATAAGTACAGACAAAGAAGACTGCTCGTCCTCCTATGAGGAAACATCAACATTAACATCACCATCACCATCACCAATGTCTTGCCAACAACAACAGCAACAGGGGGAACACCCTTCAGCACCCGCCCCCCCCAAACCAGAGAGAAGCAACTCCTCACTATGATTGCAACTCTGCAGCAGCAGGTCAATACCATGCTTCTCCAACAGCAAGGGAGTAGAGTGGAGGTTGCAAGACCTCAAGTTTTCAGTGGAAGGATAGAAGAAGTGAGCGTGTTTGTTAACATGGCTTGCCTATACATTAGGATGAAGATGATGGAGGAAGCAGCAGCAACCCAGGTGGCCTGGGTATTGTCATATGTGCAGGGGGGAATAGCAGAGGCATGGAAGGATAACCTGTTGGATGAGTTGGCCAAGGGAGAATCAGAGGTGGAATCAGTG
>Ga0154006_1000318_pt1 | contig 16007 bp, 13 predicted proteins | sample TSFL090MetaG_FD_104747 | JGI IMG/M metagenome (GOLD analysis project Ga0154006, IMG submission 104747) | Attine ant fungus gardens microbial communities from Florida, USA - TSFL090 MetaG | ecosystem: Host-associated > Fungi > Mycelium > Unclassified | place: USA: Florida, Wakulla State Forest...
CGGCGCCGCCTGCCAGCACACGGAGGCCTTGGTAGCGCGTGTAGAAATCGATCGACGCTTTCATGTCGCGCACCACCAATGTTGCGTGCTTGGTGCGCAATGGGTGAAACACGGCGTCTTCGACACGCCGGATTTCCGGTGTCGCCTCGTAGTTGCGTTCGGCGACGGGCTCGGTCAAGCCGGGATACCAGACGGGCTTGGGTTTGGTGACGATGCCATTGCGGGCATTGCGCCAGTCCCGGATCACGTCGGCATAGGTCTCGCATTGATTGCCGTCGGGGTCCGAGGCATAGACCGAATGGGAGATGTCGTGGTCCAGCGTGCGGTCAAAGGTCACGCCGTCGGAGATGGCGCGCTTATAGCCGTCGACCAGATCGACTTCGGTTTCCAACTCGAAGGCCAGGTGATTCAGGCCCGGCTTGCGCCCGCGTCCGGAAGGTCCGGAGCTTTCGACCATGCCGATGTCATGATGCGTGTTGCCGTTGCTCAGAAACCCGCCTTTGATCGCCTCGACTCGATAAGCCTCTTCAAAACCTGCCACGGCATTATAAAAATGCATCGATTGGTCTGTGTTGCCGACTACAAGATTGACGTGGCCCAGACGACGGGGTTGGAAGTACCGCATGGCTGTAACAGAATCTTGAATACCCATAATGTCTCCGTGACTGTACTTTGTTCAGTCGATAAATCTAAGGAGAACTATTGGGTTGCACAAACGATTTTAGATGCATCGACGATTGAGTTCTACGCATGTGTACGTAGGGCCACGGAGTTTTAATACCCTGGACTCATATCAGGACGTAATGGAAGTCCGTGACGCGTCCGATTTTCTCTTCGGAAAATTCCACCCTGACGCGGGCGCCGGGCTTGAGGCGTTCCGCGGCCTTGGCGACGTCGGACAGATCGAGGCCGTGAACGTAGTTGATCATGGACGTGCTGACGCCGTCGAGCCTGACATAGGCAATTGCGTAAGGAGGCGGAGGCAGGTTCTCGAACGCGGCCGTCACGATCGTTGCCGCTTCGATGACGCCTTCATGGCCCGCCTCGACCCAGCCGTCGCACGGGGCGAAGGACCGCTCGCAATAAGCGCGCGGGGGCAGGTACGCCATGTTCGACTTGCTGCAGTAGGAGGCGAAAATCCTGCCTTCCTTCAATTGTTCGAAAAAGTGGCCCGCCACTTTGCCGACCGAATAGTTGTAGCGAACATGCCATTCGCCCGGGATGGACTGGTCTTGATCTTTTGCTTGCTGTTGTTGGGTCATGGTTCACTTCCTTCCAATATGATCGTCGCCGAGGATGGTGCAGGTGAGGAACTGCGTGGAACCGCCAATGGATGTCGCCACCGCATTGTGGACGTCCTGCTGCTGGTTTTCTCCAGCATCTCCCATCACCTGAAGTGCCGCGTCGGCGACCCGCACGAGTCCCGTGACACCGATAGGATTGGTACACAAAGTGCCGCCGGAAAGGTTGACGGCGACCAGGCCGCCGGGGTCGAAACCGCCCTGGTCGCTGATCCCGGCCGCTTCGCCGCGGCCGCAGAAGCCCAGCGACTCGAGCTGCGGAAACTGGAAAAAGCTGAACGGGTCATAGAGTTCGGCCACCTGGATCTGCTTTGCCGGATCGACGATCCCCGCTTGGTGGTAGCACTCCTGGGCGGCCCGGATGAAGGCGTCGTGATCGGAAAGATCCGCTTCCGCCCGGTAGCCCATGCGGTCTCCCATGAACACCGTATGGGTGATGGACGACACGCCGTTGATGAAGGCCGGTTTGGTCGTGCTCCGGCGCGCCGTGGAGAGATCCGACACCACCAGCGCGGCAGCGCCCGACGAGCGCGGGCATATATCGAAACGCCGCAGGGGCCAGGAAATAATCGGCGAGTTCAGCACATCGTCGACCGTGATGTCGCCTTTCAGGTGCGCATAGGGATTCTTCTGGGCATGGCGCCGCGCCCGCACGACCACGCGCGCGCATTGCTCCTGTGTCACGCCGTAGCGATGCATATGGCGCTGCCCGGCCATGGCGGCCATGGTCACGGTGTTCAGGGCGAAGTCGAATTCGTAGAACCGGTCCCAGATCAGGTTGAGGATGTGCTGGGCATCGGGCGTTTCGGCGACGCGGTCGGCGCCGACCACGAGCACATTGCGGTACAGCCCCGAGGCGACGTGGTAATAGGCCGCCTGCAGGGCCGAGCCGCCGGTCGCGCCGCCGGTATGGACGCGCATGAACGGCTTGTCTTCGCCCCAGATATGTTCGACGGCCCAGCGGTCCGCATCGTTGATGCCCATGAACTGCGTGGGCGCCATGGAAAAGACCACCGCGTCGATCTCTCCCGGTTCCAGGCCCGCATGGTCGAGGGCAAGCCTGGCCGCATCCTGCGCGAGCTCCACGTAGGTCTTGTCGGCATGGTGGATCTTGAATCGCGTCTGGCCGACGCCAGTAATGGCAACGGGTATGTTTTGCATCAGTTGACCTTCTCGAAAATCGCCGCGCCGTTCGCCTGCTGCGCAAACCCGTGGCTCGCATGGGCGAGCGCCCGGCGGGCGCCGGGCACCTGTACCGCCCCGGCTGTTCCCGACACCTGCAGAACAGCCTCCGCGGCGTTGACCAGGCCCGTACAAAAATAGGGGTTTTGCGCGAACGCGCCGCCCGAAGGGCCGACACGCGCGTCTTCCGCGAGACCGAGCGCGCGGGAATAGGCCGCGGCGTGATAACCCGTCTGGCAATCGAATTCCAGGACGTCGACATCGTCCAGGCCATGCAGGCCGGCGCGCTTGCTTGCGTCCTCGATGCATCGGTGGAGGCTTCGCAGGTTCGACAGACGATCCGCGCCCAGGCTGTAGCCGTCGGTTCTCCAGCCGAAGCCGGCGAGCCTGGCCAGCGGCTGATATTGGGGATGCCGCGCGAGCCAGCGTTCCGACACCAGGACCATGGCGACCGCGCCGTCCGTCAGCGGCGCCTGATGGCCCTGCCGCAGCGGGAATGACACATAGGGAGAGTTGGCGATGCCGGCCGGTGTCGGGATGCCCCGATCCACCGCGCGGGTGTTGTGCACGGCCCTGGCATAGGCGCGCAAGGTCGCTTCGTTTGCCTCGTCCTCGGTAATGCCGAATTTCCCGGCCATGGCCTGGGCGAAGAGGCCATCGGCGATGCTGGCGTTCAGCCCGACGGGACGAACGAAGAACGGGTCGCAACGCATCAGCATCACGTCTTCGAAGGGAGCGGTCGACGACTTGTTCCAGCTCACGACCAGGCCGATATCGTGCAGCCCGGATTCAATCCGCATCGCGCCTAGGAGCAGGGCATACAGGCCTGTGTCGGTGCACTTGATCTCGTCTTTCATATAGGCGCCCGCGGGCATGGCCAGCAGCATGCTGGAAATGCTGCGCCCGTCGAGCTCGTCGCAGCCGGCGATCGTGACGTTGTCGACTTCTTCGCGCTCGACACCGGCGGCCGCCAAGGCCTGGCGGGTGACGTCAAAAACCAGTTCCTCGAGCCGCTTTCCGCCTATCCGTGTGGCTGGCGGATGGATCGCTAGATTGAGTACATATGTCTTCATCGTATATCCACAGAAAAATTTGCAGATGGAGAAATTCGGGACGTCAGCCGCGCCGCGAACAAGGGGCCGTCGGCGTGGATGATCGCGACCATCTGGATCGCGCTTCCGATGTCGTCCATCGTGGGCTCGTCCAATAATCTGCAGAACACCCGCACGTCCTCGTCGAGATCGACGATGCCGACGGCATAGGGAGCCTGGTCGCGAAGCTTGCGCGGCGCTACATGATTGATCGTGTAGGAGTAGAGGCGGCCTTGCCCGCGGAGGTCGCGCCAATTCACCTGCCTTGCCCAGCAGCTCGGGCAGTGGGCTTTCGGGGGAAACGTAAGATGCCCGCAATCCTCGCAGAAGGTGGTGAGGAGCCGGCCCTCGGACAGGCCCGTCCAGAATTTCCGGGTGAAGAAGGAGACTCGAGGCGTATAGGGGCGGCTGGTGTCCGAGCGGAGGACTGGAATATTCATTGCATTCCCTCCAGCACATAGGCAAGGGCGGCATTGAACTTGCCCAGCTCGGATACGACCAGCGCCAGCCGGGCATCCGACACCTGTCTCGCGCCCGCGCGGCCCAGCAACTGGTCGCAGGCCTCGACGAAATCATAGAGAGGGCTGATCTCCGGCGGATGGCCGCGAGAAAGACAGCCGCCGCAGCTATTGATCGGGATACGGCCTTGCAGCGACGTCTCGCCGTCCCTTGCGGCGTAGGCGCCTTTGCCGCGTTCGAAGAAGCCCGCGGCTTCGCTGGCCAGCGCTTCCACGATGGTCACGGGCGCGTAAATCTGCGCAAGGTCCATATCGGCGGCGCCGACGCCCGCCGAGCCGTAGGCGGCCTTTGAGGCGATGCGCAGCGGGTCGTAGGCCAGAGTATCGCCCGGTCTGTCCGACATCTGGTGCACGCCTTCGTGATGAAAGCCGCGTGACTTCAGACGCACATAGGGTCGCCCCGATGCGCGGGCGATTTCTTCGCTGGCGAGGGCGAGACAGGCGGCGCCGTCGCTGCGGGCAGGCACTTCCAGCAGGCCCAGAGGCTCGACAATGGGCCGCGCGCCCAGGACATCCTCGATGGTGATCGGCTTTCTGAATTGAGCGCGCGGGTTCAGCGCCGCATGGGCCCGGTTCTTGACGGCGATATGCCCGCTTATATCCCGGCCCACGCCGTATTCGTGCTGATAGCGCACGGCATCCATGGCGTACCAGGCAACGGGCACCGGACCGAAGATGGATTGGAAATCGACATCGCCGGTCAGCCTGATGCTGTAGTCCAGGTGATCCTGGGTAGGGATGGCGCTTTCGTAGTGGGCGCCGAAGGCCAGCGCAATGCGGGCCTTGCCCGAGCGGATCTGCATGGCGGCCTGGTCGAGCGTGTTGCCGCCGGTCATGCCGTTGCCCAGCACCTGGAAGACGGCGCCGTCGGCCTTGAGTCCCAGCTGGTGCGCGATGAATGTGTGGAAGTAGCCCTGGCGGGTGTGCTCGCCGGGGTGTGCCACGATCAGGGCGTCGATATCTTCCTTGCCTATCCCGGCGGCAGCGCATGCGTCGAGGAGAACCGAGATGCCGAGTTCGTGTTCCAGCAGGCCTTCTCCGTCGCGCAAGGACTGGTAGCGGCCCACCGGCGCCGCCGCATAGCCGATGATGGCCACGTTTTCCGACGCCGCTGCCGCTTGCGTGAGGCGCGCCTTTTGGGTTTTGCGCGCCACGGCCGGGGGGGGTTCAACGGGCAATCGAGATCCCCTCTTTCTCGCGATCCCAGAGCGTGGCCTTGTTGTCGGCGGCCCATTGCTTGAGTTTGTACTTTTCTATTTTCTCGCTGGGCGTTTTGGGAATTTCGCTGATGAATTGGACATAGCGCGGAACCATGAAATAAGCCATGTTCTCGACGCAGAAACTGATCAGTTCGGCATGGCGGAGGCTTGAACCTTCGCGCAGCACGACATAGAGCATGACATCGTCTTCGCTCAGATCGGAGGCCACGGGAACCGCCGCGACTTCCAATACGTCCGGGTGGCGGGCCGCCAGCATTTCGACTTCATAGGCGGAAATGTTTTCGCCGCGCCGCCGGATCGTTTCCTTGGTGCGATCGACAAAATAGAGATAGCCGTCGTCGTCGAGATAGCCGCGGTCGCCGGAGTGGACCCACATATTGCGCAAGGCGCCGGCCGTCGCCTCCGGCATGTTGTAGTACCCGAGCATCATGATCCAGGGCTCGCGCGGCCTGACGCAGATTTCCCCGGTCTGGCCCGCGGCAAGCGGGATGTCGTTTTCGTCCAGGATCTGCAGGTCGGCGTACTCGCAGACTTTGCCCGCGGATGCGCCCTTTTCTTCGGGATCTTCCGGGCAGAAAAGTGTCGACGGGAAGGTCTCGGTCATGGCGTAAAGCGACGTGATGTCGATGCCATATCGATTCTTGAAGACGCGGTAGGTCTCGCGCGACAAGGGTAGCGCCATGCATTGGCGCACCGCATGGGACTTGTCGTCGGGCGAGGGCGGCTGCTTGAGGAGGATGCTGATCATCACCCCCAGCGCATTGAATTGCGTGGCGCCGGTCTTGCGGATTTCGTCCCAGAAGCGGCTGCCCGAAAAGCGCGGGGAAACCGCGATCGTGGCATCGGCCCACAGGGCGGGATAGCACGAGTAATTCCAGGCATTGCCGTGAAACAGGGGCAGGCAGGTGTAAATGACGTCGTCGTCCCGGTAGCCAAATTCCTTGGCCAGGATTCTTCCCACGGCATGGCCTTGGGAATGCGGCAGATAGACCCCTTTGGACGGCCCGGTGGTGCCCGAGGTGTACATGATGAGATGCGGGTCCTGGTACGTCACCAGGGACTGGTCCACGTCGTCATCCTTCTCGCTCTCGAGCGTCTTCAGCTCGACCAAATCGCGCCCGCCATGCGCCAGCACGGAGGCGGGCGCGTTTGACCGGGCGAGACGCGCGCAGCCCTTTACCTTCTTGAGCGAAGGCAGTATCTCGGCGAGCCTGGCTTCCCACTCTTCATCGACGATGACCCACTCGGAATTCGATTGTTCGATGAAGTACTTGAGCAGCTCGCCCTTGGCGGCGGTGTTGAGCGGAACACTGACCGCGCCGAGCTTGCCCAGGCCCCAGACGACGCCGAAGTATTCGACGCAGTTGGGCAGCATGACGGCCACGTGCGTGCCCTTGCGGATTCCCAGGCGCGCAAACCCGTTGGCGTAGCGGTTGGTCAGCTGGTGGACCGCTTCATATGACCAGTCCCGTCCTTCCCAGCGCAGTAGCGGCTTGGCCTGGTTTCTTGCCGCTTTTTCGGCGAGGAATCTACCAGTAGTCCTCATTTCGAGCGGGTAGTCGCGCACGCAGTCTCCTCCTTTTTTCAGCGTTAACACCTATCGAAGGATGTTGACGGCCTGGCCGTATGTTAATAAGCTATCTATCGACCGTTAGGTGAAGCCTAGCATATGCCCAAAGGGGGCGCAACCTTAGGCTCGGGGCGGTCCGGAGGAGGAGTTTGATAATGACAAGTCGCAGAAAAGCCATCACCCTGATGCTGGGCGGCGCCGCCGCGCCGGCCTTGCTTACGACACGGGGGGAAGCAGCAAAAACCGTATTCAAATTCGCCAACAGCAACGCGCCCGATCACCCGCTCAATGTGCGCTTGAAAGAGGCCGCCGGGAAAATCCGCGAACAGACGAGCGGGGCGGTCGAGATCAGGATTTTCCCCAGCAGCCAGCTTGGCGGCGACATGGATGTGCTGTCGCAACTGCGCTCGGGCGCCGTCGACTTCTTTACGCTGTCAGGCCTGATCCTGGCCAACTTCATTCCCGTGACGGCCATTCATGGCGTGGGCTTTGCTTTCAAGGACTACGACACCGTCTGGAAAGCGATGGATGGCGATCTTGGCAATCATCTTCGCCGGCAGATCGGCAAGTCGGGCCTGTATGCCTTCGACAAGAATTGGGATGACGGCTTTACCCAGTTCTTCAGCTCGAGCAAACCGCTCAATACGCCGGAAGATCTGCAGGGGTTCAAGCTCCGCGTTCCCGCGGCGCCGCTTTTCGTCTCGCTGTTCAAGACACTCGGCGCTTCTCCGGTTGCGATCAATTGGGGCGAAACCTATTCCGCCTTGCAGACCAAGGTGGTCGACGGCCTGGGGCAATCGCTCATCAATATGGTGGCCTCCAAGGTTTACGAGGTGCAGAAGTACGGCAGCATGGTCAATTTCAGCTGGAACGGATTTTTCCTGCTGAGCAATGGCGCGAAGTGGAATGCGGTTCCCGATGCCCAGAAAGAGATCATCGCCAGGAACTTCAATGACGCGGCCATCAAGCAAAGAAATGATGTGGCCCAGCTGAATAACAGGCTGAAAGACGAACTGGTGAAACACGGCATCGTCTTCTCCACCCCGGATACCGCGCCGTTCAAGGAAGTCCTGAAGAAGGGCGGCTACTACGCCGAATGGAAGAAGAATTTCGGCGACGAGGCGTGGGCCATGCTCGAGAAGTACAGCGGCAACCTGGGTTGACCCTCATGATGGAAATCATGAGAGAAGAGAGCCAGGGAGGCGGCCTGGCTCTCCCGGCTATCGAGCGTTGTCGCCGCTTCGTCATCCGGCTCGTCGAGCTGGTGGCGGTCGCGTGCCTGGCTGCCGACTTCGTCGTCCTGTTCCTGGGCGTCGTTTCCCGATATGTGTTCAACCATCCCATTGTCTGGGGGGAGGAAGTCGCTTCGATTCTCTTCCTCTGGCTCGGGATGCTCGGGTCGGTGGTCGCGCTTGCGAAGGAGGAGCATATGGCGCTCTCCACCATTGTCGAAACCATACCGGAGCGGTGCAGAACGGCAGTCTCGGCATTTGCCATGTCGCTGGCCGCTGTTTTCCTGGGTCTGATGATCGGCCCTGCCTACCGTTACCTGGGAGAGAACCTGGTCGTGACGACGCCGGTGCTGGGGATCTCCCAGGGCTGGAGAATTGCCGCCTTGGTCGTGGGCGCGGCGCTCATGCTGCTCATCACGGTGATGGATCTGGCGAGGCGGATGACTCTCCGGCAATTCTGCGCAAGTCTGCTCATCATCGTGGCGGCCGGTCTTGGCGGTTGGCTGATGGAGCCGGTCTTCGATGACCTGGGGAACTACAGCCTGCTCATTTTCTTCGTGACGGGTGTCGCCATTTCAGTGGCCATCGGCGTGCCCATCGCTTTTGCCTTTGGCCTGGCCACCTTCAGTTATCTCTTCTTCACCACGACCGTTCCCCTGGGCGTTGTCGTTGGCAGAATGGATGAGGGCATGTCGCACCTCATTCTTCTGGGGGTTCCCATGTTCGTCCTCGTGGGGGGCTTTATCCAGACGACAGGCATGGCGCGCGCGATGGTGGATTTTCTTGCCTCGCTGCTTGGCCAGCTGCGAGGCGGGCTGTCCTACGTCCTGCTTGCCGCGATGTATCTGGTGTCCGGCATTTCAGGCTCCAAGGCAGCCGACATGGCCGCCATTGCGCCCGCCCTCTTTCCGGAAATGAAGAAGCGCGGCGCGGAGCCCGGCGAGCTGGTCGCCCTGCTCGCCGCGTCGGGGGCTATGTCGGAAACCGTGCCGCCCAGCCTCGTGCTGATTGCGGTGGGCTCCGTGACCGGCATCTCGATTTCGGCGCTTTTCGAGGGCGGCCTGTTGCCGGCCTTCGTGCTTGCCATTGTTCTGGCCGTGATCTCCTATTTTCGCGCCGAACACACGGAGAAACGCGGCGGCGAGGCGTTCCGTCCGCAATGGACCAGGATGCTGAAGCTGTTTGTCATCGCGCTGCCCGCGCTTGCGCTGCCGTTCCTGATACGGGGTTTTGTGATCGAAGGCATTGCGACGGCCACCGAAGTCTCCACGGTGGGCATCGTGTATGTCCTGATCGCGGGCATATTCATTTACCGGACATTTGATATCAAGACGGTCTATCCGGTCATGGTGCAATGTGTGTCCCTGTCCGGCGCCATTCTCCTCATTATTGGCGCGGCGACGGCCATGGCCTGGGCGCTCACGCAATCGGGCTTCTCGACAGACCTTGCCGACCTGATGCAATCCGTTCCGGGCGGGACCGCGGGTTTTCTGGCCATATCGATCGTCGTGTTCGTGATCCTGGGCAGCGTCCTGGAAGGCATTCCGGCCATCGTTCTGTTCGGTCCGCTGCTGTTTCCCATTGCCCAATCGATGCATATCGATTCCGTGCATTACGCAATGGTGGTCGTGCTGGCCATGGGCGTGGGCCTGTTCTGTCCGCCGTTCGGCGTTGGCTATTATGCGGCATGCGCCATCGGTCGCGTCCATCCCAGTCTGGGGTTGAAACGGATCTGGCCGTATATCTACGCCCTGGTTGGGGGTCTCATCGTTGTGGCAGCCGTTCCCTGGTTCTCGACGGCATTTCGCCATTGAGATCGGGCAATGATGGACCGCATCCCCGCATCCCCGCATCCCCGCGGCGGTCCCTGATCGGCCGTCCGCGGGCGCGCATGGGGGGGCAAAAAGCGGGCTACTATTGACAGCTTGGAGAGCTTGCTGCCTTTATGTGACGCAAAACTTGTGTGGCAAAACTGGCGGGCGGCAGGCTGTGACTGGGTCAGCGGATACGATTAATGAGCACCACGCAACGTAGAATTTTGGACGGCCAGGACTCGCGACGCCATATTCTTGATTGTGCAGCCCAGATTTTTCGGGAAAAAGGCTACGCGGCGGCTTCGCTGAGAGACATCGCAAATGCCGCGGGAATGCGCACCGCAAGCATGTACTACCACTTTGACTCAAAGGACGAGATCGTCGCCGAGGTGCTGAATATCGCCGTCCGGACTGTATTCGCCGAAGTTCGCGAAAGCCTGGACTCGGTGAGGGCGGCTTCCCCCCTGGACCGGATCAGGATCGCCGTCGAGGCGCATTTGAGAGCCATATTCGAGACCGACGATTACAACGCGGCAAGCATCCGTATTTTTGCCCAGCTGCCCGATCATATTGCCGCTATTACGGTGTACGAACGGGAAGCGTATGTGAATTTCTGGCGCATGCTTTTTACCGAGGCCAAGGAGTCAGGGTATTTGCGAGAGGTTGATCTGACGCTGCTTCGCCTGTTTCTTTTCGGAGCCATGAACTGGGCGCCCCAATGGTACAAATCCGGCGAATACACGCTCAGTGATATTGCCGAAAGAATGTGCGATATCTTTTTATTCGGCGCGGCAAAGCAAAAAAACAATAAGAAGCCCGCTACGAAGTAAGCCGCGCCTGGCTGGCCCACGCTCGATGCGCGGCGGCATGCCCTGGCGCGACTGATGGCCTGCTTCTACTGAACGGCTTTTTCCAGCGCCTGCGTCAGGTCCGCGATCACATCCTGCGGATCTTCCAGCCCGATATGCAGCCGCACCAGCGCCAGGTCGCCTTCCGACCAATACGCATGGCGCGCCAATTCGCCCGGCGTCACCAGCTGCACCAGGCTCTCGAACCCGCCCCACGAAAAACCGATGCCGAAGAGCGTGAGCGACTCGACGAAACGCCGCGCCTGGGCGGGCGTGAACTTGAGCGACACCGCCAGCATGCCGTTGGCGCCCGTGCAGTCGCGTTTCCAGACCGCATGACCCGGGTCTTGCGGCCAGGCCGGGTTGTAGAGGCGCGAGACTTCGGGCCGCGCGGCCAGGAACTTGCAGACCGTCATCGCGTTCCTGGCGTGCTGCGGCATGCGCACGTGGATGGTGCGCACGCCGCGCAGGGCCAGCCAGACGTCATCGGAGCTGATCGAGCTGCCGATGGCGTATTGCGTACGGGCAATGCGCTGGAAGAGCGCATGATCGTTGGCGATCACCGCACCCAGCATCACGTCGGAGTGGCCCGCCACGTATTTGGTGCCGGCCACCACCGACACGTCGGCGCCCAGCTCCAGGGGGCGGTAGAGGTAGCCCGAGCCCCAGGTGTTGTCGGTGGCCAGCACCAGGCCGCGGCGCTTGGCGAATGCCGACAGGGCCGGGATGTCCATCATCTGGAAGAGCAGCGACCCGGGGGTTTCCACATACAGCAGGCGCGTATTGGGTTTGACGAGTTTTTCCAGTTCGCCGGGCGTGGCGTTGCTGGGGAAGAACGTCACCTCGATGCCCATGCGCGAGAGCACGGCATTGTTGAACTCGTGCACGGGGCCGTACACGCAGTCGGCCACCAGCGCGTGGTCGCCCGCCGACAGCAGGCCCAGGAAGACCATGGCGATCGAGGCCAGGCCCGAGGGCTGCAGGGTGCAGTACGCACCGCCTTCGAGCTCCTTGAAGATGTCTTCGAGCGCGATGTGCGTGTCCATGCCATAGATGCCGTAGCTGGCGGGACGGCCGCCTGCGGCGCGGTGGCGCTGGACTGCCTCGAGCTTGGAGATATCGCGAAAGCGCACGGTGCTCGCGCGCATCGACGGTAGATTGACGGGGGCGACGCCGGTCTCGGGGTTGAAGGGAGCGGTGCCGGAATGCACCAGCAGCGTGTCGATGTGCTTGGAAGAGTCGGACATGGGCGTGAGCGATAAAGGTGGGCGCGGCGGCATTGCCGGCCCGTATCAGACCTTCATCTTACCGGCAGCCCGATACCGGCCCGCTATACCCTTATTTTGACGGGGTCAGGCGGCGGCGAAGCGGATGACGCCGTCGTCGCCGGCACGGCGCTTGAGCTTGCCTTCGTAATAGAGCGCGTGCAGGTGCGCCAATGCCTCGCCCATGGCAAAGGTGATCTGGTGGTGGTCGAGCTTGCGCTTGAACAGGATGGGCAGGATGTCGGCTGCCGACATGGGCTGCGCGCAGGCGTCCAGCACCTCGGCCAGCCGGTCCCTGTGGTGATCCTGCTGCTGCTTGATGCGCTCGTGCAGGCCGATGAAAGGCCGGCCGTGCGAGGGCAGCACCAGCGTGTCGCCGGGCAGGCCGGCATAACGGCCGAGCGAATCGAGATAAAGCGGCAGCGGGTTGCCGTTGGGCTCGTAGTCGAACACGCTGACGTTGGTCGAGATGCGCGGCAGCACCATGTCGCCCGAGATGAGCACGTTGAGCGCCTCGCAGTACAGCGACACGTGCTCGGGCGCGTGGCCGTAGCCCACGATGACGCGCCAGTCGTTCGCGCCGATGCGCACGGTGTCGCCGTGCATCAGGCGCGTGTAGCGCGGCGGCATGTCGGCCACCAGGCTGGGGTAGTAACCAATGCGATTGCGGACGTGTTCCAGGGCCTCCGTGTCGGCCAGGCCGTGGCGGGCAAAGTGGTCCGCGGCACCCGGGCCGCCGGCGCCGGCGCCCTCGGTTTTGCGCGTCGACCACAGCGAGGCGGTCATGAAGTCGGTCATGCTCATCCACAGCGGCGCCTGCCAGCGCTCGCACAGCCAGTGGGCCAGGCCGACGTGGTCGGGGTGCATGTGGGTGACCAGCACGCGCAGCACCGGCAGGCCGTCGAGGGAAGTCTCGAAAACCTTGTCCCACAAGGTCTTGACTTCGTCGCGCGTGACGCCGCAGTCGACGATGGTCCAGCCCTCGCGGCCGTCGATTTCGTCGCGCAGCAGCCAGAGATTGATGTGGTCCAGGGCGAAGGGCAAGGGCATGCGTATCCATGCCGCGCCCTCGGCTACCGGATGGGTGTGGCCGGGTTCGGGCTGGGTGTCGCCGAAGGGGTATTTCAACTGGTGTTCTGCGGGATTCATCGGGAGCTTGTCTCTGTGTGGGGTGTCGTTGTGCTGTTACATGTCTGCTTCAAGCATACGACAACATGCTCGCCCCTTGGGCCCGATAATTGTTCGGAACGCTACTTTTTATTAACCATATAGTCAGTAATTTTTCTGGCATTTATTTTTTGTCCTGGATTTTCTCCAGAAGAATGTAGATAATTCATTTGGGTTTACCCTGGGTTGCCTTGACATATTTGACTGAATAGTTAAATACTTGTCCCGGTTGGAGGATGCCGGGTGGCCGGGCCTCCGTGGGTGCATGGCAAGAGGCTTAGATGAGCAAAATCCAGAGTTATATCCATGGTGCGGTGGTCGATCACGCGGGTACGGAACTGCCCTTTGTTTCCCCGGTCGATCTTTCATCCTCCGGCGTCCTGATCGACGCGCCGGACGACATCGTGTCGCAGGCCGTGCAGGATGCTGCCCGGGCCTACCAGGCGGCGCGCAAACTGCCGACCGCCGACCGCATCGTCTGGCTGGCCAAGGCGGCCGAGGCCATCGAGGCCCATGCTTCGGAGATCGGCGAACTCATCATCCGCGATATCGGCAAGCCGCGCCGCGCGGCCATGTTCGAAGTGGGCCGCGCCGCCCAGTTCCTGCGCGTGGCGGCGGCCCAGGCGCAGAGCTTCGGCGGCGAATCCCTGCCGCTGGACGTGACCCCGACGGGCGCCGGCCGCATCGGCATCACGCGCCGCGTGCCCTACGGCGTGGTGGGCGCCATTACGCCTTTCAACGAGCCCATCAATCTCCTCATCCAGAAGGTCGCGCCGGCCCTGGTCGTGGGCAACTCCGTGGTCGTCAAGCCGCACCCGGCGGGCACGCGCGTCGCCCTGCTGGTGGCCAAGCTGTTCTTCGAGGCGGGCCTGCCCGCCGGCCTGTTCAACGTCGTCACCGGCGACCGGGCGCCCGCGCTGGCGCTGGCCGGCGCGCCCGAGGTTTCCGTGGTGACCTTCACCGGCGGCACCAAGGCCGGCGAGGCCCTGATCCGCGCCACCGGCGCGCGCAAGTTCGTGGCCGAGCTGGGCTCCAATGCGGCCAATATCGTGCTCGACGATGCCGACCTGGCCGATGCCGCCGTCCGCATCGCCGCCGCGGGCTTCGAGGCCAGCGGCCAGCAATGCGTGTCGGCGCAGCGCGTGATCGTCGCCTCCCGCGTCTACGACGAATTCCTGGCCCTGTTCGTCAAGGCAGCCAGCGCCCTGCGCGCAGGCGACCCCGAAGATCCCAAGACCGACCTGGGCCCCATGGTGTCGCTGGCGCAGGCCGACCGGGTCATGGGCATGGCGCGCGAGGCCGTGGCCCGCGGCGGCCGCTACGCGCTCGAGCCGCGCCAGGAAAAATGCATAGTCAGTCCCGGCATTCTGGTCGATGTCCCCCGCGCGGCCGGCATCTGGTGCGACGAGGTGTTTGGTCCGCTCGTCGTGGTCGAGCGCGCGGCCGACGTGGACGAGGCGCTGCGCCTGGCCAACGATTCGCCGTTCGGCCTGCAGGGCGCGGTGTTCACGCGGGATATCGCGCGCGCCCTGCGCTTCGCGGACGAATTCGACGTCGGCTCCCTGTGGGTCAACGAAGCCAGCCGCTTCCGTCTCGACACCTATCCGTTTGGCGGCGTGAAGCAATCGGGCTTCGGGCGCGAGGGCGTGAAGTATGCGATGGAAGAGTTGTCGCAGCTGAAGTTCATCGGCATCCGTCCGGTGCTCTGATCATGGAACCCTTCACCGGCGTTCCGGAAGACCTGCGCCAGCTGCTGCAGGAATTGGGGCCCCGCTGGGGGCAGGACGTGCCCAACAATGTGCGGCGCGTCGTGGCGGCCTATACGCCCATCCTCGAACAGGCGCCCAAGCAAGGCATCGAAGTCATGCGCGACCTCGCTTATGGCGACGACGAGCGCCAGCAGCTCGATGTCTACACGTCCGGCAGCACCGGCCGCAAACCGGTGGTGCTGTTCGTGCACGGCGGCGCCTTCGTGGACGGCCATCGCAACCGCAGTCCCGAGGTGTATGCCAACGTGCTGTACTACTTCGCGCGCCATGGCTGCGTGGGGGTCAATATGGAGTACCGGCTCGCGCCGGCGAATACCTACCCCAGCGGTACGCAGGACGTGGCCGGCGCCGTGGCCTGGGTGCGGCAGCACATCGAAGAGTACGGCGGCGACCCCGGGCAGATCTACCTGATGGGGCACTCTGCCGGCGCGGCGCATGCGGCGTCCTATGCCTACGACAGACGCCACCAGCCGGCCCAGGGCCATGGCCTGGCGGGCCTGGTCGTGGTGAGCGGACGCGTGCGCGCCGAGAACATCGCCGAGAACCCCAATGCCCGCAAGGTGGAGGCTTATTACGGCACCGATGCGTCGATCTACGACGACGTGTCGCCCGTGATGCATGCCGGCGCCGACAGCGTGCCCACCATGGTGGCTTACGCCGAGTACGAGAACCCCTTGATTGACCTATATTGCCTTGAGCTGGCCAACCGGCTGGCCGCGGCCAGGCGCCGCGCGCCGCGCATGGTTTATATGCGCGGCCACAACCATACGTCCATCATTGCCCATTTCAATACGGCGGAAGACCAGTTGGGCGCGGAAATCCTTGCCTTCATGCGCGATTGCGCGCGTGGCGTGGTGCGATAGAAAGCGTTTTGTCCCGTTCATAGTTATCGAAAAAATCTGGAGTAATCGTGGCTAAATTGCAATTGAGTCTGGGCGTATGCGACTACGACCGTACCCGCGCGGTGCTGGACGGCCGTGCTCCCGTGGAGGGGTGTGACATCATCGGCGTGCCGGTCGAGCCGGAGGAG
>Ga0154006_1000322_pt1 | contig 15955 bp, 13 predicted proteins | sample TSFL090MetaG_FD_104747 | JGI IMG/M metagenome (GOLD analysis project Ga0154006, IMG submission 104747) | Attine ant fungus gardens microbial communities from Florida, USA - TSFL090 MetaG | ecosystem: Host-associated > Fungi > Mycelium > Unclassified | place: USA: Florida, Wakulla State Forest...
ACGTGTCGGCCGCTCGCGCCGGCAGGTAGGCGGCAGCGCCCATTGCGGCGGCCAGCGCGCCGCTGCGGCGCAGGAATTCACGACGTGTCCGTGTTGCTTTCACCATCTTCTGCCTCCATGTTTTTCCGCACCGGCATGGGGCGGGATTCTTGTTGGGAGGGCAGTCTACGCGCCGGTTTTTTTCATGTATATTTGCTTTTATTTTCAATTCCATAAATTTCAGGAATCAATCATGGACTTCCGCGACCTCAAGTATTTCGCGGTGATCGCCGAGGAAGGACATGTGGGGCGCGCCGCCGAACGGCTCTTCAAGACCCAGCCGGCGCTGACCAAATGCGTCGACCGGCTCGAAGCGCAACTGGGCGCCCCGTTGTTTGAACGCGTGGGCCGCGGCATCCGCCTGACCGCGGTGGGCCAGGCATTGCTGGTGCGCGCGCGCCAGATCACCCAGATGATGGACGAGACCGCGCGCGAGATCGGCGACTACGCCAACGGCCGCGAAGGCAACATCCGGCTGGGATGCGTCCCGACGCTGGCCGAACACATCCTGCCCGGCATCTGCGAGCAATTGCTGGTCGAAGCCGGCAAGGTCACCATCGACCTGCGGGTGTCCATGAACGACGTGCTGCTGGAAGGATTGAAGGCCGGCGAACTGGATATCGTGCTGGGTCCGATGATCCAGACCGACGATGTGTTCGAGACCGAGGAAATCATGCAGGACCAGATGGTCGTCATGGCCAGCGCCAGCCATCCCATCTTCGAGCGCAAGATCACGCTGCGCAGCCTGCTGGCGTATCAATGGGTGCTGCCCGCCCAGTCCGTGGCCAGCCGCCAGTGGCTCGACAACGTGTTCGACCGCCATCACCTGGCGCGCCCGACGGTGCAGATCACGCCCACGGTACTCAACATGATCATGCCGCTCATCGAGCGCAGCAACCTGCTGGGCTTCGCCTCCAAGCTGAACCTCTCGGCCGGGCGCGGCCATCTCAAGGAAATCGTGCTGAAGGAAACCACCATGCTCCGGCGCATGGGGCTGACCTATCGCCGCGACACCTACCTGTCTCCCGCGGCGCAGCGATTGATCGCCATCATCCACAACAGATGCACCGCATAAGCCGCCGGCGCCATCGCCCCGGCTCGCCAAATCGCGAGAATTAACACAGAAATAAATCCTGCCTTTTTCACGCCAATTGCCACGCAGACCGCATGCGGTCTGCCATAGCGGCGAAGACTGCCAACTTTAAGTGACTTTTTACGGCGGACATGCCCGATTGCTAAGCCAATTCGCGCGACGCTATATTCACCGCGATTTCATATGCGAGCCAAGCTCCGGGAGACACCATGCATCGCGCCGTCGCGCCCCCTTCGATCGATCTGCTCTACCATGAGCACCAGCCCTGGCTGACCACCTGGCTCAGCCGCAAGCTGAACTGCCGCAACCTTGGCGCCGATCTGGCGCAAGACACCTTCGTGCGCCTGCTCGACCGCCGCCTGCCGGCCGACCTGCGCGCGCCGCGCGCCTACCTGACCACCATCGCCAAGGGCTTGCTGAGCAACCACCTGCGCCGCCAGAAACTGGAAGACGCCTACCTGCTGGCGCTGGCCGCCCTGCCCGAACCGACCCAGCCTTCGCCCGAAGAGCGCGCCATCCTGCTGGAAACCCTGCATGTCATCAACGACGTGCTCGACGGCCTGCCGGCCCAGGCCCGGCAGGTGTTCCTGCTATCGCAATGCGACGGCCTGACCTATGCCGACACCGCCGTGCGCCTGGGCGTTTCGCTGCGCACGGTCAAGCGCCACATGGCGCTGTCCTTCCACCATTGCCTGGTCGCGCTGGCATGAACCGGCCGCGCCATCCGCGTCACGCCCCACCTCCGAACGCCGCCGACATCCTCAAGGAAGCATCGCAATGGATGCTGCGCGTGTCCGAAGGGCCGCTCGACGCCAGGGAGCGCGCGGTCCTGGCCGAGTGGCGCGCGCGCAGTGCCGAGCACGAGCGCACATGGCGGCGCGCCGAACAGTTGCTGGCCCGGCTCGGCGCCCTGACACCGGCCGCGGCGGCCGCGCTCAAGGCGGTACGGCCGCGCCGCCGCGCGACCCGGCGCCTGGTCTGGCTGGCTGCCACGCCGACCATGCTGTGGGCCGCCTGCCGCAGCGCGCGCCATGCCTGGCACGAGCAATGCGAACACACCGGCATCGGCGAACGCCGCACCGTGACGCTGTCCGATGGCAGCCTGGTCACCCTCAACACCGATACCGAGATCCTGATCGAGCGCGACGCCGACACCCACGGCCTGCGCCTGTTGCGCGGCGACATCCTGGTCGATACCGCGCACCGCCATGCCGCGCCGGCCTCCTCCACACGCCGCTTGCGGGTGCGCGTGGGACAAAGCGCCATCCTCGCCCGTGCGACCCGCTTCGAGCTGCGGCAAGGCCGGCCGCGGCACCAGTTGGCCGTGTTCAGTGGCGAAGTCGAAATCCGCGCGGGCGCCGCCATGCCGATTCCGGCCCGGATCGGCGCCGGACAGCAGGCGCTGTTTTCGGATGCGCAAGTCGGCAGCATCATGCCCCTGCACCGGCGCGACGCCGCCTGGCGCGAAGGCCGCCTGGTGGCCCACGGCATGCCACTGCCGCAATTCCTGGGCGAACTCGAACGCTACCGCGGCGGCACCCTGCGCTGGCGCGACGACGTGGCCGGGCTCAAGGTCTCGGGCGACTTTTCCCTGGCCGATACCGATCTCTCCCTGGCCCTGCTGGAAAAAGCCTTGCCGGTGCGCGTGCGCTATTTCACCCGCTACTGGGTGCTGGTCGTACCGTCCTGAGGGCCGCGTTGGCCCCTTTTCCGATCTCGCGTGGCATATCCGGTAGAGCACGCGACATCCGATCAGCAAGGAGATTCTTTCATGTCCACCCTAGCGTTCCCCCCATGCGGCATCGAACGCCGCCTGGCCGAACAATACGTCAACATCTACTGCCGCGAGACCGGTTTTCCGCTGTCGCCGATTCCTCCGCACGACCAGACCGCCGCTCCGCTGCCGCCGCCCTACCTGGCCTGGCGCGAGGCCGGACTGACGCCGTTCATGCTGCCCTTGCCGCAATCGGGCCAGCAGATCGCCGGCGCGCTGAGCTATGTGTCCTCGATCGGCTATCACCGGCTGGGCGATGTGCTGTGGCTGGGCCACCTGGGCAAATGGGCCCGGCTCGACGACGTGCGCCAGCTATGCGACCTGATCGCCGCCGGCCTGGCCGCCACCAGCCCGGCGCCGGAACTGGCGCACGACAACATGGAACGCCTGCGCGGGTTGATGCGCCAGAGCGTGGCCCGGGTCAAGCGCTTCCACCAGGACACCGCGCCGCCACCGACACGCCCGGCCTATGCCGCCTCGGAACAAGGGCTGCGCTTCGGGCATGTGTTCCATGTCACGGCCAAGGCCGCCGAAGGCTGCAATGACGGCGACCTCGACGAGTACGCGCCGGAGCTGGGCGCGGCCTTCCGGCTGCACTACTTCGCCGTGCGCGCCGGCCTGCTGGAGAGCTGCGCCATCGGCCGCCAGGCGCTGCCGGTCGATCCCGAGGCCGCGCGCCATGCCGACGCCCTGCTCGACGACGGCGACTATCGCCTGCTACCCTGCCATCCATGGCAGGCGCGCTACCTGACCGGACAGCCGCGCATCATGGAATGGCTGCGCGACGGCAGCATGCTGTCGCTGGGACCGATGGGCGAGCTGGCCTGGCCGACCTCGTCGGTGCGCACGGTCTGGCTGCCGCGGCAGGCGCTGTTCCTGAAGCTGCCCCTGAATCTGCGCATCACCAACTTCATGCGCAACAATCCCGACCTGCTGGTGCGCCGCGCGCTGGATGTCAGCCGGGCGCTGGCGCTGCTGCCGGCCGAGCGTATCCGCAGCATGCGCTTCCAGGTCCTGCCCGAGATCGGCTACGATGCGCCGCGCGTGGCCAACGGCGCGCTGCGCGCGGCCTGCGCGGTGCTGTACCGGGAAGCCATGCCGCTGGAAGAATCAAGCCAGGTACACCTGATGGCGACCCTGCTGGAAGAATCCGCCACCGGCGCACTGCCCCTGCTCGACATCCTGCGCCAGGCCGGCGGCGGCAGCATCGACACCGCGCTGGCCATGCGCTGGTGGCTGCGCTATCTCGATGTGACCTTGCTGCCGATGCTGGAGCTGTATGCCGATTACGGCGTGAGCCTGGAAGCGCATTTGCAGAATTCGCTGGTGCGCTTCATCGAAGGCTGGCCGGTCTGCGGCTATGTGCGCGACATGGAAGGGGCTGCCATCAGCAGCCTGCGTTTTCCCTTCGCCGGCACCATGGACATCGACAGCCCGGCCCTCTGCCCGGAAGAACACGCCTGGCGGCAGCTCCAATACGCCGTGCTGGTCAACCACGTGGGCCACGTGGCGGCCTGCCTGGCGCGCGCGCAACTGGGCGACGAAGCCAATTTCTGGCGCGCCGCCGTGCGCCGCCTGCGGCTGTGCTCGCCCAATGCGCGCCTGCTGGTCGATGAACTGCTGTACCAACCCACCCTGCCGGCCAAGGCCAACATGCTCAGCAGCTTTCACCAGCAAGGCGAATCGCCGGCCTGGGTCTGCGTGCCCAATCCCTTGAAGCGGTAAGTCATGCGCCTGCGTCGTCACCGCCGCCTGTCGCGCTCGCGCCCGGTCAGCCCCCACCGGCGTCTGCGCACGCGGGCCTCGGCATTCATGGCTATACTCGTGGCCACCGGCCAGCGCCGATGTGCGCGCAGTTGCGCCCGCCGCCGCACGGCCACCGGATCGGCCTCGCGCCGTCAAGGAGAGGATGTGAAAAAAACCATGTTCCTGGAAGACTTCAGCCCCGGCCAGGTGTTTCGCCATGACGGCCGCGCCGTGGTGAGCGCCGACGCCATCAAGCGCTTCGCCCAGGAGTACGACCCGCAGCCGTTCCATCTGGACGAGACCGCCGCCCGCGACAGCTTCTTCGGCGGACTGGCCGCCAGCGGCTGGCATACCGCCGCGCTGAGCATGCGCCTGCTGGTGGACACGCTGCCCATCGAAGGCGGACTGATCGGCGCCGGCTTCGACGAATTCCGCTGGCCGCGGCCGACCCGCCCGGGCGACGTGCTGCACCTAGAAGCCGAAGTGCTGGCGGTAAGGTTTTCGCAAAGCCGTCCGCAGCAGGGCTTCCTGCATCACCGCGTGACCACCTTCAACCAGCATGACGAACCGGTGCTGGTGATGACCGGCAACCTGCTGGTGCCGCGCCGACCGGTCGACTGATCCACTGATCAGGCCGCATCCGGCTGGCGCGTGGGATGCGCCTGCTGGAAAGCCGGCAAGGCGTTGCAGGCATCCTCGATGGCCACCAGCGTGGGGTACGACGCCATGTCCACCTCGAAGCGGCGTGCGTTGAACATTTGCGGAATGAGGCAGCAGTCGGCCATGGTCGGCATGTCGCCGACGCAGAAATGCCCGCGCGCGGCATCGGCGGCCAACTGCTTTTCCAGCGCCGTGAAACCGAGCTTGATCCAGTGCTGGATCCAGGCTTGCTTGTCGTCGTCATCCACCCCCAACCGGTGCTTGAGATAGCGCAGCACGCGCAGGTTGTTCAGCGGATGGATCTCGCAGGCGATATCCATCGCCAGCGCCCGGATGCGCGCGCGAGCCAGGGCGTCGCCGGGCAGCAGCGACGGCGTCGGATAGCGCTCCTCCAGATATTCCATGAGCGCGACCGACTGGGTCAGGTGATGTCCCTCATGGGCCAGCACCGGCACCAGCGAATGCGGATTGAGCGCGGCGAATTCCGGCAGGAACTGCTCACCGCCCTGCCTGAGCAGATGCACCGGCACCGTGTCGAAGTCCAGCCCTTTCAGGTTGAGCGCGATGCGCACCCGGTACGCGGCCGAGCTGCGAAAGTAGCCGTACAGTGTGGTCATCGCAGTCTCCTTCATGTTGTTCATCGTCACACTAGGCCGGACTGCGCGCCGGCAGCACGGTTCCCGCGACTTCGCCGAAACCGATGCAAGGCAAGCCCGCGCGTCGGGCCACGGCGCGCATGACCACGCTATCGCCATCTTCCAGGAACAGCCGCTGCTCGCCGCCCGCCAGTTGCAACGGCTGCTTGCCGCCGGCGGTCAGTTCCAGCAGCGAGCCAGCCTCTTGCGGATGGGGGCCGGATTGCGTGCCCGTGCCCAACAGGTCGCCCGGCCGCAGGTTGCAGCCATTCACCGTGTGATGCGCCACCAGTTGCGCGATGCTCCAGTAGGCGTCGCGGAAATTGGAGTGCGATAGCCGCTGCGCCGGCTGGCCGCCCGCGCGCATGGCCGGCGTCTGCAACAGCACCTCCAGTTGCAAGTCGATGGCGCCGCTTGTGCGCAAGTCAGGCGCATCCAGATACGCCAGCGGCGCCGGATCGCTCTCGGCACGCGTCCAGCCGCAGCGGTACGGCGCCAGCGCTTCCAGGCTGACGATCCACGGCGAAATCGTGGTGGCGAAGCTCTTCGACAGGAACGGCCCCAGCGGCTGGTATTCCCAGGCCTGGATATCGCGCGCCGACCAGTCGTTCAACAGACACAGGCCGAATACCTTGCGCTCGGCGTCGGCCATGGCGACCGGTTCGCCCAGCGCATTGCCGCCGCCGATGAAGATGCCCAGTTCCAGTTCGTAATCCAGTCGCCTGCAAGGGCCGAAAACGGGCACTTCCGCATCCGGCGCCCGGGTCTGGCCCAGCGGCCGGTGGAACGCCTGCCCCGAGATGCCGATGGACGAAGCGCGCCCGTGATAGCCGATCGGCACCCACTTGTAATTGGGCAGGAGCGGATTGTCCGGGCGGAACAATTTACCTACCGCCGTGGCGTGGTGGATCGAGATATAGAAATCGGTGTAGTCGCCGATGATGGCCGGCACGGCATGCTCGGCATCGGCTTGCGGCACCAGGCAGGCCGACAGCTCGGTTTCGTGCGCCGAACCGCTGCGCAACAGGCGCGACAAGGCCAGCCGCAGCGCCGACCAGGCGGCCGGCGGCATGGCCATCAAGCCATTGAGCGTACCGCCCTCGGCGGCGGCATGGGCGGCCGCGCGCGTGAGCTCATCGAATCCCGAGAATGCGCCGGCGGCATGGGCGGCTGGCAGGTCGAGAATGCGCTCGCCGATGGCGACACCGGCGCGAAACGCTTCTTCCGCGCCAGCGCGACGGAATATGCCCAGCGGCAGGTTCTGCACCGGGAACGGGCAGTCCGGCGCATTGGCGCTGGCGACCCAACTGCGCAGGCTGGCGTCGTGGGTTTCATTGAGGGGAAAGGTCATGTCGTTCATGCTTGCTCCGGACGAAAACGCTTGGGCAGGTCCAGCCAGCATTGCTGGTAATCGGACTGCAAGGCGGGCGTGTTCAGCGCACAGGATGTGGGCCGCAGAATGGTGCGGGTCTCGAACATGAAGGCCATGGTCTGGTCCACCTTGTGCGGTTGCATGGTGTCGGCGCGGCTGGCTTTGTCCACCGTGGCCGCATCCGGGCCGTGGCCGCTCATGCAATTGTGCAGGCTGGCGCCGCCCGGCACGAAGCCGCCGGCCTTGGCATCATATTCGCCGGTGATCAGGCCCATGAATTCGCTGGCGACATTGCGGTGGAACCAGGGCGGGCGGAAGGTGTGTTCGGCCGCCAGCCAGCGCGGCGGGAAGATCACGAAATCCAGCGTATCCACGCCCGGCGTGTCGCTTTGCGCCTGCAACACCAGGAAGATCGAGGGATCGGGATGGTCGTAGCTGATCGAGCCGATGGTGTTGAAATGGCGCAGGTCGTATTTGTAGGGCGCATAGTTGCCGTGCCAGGCCACCACATCCAGCGGCGAATGGCCGATCCGCGCCTGCCACAAGTGACCGCCGAACTTGGCGACCAGACGGAAATCGCCCTCGCGATCTTCATACCAGGCGTGCGGCGTGAGGAAGTCGCGCGGATTGGCCAGGCCGTTGGCCCCCAGCGGCCCCAGATCGGGCAGGCGCAGCAAGGCGCCGAAATTTTCGCAGACATAGCCGCGCGCCTCGCCGTCCGGCAGGCGCACCTGAAACCGCACGCCGCGCGGGATGACGGCGATCTCCTGCGGCACGAGGTCGATCACGCCCAGTTCCGTCAACAATTGCAGACACCCGGCCTGCGGCACGATCAGCAGTTCGCCATCGGCCGAGTAAAAGAAACGGTCGGTCATCGAGCGGTTGGCGGTGTAGACATGGATGGCGCAGCCGGTCTGCGCCTCGGCCGAGCCATTGCCGGCCATGGTGGTCAGGCCGTCGATGAAATCGGCGGGTTCCTGCGGCATCGGCGGCGGATCCCAGCGCAACTGGTTGGGCGGCGTCGGGATGGCGTCGAAGCGGCCGACGATCCTGCCGTCATCCATCCGTGCGAAGGCTTCATGCACGGCGGCCGGGCGGATGCGGTACAGCCAGCAACGGCGGTTATGGCCGCGCGGCGCGGTGAAGGCGGTGCCGGAAAGCTGTTCGGCATACAGGCCGTAGGCTACCTGCTGAGGTGAATTCTGGTGCGCGGGCAGCGCGCCCGGCAAGGCTTCGCTGGCGAATTCATTGCCGAAGCCGGACTGGTAGCCGCGCCTGGCGGACTGCTCGTCCTTGCTGCCGGACATCAATGCAGCGGCGATAGTATGCATGGGTCTCCTCCTTGTGAAAGGACGTCGGTGCGCCACGGTGCAATGGTCATGCCATGTTCGCCGGGGATGCCCGATCGGATTGCTTTGCGATACTGGACACTGTAGTGCAATTGTCTTGCTTTTACGATACCGCCCCAAGGCATTCAAGAATTGACGAGCATCACTTACAAATGCCAATCATTATCATTTTCAATTATTTATTATAATGATGCCCTGCCCGCGCCGGCAGCCTCGTAAAGGAACGGTGCCAATCCGACAACAATCCGACAATCACGCCGCCGATACGACGGCCCGCCATCGCACGCGCATGTTCAAGAATATCTGGTTCCAGATCCACTGGTTCATCGGCATCACCGCCGGCACCCTCCTCATGGCCATCGGCGTGACCGGCGCCGTGCTGTCCTTCCGTGAAGACATCATGGATGTCATGAACCCCGGCGTCATGCATGTGGCCGTGCGCGCGCAGCAACCGCTGTCGCCGCCGCAACTGCTCGACAAGCTGCGCGACGCCGAACCGGGGCAACGCGTGCTCTTCATCAGCGTATCCGCCGAACCGGGCGCCTCGGCGCGCGTGATGTTCGCGCCACCGGGCGAACGCCGCGGCGAGACGCGTTTTGCCGATCCCTACACCGGCGAACTGTTGCCGAAGGTCGCCGGCCAGCCCTTCTTCGAGGTGGTGGAACGCTTCCACCGTTTCCTGCTGCTGCCGCGCGAACTCGGCAAGGTCATCGTCGGCACGCTGGTGCTGCTGCTGCTGACCCTGGCGCTATCCGGCCTGTACCTGCGCTGGCCGCGCCGGCCGTGGTCGCTGCGCGCGTGGTTCAGGCTGGACTTCAAGCGCTCGGGGCGTTCCTTCCTGTGGAACCTGCATTCGGTGATCGGCACCTGGTGCCTGGCGATGTATGTCATCTCGGCCATGACCGGCGCCTACTGGGCGCTGGACTGGGTGCGCAACGGCATGGATGCGCTGGCCGGCCAGGGACGCCCGGTCGCCGTCGCCAAACCCGCCGCGCGCGCGCCGGGCACCCCGCGCGGCGGCGAGCGGCCACCGCAAGCCGATATGCCGCTGGACCTGAGCCTGACCTGGAATGCCTTCCTGGCCAAGGCACCGCTCTACCAGAATGCGCAATTCCGCCTGCCCGAAAAGAGTTCGCAGCCGGTGCAGATTTTCTTCGTCGCCGACAACGCCCCGCATGATCGCGCCCGCAGCCGCATGAACGTCCTGCCGCAGACCGGCGAGGTCAAACTGTTCGACCTCTACGACGACCGCTCCACCGGCGGCAAGGCGCTAACCACCATCTACCCGCTGCACATGGGTACCTACTTCGGCTTGCCGGGCCGCATCATCATGACCCTGACCAGCCTGTTGATGCCCTTGTTCGGCATCACCGGCTGGATGCTCTACCTGGACCGCCGCCGCAAGAAGGCCGCGCTGCGCGCCGAACGCGACGCCTTCGCACACGGCCACACCGGCCAGGCCGCCGGCGCCGGCGGCAGCCCGTATCTCGTGGCGCATGCCTCGCAGACCGGCCAGGCCGAGCGCGTGGCGCTGCACACGGCGGCCCTGCTGCGCGGCCAGGACGCAGAAGTCACCGTGCAATCCCTGGCGCGCATCACACCGGAAACGCTGCGCCATCATCCGCGCATCCTGTTCGTGGTCAGCACCTTCGGCGAAGGCGATGCGCCCGACAGCGCCCGCGCCTTCGCGCGCCGCCTGCACGACACCGCCGGCCAGTCGCTGTCGCATGTGCACTACGCGCTGCTGGCGCTGGGCGACCGCAACTACGAAAAGTTCTGCGGCTTCGGCCATGCACTGGATCACTGGCTGCGCAACAACGGCGCCGTGCCATTGTTTGCGCCGGTGGAAGTGGATCGCATGGCGCCGGCCGCCCTGCGCCATTGGGAACGCAGTCTGGCGGCCCACGGTATGCTGGATGCCGCCCGTCTGTCGGAACAGGCGCCGCTGCCCGCGACAGACCCCGTGCACGGACAATGGCAGGACTGGACGCTGGCCGGACGGCGGCAGTTGAACCCCGGCAGCCAGGGCGAAGGCATTTACCATCTGGCGCTGCAATCCGGTGACCATGCTGCCACCTGGCAACCCGGCGCGCTGGTCGAGGTCTTGCCGCGCCACGCGCCCGACCGCATCTGCCTGCTGCTGCAACGCCTGCAACTGGATGGCGACACGCCGGTGCAGGCGCATGGCATGCGGTGCACCTTGCGCGACGCGCTGTCGTGCAGCGTGTTACCGCTGCCGCATGGCGCCGATATGGCGCAAGATCCCGCCACCGCCGCCCAGACACTGGCCGACGGCTTGCTGGCACTCCCCCCCCGCAGCTATTCGGTGGCCTCCGTGCCGCACGACGGCGCGCTGCATCTGCTGGTGCGCCAGTCGCGTCATGAAGACGGACTGGGGCTGGCCTCCGGCTGGCTGACCGCATATGCCGCTGCGGGCTCATCCGTGTCGGCACGGCTGGTGGATAACGCCAGCTTCGGCCCCGCCGATGCCGCCCAGCCGGCCATCTTCATCGGCAACGGCTCGGGCCTGGCGGGTTTGCGCGGCCATCTGCGCGCCCGCGTGGCGCAAGCCGGCACGCGCAACTGGCTGCTGTTCGGCGAACGCAACCGGGCGCATGATTTCCTGTATCGCGACGAACTGGAAGCATGGCTCGCCGACGGCCGCCTGGCGCGGCTGGATCTGGCCTTCTCGCGCGACCAGGGCAAGCGCATCTATGTCCAGGATCGCCTGCTGCAAGCCGCTGAAGAAGTACGCCGCTGGGTCGCCGATGGCGCGGTGATCTTCGTCTGTGGCAGCCTGCAAGGCATGGCCGCGGGCGTGGATGCGGCGCTGGTGAGCATCCTCGGACAAGGCACTGTGGATGATCTGATCGCGCAAGGCCGCTACCGGCGCGACGTCTATTGAAGCGACGACGGCGGCTCCTGCGGTCGTCTTTTTCCGTCCCGGCCGCACGGCGCTGGCCCTGTGCCTGGGCTTGCTGATCGCCGCCGCGCTCATCCCGGCATCGCCTGCGCACGCAAAGTGCGCGACGTGCTGGGCACGCCCGATCACTGGCGCGACATCCTGATCCTGCATCTCAACACCCAGTTCTGCCGCCTCGTCACCGAACAGGGCAAGACCCTGCTGCGCCTGCACGTGGGCAAGAAGACCGAGCAGCCGCCGGACGCGACAAGGCCGGCTTCCCCCCCACTTCCGCCACACCGGACGGCACGCCGCACTACATCGGCGGCGCCCGCGCCACAATCGAGCGCAACACCATGCGCTACGGCCTCGCCATCGATGCCTACCTCGCCAGCCTGGCGCTGCCGGCCGAGCAACGCCAGGAACGGCGGCTGGGCCTCTGATTCGACGCCACCGAGCGGTATCGGCGGCAATTGCATGAAGTGGAGCGGGAGACTTACCTGCGCATGAAGCACAGTGAATTGATGCGGCAGCGGAAAGCGGCCGAATAAAAAAACAGCCGCACAAAAGAAAACACCCCTCGGGCGAGGGGTGCGACGGAAACCGACATGACGCCAGCGTTCACTTGGTCGTCAGAATCCACTTCACCAATTGCCGCGCCTCGTCCTCGCTGACCTGCGCGCGATTGGCCGGCATCGGCACCACGCCCCAGGCGCCGGCGCCGCCGTTGAGCACCTTTTGCGTGAGCTTGTTTTCGGCATCGGCCTGGCCGGCGTAGCGCTTGGCCACATCCTTGAAGGCCGGGCCGACCACCTTGCGCTCGACGGTGTGGCAGGACATGCAATTCTTGGCCTTGGCCAGTTGCTGCGGATTGACGGCCAGCGCCTGGCCGGATGCCAGCATGCCCAGGCTCAGGGCGGCGGCCAACAACGGGTATTTCATCGGGACTCCTCTGCTTGCTTGGAACGGCGAGCCGGCTTGTCTCCGATAACGGACAACCGGCCCACAGGCGCGGCTATTCTACCCGCCTTGTGCTTTCATGGGGCTCGAGGATATGATTCCTGGCCCATTGATTCGACGCCCATATCAGAGGATTTCGCCATGTCCGACACCCGCCTCGAACTGCGCCAGTTGCGCTATTTCGTCGCCGTGGCCGAAGAGAAGCATTTCGGCCGCGCCGCGCTGCGGCTGCACATGACGCAGCCACCGCTGTCGCAGGCCATCGCCGCGCTGGAAGACATGCTGGGTACGCCCTTGTTCCTGCGCACCAAGCGCAGCGTGGCGCTGACCCCGGCAGGTACGGCCTTGCTGCCCGAGGCCCAGCGCATCCTGCAGCAGGCGTCCGCCCTGCCCGACCTGGCGCGGCGCGCGGCCAGCGGGGCCTCGGGGCTGCTGTCGCTGTCCTTCATCTCGACGGCCGACTACAGCATCCTGCCGCCGCTGTTGCAGCGTTTTCGCGAGCGCTTCCCGCAAGTGCAGATCGAATTGCGCGAAGCCACCACCGATATCCAGCTGGACGACCTCATGCAGGGCAAGATCGACGCCGGCCTGCTGCTGCCGCCGCTGCCTGACAAGGCCGGCCAGGTGCTGGATTACCGCCCGCTGCTGTCCGAACCGCTGGTGGCGGCGCTGCCCGCCGGCACCGTGCGCGCGCGCGGCGCGGTGTCGCTGGCCAGCCTGCGGGCGCTGCCGCTGATCATCTTCCCGCGCCGCATCGCGCCGGCCTTCCATGACACCATCCTGAGCTGCTTTCGCGATGCCGGGCTGACGCCGCACATCGGCCAGGAAGCCATCCAGATGCAAACCATCGTTGGCCTGGTGTCGGCTGGCATGGGCATGGCGCTTGTGCCACAATCCGTGTCGAACCTGCAACGGCCGGGGGTGGATTATCGGCGCCTGTCGGATCCGACGCCGCTGATCGAGACCGGCCTGGCCTGGCGCCGCGACAGCCAGTCCACCGTGCTGCGGGCCTTGCTCGAATTGCTCGATACCTCAGACTCTACCGCCTTGCCCGAACTTGTTGCGCGCCACGCCACTCCAAGCGCGACCGCCAAAAAAGAAAGATCCCATCCATGCTGACCCATCCCATGCCCAATCCGATCGCCGTCCAGATCGGCCCCCTCGCCGTGCACTGGTACGGCCTGATGTACCTGCTGGCCTTCGCGCAATTCATCGCGCTGGGCCGCCTGCGCATCAAGCAGCCGCACATCGCCGCCGTCGGCTGGAAAAAGGAAGACCTGGACGACATGCTGTTCTACGGCGTGCTGGGGGTGGTGATCGGCGGCCGGCTGGGCGAGATCCTGTTCTACAACCCGGCTTATTATTTCAGCCATCCGGCCGACATGATCGCGGTGTGGAAAGGCGGCATGTCGTTCCACGGCGGCTTCCTCGGCGTGTTGCTGGCGATGTACCTGTGGGGCCGCAAGCGCGGACGCCACCTGATGGATATCATGGATTTCATCGCACCGATGGTCCCGCTGGGCTATGCCGCCGGCCGCCTGGGCAACTTCATCAATGCCGAACTGCCGGGCCGCGCCGCCGATCCGTCGCTGCCATGGGCCATGATCTGGCCCAATGTGGACAACATCCCGCGCCATCCGTCGCCGATCTACCAGATGCTGGTGGACGGTATCCTGCTGTTCATCATCCTGTGGTTCTTCGCGCGCCAGCCGCGCCCGCGCATGGCGGTGGCCGGCATGTTCTCGCTGCTCTACGGCTGCGCGCGTTTCTTCACCGAATATTTCCGCACACCGGACTATGAAGTGCATTTCGCCGGCATCACCATCTCGGCCGGCCAGATGCTGTCGGTGCCGATGGTGGTACTGGGCATCCTGCTGCTGGTGCTGGCCTACCGTTATCCGCAACAGGCGCAACCGCCGGTGCCGTTAACGCCGGAAACTCGCAAGTAACGGCTCGACACTCTCTGCGTCAACAAAAGAGAAGGCGGCACCGGAATCCCGGTACCGCCTTTTTCCTTTCCTGCCTGCGCGGCCTGCAACTACGCCGCCGTCATCACGCCTTCTTCAGGGCGCTGGCGGCCTTCGCCAGTGCCGTGATGGCGTCCCAGTCGCCGGCCTCGATGGCGGCCTTGGGCGTGAGCCAGGAGCCGCCGACGCAGACTACGTTCTTGCACGCCAGGAACTGCGGCGCGGTCTCTTGCGAGATGCCGCCGGTCGGGCAGAAAGACACATCACCCAGCGGACCGGCGATACCATTCAGCATGCCCACGCCGCCGGCCGGCACCGCCGGGAACAGCTTCAGTTGACGGAAGCCGGCTTCGCGCGCGGCCATCACTTCGGACGGCGTCATCACGCCCGGCAGCAGCGGCAGACCGCTGTGCCGGGATGCCTCGATCAGGGCATTGGTCAGGCCCGGCGAGACGCCGAACACCGCGCCGGCATCGCGCGCGGCACCGAATTCGTCGGGGCTGGTCAGGGTGCCCACGCCGACAATGGCGTCCGGCACCGACTCGGCGATGGCGCGAATGGCCGGCAGGCCGTGCTGGGTGCGCAAGGTGATTTCCAGCACGCGGATGCCGCCGGCCACCAGTGCCTTGGCCAGAGGAATGGCGTGTTCGAACTTGTCGATCGCGATCACCGGAATGACCGGCGAAACGCGCATGATGTCGAGTGTGGTTTTCATACCGATGCTTTCTCTTTCTCAAAAATCGGCGGCAGGCCGAAGGTGGCGCCACCCTCTTCGGCGGTACCGACCGCGTTGCGGAATACGGCAAACAGTTCGCGCCCCATGCCGTGCTGGTTGCCCGACAGCTCGGCTGTTTCGTGCGCGCGGCGCGTCCATTCGTCCTGCGGCACCAGCGCTTCGAGCACGCCGGCCTCGGCGTCCAGGCGGATCATGTCGCCATTGCGCACGCGGCCCAGCGGGCCGCCGCCCAGCACTTCCGGCGTGACGTGGATGGCGGCCGGCACCTTGCCCGAGGCGCCCGACATGCGGCCGTCGGTCACCAGCGCGACATGGCGGCCCTTGTCTTGCAGGATGCCCAGCGCCGGCGTCAGGGCGTGCAGCTCGGGCATACCGTTGGCGCGCGGGCCCTGGAACATGATGACGGCGATGAAATCCTTGTCCAGCTCGCCGGCCTTGAAGGCGGCCATGAAGTCTTCCTGCGAATGGAACACCACGGCTGGCGCTTCCACCAGGCGGTGCTCCGGCTTGACGGCGGATATCTTGATGACCGAGCGCCCCAGGTTGCCCTGCAACAGCTTGAGGCCGCCGTCCTGCGAGAACGGCTTGGCGACCGTGCCCAGTACGGCTTCGTCGCCGCTGGCTTGCGGCACGTCGCGCCAGATCACCTTGCCGACCTGACCGTCGGGCACTTCGCCTTCGAGCATCGGCTCCATGCAGTGCGCGCGCAGGCCCTGGCCGAG
>Ga0154006_1000323_pt1 | contig 15898 bp, 11 predicted proteins | sample TSFL090MetaG_FD_104747 | JGI IMG/M metagenome (GOLD analysis project Ga0154006, IMG submission 104747) | Attine ant fungus gardens microbial communities from Florida, USA - TSFL090 MetaG | ecosystem: Host-associated > Fungi > Mycelium > Unclassified | place: USA: Florida, Wakulla State Forest...
TGACTCTGCTCCATGATCTATCTGCCGCGACAAAGAGCAACCTTATACTCAATTCAACGGGATGTCAGCTTTGGGACTGAAAGATTAGCGAGTGTTTAGTGAGATGTTCGCGTCTTATTTGGTCCACCCAAACAATGAACTGGGATCTCATAATATTCTGATAGGATCCAGTCTCACCGTGCTGTCATTGAAGGATTGTGTGCATCATGGCTTCTACCTGCTGTTGACTTCCAACCCTAACTACGCGCAAGAGCAAATTGCAATAAACTAGGTGTGCTTCTGGGCACCATGAAGACTATAACAGGCCCGTTGACTGGCGGCTTCCTCGCTGTTTTCTATATCGGTTACATTGATTTTATCTCAGTTGCTTCCTGGTTCATCTCAAACCCAGCTCAATGCAAACCGCGAATGTAGTGGAGTAATAGCATACTGTAATTTATGACGTATGCGACACCCCTTTGATAGATTTATGAGACCGATTGAACCCTTTTTATCAATTTGATCTACGCGTTGAAGTACATAAAAGACTGTTCAAGGTTATGTCATGATGTGATTCATTACCGAGGAATTCGTACCACCACCGGGCACAAGAATGACACAATCTTCAATAAATGGTACTAGGAAACTCGATCTCTTACTGTATAACCATGCCTGACCCAGGCCTAGAACATGCACTGTCTGTGTTCGCTCACGATGTCTTCTATGAGACTCGTGCAGGAAACAAGGTGCCACTGTCTTCTACCTGATGCACGCACTTCATGATCTGTGCCTCACATTTGTGGCCCATGGGACCCCATATGACTTCCTTCCGAACGTTGGTCATGGTGCGGCTAATTTCTTGTCACGACGTCCCGGTGAACTGTAAAGAACCTTCCGTTCTTCTGAATGCGGTTTCGACGAGTTTGTAAGCCCCAGAAGGCAGAAGGTACAGAGCAGTCACTTACCCTACAATCATCCCATAGTGGCCCATCGTCCCGCTTCATATCTTTGCGAATCAGAGAATCAAAAGATCAGAAAACATTTCAAGCACGAACACGATTCATCAACTTGCTTGCCAATTGTCAGTGCCTAGTCCAAACTCTCTATGCTTGTTCCTCCGACCCCTTCTCGGGCAACTGATTCGGCGAGACCAGACCATGGGGCCTACAATATCAGTTATTGAGACCTAACATCTATATGCAACCAATCACTTGACGCGGTTACTGCCAAGATCTATCAGAAACTTCAAATGCTGTTCTCATTCAATGGCCTCTGGATTTTATTCTTTCTCGACATTTTTGGGTTCTTCTCGCCGCTGGGATACCCTTCACCCATGTATGGAAGATCCGCATTCAACGATGTGCTTCCATCCCATGCTTCTTTCTACAGCCTAGCACCAAGCTTGTGGTTTGCTGCTTCGGCTCCAGCACACGTATTACTGCAAGAGAGCTCTAATAAATTACCCTCTCAGCCTTCCGCCCCAGCTTCCCGCTCTTCCCTCGACCAGTGATGCGCACGTGGAATGCTTCCATCCTACTCCCTGATCTTTAAACTATCCATTGACTCAATTTGACCTTTTGATCATTCAAGACTTACTTGCACCCCCTTTATATTATGCACCGCGGCATTCTCACCCGAAGTGATTTAAAACGGGAGGTTAAACTTACATTCCCACGCTAGAACTTGATGTTCCATTATCTGAGGGTTACATAGATTCAACCCCTTAATTACCGAAATTACATGCAAAGCATCTCCTTGCGCTCGACCGCCAAAGTCCACTTCCTACTAAAAGCTCCATAGTAACTCCACCCTCTGCTGACAGCTTCTATCAATCCCTATAGAAAGTGTAAGATCTCCACGACTGATTACCAAGGGCATGCGCATAGCCGCTCAAGAAATGCTAACAGCTTTCGACAACTACACTAAATCCAAACAGAGATTATCTCCATTTGAGGAACATGTAAATTTATTTGCGACCTCAGTCATTCAGGCCTAAGGGCACTGGTACCGCGGGATCAACTCAATGAAATAGAACCTTCCCAGTCACTGGAGACTTGCACATGACGGTAGCTTCATTTCCTTGTGCCAGGGACCCGGTTGGCGATCAACAATGGTACATCCCTTATCAAGTAACCTGAGATGTGATGATCTAGATATTGCCATGAGCTCCTGTTTTCTTTCTGCTTCAGAATGCATGCGGGAACAGTTCTCACGTTGGGAAGTCCATTGAATAGGATGATAACAGGAGCTTCCATTAAGGGAGCCCAAAGAACCCACTTGTCATAGATCGCGGCGAACGGCGGTGAGCACACCAAACCTATTCTGGGATATCCTATCACAACATGTGCCGATGCCTATCGTGATCAAACAGACACTCAATCTATACTACCCGAGATCAGACCCTCCGACTTCATATATCCAATGAACGTGGGATCATAACACCTATGTTCAAAATCCCCTAACCAGAAGTGTGTGTTCGATGTATGTGATCATGCGAGTTTGGCAGATTGGCAATAGGCGAACTTGCTAACACAATGCAATTTTTGCATCAAAGATTAAAATATCCTTACCCTTGTCCAAATCAAAGAACCAACTCGAACCAAACCACCTGGCAGTCTATGTTATTCTGAATTCTATCACCAGCGACAGCTCCACAAGATCAGGCGCTCATGGTCTCACACTGTTGTCGTGCATAGATACATTGTAACGACACGGATATCAATCATACATCATCAGTAGGTCATCAGTACGTGACAAAGCAAGCACCTCCAAACCCACATCGTCACATCGCTTACCATAGCTTCAATTGACATCATCAAATCCACGTATCAGATATTAACTGATTGCAGTCCGACTTTGTAGTTTGATAAGTGTATATTGCTGCACTTTTACGAGACATACAGGAAGTGATGTTTGCAGTTAAGCGAGTAGAATAGAGTTCCCGCCTTCAGGTAATTTTAACGTGGGCATAGCCACAGCATTTTCGTTTCGATGGCAGCAGTTGACGGCAGCTACATGGTTTTCGGTGACTTCATCAGGCTCGATAGGCAGACGTGACGTTGGCTGCCAGAACCACTTAAGGGGTATACACCTAACCTAGTCATCTTATGCCAGACCCCTAAGTCTCTCTCAACGGTCAAGCCACTTCATTCCCTGAGCAGGTATCTCCGCTACTTCGAAACGAGCTTCCAGAAGCCTATGACACCTTCTGACCTATATTAACCAAGTCCGAGTCACCATGCTTCATGACCCACCGGCCTATTGCGTGATCGAAAGCTAAACTGCTCTTTATCAAATTCGTCACAAAAGGCTCCTCCTCGACTTATGAAATGAAGCTGCCCCATTTGAGGAGAATCAAACTTCGCAAATAGCTCGAAATTGAAGTTACTAGATCAGAATACCGAACCCCTTCCAGTTCCGCTTCTCTTATCCGTTCTTGAGTTATACCTTCCCCCACCGCCGAGGGGAATTTCCCATTCTATCTTCATCAGAACTTCCTAACATCCCTATGATCAACAACAAAACGATACCTGACTATTGACGCTTGTTACACATTATCGTAGAATCTCTTCAGTTAAGGACTTGTGATCAGGGAAGGGTAAGTCAAGTCTGTTTATTCAACAATTTAACTTCCAAATCAAGTACAACAATTGGCGGGAGATATAACTCTAAGAAAATTACATTGCTTCCTCAATTTACTGCATTAGTGGCTAACATACCTCCAGTTTGGTAATAAACATCGCATTGCAGCATGGGAGATGGCTGGGTGTAGAGATGATTCTCGCAGTCCTCGTTGCATATCGAAGTCGGCTTCAGCAAGCAGACAAAAATAGCTTTCAACCCTCTACGTAGCATGGAATGGTAGATGCTCATTTCGGATGCGCACCCATTCGAGAATGCAGGACCAACTACGAGAGCATATGTACGTGGCAATTGCTTAAAGCCGTGATTATTATTCACTCCACTCCTCGTGCCCATCCTCTTGCACGTCACATTCACACCAACTCGGAAAAACTCCAGCCGACCTCCCCTGAAGCTCGAGTGTTGTCAGTAGGCTACCGCTATGTATCTCACCCACTGTGTCTTGGCACCTGCTTGTTGCGGTATACAGAATTCTCCTCTTGCACGTGATCATGACTCACATACTTCCCTAACACAGTTCGAAGGTTTCAGAACAGCTAGCCCATACAAATTGGAAGTCTACAATTGTACTTCTTCAACCAGTCCTGTCGTCTAATGGAATGGATAGTTTCATTGTCATTGCAGAAATCTGTATACACTGTAACATAAGACCCTAGATAAACTAATTTTGATTTTGAATACTAGGTTTTTTGCATATAATTCATGGAGAAAAAAAACTCATAGGTAAGATGAAAGAAAGTGAGGAGCACGGCCAAACGACAAACAGCCGAGAAAGTGAGGGAGCGAGGAAAAAAATCTGTCCACTTTTCAAGCCTCCTTCTTGTCCGACTTTGGTGAGGGCGAGTGCTTTACAAGTGGCGACCGCGGATTCGACACTGAAGAATGAACGACGTCAGTTAACTTCCCACTCCTCGAGGGCGGTGTTACAGAACGAGCCTCATCCACCTGCATCCTATCATCTCGAGGAGATCCTATGGTTGAAGGCGACGATAGTGTAGTGATAGGAGGGAGAGGCATCATTGGGTTCGAAATTGATCCTGCTCCGACCGGTCGTGGATGGGGTGGGAGAACAGAAGGCAGAGGAGGACTTGGAGGATAGGTATCATGCGCTTGTCGTGCTTCGGGTGAACGAGATGTCACTGAATGAGTTCTAAAAGGAATTGGCGAGGGTCTAGACAAAGGCGTTCGCCGTCCGTTGGGTGATGGTCGTCGCTTGGAAACTTCCACCCGAGATCGCTTACTTTCTGGTTCTTCGGGAGTAGGACTAGGTGCCCTCTTGAGAGAGGCACTTGAATCGGATGGCGAAGCGTGACTACGGGTTGATGAAACGGAGTTTCTGTGAAGCACGGGCGGGCGTGGAGAAGGGTCACTGTGGCGACTACCAACGGACACAGCTGGAGAGTGGCCGAGTCCTTCACCTGATTGAGAACCCTCAGCGCCTCCGCGATATCCACTCCCTCCTGCGAGACCTATCAATGCATCAGCAACGCCATCATAATCTTCATCGACGACACGAGGCGGAGGACGAGCACCTGTTGTTGTAGGCGACGGCTGAAATGATCGCGATGACCCATTTGAGCTAACAGGTTCAGGTGAATTGGGTCCCTTATAAGGCGCGCCTTTCGACCGATCGCTCACGTACATCTTTGGTGTCTCCATGCCAGGTTCATCTTTTTTCTTAGACATGACGGTTCGAGGCTTGCGCTTGTCGCGGTCTCTGCCCTTACTTTGATCTTGCATCGAGGGCGCCAATGGTTGAGGTGGGGGCGGCGGCGGCTGCGGCTGGGAGACAAGAGAATCTCCGCGAGCCCTTCGTTGTTGTCTTCCTTTGACATCCAAGGAGGAAAGATGAGGACTTTGAGATTCACGAGTACCAGGAGGAAACAGAGATACGGAATTCCTCACTTGAGCACGTGTCCCCTCTGGAGACCCTGTGAATGGGCGGTCATTCCGCTGATCTTGTTCATACTCTCGCATGTCCCGTACATCGTATCGTGGGTCGTATCGACGGTTTGAGGAAGTCGTCTCATTGGGAAGCATGGGCGGAGAAATTGGTCTGCCATGCGCTGGTCCAGTAGTTGGAAGTTTAGCATCCCAATATCGAGCTTGCTGTAAGCGAGGTGAAGACTCAAGAGGGCTATTTGGATGCGCTATGTTTGTTGCAGGTGAACGTGGAGGATAGAATGAACCAGGATGCTGTGACTCAGAAGGCCGACTACGCCGCTCATTCATGCGTTCCTGTTCCCACTCACGAGGATCAGGAGCACGCCTATCATACATCTCACGGTCCAGAGAACGATGGGATTCATGTGATAATGGGGGGTATGTTCTTGGGGACCTGTGGAGAGGGCCAGAATTCGGTTGGGCAGGACCGACAGGACGGGAAGGATACTGAAAGCTAGGAGGAGAACGACGAGAGGGATGGGCAGGAGAGGTGGGACGAGAAGGTGGGCGTTGACCACGATTAGCATAAGAATCTGCAAGATGCACGCCACGGACATCGTCACCAGGAAGTCCCATCTGTTGAGGTAGAGGACCCTGACCACCTGGCTGAGGACGAGGGTGAGGGTGAGGCGGATACTCACGTGGATTGGGCGGACGATCCACGTCCATTGGAGCCAAAGGATTCTGTGATTGCGGATGGCGAGCTTCGTCAAGGACGACCGGAGGTGGAGGTCCACCACGGAAAGGAGGAGACGTACGACCGTTTCCTACCTGAGAGGGCGGAGGTAATGCAATTTCATTCGGGCCACGAGCATCCGCGTTGAAGACAGGCCGATGAGAACTCGATTGTAAAACAGGGGGAGCGCCCCCACCGAGGGAGAGCGGAGGCACAATGGAAGTAGCATAAGCAGTTGGATGAACATCCTGAGGTCCAGGAGCTACAGGAAGCTGTCCACCAGTATGCTGTGCAGTTCGGAGAAGCTGAAGACGCTGTGTGATGGCAACATTGTTAGGATCAAGTTCTGCAGCACGAGCATAAGCATCAATAGCGTCAGTAATTTGATTGTTGCAGCTCTCATAGAGACTGCCGAGATCAAACCAGACTTCAGGGATATAGGGATTGATGCGGATAGCACGAGAGTAGGCGTCAAGCGCATCTCGAAATTGATTGATCTGGAAGTAAAGGACACCGATCGAACACCAGAAAGTAGGATTGCGACCATCCCGATACACAGCCTGCTGATAAGCTTCATATGCCTTGTTGTACTTTTGACCCGCCATGTAGGCACGACCCAGGAGGTACCAGCTCTGAGCATCCGAAGGATCTGAAAAATAAAGTAAATAAGGAAGGAAGAGAATTACAAGATGATAACTGACCAGCCTCCAGACTCTTAGTGAGGTATGTGATAGCGGATTCCTGATTTTGGAAGTTGGATCCATCTTGGTGGTATAGCCAACCAAGCTGTTGCAAGACCTTGGCATGAGTAGGATTATCAGCTACGACGCGCTCATAGGCATCTTTGGCTCGACAGTGCTGTGACATATGAGAACGTATGACAGTGTCAGGATAGAACAACTTACATCCTTTTGCTGTTCATAAACGTGCCCAATTTGGAACCAGATATCAGCATGGACGAGGGGGCTGGGAGGGTTGTGAAGGATACGATCAAAGCAAGCCAGAGACTCTTCGTATTTAGCTTGCTGCTTATAGATGATACCAAGGCGGAAAAGGATTTCATTGGCCTTGTCAAAGTCTTGATTGTGGTCAGTATGACCTGGCAGAAAATGAAAAGGCAAATCTTACTTTTGTCCATGCGAAGAACGGAGGAAAAGGCCTCCTCGGCGTGATCGAGAGAACCGTATCGGTCGTAGAGGATACCTATACCATACCAGAGCTTCGGATCATTCTATGAGACATGTGAGTCGAAGGGGGGAGTATGGAAAAGGCAAAATACCTTGGGGTCGGGAAGTAGATAAAGAGCTTGTTGGTAGGCGGAGTAGGCCTTTTGAAGGTCATCCTGCATGAGGTAACAATGTCCTTGATTGTAATGATAAATGAAGTGGCGATTAGTTGGGAGGAGATGGACGTACCAAGCGCACCCCAGACCTCGCCGTTGTCTTCGTGAAGAGAGAGGACACGCTGGAAGTAATCGATAGCCTGAAATAGTTATTACATCATTATAAGATCTTGTCAAGAAAAAAGGGCAGTTGTCCGCGGAGACCCGAAAATACCCGGGACGACCAGATTTAAGAGGAGATCGAAATTACGACTTACCTTGGGATAGTTCTCCTTGATCCGAGCAATGCCAGCGACCTGTGTAAGGCCAGAAAGGGACATCGGGTTGTGCCGCAGGGCATTTTCATAAGCAGAGAGAGCATGTTCCAAGTCACCCATTTGCTCGGCAACCCCTCCTAGATCAGGATAAATATCCGGACAGAAGACCGAGCAGAACATCCCCACATACCGATCAAGAGCCAGGTCTGTTCATTTGCTACCGCGAGTTTGTGCACCAGGGTTGGCGGTGCAGGTAATGCACCATTAGGAGCAGCATTGAGAGCAACTGTCGGAGAGATGGGAATTGGGTGAGCAGCACCATTGGATAACATGGGTGTTGGGGGCATAGGGGTAACACCGTTGAGATGGGGGGGCTGGGAATGAGGATGAGAGTGTGGAATCAGGTGGGAATGGACAGCAGACGGAGGCGGGTCATGCATACGGACATCACGGTCTGGTTGTCTGGGGGGGTGTCTATGGGCCATGGGATTCAGCCAAGCACGGGGGGTAAGGAGAGAGGAGGGCGAAAAGAATTATTATGCAAAGCGGCGTCTTGATATATATAATAATGGCGGAATCAGGGCCCAAGAAATGGCGATCAAGGTGGCTTGCGAGATCGGATCTCTCTTGAGACATGAATTCCAAAAACGGTAAAGATCAAGATGGAGGCTGTTCTGCTTCTCCGCGTGCCCTGTTGCAATCCGCCCACTTGTCTATCGCCAGGCAGATCTTCTCTCTCTTCTCCTCCAAGAGTCTATTCGGCATCCACCACCTCTCCGGTCTGCTACCTCGGATCGCCTCCAGAACCTCTCATCTTGCGTGTCCTGACAATGTTGACACTGGGACTTCCAGTGCAGGCCCATGTGATCGCAGATTGCCGAGGCGCTATATTGAGGCTTCTGACACGCATGACAACATCTTGCCCGATTCGAGATCTCGGATGTCTTTGGTCTTCCTCCGGTTCTGGGGAAGAATCAGATCCATCGGCGGCCACACAGGCTTACGTCATATTTCTAGGTCAATCTTATCCTCTCAGGCACATCGTGATCGAGTCAGGATGATATAAGTCATGGTCCTTCCCAACTTCAACGCGATCAAATCGAGGGTGCGTCTAGTTTAACTGTAATTGGACGGCACCGTCACTGTATTACTCTCGCAAAGCTCCTGCTTCCCCTTCCGTTCAGCCCGGTCTCGTTATGACTACTCACAAGTCACCTCTGTTTAGCTCTCAGACTTGTTCGTTTGTTGATACGTCGGTGTGACAGATTCACATGTGACCTTCCTCACCAATGTATTACATCCAGCGCCCCTTTGCATACCAATGGCGCCCTCATAAATACCCATGAAATAGGATCTCAATATTCGTCTTTATGGTTTCCGCCCAGGCAAAAAGCAGACGGTGCCTTGCGCTCGCGTTTTGTTGTGGGCCGTGTCTACAAGCTGGATACCGCTGTCGGTGGTTCACTAAACAACCTTGCCTTGATATCTGACACATTCCTTCTGGCTGAGAAAATTTAGCCATTTCTTTTTCCAGATTTCCAGCAGGTTAGGGAGGACAGATATCGACGCCAGAAACCGATGTTATTGAATACTAGATGGGTGCAACGTGGCTTCCCTGATCAATCAACTACGGTGACAGCTTTCAGACCGCCGCAGGTCTTCCAAATTGCCATGTTGTTGATACCATTATGCCCAATTTACCATCACCGTCCCAGCAACTACAACGTATAATGGTAGCAGCTCGTATACCCCACCTACTCTCGATTGTTTCATCCCCAAGTTTCCCGTCCATCCGCACTGAGAGTTCAGATCAGCGCTATACTCGCAATGACTGGACCTTATTCCGACATCATCTGTGATGATGCTACACTTGAGAAGACTTAAAGGGGATAACTATGTCTCAAATTTATACTAGCTCATCAATTACACATGAGAAGAAAACTCAGAATGTCACGCTTCACTGACTCAGTTCAGAATCAGAGCTCACCTATTAAGATACTCTTATCAAGGTTCGAATGCTATTTCTAGATGTTGACACCCAGCAACTACTAATTACCCCCGAGAATCAACTAGTTCTTTGCGCGAATAGACACGCCCAGAGATTATTACCGCATGTTCGGGTATGGAAAACGTCGACCTTCCATCAAATCGCCATCCGAATTCAAGCTTGCTTGGTCATTCATCGGTATTAAGGAGATCTGGATAGCAGCCGACTTAGGCCAGGAAATAGTTTATTTTTATTATAGTCGATTGAAAATCAAATGACCTCTGCTGGAGGTCTTTTCTTCTGCATTACGAACCATGATAAGCTTAAGACAAGGAGAGTAACAGCCTCCAAATCCCTTTGACTTCGAGGATCAGAAGGCAAAAGGGAGGTTTCCGGCTTCATTCTGGTGAGTTCAAGCCTTCACAGTGAACGTAAGCGAACCAAACCTGTCTCTCCTATTTTGCGATTCAACAGCGTGGCGTGTTCAGAATGTAGGTTTGAATCATCTGCCTAACACTGCAATGACCATTATTCGCACTAAACGGCATTTCAAAAGCCCTAATTTCTTTGTGACGTTACATCTCGCCATGAAACGATTTCAGATTTCCACTTCGATAACGCCGTCAGTGACTTCAGATACTGCTCTGGCTTCATGAAACACCATTGGCTAAGCTATAAAAGTGCTAACTTGTACCTCAATAGATTAATTGTCTCACCACCACCACCTGAATCAATGCTGTTGTACGAACACCATTTTCTGAAACTCCGATACAATCGCCGCTCGGATTCAACAACGTGGATAACTGCCCTTCCCAAATTCAGTTCCAAAACGAGACAACACGTCAGTGGATAGGCAATATTCACGATGACTCGTGAGTTCTTTCACTCCTTCAAGTTACTCGTTTGACGAATCGTAACACGAATTCCTTGCACAACGTTATCACAGGAGGCAACCAACGTGAACTTGATCGCATTCGTTCACAAAAGAAGGTCGCAGCCCATGCAAAGAAGCCCAAAGAAAGTAATACGACATTGGCAAAGCGAAAGGAGGCGTGAGTAGTTATCCAGTCCTTCATCTCCCTAGACACGTAGCTAAGATACGTCTTATAGAGATGCCGAGATCTTGAGGGCAAAACAGAAAGTAAACATCCATCATTCTATCATCAAAATCCTGGTTTATCATTCTGATTTTTTTAGAAAGCTGAAGAAGCGAAGGCTACTGGTACTACCAAGAAATGACGTTATCCCCATCTCTTAACTGGTCAAATACTAGTCTGCTCTCTTTTCGGATGCTTGCTTTATTTTTTGCGAGGGCCATATACCTTATTGTCCATGAAGACATTTCATCTCAGGGGTTTCGTTGTTCGCATGTAATATAAAGAAAGGTCTTGATAGCAATTCAAGAAAGTGAGACCAGATTGTCCATATGATGGGGATAATCTGTGCCGAAGTGTCAGAAATTCGATATGATCTTTGGGGCTGACCTCACAAGAATTTATCCGAACCTTGAAGAGATTTGAAATTCACTAAAATAGGGCCCCTGAAAATGGGAAAGGACCGGGTAACTGATACCCGCGCTTACATAAACAATGTCGAGCTCGGAGCTCCTCAAAATGTAGATATTTGGCGGCAGATTTTTGAGATATGGAGTTAAAATGGAAGTAGGATACCGTCCATATTCGGATCATGTCGTTGACCCCACATAAAGAATTATCCATGATTAGTCGTGACGTGTGTGTTGATGGGAGGGCCCTATCAATACTCCGTCAGCCTAGACCCTTCTTAGGTCGGTAACTATTCCTTATTCAAGCCTAACAAGGACTAAACTAGATTGAGGACAAATGGGTCACTTACAAAATAACATGATGTTTTTTTAGAATATACAAACATCAGAGGATCCAAGCAGGTTCTTCTATGACTCATTAATTCCTATAACAAATGAACCGCCTGATATCAAGAAGCATGTCATAGCACATTTTAGTGGGTGGACATACACTACAACTGCCTAGAAGCTGATATCTTCCATTTTCAGATATGCCTGAATAACATTGTGATATGACGGCACCTCACAGCCACACCGGTGGATCGCCGTCAGTACATTAGCCTTCCGATGCTCGGAGGCACGTGTGACAGCATCGGGATTCAGGATCTGAGTGGCTTAACATGAGCTGTGACAGTCGGACGTCACAAGAGCTAGTGTCGGTCTCCTGCCGCAACTGCCGTCTCACTGAAGCCACCATCCGGTTGCTAACCCGTGACTACGAAGTAGAAGTGTTACCGTGTTGGAATCCTGTCAAAGAGAATCGGTATCATAAGAGCTGTCTTGAAGCAGTCATCCTACTAGTTCACGAAACCTTTCATCACACTGATACTGGGCTCTCATGACCAAGTAAAGCCTGATTTGTACGGGGGTCAAGGTAGGGATTTCATTAGACTAACCTGATTGAAAAATTCTACGTTCAAGATTGTGTCCACATCCGTAGTGGAAGAGGAGTGTCGAGGGCTTTTGTTGTGAGAAACATGTTATCTCGAGCTTCATGTTGGGCTGTATAAAGTAGTTTCTATAAGGATGGAATGCTTGAAGGAGTGAAGCTCATGGTATCATAGTACCGATCACTCAGCATCACGAAATGGATCTGTCCCGGCAGATTGGCAGGCTTTCCAGTTTGGAAAGCTCGATGAAGAATATGCAAACACCACAATAGTTGTCGGAATTAACAGGAGATGGTAATGAAGATACCTCTGTAATTGCTGCCGAATGGGGAACGCGGCAAAAACCCACTAGACAAATGAATTGTGAATCTGTAGTCTTCGGGAACAATTAAGCATCTGTAACACTGCCAAGACCCACACGAGGCCACGTTATACATGAATGCGAATCAAGAAACCACTTCAACTTGAGCAACAAGCAAGCACGTGGGAAATGAACCTGACTGCGAACGTCATGTAATTTTCTCTGAGTTTCCACCTTCGAGTTTGCGCCGGCGTGTCGGTGCCTTGACATTACCATCGGGCTGAGCACGAGACCATCTTCTGGGCGGAGGACGATAGGAAGGATAGTGGTGAGCGAACGAGGCTCCAGTAACAATTGGGTACGGTTGACTGGGTGGTGGCGTTTCATTGATGGGCTGATGCCGTGCGCGATACAGGGACAGGAGAGCGTTTACGAAAATTGTTAAGAATGCCAGAGAACTGAGAGTGAAAATCTGAGGAATGTCGTTATTTTGAGTAACGCACTGGACCCTTTCATGCTCACCAAAGTTTTCCAACTGATCGGCTCAACAAACCCGTTCACAACTTCCGCGATAAGCTCGGCACTGACTTTTGCCCTGCCGACTGCAGCTGGATCACGGTTCATACACATCTCCCACTTGGCACATTGATGAATCATAGCAGGGATTGCATTAACTTCACACAGATTATTCCGATATTGAAGAGAACACATGGCTATTCCTTCCACAATATCTGACCTCATGGTTATGGTTAACTATAAATTCATGATTAGCTTGATTCCTCACCCTGAGAATACTCTAATATCCTCTGCCGAACGTCTCGCTGTATCGTGATGATGAATTGGAGGATGAGATACAGAAACAATAAAACCAATGAAAGGTTGAAGAAAAACTGCAGATATCTATGACTGGCGCTTCAGTCTCCGTAACATAGTTGACTCAAGTCATCTTACCCAAGTAGAATATACGGTGTTTCCGAAGTAACTGCGGGTGAGACTGGCATGTTGAGAGTATAATGATTTGCTGTGTTCTGTGTTACAGGCGTGATATGGTCATCCATGTCGCTACCGGAATCAGAACCTTGGTCTGTATCTGCTAGCTTTTGGCATAACTGCGAGGATTTGGACATATGACGTCTACGTCGCTGACCATGCACGCGCTTCAGAGCACCAGGCACAATCTGTCTCTCGTTCTCTTTTTCATCGGAGTCTGCATCTATCTTGAGAGAGATGAGAGAGATAGATTCCCCCATATCAACATCTCTTGACTCCTCTTGTGGTGATATTTCCATAGAATCCGACGTCCGTGGATATGATTGGGGTGTTGAAGGGGATTGGTTAAACTGAAAGATGAATGGGGTATTTTGGTTTGAACCAAAAATCGGTGACTGAGGCGTGTGAAGCACGGGTTGGGGCGAGTTAATTTCGTCAATTGGACCTATGTACACTTGAGTGCCTGCAGAATGTTGCCCATGGCTTGAACTCACGTTTGCGTGGTGTATTTGGATTGTCTCTTGACCAGGCAGGCAGGCCACTTGGTCGATTTGTCCACTCGAAATCCATGGGCGCCTCGGTGGATCTATTTGTTTGGTGTTCACCATCCATTTTCCTCGCTGAAGCACCGGATTGTGATTGGAGCTAGAAAATCCTAACGAACTTTCCACTGTTGACCATTGTTGACGTGTTCGTCACGAGATTCAAGTCACTTTCCCTCCGCCTCGGCTTTCTCGTAATGTTCTGCGCCCGCCTTCACTCGATATCACGTTCTGTCCTCAGAAAATCGATTCGATCATATCATCCTTTGGCATTCCTCTCTTCGGCGGAGTCTCGAGAAAGATGGGCAGATTCTCCTTCAGCTAACCTCGTCCCTATTGTCATCGAGCAGACTGTAAGTGACTGCATGAAAGGAGAGTAGTTAACTAACAATACGCATTCTAGGGAAGAGGGGAAAGGTCATATGATATATTTTCGCGTTTGCTTCGAGAGAGAGTGATCATGCTGCACGGTCCAGTATGGCTTTTTCCGCCGGTCTGCCAGACTTCGTACTCAATTTCCTAGATAAGGGACGCAGATGCTACCCTCACTGTCGCCCAGATACTCTTCTTAGAAGCTGAGGATTCCTCAAAACCAATTCATCTGTACATAAACTCTCCAGGAGGCAGTGTTACCGCCGGACTCGCAATCTATGATACCGTGCGTTTAGTCGAGCTTGTATTTATTTAACTTGATCTTGTCATTTCAGATGCAGGTATGCTATCCCACATTAAACAAGACCTCTCATGAATATGGCCTTATCTAAAACCAGTATGTCTCTTCGCCAATTCATACTTATACCATCGGTCTCGCAGCATCGATGGGCTCACTTCTTTTGGCTGCTGGTGAAAAGGGAAAACGTCATTGTCTGCCAAATGCGAGCATCATGCTTCACCGTCCGTTTCCTTTTTCGAGCCTATGGATGATACTTTATATTCTCGCACAGAACCCTCGGGCGGAGCCTCGGGTCAGGCTTCCGATATCGCCATACATGCGAAGGAGATTCTTCGCATCCGCCAAGTCCTAACAAGCATCTATCAAAGACATTGCGCTCGGCCAGATGAAAGCGAAGCTGAGGGGTTAGCACGTTTCGGTTAGTTTCAATATGAATGTTGCGTGTTTTGTCCCTCTGATCCAGTGTTCCGCAGAAAAAGCTCTGGAAAGAGATTATTATATGACAGGTATCGTATCAGTTGTCTTTGTTGATCTTATTCTGCTAACAATGTCTAGCTCAAGAGGCTGTGAGATTCGGCATCGTAGACGGAGTTCTTGAACGGCGTCCCACGTCTGATTCGCCTTAGCTCATTCTGTAAATTGTTCTTACTGTCTCAAAATATCTATTTCCCATCCTTGCCGTTATTGTTGCCTATCATCACCCACTGGTACGATGAATCAAAGTGCGACCGGACTGACAATTGACTATCAAATGTCATCTTGGGATTGGCAACTTGACAACGAATTTATGACGCTGTGGTGCTAACTTGAGCCGGTGATGTGAAGGGCGCAGACGAGTAGAAAGAGTACTTTCTAGACGCATAGCCTATTCAGGTAATATCTGTTCGTTTTACTGTAAATGTGCCGAAATCATCTACCTAATTATTATTACTGCGTATCCCATTAGCTTCGTTTGTTGCTACTCTGCTATGGAGGACACTTTGACTTGCCACGGCTAGGAGCAAACGCTTCCTTTCCGTCACGACTTCGATGGGCATCAATGTTTTCTTTATTTCCCAAAATTGTAACTTGGGGCTCCGCAGCATTTTTTTACTTTAACAATTTATTGTGCTGTGTACATACACAGTTTACA
>Ga0154006_1000325_pt1 | contig 15849 bp, 14 predicted proteins | sample TSFL090MetaG_FD_104747 | JGI IMG/M metagenome (GOLD analysis project Ga0154006, IMG submission 104747) | Attine ant fungus gardens microbial communities from Florida, USA - TSFL090 MetaG | ecosystem: Host-associated > Fungi > Mycelium > Unclassified | place: USA: Florida, Wakulla State Forest...
CCGAGATCAGGTGTGCGGATGGCGACGCGCTCGTGCCACTCGCGCCCCAGCGCCTGTTCGGCGGCACGGTTCACCACGCCGCTGCGCGCCAGCGACGGCAAGATGCGGATGCTCAGGTTATGCAGGATGCTCCACAGCGGGAAATTGCCATCGCGGCCGCGATCGCCGGCCACGAACGCCACGCGCATGCGGCCGCGGTATTGCTCGAACAGACGGATCAGCATTTCCGTCTGGCCTTGCCCGGCCAGGCCGGACAAGCCCACTACCTGCCCGCGCGCCACGCGCAGGGTGTCCACCGGCGAAGCCGACGGCATCGGGGATTCCAGCAAGGTGTCGGCGGCGACATGCGCAGTCGAGACCTGCTGCTCGGTCTGGCGTTCGATCTGCTTCTGGTCGGCGTGGCCCATGGCTTGCACCAGTGTTTCGCGGGTCAGGTTGTCGGTGACGTCGCGCAGCACCAAGTGGCCGTCGCGCATGACGGCGATGCGGTTGCAGCAATCAAAAATTTCGCCCAGCATGTGCGAGATGAAGACCAGGCTCATGCCATCTTCCAGACGGCGACGGATGTAGGCCGTCAGGCGTGCGGCAGTCTGGGCGTCCAGGCTGGAGGTCGGTTCATCCAGGATCAGCAGACGCACCGGCGCATCGACCACGGTGAAGGCGCAGGCGATTTCCACCATCTGGCGCTGGGTGATGGTCAGTTCGCCCACCACGCGATCCGGGTCGATGCCGTGACCGGGAAAGATCTCGTCCAGCTTTTCCAGCACCAGCCGGCGTGCCTTGCGGCGCCAGCCGAAACCCTTCAGGGCCGGATGGAACACGCACAGGTTTTCCGCCACATTCAGGTTCAGGCACAGCGACAGTTCCTGGAACACGCAGCGCACGCCCATGCGGTAAGCAACCTGGGTCGAATACGCCGGCTGCGCCTGGCCATCCAGCACGATCTGCCCTTCATCATTGGGCAATACGCCGGCCAGCACATTCATCAGCGTGGATTTGCCCGCGCCATTGTGGCCGACCAGCCCCCAGCACTCACCGGGCGCGATCTCCAGGCTGACATCTTGCAGGGCCTTGACCGGGCCGAAGGATTTGCGGATGTGCGACAGGCTGCACAACGCGGCGCCGCCAGCACGCGACTGGGGCGAAGAGGAATGAGCGGGCTTCACGGTGAACAATCCGTTGAGTCAGAAAGGACGGACGGCGCAGGCGATGGCGGCCATCCAGAGCGACTGCGCCGACGGCACGGGCCGCCGGCGCGAGCACGTCCGCTTACTTGCCCTTGGGGGTATCGAGCAGCTTGACGGTGGCTTCCTGCGAGAAACCGATGTCGGCCACGCCACCTTGCGGCGTCTTCGAGAGCGCCTCGGGCAACTGGCTTTCATTCAGGTACAGCAGCGGCGCGACAATGTCGACGTCCTTGGGTACCTTCTTGCCGGCCAGCACCTGCTGCGCCACCCAGAACGCCACCGTCACGGCGCCCGGCGGGTTGGACGCGGAATAGGTCTTGTAGCCGGTGGGGATCTGCGTCTTCCACCATTGCAATTCATCCTCGCGGTTGCCCAGAATGATGATCGGCAACTCGCGGTTGGCCGCCTTGAAGGCCTGCGCCACGCCAAAACCATCTCCGCCCTGGGTCACCACGCCATCCACCTTGGGCAAGGTCGGCAAGATGCCAGACACCGCCTTCTGCGCCACGGTCTGGGCCCAGTCGCCATTGACCGAACCCACGATCTTCAGGCCCGGATGCTTCTTGATGCCATCCATGATGCCGGCGTGGATCTCGCCATCCACCGACACCCCGGCCAGGCCGCGGATTTCCAGGATGTTGCCTTTTCCGTTGAGACGCTCAGCCAGGTAATCGACCTGGCGCTCGCCCATCTTGCGGAAGTCGAAGGTCACGCGGTAGGCGCACGGCTCGGTCACCACGCCGTCATACGACACCACCACCACACCGGCCGCGCAGGCCTTCTTGATGGTGCCGTTCAATGCCGTCGGCGACGCCGCGTCGATCACGATCGCCTTGTAGCCTTGCAGGATCAGGTTCTGCACCTGCTGCGCCTGCTCGGTGGGCTGGTTCTCGGACGTGGTGAATGCCGGCGCGGCCGCCACCAGCTTGCGCTTGACGGCGTCATCGGCTGTCGCGGCCCAGGTCTTGAGCATCGACTGGCGCCAGGCGTTGGCGGCGTAATTGTTGGACAGCGCGATCTTGGCCGAGGAAGTGTCGCCGGTGGCGACCTGGGCGCCGGCATGGCCCGACGCCAGCAGCAGCGTGGCGGAAGTTGCGGCAAGAACCAGCGCGGCGCCACGGCGCCGTACAGATGCAGTCATAATGTCTCCGTTGTTGTTGATCAGGACGCGCGGTCATCCCTCATCGTCTTGTGTTGTCTTATTGGCCGGCGTCTTGTTTTTATCCATGCGCGGCGTCGGTCAAGTGACCGCGCGCCGTCCTCGCCGGCCCTGTTTTCATCGCGGTTTCATCATAGGGAGGCTAAAAACGGATGTCAATTGGTAAGACCAATTTACTCGCCACGCCATACAGATGGCTCGCATCAAGTCTTGGGCGCAATCCGGCGTCAGATCAAATACAGCTTATCACCACACGCGCCATGTGCGTTTTGTAAAAACCCCTGCTCGCCTTTTTTCCAACAATGTCCTCGGGATGTGCGGCGTCCATCTGCGATCGGACAGGCTGACCTGCCCGCCAGGTCGGGCGCGACTGAATCGCCCCGGGTTTTGTAGAGGCTTCCAAGCCGTTCAATTTGGCTTAGAGCGACTAACAAAACCTCATCAGAGTGCGCAGACAGATGATGCGGCATGCCAAAGCCAGAAAGGCGAGATGAGAGTCGATGCGGCGCTCGAAGCGCATACGCAGCTTGCCGAATGCGGCCAACCAGGCATGGGTGCGCTCGACGCCCCAGCGATGGCGGGGCCTGCCGCGCCTCCCTGCAATCGCCGGCAAAGCGTCGACCAGTTGCTCGAAGACCATCGAATCGGGTCGATTGGCCCCGGTGACGCAGAACATCAACGGGATACCTTGGCGGTCCGTCGGGTTGGGGCCTGTGTACGAGCACTCCGGGGGCTGGACACGCCGGCGCCATCCAGACTGACGCGACTCAGATCTAGTTGGCTGCGCATCGAAGCTGCAGCACGAACAAGATGCCGTTGAGCGCCCACTCATCGGCCAGTCTCGGACGGCCTCCCTTTTGCGATGCGTTGACTTCCGGCAGCGATGGCTTGAGCTGCTTGCACAGCGCAGCGCTGATTTCTCTATGTCTTTTCACACATCACCAAACGCACGACCACCGTTTGGCGATGACAGGGGTTTGTTAGCGACTCTTAGTTTGAGTCGACAACGCAAAGGCTGCTTTCGCCGATAGCGGACATCTTCAGCGATTCACAAGGAGAACATCGACACCGCACTGAGGTCCAATTCAAACGCCAGTTTTCACATCTACCGGCGCGATCTCCTGAACCACAAACAACATCGACAGGGCCGAAATCACGATTCCCACACCGGCCACAAGCAAAGCCATCTGGAAACTTCCGGTGAATTTGTAGATGAATCCGGTAATCGTAGGCGCCATCACTCCCGCGATCGAACTCACTGTATTGACGGCGCTGGCGACTGTGCCCCCCATACCCTTCGGTGACACTTCGGTCAAAATTGTCCACATCATTCCTGCTGAAGCGGATTCACCGGCGATATTGATCGTCAGCAGAATGACAGCGATCAGCGGATCGTTCACGAAACCCACGGCGATAACCGAAGCCGCGACCGCTTGTGACCCAACCAGCGCATATTTGCGTGCCTTGGTCACGCTGACGCCCTTCTTGATCAGCCAGTCAGAGAAATGACCCATCGCCGGTTGGGCAACGAACCCGACAATCCACGGAATCGAGGCGTACAGACCCATCTTGAGAAAGGAAAATCCTCGCTCCATGACCAGATAGCTGGGTAACCAGCTGATGAAGACAACCCACAGGTAGTCGAGGAAGAATTTGGTCAGCATCAGGCCGAGGATGGTGCGGTTGCTCAGCAACTTTCTCCAGGGTATCGGCATGCTCCCCGGTTTTTCGCCTGCTTTTCCGACATCCTGCTTCTGCTCGCGGAAAAACAGATACCAAGCGAGGCACCATAGCAGGCTTCCGATACCGGTGACCAGAAAGGCCCTACGCCAGCTCCAGTAGGTCATCAGGAATCCCATGAGCACCGGAACGGCTGCCATGCCGAGCTTGGTCCCTGACAGGCACCAGGCGGTGGCGCGAGCCCGCTCCTCCGATGGGAAGTTTTCGTTGATGACTTTCGCGCTCAAGGGGTTGCCCGCCGTCTCTCCGGCGCCGACGCCGAGACGTACGGCGATCAGCCCATAGAATCCCTGGATCAGCCCGGTCGCGGCCGACGCCAGCGACCAGAATGCCGCCGCCCAACCCAGCGTCGTCTTCGCACCGTATTTGTCGGCTAGTCGACCGACCGGAATCATGCACAGGATATAGCTGCAATAGAACGCGGAGAGGGCAATGCCCATCACTCCGGGATCCATATTAAGTTCCTTGAGCATTTGCGGGGCTGCCACACCCAGCGCGCCCCGGTCGATGGCGTTGATGAACATGCCGAAGGCGAGCAGCGCCACCAGCGTGATTTTATTTGTTTTCATGGTTGTCTCCTCGAGTGGCCTATGTTTCAAGACCTGTTGTTCTCTTGGTTTTCAGTGATCGCTACAGCGCGATGCCTGTTGATCTGTCCCGGCGCACTGACTGCACTGACTAATCCTTCCAGTACAGTTGCTGCGGGTTGTCCACCAGAATGCGATGGCGCACGCTTTGCTGCGGCGCCCAGCGCGTGATCCGGTCCAGCATGGCCGCATCGTCCGGCTTGGGATCGCTGGTGACCAATGTATGTGGCCAGTCACTACCCCACAGCACACGTTCCGGCGCAGCATTGATCAACGCGACAGCTATGGCATCAAGATCCGCGTAGCTTTGCGGACCAACGCGCGAGGTGATATACGGTGCCGACAGCTTCACGTAAGTCCTGCCGTTGGCCAGCAGACGAAGCAGGGTCGCCATCGTCGGATGGGCCACGCCTTCCGGTTGTGGCACATAGCCGAAGTGATCGATGACCAATGTGCAAGGAAGCGCCTGGAAAGCTGCTTCCGCTGCCACCAGTGCCTCGCCCTCGACGGCAATGACCTGGATATGCCATCCGAGACGCTCGATTCGCCGTGCATACTCGATGAACCGATCCGGTGGCGTCGGTGCATCACCGATCAGGTAGAGACGCACGCCACGCACGCCGTGACGATGCAGGCGATCGAGCTCGGCGTCGCTGACATCCAGCCGCACCGCTGCCACGCCACGCGCCTCCTCACCCAAGGCATCGAGGGCATCGACCAGGCATCGGTTGTCGAAACCGTAGCTCTGTGGCGAGACGACCACCGAGCGGCTCAGGCCAAGTCGCTGTTTGAGGCGGCGATAGTCATCCACCGTTCCCCAGATGGCGCTACGGCTGTTTGCCCGGGGAAAGCGCGGATCGAAGATGTGGTGATGGCAGTCCACGGCACCGGGCGGCACCGGATGGACTGGCGCTTGAGTACCGCCCGAATGCACCACATCCATCTCCATGCCCGGCACGGTCCCCGAGGGATTAATCGCTAACGATGTCACGACCGGACTCCTTGCGCTTGTCCCCGGCGCATGGGCAAGCTGGCCAATTCCATGCTCGGCGCACGCAGCGCCATCGGCCCGCTGAACCTGCCGCGACGCCCCGCTGGATTGGTCAAGATGACTGACGCGAATCGGGTGGCCTGTTGCATGAGCCCGGGACTGACAAGCGCAATGTCTCGAGTGACGTCAGGGAGAAAGGTCTGACTCAATTTACTTTCCTTGATAGATGCAAACAAAAACGCCCGGGCAGGCAACTTGCCATTTTTGGCGCAGATAGCGGAAGCTCTGCCCGATCAATTTACCTGGCTGCTTCTTTCAGATTTGTGCCAGGACGGCTCGATTTCCGGCTAAGAAAGAACAGGATCGTGACGCTTGCCAACGACATCAGCACCATCGGCAACAATGCCATCGAGTAGCTTCCATGAATTCTCTCTAGGAGACGGTCCCCGCCTTATTGTTGGCGGCTGACCGTCTTTATTATCGAATCAAGCTGCTGCCTCAACAACAGCCAACAAATTGGCCGCAGCGCCCGTGCCCATCGCGACGTAGGCATTATCGGAAACGCCACCGACGTGCGGGCTGAGAATCACGTTGCCGATACTTTGCAGCGGGTGATTCTGCACCATCGGTTCTTGCTCGAAGCTGTCGAGGCCTGCACAGCGCAGCTTGCCGCTGGCCAATGCTTCCACCAGCGCTTTTTCGTCGATGAGGCCACCGCGGGCCGTGTTGACGAGAATTGCACCATCGTTCATTTTGGCCAACGACTGCGCATTGACCATATGCTTGTTCTCAGCCGTCAACGGGCAGTGCAGCGACAGAACATCCGAATCGGAAAAGATCTTATCCAGACCAACGAGTTCGACGCCGTCGATAGCTTCCTTGGCAAAGGGGTCGTGTGCGATAACGCGCATCCCCAGAGAGACCGCGGTCAATGCAACACGGCGGCCGATTGCGCCCAGACCGACCAGGCCGAGCGTACGGCCTTGAAGCTCAAGGCTCTTATGGGTCGACTTGTCCCAGTGTCCTTCGCGCATGCGCCCGTCCAGATGCACCACACCCTTGGCGCAAGCGAAGATGAGTGCCCAGGTGTGCTCCGCCACCGCCGGTGCGTTCGCGCCAGCAGCAGCCTTAACTGCAATGCCACGCTCTTGTGCGGCTTTGCTGTCGATCGTATCGATGCCGGTACCGTGCTTCGAAATCACGCGCAACGCCTTGTTCGCATCCATGATGCGGCCAGTGATAGCGCCATACCGGACAATGATGCCCACCGGCTTATGTTGCTCGGAGAGCTTAACCAGATCGTCTTCAGTCGGTTTGGTGCCGGCGAAGACCAGTTCGTAGTCACGCAACATCTCGACTGCTTGCGGCGCCAGGTCAACACCAGTCACTACGACAACCCCCTTTTTCTCGCGCGCACTCACAGCGCTTCTCCTTCGTTCAGGGCACCGGCCTTGCGTAGTGCGCCTTCCAGCCAGCTCGGACGCAGCGGACCACCGGTGCGGATTTCAATCAGACGCTTCGTCTCGTCCTGGACTTTCTTTGCGGCGGCAGCCAGAAGTCCAGGCGCCTTCTCGCGCTCGACAACGACGACACCATCGGCATCGCCGACGATGAGGTCACCTGGCTGCACAGAGGTGCCGCCCACCGATACCGGCCAATTGACGCGGCCAGCGATATTCTTGGTCGGGCCATTCGGGTTGGCGCCAACTGCGTAAACGGGGAAGCCAATTTCGCGAATTGCCTCGGTATCGCGTACAGAGCCGTAGATGATGATGCCGGCTAAACCGATGGCCTTGCATTGCGAGACCATGATTTCTCCCATCAGCGCACAAGTCTCGTCGCCCTTGCCGTCGATCACCAGCACGTCGCCGGGCTTGGCAATGGCCATGGCAGCATGGATCATCAGGTTGTCGCCAGGACGGACTTCCACGGTCAGTGCCGGACCTGCTACACGTGTATCGGGAGTCAAGGGGCTGATGCGGCTGCTGAGCGTGCCGCGACGGCCCGCGACGTCGGCCAGAATGGAAGCCGCGAATTCGGATGCCTTAGCAACGGTGGCTGGGTCGACGCGTTCGAAATCGCGAATCATGTCAGGTTTAGTGGCGCTCATGTTTGTCCTTTGTATGAAACAGATTAATGAGAAAGTTCTTCTTGTGGTGGCTCAAGCGGCGTGGGAATACATCGGAAAACCAGCAACCGGCACTTCCGCGCGAAGAATGGAAGCCTCATCGGCAGCCATGACCGTGGGTACGTATCCGGCAGATGCCAAACCGGCCAGCATTGCGCCCGAACGAAGCAAAAAATCGCGTCGTGTCTGAATCGTTTTCAAAGTCACTGTCTCCGAATTTTTTCCGGGCAACCGATGCCGGGTTTCTTGGTTTTTGGAGGAGTCTACGCGCCAACTTTTTTAATGTATATTTTCTTTTTGTTTCATAACCAATTACTTTTGGTAATCAATCGTGGACTACAGAGACCTGAAATATTTTGAAGTTATCGCCGAAGAATGTCACATGGGAAGAGCAGCGGAGAGGCTCTACAAATCTCAGCCAGCGCTGACAAAATGCATTCACCGGATAGAAGAGCAACTGGGAGCACCTCTGTTTGCACGCGTAGGCAGAGGAATTCAACTGACCTCGGTTGGCCATGCCCTTCTGGTACGCGCACGAAAACTCGGGCAGATGATGGACGATACGACCAGAGAAATCAGCGACTATGCATCTGGCAAGGCAGGGAAAATCCGCCTGGGGTGCATACCGACGCTAGCCGAGCACATTCTTCCACCGGTTTGCGAAGATCTTCTCGCAGAGGCTGCCAACGTCACCATTGAATTGAAAGTGGCCATGAACGATGCCCTGCATGAGGGACTGCGCGCCGGCGAACTCGATATCGTGCTTGGCCCCTTGCTCAAGACTGACGAGGACTTTGAAACGGAAGTCATCATTCAAGACCAGGTGGTGGTGATGGCACGCGCCAATCATCCGATCTTCAAGAAAAAGAGGTCGCTACGAACCTTGCTTGACTATCACTGGGTACTTCCGGCGGAATCGGTTTTGAGTCGCCAGTGGCTCAATAACGTGTTCGACAGGAACCACCTTCCCCGACCGACCGTTCAAATTGAACCGACCGTTCTCAACATGATTTTGCCGTTGATTGAACGCACCAATCTGTTGGGCTTTGCGTCCAGATTGAATTTCAAGTCAGGCCACAAGGAACTCAAGGAATTCGTTCTCAAGGAAACCACCATGCACCGGCCGATGGGCGTCACATATCGCCGCGGAATGTATCTTTCCCCTGCCACTCAACGATTGATTGCGATTTTGAAACGGAAATATAAATCGTAGCGATAGCATTTAAGTTGCTAGAACTCATTTCATAAATAGGGTCTGTTACCTTTTTAACGAGCGTGTTAACTTCTTCATATGGCACGAAGAGAAGAACTGACAGACGAACAATGGGCGATCCTGGCTCCACTGATTCCAGCAACACCTAGACGCGATGATGGGCGTGGCCGCCCGGAATTACACAACAACCGCGCCGTCATGAACGGCATTCTCTGGGTGCTACGCACCGGTGCGGCCTGGTGTGATTTGCCAGACCGGTTCCCCTCTGGCGCGACATGTTTCCGACGATTTTCGCGCTGGGTCAAGAGTGGCGTACTACGGCGCATACTCGAAGCACTGGCGCAACACCTCGAAGACGTTGGCCAAATCCACATGAAGTCACCCTTGTCGAGGCTATCCTCGATGAGATTGTCACCGTGGGACGACCCGAACGAATTATTGGGGATCGCGCCTACGATAGTGATCCGCTCGATCAAAGACTTACTGCCAAAGGCATGAACTGATCGCACCACACAAGAGCAATCGAAAACGAGCGGTCACGCAAGACGGCCGGGCGCTGCGCCGATGGAAGATCGAACGGCTGTTTTCCTGGCTTAATGCCTTCAAGCGTGTACTTAACTTCTCTTTGTGTAGACGACATACAAGCCTCAAGGTTACGTCATATGGATTTGTTGATTCGAACATAGATCAATGCTTCTTTACGGTCACCAGATGGCGGTCCAACGCATCGTTGGCTCTCTGGCCGGCATCCAGGTTGACATCCTTCTGGAGAACGACAGCTACTTGTCGTAGTTGCGGTTCGGACAGACCAACGTTCATGCTGATTCGGATATGTGCCTGCAACTGCCCCTCTGTTCCAGTCATCGCGGCAAGTGCACTGACAGTTGCCAACTCGCGACTGCGCCAATCCAGATTGTCACGAGAGAAGATGTCGCCAAACAGATGGGCTTTCAGGTAAAAATCAATCGCTGGTGCGAAGTCAAACAAAGGTCCTTTGACCGGTGTCCCCGAGAGCTCCGTTTGGTTGGCGGTGCCGACGGAGAGTAGTTCCGCGCCGGTAGGGCCTGGTGCCGGCTCTTCGCCGGCGACGTCATTGATACCTTGTTGCTTTCGTTCTGCGAGTACCTTCATCAACTCGCCAAGCGCATTCAGGCTGCGTGGAAAGCCTGCGTACGCGTACATTTGCACAAGAACCTCTTTGGTCTGGCTAACGGTAAGTCCTGCGTCCAGGCCACGACGCAGTGCAGTATTGAGCTGAGGGATTTCACCGATCGCTGCGAATGCTGCGATCGGAATGAGTGCCTGCTGTTTTGGTGAAAGCATTTGTTCTGTGACCATATTGGAGTTTGGTTGTGCATTCGCAACCGCGGCCTGAAAAAACATGAGCCCCAGTACAAACCACTTGAATGCGTGGGATATTGATTGACCAGTGCGAGCCCGGGGCGAGGGGGAATCAGCGAGCGTTGTATTGTTCATCGCTGACTTTTTCCATCCATTGGACGTTCTTTCCATCCTTGGTGCCCGTCACGGCAAGATGCGTCATCGCGACATTGGAAGAGGCACCGTGCCAATGTTTTACGCCTGGCGGGCACCAGACAACATCACCCGCCTTGATCTCCCGAGCGGGCTTGCCCCACTCCTGTGTTCGTCCAACGCCGGCCACAACGACCAGATACTGGCCCTGAGGGTGCATATGCCATGCTGAACGAGAACCTGGCTCAAAAGTGACATAAGAGCCCGAGGCATTGATCTGCTCGTTGGCTGGGTAGAGTGGATCGACGCGTACCCGACCGGTAAAGAAGTCAGCTGGGCCTGCGGCTGATGGCCGGGATTCGGCTGGGACGACCTCCTGACCGGTACTTTCGGCAGCATGAACCACGGAGTATGAGGAGAACATCAAGGCCAAACTGGCTAGCATCCGGGTGGTGTGTCTCATTGGAATCCTTTCAATAGTCCTGCTGCACAATGCAGAAGTGGGTGGAGGGCTTGGTAATTTATTCGGTGACAACTGGGCCGGACAAATACTGCTCATCGGTCACATGTTCCATCCACTCGACATTCTTTCCATCGAGCATCTCGGTGATGGCGACATGTGACATCGACGTTGCGTCGGTCGCGCCATGCCAGTGCCGGCGCTGGCACGGGCACCAAACGACGTCACCCGCGCGGATCTCAGTACGGGGGCCACCTTCGCACTGTGTCCATCCGACGCCATTGGTGACGATCAAGGTTTGCCCGAGCGGATGGGTGTGCCAGGCAGTCCGGGCACCTGGTTCAAAGGTAACGATGGCGCCGCCGCTGCGAGCAGGTGCTTCGCCCTGGAAGAAACTGTCGATCCGTACGGATCCGGTGAAGTACTCCGCGGGGCCCTTAGCGGACGGCTTGCTGCCATTTCGTGTGATTTTCATTGGAAGATCCTTTTCTCTGGTTGATAGAAGGATTGTATGAATTCATCTATTTGTTCGGTAGGGTGTTAAATTTGGATGAACTTGTGCATACAATTCACCAATGAACACAGGGAACTGGAATGAATTGCAGGCATTCGTGGTCGTTGCCCGTGAACGCAGCTTTACTCGCGCAGCGGCGCAGTTGGGCGTTTCTCGTTCGGCCCTTAGCCACGCCATGTTGGGACTTGAGGCCCGGCTTGGCATTCGCCTGCTCACTCGCACGACACGAAGTGTATCGACGACCGAAGCTGGTGAGCGCCTACTGGCGACCTTAGTACCCCGGTTTAGCGAAATCTCTGCGGAGATCGAGGCGTTGATTGAGTTGCGGGATAAGCCCGCCGGCACTGTGCGCATCAATGCTCACGACCACGCCATTGTCACCGTGCTGTGGCCCAAATTACGGCCCATGTTGCGAGCGCATCCCGATATCAACGTCGAGTTCAGTGTCGACTATGGCCTGGTGGATATCGTTGCTCAGAACTTCGACGCCGGCGTGCGCAACGGGAATCTCGTGGAAAAGGATATGGTTGCCGTGCCCATTGCGCCCCCGCTCAAAATGGCGGTGGTTGGTTCGCCGGATTACATGACTGGTCGTACCTTACCTTCTCACCCCAGAGAGCTCACTGAACATCGCTGCATCAACCTACGACTGCCAACACGAGGCGGCCTCTATGCCTGGGACTTCGAGTGCGACGGACAAGAGCTCAATGTCCGGGTGAATGGGCAGACGGTATTCAACAACACCTTCTTGATGCTCCAAGCGGCGCTTGACGGGCTTGGCTTGGCCTATGTGCCATATGACCTGGTTGAGCAACATATCTCTGCTGGCACTCTGCTCCCTGTTCTGGTGGACTGGTGGCCAAGCTTCCCTGGCTACCATTTGTACTTCGCCAATCGCCGTCAGAAGTCACCTGCACTTACGATGGTCATCAATGCACTAAAAATTACCTCGTGAGAACGAGCAGAAGAAAGGCCCATAGAGCCTTTCTTCTGAGGATCTCTTCCGCGCGCTTCACTTCAGATTCGATTTGAAGAAGGAGGTCAGCTTATCGAAAGGAATGAGATCGGTGCGATCATAGAGATCCACGTGTCCTGCGCCCTTGACCCAATAAAGCTCTTTGGGCTGCCCGGCCAGACGATACGCTTCTTCACTAAATTCCTTCGAATGTGCCTGGTCGCCGGTAATGAAAAGCATGGGACGCCGTGAGATCGTCTCGATATCGTTAAACGGGTAGAAGTTCATGAACTTCACATTACTCGTCAGTGTTGGATGTGTTGTGACATCGCGGGATGAAGTCGCCGGAGTAAATTCACCGCGAGGTGTGCGATAGAAGTCATAGAACTCGCGCTGGATGGGGTGCGTATTCGCATCCAGTTGATGCACCGTGCCGCTGGTGTATTTGGTCGTCCCACCGGTGAATTCCGCATATCGCTGCTGGGCAGCTTCGGCAATGATTTGCTTGCGCTGTTCCAGCGTTTGCGAGTGGTTCAGCGCGTTCCGATTTGCCGCCCCCATGTCGTACATGCTGACGGTAGCGATCGCCTTCATGCGTGGATCGATCTTTGCCGCGCTGATGACGAAGCTGCCACTACCGCAGATGCCTAGAACTCCGATGCGCTCCCTGTCCACGAAGGGACGTGTTCCCAGATAGTCCACGGCGGCGCTAAATGCTTCTGCATAGATGTCAGGCGCAACCACGTTGCGCGGCTCACCGCTGCTCTCACCCCAGAAAGACTGATCGATCGCCAAGGTGACGAAACCTTGTTCGGCCAGTTTCTGTGCATAAAGATTTGAACTTTGCTCTTTCACGGCCCCCATGGGATGTCCGACGATGATCGCTGGATGTGGGGTATTTGCATCGAAGTCTTTAGGCATGAAGAGATTGCCTACGACCTTCATTTTGTATTGGTTGTCGAAGGAAACCTTCTGCAAGGTCACCTTCTCGCTCTTGTAGAAATTGTTGGCGCCATTAGACATGTCGGCCGCCATGATAGAGAACGACGTCAGCAGCATTCCCGCCAGGGAAACAAGCTTTTTCATGAAAAATCCTTTGGATATACAGTGGTGTAGTCATATGGATAGCGATCAATGGCGCGGTTATCAGTATTAGGAATGACGTGTTGCATCGTTGCGTGCTGTGAGTACAGCCAGAAGCGCTGCGAGCATCAGCAGGCCTCCACTGACAAAGAAGGTACTTTGATAGCCGCCGGCATCGAAGAGCAGTCCACCAACAGTTGACCCGAGTCCGATTGCCAGTTGCACGAGCGCGACCATCAAGCCACCGCCGGCCTCGGCGTTGTGGGGAAGCGTTTTAGCGACCCATGACCACCAACCTACCGGCGCCGCTGTAGCAACCAACCCCCAGCAGCTGAGCAGAACAGCGACGACGGCCAGTTGGTGCCCAAACGCAACCAGTGCAATCGCAATGGCTGTCATCAATAGTGGGATAAAGACCAGGGTTGAATAGAAACGGCGGTCGAGGAATTTTCCAATCAGCACTGTGCCGACAAAGCCGGCGACACCGATGGCCAGGAGGATGAGCGAAAGGGTCTGAACGTTGACCATCGTTACCGTTTCCAGGAACGGACGTAGGTAGGTGAACAGCGTGAACTGTCCCATGAAGAACAGGCTGGCGGCGGCCATGCCAAAAGCAACGGGCGGATTCTTGAGTAGTTTGAGAACATTGCGGTCTTCAACCGTTGCCTGCTCCACATGCATGGCCGGCAAACTGCGCAATTGCCAAACGAAGGCCAGCAGCGCTACCGGCGCCAGGCAGAAGAATGCGCCACGCCACCCGATCACCGCCCCCAAATAACTGCCCAGCGGCGCGGCCACTACCGTGGCAAGAGCGTTGCCACCATTGAAAATGGCTAAGGCCTTTGGAATTTTCTCCGGGGGTACCAGGCGAATTGCCGAGGCTGCGGACATGGACCAAAAGCCGCCGATAGCGACACCAATGAGGATACGGCCCGACATGTAAATCAGGTAGTTCGGCGCCATGGCGATGATGGGCCCCGAGAGGAACATGAGTCCTGTCAGCCACAACAGCAGCGTCTTGCGATTCATGTTTCCGGCCAGGGAGGAAATGGTCAGGCTCGTAATGACGGCAAACGCACCCGAGACCGATATCGCCTGACCTGCCATGCCTTCGGTAACGGCAATATCCTGCGCTATAGGCGTCAGCAGGCTGACAGGCATGAATTCAGAGGCGACCAAGGCGAAGGCGCACAGGGTCATGGCGTATACCCCGCTCCAGTAGCCCTTGGCACTGATGTTTTTGGAGTTTGATGCCTTGGTCTCTGAGGTAGAAACTGGCAATTCCCTTTGCAGGGTGCCTTGGGAAGGTATTGTCATAGTGGAAAGCGAAAGACTGACGAAGATGCGCCGCTCGTTGGCGAGGCATTTATGACGTCTCATTCGAACGACCGATATCACAGGCCAGCTCAGAGGCGCATCTTGAACAGCCGTCAGTGTCTCAACTGCGAATACAGTTGACTAGTTAATAAATCCTTAATTACCCTATTAGCTATGCTAATCAATTGGCGGGCGCAATAACATGATGAAACGCAACTTGAATGACCTGCTTGGCTTCGTCACTGTCGCCCGAGAGGGGAGCTTTACACGTGCTGCTGCAGCACTGGGCGTGACCCAGTCAGCATTGAGTCAATCCATTCGTGGCCTGGAAGAGCGCTTGCAGATCCGGCTGCTTACTCGCACGACGCGCAGTGTCTCGCTGACACCTGCCGGAGAGCGTCTGATCCAGAGCATCGGCAATCGATTTAATGAGATTGAGGCTGAACTTGACGCCTTGACGGCTTTGCGTGAAAAGCCAGGTGGTACCGTTCGCATCACGTGTGGAGACGGTATTATTCAGCGGATCTTACTGCCCAAGCTGATGCCGCTGCTTCAGGAGTATCCAGACATCAAATTCGAGTTCGACATGAGCTACGCCTTCCGAGACATCGTCGCTGATCGGTTTGATGCCGGGGTTCGATGGGGGAAGACGATTGATAAGGACATGATCGCTATCCCGATCGGCCCGCCGCTGCGGATGGTCGTTGCGTCCTCGCCATCTTATTTTTCTCAGCATCCAATTCCCAAGAATCCCAACGATTTGATGTCGCACAACTGCATCAATCAGCGCATGCCAACGTCCGGAGGACTCTACGTCTGGGACTTCGAGAAGAGAGGAGAAAAGATCAATGTTCGGGTAGACGGATCGTTAATCTTCAACACCGTGCCGCCGCAAATTGATGCTGCCTTGGCCGGCTTAGGGATCTTATTATTACCGGAAGACGATTTGGCGTCGTACCTGGAGTCAGGCCAGCTGGTGAGAGTGTTGGAGGATTGGTGCCCGAAATTTGAGGGATATCACTTGTACTACCCGAGCCGCCGG
>Ga0154006_1000327_pt1 | contig 15826 bp, 15 predicted proteins | sample TSFL090MetaG_FD_104747 | JGI IMG/M metagenome (GOLD analysis project Ga0154006, IMG submission 104747) | Attine ant fungus gardens microbial communities from Florida, USA - TSFL090 MetaG | ecosystem: Host-associated > Fungi > Mycelium > Unclassified | place: USA: Florida, Wakulla State Forest...
GAAAAAAGAGTTGGGCCTTTACCTGACAGTAGGTATTGGGGATAATCCTGCAATTGCAAAGATGGCGCTAGATTTAACTGCAAATCATGCGTTCAGTTTGATTGGTGAGTGGCACTTTGAAACGATCCCGGACGTCTTGTGGCCGATTAAACAACTGGATGACGTATGGAGTATAGGCAGCCGGACGGCCAAGAAATTGCGTCGACTGGGTATTCTGTCAATGCAAGATTTAGCACTGTTCGATCCTTATCGCTTAAAGCAAGAATCTGGCGTGCGTGGCGCAGAATTAAGCGCGTTAGCATGGGGTGTTGACCGTAGTGTGCTCAGCCAACGGTATCGTATCAAAGAAGCAAGTATCTCTAATAGCCAGGTTTTACCGCGTGATTATAGCAATCGCCAGGAAATTGAAGTGGTTATCCGTGAAATTGGGGAACAGGTAGCATCACGCTTGCGTGCGAAGAATAAAATTGCGGGTAGTGTATCACTGTTTATTGGATATTCGCTCGTTATTAGCCAAGAGAAACATCGTCACGGTTTCAATGTGCAGACAAAAATTACGCCGACAAACAATTCACACAAAATTAGCCAGGCGTTGACAACGTTATACGAAGAGCATGAAGACGGCGGGATTATCCGACATATAGGTGTTGCCGCAGGTCACTTGCAGATGGCGGGATTTGAACAAATGGATTTGTTACAACCGGTACAACAACAAGTCAATGAATCAAAAATAGATCAAGTAATTGACGATATACGGCGTAAATTTGGCTTGACGAGTTTGGTTAAATTGTCGTCAATTGGAACTGGTGGGACGATGATTGACCGTGCTGGCCTGGTTGGCGGACACAATGGAGGGAACGCGTTTGGATGAGTTGGATGATGAAGTGTTACAACGGGCAGAACGTTTTTTTAGAAATGATTATCAGGATCGCGGCATGGTGAAATGGCAAGGCTACTTTCTTAGCGACCACACGGAAGACGTTGGCAAGTATACAAAACAACGTAATACTGACCGGCACCGGCAGGATAAAAACGAGATGCCGATTGAAGTTATAAGTGAGAAATTATTATTAGCGTATGACAAGCGCCAACCGGTTACGATACAGTTACGAAATCACACGGAAACGGGGTTAAGTAGTCCGTTTTATTATGGCCGTGTAACCTGTGTAGTGGGTGATGATTTACGACTTGAAGGTGTTAATATAAACTTACCGATGAGTGATATATTGTGGATAGAAATAGCGTCGTAGCGCGTTTATAACAGCGTTATACGATTAAGCATGCTTAACAATATAAACATAAATATACGTAATAGTATGTTGTCGGGTGTACTTATGAATATACGCAACAGTATAACGGTAAGTATGGTGTTAGTTACACTTTCGAGTATACCGATAGGTATGCGTAACAGTATATGTAAGAACATACGTATTAGTATAATCATGCGTATAACTTAACGTATTATCTGGGCGTTTGAATAGATATTTGCTATACTAGAAAAACAGGTTAAAGGCGGTGGCTAATCTCTCTGAAAGGGGTTGATGCCTATGGGCGAATGTTCGTAGACTTCAAAAACTGATGAAAGGAGGATTAGCTGATAATGTCTGTTCACGATGCGCTATCTTTGATGTTAGCGTTTGGTGGCTTCTTGTTGGCTTTGTTGACGTATGTCGACAATCACAACAACAAGAAGTAAGGACACAAAAAAACCGCCCAAACTTTGAACGGTAGGCGGTTTTAATTTATATTGAAATCAAGCCATCGTCGAGACAACCTGGCCCCGTGTTCACGCACAGGGTTTTTGTTTATGTGCTTATTATAGCACGGTCGGCAAAAATTAAAAAACAACCAGCCGTAGAACAAGCAACTGGTTGACTACATGATGCTGGATATGACACCACGAATATTAGTATGGAATTTAAGTATAGTCTAATCATTAGTAACGCTCAATAGTGACCACTCTTTTTGACCTGTACCAAAGTTAGTTAACGTAAACACGATTATCGGCACTAGCCGGTACTCCGCCGGTTATAAGCCGTCACTTGTGAAATCCGGCCGGTTCACAATCTATACCACTCGTTTCCTATCACCGGAAGGGTTCAGCCCTGTTCCACCTACAAAAACACCCAGAAATCACGCCGTTTTAAGCTGAAATTTGGGTTTTGAAAATTTTCGAGGTATCGGTACCTCTCGGCGCCGAAAAAACCTGTCCATAATCTTGACATCACGCCGGTTAAAAGGCGTTAGGTATAACAGCAATCGCGTAAGTATGACTCATCTAAGGGTCCTGAAGGGAAACTAGTGAAGAACAAGATTCACCGTCGTTTCAAGACTGATCGACCATTACAAAAACTATCTAGTAACGTCACGGAGTTTAAAGTTCCGGCCACTGGAGAAAAAGTATATTTAGAACCAATCCTAGACATGTACAACAATGAGCTTCTTACTCATTCAGCACCCGTCCGAATCTCGAATTTCCCTTACAACCGCTTAATCAGTTCGTAGAGCGAATGCCAGAACTTTCTTATCGAACACACACTGATCAAGGTTGGTAATATCGGCACAGATCATGGCGTAAGACGCTAAAGCAAAACCGCATCATCCAAAGCATGTCGCATGTCCAAAACATTGCAACTGCTGGCAGTGATATCGAGTAATTGATGGCTGTATCAGCTACTGGTGAAGCGGAATAAGCTGATGCCGATTTGGAAAAGAATCCAGCTTACCGTAACATCTTGTACCGGTAGGGTTATACGACAGAATTGTTGATTAACTATAATCCAACTTTGGTGTAATTCGGTAAGTGGTGGAAGCAATTGCAAGGTGAGTCAGAAGGTAAGGACGGCAAGGGTGTCTTCCCAGTGACGGGAAATTGTGAAACGGACTTGCACAGTTTCGGACAATACATCCAAGATTGCCGTCGCAACTTGTTTGAGACGTTGTTCCGTGTTGATGGTGGTGTACCTAACATGGTTGTTGAGTTGGACAAGCAAAACGCATTTACTTTGGGACAAGCTATCTACTTCTTCGAGGTATCTGTTGCGATTGCAGGTTACTTGAACGGTGGTCACCCATTTGATCAACCAGGTCTTGAGGCCTATAAGCGAAATATGTTTGGTTTGTTAGGTAAACCAGGGTATGAAGAGATTACTAATAAGTTAAAAATGCGTCTATAAAATATGTTTACCCCATTTATTGGAAGTATACAACTAGGAAAGTGATTCAATCACTTTCCTAGTTAGTTAGATGAAAGTATACAATTAAAAATAAATTAGCATAATCAAAAAGCATCTTATTCTAGAAATAATCCTAGAATAGGATGCTTTTAATAGATAAATACATGTTAACCCTTAGATACAGTAAAGCGCTTTTGATTGTATTAGTTGTTTTTAACTTCTTCAATGACCTTAAATGCCACTGTTCCAGAATTAGTTTCTGATATATTTTGATCATTCATTAACATTATGTCATCACTAACTAAAATGTTATCTGATTTTTCACCAGCAATAAAGTTACTACCAGGTGACACACCAGACCAAGGACGATAATTACTCAGCAAAAAAATGCGTTCATCCTAGAAAAGCTATCAGCTCCTAATATGAATCCAACACGCTTGTTACTATTACGTAGCAAATAAATTAAATGTGCAGCAAGATCAATTTGTAAGTAAGCTTGGTCGGATTCGGTTGCAAACGCATCCATAATCACATCAACGCCTTCTAAATCGCTTAAGATGATTTCAAAAACATCTTTGTTTAAAATGTAATATCTTTAAATCATTTAGCTTATCTAGATTGCGCCCATTTGCAACCACCGATAATCCATTTAAAATGGCTTCAGCGACTAAGGATTTACCTGTCATTCCAGTAGCGCCAATAATCAATAATTTCATCATTACTATCCTATCCGTTTATCTTGAGTATCTTAATCACATTCGGTTCACTTACTATTTACAAGTTGTGAAAATTAACCAAAGTCAAGTTTAGATAAAATTTGTTTTGGATAATGTTTAGTATTGATTCGAGAACATTATTCGTATATTTTATGATGTTGCTTGTGATCAAATCTCTTTTAAAATAAAAACGGCTAAAAAAACATTTTTATAGGATCACATAGTACCGAAGTGTTCTTTCTACAATATATTATTAAAAGTGCTACAATTTAGATATAACATAACTGAAAGGATTAAAAAATGATAGTGAATTGGACAATCGTTGGAACAGGTGTTATTGCGCATGAAATGGCAACCGTATTTAATAAGAATGATAGAGAAATTTATGGCGTATTTAGTCGTAATTCCAACAAAGTAAAACAATTTGCTTCCGATTATGGCGTTGTTCATCAATTTGATTCTCTAGATGATGTGTTTTCTGATGACAACGTTGACGCCGTGTATATTGCTACACCACACAATACCCATTTTGATATTGCAAAACAAGCAATTGAACATGGCAAACATGTACTCATGGAGAAAGCCATTACATTGAATAAGGCAGATTTGGATCAACTTGAAGATTTGGCACAACAGCATAACGTTATCCTGTTAGAAGCAATGACTTTAGTTCATATGCCTTTAGCCAAAAAAGTAAAAGCTATGATTAATGACGGTCAATTAGGTGAAATTAAGCATATTAGTGTGGCACATGGCAGTGTTAAACCCTATGATCCTAATAATCGCTTCTTTAATCCTGATCTAGGTGGTGGTGTCTTACTTGATATGGGTGTTTACGGTATATCTGGGGCACGCTATTTTATGTCAGATCAACCTGATAATGTGCAGTCTTTTGTTGACTATGCTCCAACTGGAGTTGATGAACAGGCCGTCACAATTCTTCATAATCAGGCGGGCGAATCGGCTATGGTATCTGTTTCTTTGCAAGCTAAGCAACCTAAAGCACTAACTATTTCTGGAACGAAAGGTTATATTACAATTCCAGAATACCCACGGGCACAATCAGCGAATTTTTATCATGTAGATAGTGATACCACAGAATCAATCACAGAGGGAAGCACAGAAAATGCTTTGTTCTACGAAATTTTAGATTTCGAAAGTATAATTGCTAATCCAGCAAACATTCAAAATTACAAGACAATGACAGATGATGTTTTTGAAATTTTCGAACAAATCAAAACAAGCTGGTCTCATCAAAATTAAGTCTATCTGAAGTATATAATAAGCATTATGTTTCAAAGTAAAGTTAACGAATATCTAATTTGTAACTTTACTTTTTTCTAATTAAGCTTACCCGGCGTGGCTAGCGTTCTGCATGACAGGCTATAACATATTTTTAACGCAGTTATAATGGTGTGTAAAAATATATTTTTAGTAGGTATTTTTGATGTCGCATTAAAAAAACATATGTGGCGCAGTACCTGGTTTATTTATCCACTTTTAACGTAAAATCTATCATCATATAAAAGCAAACCAGTTTATTTCAAACCAATTCACTGGTATTCCAACACGTTTTATCGCTTTAATGATTACTGAGATTATTATCCTTGTCATTGACTATTGTAGGATTGTTATATCGTTTTTTCATACGATATTTTGTGGTACCCTCACTCATTATCTGCAATAAAAAGCGGTCTCTAATTGTGATTTTTGATATGTACACGGTTTCATAATTGTTAAACTATTTCTGTATTGAATAGATTGAAGGACTATATTGCTTATAGAGTGCATTAAATCGACAGGACGATTTAACGACTTCAAGTATGGCCGTTTTAGAGTCATCTTTATGAGATGACTCTTTGTATGTAATATTAATAAAAAAAGTTACTGATTATAGTAATTACAATTGAGACGATCCTGATTATATTGACAATTAGATAAGGCAAAAACATTTTTTATAAATCTACTCAAATATCATAGATAAATCCACCTGAGCATCGATTACTTATAGAAACAAAAAGGTACTGTAATTAATTGAATAACTGCATTACTAGACACCAGTAATTATGATATTTTTGTGGGGTACTATACGAATAATGGAACAGACAATTGGAGAGCGGGTAATGAATAAATATTCCTATAAATTATTAACCCTAATTATTGTATGTATTGGGTCCACGCTAATTATGAATAAAACAATTTTAGCTGATAACAATAATACGTCTACATCAGTTACAACTGAATCTACTCAGTTAAATGATTCTGGAGTTGCAACTGTTCATAACGACATAGAATATTGGGAAGCAATTGCAGACCAGGCTGTATCTAAGATTGTTCTTGCTAATGATATTGTTGCACAAGAAAGTAATCGCATCGGATCAGGAAATATTCAAAGAAGTTTGACGATTGATGGTGAAGGGCACAACCTATCTTATTTAATGACATCGTATGATCCCCCAGTCCTTTATACAGATGCAAATGGAATTTCAATTAATATTGAAAATATCTCTATCGGCAGTGCTAACAATCCTGGAAATACATGGTATGGTATCGTACGAGTTGTAAATTCAAATGTTACGATGAATGTATTAAATGTAAATTACTATGCAACATATGGGGCGCAACCTTTTTATGCAAACGGTAATTCAGAAACGGTTCTTAACTTTTATGGGAAAAATTCCTTTAAATTAGGTAACGGATCTGCAAATTATGGCGGAGAATTCGTTGAAAGATTCCAAACTGTTAACTTTAAATCAGGAAGCTCAACATCCGTTGATCAAAATACTAGTGATGCATCTGCTGTATTTTGGGGAATTAGTGGAACAAATATTAATGTAGAAGCGAATGCTAATTTATCAATAAGGTCTAATAAGCAGAATTTACTTTACAATAGGCCAACTCTAAATATTTTAGATAACGCAACCTTTACCTATGAAAGTTATAAAGGAATGTCATATGCTACTCCTAATTTAGCTAGTTCAAGTAACACTGTTATAAATACAAGCCCAAATAGTGTGTTTAACTTAATTTCAAATGATTATTCGATTGGATTATCAAATATTATTTTAAATGCAAATGGACCTAAATCAATTTACGCGTTAAATAATAATGGTATTGCTGCCACTTCGGGATCCATGACTGTAAATAGAACTGATTCTAGTAAGTATCCCTATACTCTGCAATCATTAAGTAGTACAAATATACAAACAACTGGTAAGGATAATATTTTATCCAATACCTCATTCACTCTGAACTCCAGTACCGGTATTAATGGCAAGGCTTGGGTATATACGACTACACCAACAATTGATTCAGCATCATTTGATTCTCAAGTTGGATCTAAAATAAGTAACTTAACGGGAACCATTATTGGATCTCAAAATACAGTTCGAAATATAAAAGTTTCGTCATCTAAACTTTACACAGGGTCTGATATTACAACGGATACAGCACAATCTCAAATTGATAAATCAACTATTTCCACTCAAACCATATCTGGCAATGATCTTGCTATTATTGGATCAAATATAAGTGGCGGGCAACTTCAATATATCTATTACAATATTCAAGATTCGAATAAATATCCGGGATTTGTCTTAAAATCTAAATGGGTTGAAGCACAAAAAATACAAACTAGTTATAAAGAAATCACAATTCCTGATAAAAATATCACATTTGATCAACCAATTCCTGGATTGTTTAATGATGTATCTGATTATAAAGTTTATAACTCAGGTAATGTACCTGTTAACTTAAGCGTGACATCTATTACAAATTCTAATACAAACGTTGGATTAGTTGAAACAGGATCTATTTTTAATACCGGTAAACAGGAAGTTTCACTGAAGATAAATGGGTCGTCTTCCATATCGTCTAAATCTTGGGATTTTAAAAATCCAGGAACAGAAAAAATTGAAGTCGATCCGTATTATACGGTTAACAACAACGTTACATTCAATATAGGAGGTAATTACTCGGGCCCACTGATTGGGCAATTACCGCTATTATATAAAATTAATATTAGTATTTCAGAAACTAACTAGATTAGAAAGTTAAACAATTATGCCAAAAACTCTTATCGAAAATCACACGTCACTCGAAGAAGAAAACAAAAAAAAGAAAAAACGCTTTATATGGTTTTGGTTAATTTTAATAATACTTGCTGGTATAGCTGGGGGTACATTTTTCTATTATCATCGTGCAGAACATACATCAAAGTCACAAGTGGTTTCTGGCGATTTTTTACCTAAGAAAAAGGACGCTAGAGATATGACAGATGCGGAGTTAGGGAAATATGCTCAAAAAGCAGTTGATGATTCAAAGTTTCAGTTAGAGATAAATCCATCGTCGATTATAAATTACGATACTCAGTCTGGCTACATCGGTATTAAAAATCCGAAAACAAACGCATATCCGATAAATGTCACTTTCTTTACCCAAAATAGGAAAAAAATATATTCATCCGGCGCGATCGAACCGGGCCAGGAAGTTACAAATGGTAAGTTAACTGAAAAAATACAGAGAGGAAAATATGAAATAAGGGCTCGTTTTGATATATATGATAACAAGACGCGTGAAAAGCGTGGTCAGCAGTTTGCAATTGTCAACATGATTGTCCAATAATATAGTGTCAAGACAAAGACATTAAAATGAGTCAAAAAATATTTTATGGAGAAAGGCAGAATATTTATATTCTGAGAGTTAAGTGTAATGACTAAATTAATAAGGGCATCAGTAATTGTCGCAACCATCCTTGGGTCGGGATTGTTTGCAGATAAAGCATTTGCTGACCAAACTATTCAAGGTGGAACAGCAACTATAGAGGTCAATGGGACTTTGGGAGCTGATAACACAAACCCAGATTCAACAATTCCAGAGGGTGATGATAATTGGATTAACGTTACAGTACCGACATCAACAATTTTCTACAATACACCAAAAAATTCCGCAATCCAATCACCTACTTACAGCATCACCAATAATTCAGGACGTCCAGTCTCAGTATCAACAGAAGGATTAACTACAGTTGCAAATAACTCGGAACCTAGTGACTTCGATTTGACATTAAACACAGTCGGGACATCAACCAATCCAGCAATAACAGATACGATAAATTTAATAAATAAGGGTTCAATTCAACAATCTTTAAATACTACATTGATCAATTTAGCTAATAAAGATGGTAAGTTGACTAGTAATGGAGCAGCTAATGAAGGAGATAATTCCGCAAAGTTTACTTACGGAGGTTCATCTGCCACAACAAGCATGACAACGCTCAAATACAATTTAGGATTTACATTTAAATCTATCGGTTGGTAAAAAAGAAATCATAAAGGGGCTATGATTAAAAAGTCCCCTTTAAAATCCTATTAAAATAGGCCTTGTTATCTAACTATCAGATAATAAGGCCTGTTTTTTGTTACATGATATAATAGAACGTAAAATTAGAGGCGAAAGATGAACACTTTTGAACGTATTGCTATACTAGAAAAATCTATATCTATAAAAACAGACGGCCATAATGAACAAGAACTAGCTGAATATTTAAAAAAAATTCTGAAGGATCACAACATTGAATCAACTGAAATACCATTTGCCACAGGAAGATCTAACTTGATAGTTTCGATGGGACATGGTGATCGTATACTAGGTCTAACTGGACATATGGATACAGTAAATACTGGACCATTGTCAGATTGGAAAAGCGATCCGCTTGTACTAACCGATGTGGAAGGCAAATTATTTGGACGTGGTACCTCTGATATGAAAGGCGGATTGGTTGCTTTAATCATTGCCTTAATCGAAATTAAGGATGAGGGGATAGATTTAGGTGGACAAATTAGACTTCTAGTTACAGGTGGTGAAGAAAAGGGCCAATTAGGATCTGCTAGCTTATTAGGTCATCAACTAATATCAGATCTCGAAGCACTAATTGTTGCTGAACCTTCTCGACTAGTTAATCACCAATCGGGAACAAGTACTCAATTCGCAATATTTGGACAAAATGGCGTGTTAGATTTTGAAGTTATTTCTAAGGGAAAATCTGCCCATAGTTCAATGCCAGATCTTGGTATCAATGCTATTGATAACTTACAGGAATACATGAATCAACAAAAAAAATATTTTGATGAAATGGCTGGAATAAATGATAGTGTGCTGGGTAAAATTATTCCTGTAAACTCTATTATTTCTGGTGGTGAACAAATTAATTCAGTCCCTGCCTATGCCAAATTAACAACAAAAGTTAGAACAACAACCACGGTTAATTCTAAACGAATAATTACTGATTTAAAAAATATTATTAGAGAAATGAATAAGTTTTCCGATATGAATTTAGAGTTCAATGTTCTGAGACAATTAGATCCTGTAGTGACTAGTAAAGATTCTCCGATTATTAAATTAGTTTCTATGTATGGCCAAGAATTCTTTAAACAGAAAATAAACTTGAGAACTGTAGCTGGTACAACTGATGCAGCAACATTTATATCTGAAAATAATCGAATGGATATTGTTCAAATTGGTCCCGGAAACGATTCAAGCCATATGGCTAATGAATATATATTTCAACAGGATTTTCTAGATTACATTGATTTTATAAAAAAAATCATAATCTCGTACTTAAACGATTAATTAGTTAAGTATATTTCACTTATTGAATCAGTCGAGTGAATAAGTGATATTAAATTACCTTGGTTTAGATAAATATAGTGGTTAAACGATGTTAGATCAAATTGATATGATTAAAAAAGTATGTAGAACATTTAAGTCCACTTAACGTTTTTTACTTAATTTTTATTATTTCAACAACTATTGGTTACGGCGATATTCACCTTGTGAATTATTTTGGAAAAGTCTTTACTATGTTGGTCACACTGAACCGGTGGTTTATAAATTAAAGTTATCGTGGGGAGATATTTATGAAAAAATACGTTTTAACTATTGGTAATTCAGCATTAAGTATCATTAGTAGCACGGTGATTGTTTTACCATTTATGTTTTTTTTGAGAATTAGCGCTACACATACAGTATCATCAGTTTTACCTTTTGTTATTTTTTATACTTTACGAACAACTGGGATATTTTTTATTAGGGGTATTAAAACTAGTCTGAATAGTGCTAGTTTGTTAAAAGTTTCTCTGTATTCTGGTACATTAGGCTCTATTTTTGGAATACTCGGAAGTTTTTTACCCGAATTTTATATAATTTCGGGATTCTTTCTTGGATTAAGTGCAGCTTGGTTGCCAACCGCTAATACGTCAGTTGAATTTCTTAATATAAAAAACAATTTACTATCAGGTAAAAATAAGTATTTCACTATAATAACTTTGATACTAATCGGATGTATATTGTTCAGTCCGTCTAAAAAATCTCTTATTATATTTTTTTTATTTTACACGCTTTTATACTTGATAGCTAATAGTACACTATTCACACTGAATCAATATACTGTAGATTCTCATGATTTAGAAATCTATTCATCTCATTATTTGGGACTGTTTGTAGTATTCTTTGTTTTAATATTTAGTTTGAGATCTAGTCGATTAATGAATAATATTATGCAATTTGACTATTTTATATGGGGGGTGTTATTGCTAACTATTGTTCTTATAGTCTCAAAATTATTTTTCAACAATGCACCACAACGTAATGTATCAAATTTATTGAGTTATATATCAGTAATAAATGGTGCCTTGGGAAATTATTTATTTTTATTTTCATCTTTATATGTTGCTGGATACTATGGTCATCATGATCTATTTACCCGATTTTATATTCCATATGTCATAGGAATCGTAACGTCACCAATCATCAATAAAGTACTAGTCAAAAACAATCATCAAAAAATTTTTGGTATGCTCCTTTTTGGCATAATCATTATGTTCTTTAGACCTCTTTTCTCTTGGGGTGTCTTATGGTTAAGCATCACAAGAGGATGTTTAAATTCAGAATTAAATAATATATATATGAGAAAAAATAACTTGCCATCAGACAAACGTATTTGGGTAAAAAATACAATACAAAGTACTGGGAGTATTATCTACCAATTTATTATCATGATTACAGGGTTTTTGATAGTATCGGATAATAATAAATCTGTCAAAGAGTTACTTGATATTACTAGTCAAGGAATACCTAGTAGTTATAGTAGGGCGCTAATGGTTGATTGGAACCTTGTTACTACAACAATACTACTGGTTATGGTCATTTTTTATTACTTTTTTTATCTTTTTAGCCATATAAAGATAGAAAATTAGTTTTTACTCAGTATTTATTGGGTGACATTTAACTAATTAGGCATTAAAATATTGTAAACAATCAATTAGCATCAAATGAATGAATACAGTTAGTTGCTCTTATGCTATATTTACGGACAGATTTTCTTATGCCCTGTAAACTAATAGCATAGAAGCATTGTTTAGTATGGTTCGAAAAAATTTAAGCAGTATCTTGTTGAGATGCACAATCAAGGCAGTTCATATACTGAGCTATCCCCTGAATACTGACCTTCAGTCGACTTGATCAGTAACTGGGTCAAGTTGTAAACAGTCCACGAAGTAGACGGCGAAGAATGGACGCAAGCTGATGTAAACGCATTACAAAAGTAAAACGCCAAACTTCGCGAAGAACTTGAGATTTTCAAACGAGCCGCGGTGTTACTTTCGAGGTACAACTAACGCAAAATCGCGAGTGAGGACTTGAAATCATTGACCGTTCACTCGCAATGGAACACCGCATAACAAGCGTCTTATCAGCTTCGAATATAGCTCGAAGCACTTATTATCAATGAGAAATTGGCACCTCAGCCAACGAGACGCGTCGCAACGCTCTAAAAACGACAATCAAATCCGTCTACAAGAGCAATCGTGGGATCTATGGATACCGACGCATCGACGCATTTTTGCGGTTCATTTTGAATACTAAAGCTGGTGATCGTTTGGTTCCTGATAAAACTATGTGTCAGAATCATGGACAATATATTAATGGAGTTAATACGGAAGTAACTTATGTTTAAGAAGGAAGCTCCTAAAATAAGTACACTGACAAGAATATGACTAATACTAAGGTTCCAAACAAATGAGTGGAATTACCCAATACAGGTGTTGATAAGACAGGAATTATTATGATTGCTGGTGTAATGATAATAATTTTGACTACTATTTTGGGTGTGTTTTTAACGGGTAAAAAGCATAAAAATGATTAGTGTAGATAGCTATACCAAAGGTAGTCGAGATAACATCGATTATCGGCACCAGCCGGTACGACACAGTTTATAAGCCGTCACTTGTGAATTTCAAAAATTCGCCTTGTGAAGGCTTATTTACCGCACGATACAACTTGTGAAATCCGGCCGGTTCACAATCTATACCACTCGTTTTCTCTCAACGGCAGGTCTGAGCCCTGTTCCTCCTACAAAAACAGCCAGAAATCACGCCATTTTAGGCTGAAATCCGGGTGTTGAACCTTTTTCGGGGTAGCGGCACCTTGCGGTGCCGAAAAAACCTGTCCATAATCTTGACATCAGCGCCATCTTTTTTCCTTTTAACACTGTTAGAGTTAAGATGATGTGGTTAGGCATGATTAGTAGGGGGGCATGAACAAAGCAGGTGTACCAAAAACGAGCCTCGACGTGAGGCCATGGTTATTGACTCGAAAATTTTTCAAAATGATCTGATTTCGTACAGATTTCAGGGTGCGAGCCTTAATGATCTCGAAAAAAGGGGTCCGGAGTCTTGACATCAGAGCCATATTAAAAAAACTCCTAAGCTATTAGTTTACAGGGCAGAAGAAAATCTGTCCGTGAATCTAGCGTAAGAGCAAATACAGTTCCACAGAGCATAACCATTGTAATGAGGTTTGGTCGACTGATACTGAGTAGATTAAGGTTTAAAAATGGAAACGAGTAATGCAGAAAAAGAAATTATTATAGGTAAAAATAATAATAAATTTGCTACTAAGGTATGTGCTTCTTTAAGATTTACATTTTTCACATAGTCATAAATTTTTATTAATGTAATAGATATACGGTGTGAAGATAATAATGTGTAGATGAAAAGAGCTACAATATATTGAGTATCAGTCCAAGCCATTATTCTGTAAATATATAAATATAAAAGTAGAGGTAATACATAAATTATCAGTAAATCAAACTGATAATTTATATATTCTCTTTCATTCTGGTTTGTTTTGTTTTGTTTTGTTTAAGTGAGAAAGAATATGTGATTTAATTTTTGAATAAAGATATAGTTCGATTATAGCAAGGAGAATGAATATTCGGTGATTCTGTTTGAAATATATCAATGCAAATATCAGGGATGTAACAAATAAAAAAGAACCTAGATATGTCCAAAAAGCATATTTTTCGGGCTTCTTAGAAGGAGCGTATTTTAAAATATTCTTTATTATAAGTCGCAGAATTCCTAGTACACCAATTAGTACTATTAGTAGAAATATTAATTTCCACGTACCATTTTGATTTACAATATGTAATTTTCTTACTGTTAGGTACATCAATGTCCCTACTAACATACTAATTATCACAGTGAGGGGAATGCTGGATTCGAAAGGAATATCCGGACTTTGATAGGGAGACATTGACTCGGATTTAGAAATTGTCTTAATATCGTTAATTATTTTTACATGTACAATTTCTTGTGTTTTTGAATTATTTTTAACCATAACTTTCCTCAATAATTAATAAATTTAATACATGTTTTGATGCAGTATTTTTATCATACTATACTCAGTAGGTGAATAAAATAATAAATAAATGAAAACCAACTATAAAGAATAGTTGGTTTTTTGATATAAAAAATGGAGAAACATAAATTATGCTTCCAATTACTAACCTACCTCTGAAAAATGAAATCACTTTTTGTAACTTGAAGTGCGGAGGTTCAGGAGAATTTATCTCATTGCGTGCCGAAACTGTTCTTTACTATGGTGGAGACAACGTTCATGCAGTAACATTTGCACACTTATATTATTAAGTTTAAGCGAATTCCGTTAAGCAAAACTAGGGAGGGCGGAATGAACGTAGAGGATGTAACAAAAATTGCACCCCTGCAGAAGTTGATGGTGATTGCAAGAGTTTTTATGCCAGTGTGGATTGTGGCCTTAAACCCTTGCAATCACTAATAGGTTCCTTAGCAGATTTATGCACTGCTAAGTAGGGTACCTGTATACAAAGTTATTACGGCTGAATTTGTTGAAAAACTTAAAGCAGGGTACACGATGTTTACTTCCGTCACCCTAGTATCGGCGCGTGGTGAACTTGTGCCGATCGATACTAAAATGGCTCTTTGGCTATTAATTGCTGGTGCGCTTTTCCCAATTTATCTGGCATCTTTGATATTAAAGAAAAGCACACACATGCAGCGTCACAAGGAACGAACACAACGAGGCTAAGCGAAGACACCAATGGAGATATAGACAAAGAAGAGACCAGCAAAGTCGTACGAGATGGGCAAAGCACAATATGAATACAAGGTGGGAAAACCAACATATCAAGTCAAAATGTTGACATAACTATCACGTCGAAGGACTAGGAATCCACCAAATCTACACTATGAAAGACATTCTTAATTGTTAAGAATGTCTTTTTGTTTTGACAGTATTGACGGGTTGTTTTGTTAGATTTAAACTAATTTAATTAAGTTAAACCGGGGGCGCGCATGAATATAGCGGATGTAACAAAAAATTAGCCTCGACGGAAGGTGATGGTTATTGACTCTAAGAGCTTTTATGCCAGTGTGGAAAGTGTAGATCGTGGTCTTAACCCCCTTACAGTCTTTACTAGTTGTGATGAGCCAACAAGAAAATACAAACGGTGGCCTGGTGTTGGCCGCTTCACCGCGCGCAAAGAAAGAATTGGGCGTGAAAAATGTGATGCGTCAACGTGATGTTCCTTATGATCCACGCTTGATTGTCGTCAAC
>Ga0154006_1000331_pt1 | contig 15700 bp, 14 predicted proteins | sample TSFL090MetaG_FD_104747 | JGI IMG/M metagenome (GOLD analysis project Ga0154006, IMG submission 104747) | Attine ant fungus gardens microbial communities from Florida, USA - TSFL090 MetaG | ecosystem: Host-associated > Fungi > Mycelium > Unclassified | place: USA: Florida, Wakulla State Forest...
CATTGCAATCGATGCCATCGAATACAACCTCCATATTCCGCTGAAATGGTTCTGGATATCTGCCCTTTTGCCAATATGTTGGGCTAATACCGAGATTTCCCGCTAACAGGCTCTGGCTTTGCACCATGTTCTGTGCACGTACGTCGTAGCGCACTAATGGTGGTTGAGGAAACTCCGGGTCAAATCCGATCTCCTGCCCCTCGCTATTATGGTAATACTCGCAATAGTTCACGATCTTTGCGTGCGGGAACACGTCACGGATAAACAGCATTTCTCCCCAGCCAGGGTGGCCGAACACAATATCTGGGTTCAGTCCTTTAGTTTTCAGCATTTCCAGGCTCTTCACTACCGCGAATCCTCGCCGGATATTCGTGTCGATAGTGACTAGATGACGACTTATCTTATCCGTCGCGTGCTCATTAAAAACATAACCATAAAGATGCACATCCTCTGGTGAGCTGGGCCAGTTTTCTTGAACTCTTCTTGCTTCGCCAAGCGCCCAGACCTGAACACCACGTATTCTTGAAAAACTCGAGATCAAATGTCGGAACTGACCGGGAATGTTTTGATGAATAAATAAGATCTGCATCAATTTTATGTTTTAGTTATCATGGATCACGCCGATGGCAGGGCATGATGCCCGGCCATCGGTTAAATCTGCAATGCAAAGCCCCCATCAATGCCAATTGGCAGCCAGAGTAGGGGCTAGTGCCGACTGGATATTCGTCGGCAAGGTTGTCGTACCTGCTGCAGGAGGCGTATAAGCGGCCATTGCCTGGACCAGGGCATTGACCTGCGTATTCAGAAGCACTTTGCCATCGCCTGCGTCAAACTCGCGTGCTTGGTTTGCGGTACCGCTGAACCAGTTATTGAGATCCAATTCGGCGCTCGTCCCGATGACATCAACGAGCAGATCGTTATCGGATTGACGGAACCAAATCTGGTCGCTCGCGATATCACTGCTAAACACTACAGCGTCCGCATCTGCAATGTTATTGTTGATCTCAGAGATGGATATGGCACCCGAGGTTCGCGTGAGCAGGATCTCGCCTGCTGGTACCTGAACCTGTGCTGTGGCGGCGCTAGCCACGCTCTCCGCATATCCTGCGCCATCGGTATAGCTCGCCACCGCGCGCACCAGATCGCCCGCTTGACCATTTTGCAGCGTAAAGCTCGTTCCGATAGCGCCTGCGATGTCGCTAAACGTGGCACCATTATCGGCCGATACTTGCCATTGGTAGGTAATGGCTCCTAAACCATCGGCGTCAGCCAAGGTATTAGCAACTGTGAGCGACTGACCTGCTGTGACGATGCCGCTTAATGTCACTGTACCTGTTGGCAGATGATCTATCGCCAAGACCGGCGAGGTCGCCGTGCTAGCCATCGTATCCACGAATCCCACACCGTCGGTGTAGCTCGCCACTGCACGCACCAAGTCACCGACTTGGCCCGCTTGCAACGTATAGCTTGCGCCGATAGCCCCCGCAACGTTGCTCCAAGAGGCTCCGTTATCGGCCGATGTTTGCCATTGATAACTAACGGTACCCATTCCATCGACATCGGACAGCGTATTAGTGACCGCTAGTGTCTGGCCCTCAATCAGGGTCCCGCTCACAGTTACTGCCCCAGTTGGAGAGTGATCTATCCCAAGTAGGTACTGACGTGACCACACTGTGCCGTCCGCGAACTGCACGCTGCCAACGCCCCATGATGCAGCACCCCAAAAGCTCAAATTCTGTTCACCATCGATCTTGACCTGGTCACCCGCAATTCCATCGGTCAGGATGACACTACCCGCGCTACCCAAAGACACCCTGGTTTGCGAAGGATCGATCCCCGGCCCGAGTTTCAGCACTGCAGCACTCGTAGTGATCGAATCTAGCGCCTCATTGATCTCCAATTGGCCGTAGCCGGCATTGAACACAAAGGTATCCGCACCACCATAGCCATTCTCAACGTCGTTGCCGCCCTTGCCATCGAACACTGCCGAGAATGCGCCACCAGTCAACGTATCGTTGCCACTCGTTCCATTGAACGCAGCCATGTTAATAAGTTGCTGGCGAGTCCACACTGTGCCATCCGCAAATTGCACACTGGCAACGCCATATGAAGAACATCCCCCGTAGCTCAAATTCCTTTCACCGTCGAGCTTGATCTGGTCGCCCACGATACCGTCGGTCAGAATCAAATCACCCGCGCTGTCCAAAGACACGACTATTTGTGATGCATCGATCCCCGGCCCGAGTTTCAGCACCGCGGCACTCGTGGAGAACGGGCCAACCGTCTCATTGACTTCCAACTGGCCGTAGCCGGCATTGAACACGAACGTATCGGATCCGCCGATGCCAATCTCAACATCGTTGCCGCCCTTGCCATCGAACACTGCCGGGGTCGCGCCGCCAATCAATGTGTCATTGCCTGTGGTGCCCGTTGTCACCATGTCGAGAAGTTGCTGACGTGACCACACTGTGCCGTCAGCAAACTGCACGCTGCCAACGCCCCATGATGCAGCACCCCAAAAGCTTAAATTCCGCTCACCGTCGATCGTGATCTGGTCACCCGCAATTCCATCAGTCAAGATCAGATTGCCCGTGCTATCCAAAGACGCCTTGGTTTGCGAAGGATCGATCCCTGACCCGAGTTTCAGCACTGCAGCACTCGTAGTGATCGAATCTAACGCCTCGTTGATCTCCAACTGGCCGTAGCCGGCATTAAACACGAAGGTATCCGCACCACTCCCCCCTTGCTCGTATCGGACATTTGTCCCGCCATCGAAATACGTTGCGCCAGGACTAGTTGCAACAAGAGTCGTGGTTACCCCATCACCTAGCAAAACGTTGTCATTCAGAGCTATATCAATAAAAGGTATATCCGAGAAAGATGATTGAAAATCTGAGATATACGTGCTCGAACCCATTCCCAAAGAGCTGGCCAATTCTTTGGATATGGATATGGCATTCAACAGATAATGCTCTTTTGCAAGTAGATTGGTTGGAGCCGCCGCAGCCATAGCAGTCACAAACGCGGAAAAATCTACGCTACCAATGAGTGAATCTGTTGCGTAATCGAACGAAACGTTTGGCAATAACGAAGCAAGTGGCCCTTGAATCGATAACCGTGCTTCTACAGCCGAGAGCAACTGAGTAAAGGCATTCTGCAGAACCAATCCCTGGTGCGTATTAGAAGGGTCAAGCCCACCGGTAAAGATTGATACAAAGCTTTCCCCGGTAAACTTTTCTAATACAGCCAATTCCTGTGCATTGATGTATGGGCCTCTACTGTCGGAAGCGATATTTTCAACACCTGCCCAACGATAAATAATAGCTCTCGTTTCAGCCTCGAAATCGACAGCGTTAGCAATCTTATTATTCGCGAAATTCTGCACCATCAGCAGCAATGTGGGATCAATACTCATAGCAATGTAAAGATCCGGGAGCATGCCATAACCTCGCAGGTTGGGCAGCATTAATACCATTGGATTTGGTTGATAGCTTCCCTGGAATTGGGAATCAAGCTGACTATTGTTGAAATACGCTTCGGCAATTTCGCCAGTAGTTCCATCGGTACGTGTATACGTTGCAATTTCTGTTACGAGGTTACCTCCGTCAGACTTATTGATGTTTTGCGTAGAAAGGCTGATTGAGGCGATACCCAGATCACCTAATGAGTACAACTCACCGGAATCAGTACTGCCGTTTCCATTTGCATCAACCCAGATCTTGATATTGGAGAACCCGGAATCTTGAGCGTCAATAGTGCCATCGTGATTAGCATCTAGGTTGGCTAGCGCAGTGAATCCGTCAGTGCTCGAATTGCCAAATAGTTCGGAAATGTTATTGATAACGCCATCGCCGTTATTATCTTGAACAAGGATTCCTGTTTGCGGACCGACCCATCCTGTATGCACTGCGAAACCTGTGTTATGCAGATCAAAATATGCATTAGATTGTGCGAGAGATGTTAACTGGACACCATTTCCAGAAAGATCGATCACTAACGGGTCAACCATACCGCCGTTGAACTGCGCCGCTATGGGACTTACATAACTGCCGTCAGACGTTGGACTTGGGGCATCTCCACCAAGGTAGTCTGCCATTTCCCCGAGCGCACTGGAGATATCTGCCGCCATTTGGCCGAGCCCGTCAGCGAGCGAATTTCCCAATTGCCCGGCTTGGTCGACGACTTGACTCAGGCCATCGGCGAGAGAGTCTGCACTTTGGCCGAGCTCACTGGTGAGAGCATCAGATCCTTGACTGACTGCGTCAACGAATTGGTTGAGTCCATCGGCGAGCGAGTTGGACAATTGACTGAGTCCATTGGCTAGATAGTTTGCTCCTTGGCTGACCAAGTCAGCGAGATCGTTCGCCGTTTGACCGACCGTATCAGATCCTTGACTGATTGCGTCAGTGTATTGGCCAAGCGCGTTAGTGAGCGAGTCGGCCCATTGACCAAGAGTATTGCCTAGCGAATCCGCTGCTTGATTGAGCTCGTCGACAAGAGAGTTTGCAATTTGGCTGAGCGCATCAGATCCTTGACCAAGTGCGTCAACGAATTGGCCGAGCTGGTCAGCGAGATCGGTCGCCGTTTGGCCGAGACCATTAGTAAGCGAGTTAACCCATTGGTCTATAGTGTCGTTAAACCAACCATAATTTACGCCATCATTATTGCCAGTATTAGAGCTAGGATTCGTATTAAGATTTACGCCGAGGTCTTTTGCATATGATGAATATGGATGATCTGTCGCGGCGTTAATACCGAGTATTGTTAGATCAGTTAATATTTGACCTATTAGCCCCTCCCCTTCGGCTGGGGATGGATTGTTTATGGAATTTTGTAGTGAATTATATACATCACTAAGAGATATTCCTTTTTTTGAATCAATAATATTGGTGCCGCCGTAGTGAGATTGATCTCCGCCTCCGGCCGGGGGCATTTGCGTGTCTGATCCAGTGTTTCCAATAGGATCAGTTGATAGAATATTATTTGTGAAATTATTATTGGGGCTCGAAGTTTCTGGTAAACCAGGGACTCCCGGTGCGCCAAAAGTTTCTCCGCCATATCCTTTCTGTTGTGCAAGTATTTGGGCGAATACGCCCCCCTCGGAGTTGCCCGTGACGAAGGTATTGTCGGTACCTAGTGTTATATCAGAGGAGTTGTCTGCATTGTAAGTATTAAGTGCACCTTGAGCATCAGCCATAAAGCCATTCAAGGTGTTTTGCATATCTTCGGTGACACTCTGATCATTGTTTTGGATTCGAGTATCAATGCCTGTCGCTGCATCCACGAGTGTCGGGTTTGTTGTGGCGAGATCCGGGGCGCTACTTCCAGATATAGTTACGGGTCCATTGAAGGCAATAATGACGTCCCCGGTACTTTGATTGGCGTAAACGCTACCAAGTAATCCACCAGCAGCCGAATCTGGATTCTGAGTTGAGCTATATACGAGATCATAGCCTTCAGGTATCGCCCAGGCTTGGCCGTTTGCATTGGCATTAATAGCATTGAGATAATCAGCTTGCGCCGGTGCAGAGGTCATATTACTCATGTTTTCTCTCACTTTATATGGCTGGTAAACTCAAAAATTTTTACACCGTTTGGAAAGTTGACAGCTATTTGCGAACGGTCTGGTGAAACAACAAGATACCTGCTGTGCTTCCCCATGCTTGCAACAGGGACTGATTTTCCCGGGCGAAAGGGATACCAAAAACGTATTTCGTGCATGCCATCGATAAAGAGGATGTAATTACCTGGTTCAGGCCATATCAGTCCATCTTTTCCACCTGAGGGGAATCCGCCAAGCGATGCAACGCGTAATCCATTAATAGCTTGAAAAATTCGCAATGGCTCGGAAGGATATTCTTCTTTCAATGTGCCAACCCCTCGTGCAGTCGGCATGCCGTGAGAATTGACCCACCATGAGCCGCCATTCGATCCTACGGCAATCAAGGTACTGTCTGGACTAAACCATAGTGCTTTTGGTGATACCACTTGGTACGGCCCATGAAATGGATCAGGATATGTATCAAACGTTCGAAGTAGACGCCATGTTTCAGTTTCGTAAATCCATATCCGACCACGACTTCCCTGCAATACAGCTAGAAATTTGTTATCTGGCGAGAATGCCATGTCACGCACGGGTACAAGCGAAGGATGTGGGTCGCCTTGAAATTCGATAGTTTTTATACGCTGCCAGTCTCCTACTGAAAAGATATCAATATTGAGATTAATCTTGTCTATATTGTTATATCGCACTGCGGCGAAGCGCTCATCCGACGAAATAACTAGTTGTTCCGCGTAGTTGCGATTAAATTCTTCACCAGGATGAGGACCAGGGATGTGTCGAAGCACCTTCCCTGTTTGAGAATCAAGAATGGAAAACGCAATATCTTTAATTTTTTTTCGATCTACAAGATTGCTAGTTTCAGCGGCTTGTCCGGCGATAAGTTGCTTATGTCCAGACAGAAATTGGAGAACTGTGCTAGTAATAATTCCACCGTCATAACCATAGCGTGAGAACTCATACTGCACCTTGCCATCCGGGCTCCAGATCATGATGGCGGTGCCATTGCGAATATAGGCTGCTAACCGTTTGCCATCCGGACTCCAGGTGAGGCTGCTGGTGCCCGACTGAAACATGCCGAATGTCGATATCTCGTTGGGAGCAGATAGCGTTCGAACAAGACGTAAGCTGGGGATCGACGGAATTTCCTCTGTTGATAATTTTTTATCCTGAGCGGCTTTTAAATTGGACCAGCCACTCATCGCTATTATCATTAGCCCCACAAAAATGAAGGCGTAAGAGATGGTCCTGTAGGCTTTTTTGATTGATGTACGCACGAGGTTACTCTCAGTCGATTTTTCTCTTTATATGCTTAATAAACCATATCTGTTCTTTAAATTTTTATTTACGCGAGTAGCTTGAATGGCTTTCTAAATTAATTTGATTGACCGTCAATGTTCGAACCCCATGAATTAACAATTCCTAAGGAAGGTCTGAGCAAAACGGTTAAGCGTTTCTTATTGATCGTGGCAGTACCTAGAGCGGCAAGACGCGCAAGAGTAGCCTCCGCCATGGCGAGGTCTATTACTGGAACATTTTCCAATTACAGGCGCACGTACGTTTTATCAAAAGCTGGGTTCATCTCTATCATTGATGAAACTTCCTAAGTTTTGACGTTTGTGAACTTGCTTGTGTTCGGTCTATGAGTCACAGATGCATCAGCGGCTCAACGCCGATGTGACGATAGGCAGCAAAGCTAGATTGCTTATTCATATTCTTTTTTTACAGAATATACAAGTCTAATTATTTTGGAAATAAAAAAATCATGGCTGTTTGGCACGTCCACTCAAGCTTAGATTGTTTTCTGAATAAAACCTGAATTAATTATTACTATTGCCTGAATTTAAGGTGGCGGCTGGTAACAGTTAAATTCCGCTATTCGTCTGAACATTAATGAATACTTTTGGATGGTCTAAGCAAATCCTCGGCGAGCTCGTAGAATTGAATCGATCGCATAGACAGGCCTGTCCATGAGCCAACTGAGTTTTACGGAAGCAGAATTCGTCGGCAAGCGCACTACGCATAAGAAGTCCTGTTCAAGCCGTCTCCACACCTGATTCTGTCCAGATGACGCATGGAGCGGCTGATCTACCCAGCCACGACGATGCTGTTTTCCGGAATCGAGACGGGCAGCGCCAATGAGCTACCCATCGATCCGGTCACCAGTTGTTGGTTATGAGCAATCCCGACCAGGCCCGCAGCCCCATCGGATGTGAAGAGACCTCGCAGGCCTGGGCGACCCGATAACGGAAAATTAGCGGGGACCACATAGACGAATCCGTTGTTTCCGTAGATTTGTACCTGGATGCGTGGGTCGAGCAGCATCCAAGACGGCATCCCAGCGCGTTCACAGCAACGCTGCCCGTCGCTGTCAGATTGGCCGCCCTATAGGCCTCCAGGGCGTTGCGAACCACCAGCATTGAGTTGCCCAGACCGCGAGCATTGGCTTGAGCAATCTCCTCGGCCAGCTGGTCGGAGGTAAAGGTTTCCACCAGTTCGCGCATCCAAAACACGTCGTCCTCATTGTGGTGCCGGACGTCCACCAGTAGCGCCACGTTCCGATAAACCACAAGGAACAGCATCCAGCAAGCACGTTCCGAGTAGGCATGTCCTGGTGCCACAGCCTTGGCCGGCAGATGCAGATGGTGGAGCGCCAGTCAGCCCATAACCCATCGGTTCGCGCTGACCTCCAAACATCACTGGTATCGCCCTCTCGCGTCAGAGTCTTACTTTGGTAGGGATTGACGTCACCGCCCGATGCGAGCAAGTCAACGGTACGCTGCAATACCGCTTCGGTCTCCAGCGGCAATTCCATCGGAAATTTGTTCGACAGAGAACCTGGCGCGGAACCGGAGGGATGTAGCGCTGGGTGAAATCGGTCCATCGTAGCAGCCGGTCGTTAAGCCCTGACTGGGCCTTCCGCTTGAACCGCAGCCGATAGGGGCAATAGCCTGCTCCGCGATTTCAGTTCGAAGACCGAATACCCCTCGCCATGTTGATCAACATTCTTTGCGCACCAAACACACGCCTTTTTGATCCTTCAACAGAGTGACCGTAAGCGGCATATGTATGCAATTCGACGGAACCTCGGAAAAATGTCCCGCGATCAGCAAAGAGCACTGCCACCGACTAGGCAACAACCAAGTTCAAACCAGTCACTTTGCCAATGGCTGTCCATAACACGTTGACCACTGCGTTCCAGGCCTTTTCTATCGTGATAGACATAAGACCAGATAAGGTATTCACGAAACTCCAGAAACAAGCTCAAGCGCTGCAAAGCAAGAGCCGCAAGCCGGTCATTGCTTCCATCATCAAGTCAATGAAGGAATATGACATCTCACCCGAAGACATTGCCAATGCATATAGTTCGGAAAAATCGCGCGGAAGGAGAAAGGCGAAGACCAGTGTGTCGAAGCCTGTAGCCGCGAAGTATCGCCAACCCGAGACAGGCTCAACATGGAGTGGTCGAGGGAAAGCACCCCGTTGGCTCACAGAGGCGGAAGCCGCTGGCGCTACTCGGGACAGCTTCTTGATCGAAAAATGATCATAAAAGGATTGCCCGGATAGGGTCGAGAACAGTCTTCGGCTCGCAGCAGCTTTCGGCTAGTGGCAGCCGATGGCAATAACGGAACGCTGCCGCTCAACGGAAGTGTCGCGAGCATGGACTCTTGTTGGTGTCCGCTTGACTGACCAGTTAAGCCACACCACCGAATTGTGGAAACGTGGCCAAGTATTGCTGAAGCCCATAGTTGCCCTTCAAGAGGTCAGACTCCGTGAACAACTTTTCTAGATCCAAAGCATTCATAGGATCCTGCTTTGCATTAGGCCATGCTGCGAACCCGTATATCACGATAGCTGACTGAGGTTCGATACGGCCAATCTCAAAGTATGAGGCCTGAAGAATCCGGTTTTTGAGAAGTTTGAGATAGAACTCATTTCGCCAATACTCCTCATGTTCTTGCGAGAGTCTTTTATATAATGCTGTCCTCAGCAAGCGTCGAAGTGACTTGTATGATTCAAGGTGTCTTGCTGATGTAAGCCAGTTAAGTCGATCAGAGATGGGTTGACCATCTTTCGCTGCATCCAGCATGAGAGACCGAAATGCTCTCTCCAGAGCAAGGACTGATTCCTTAAAGATTTCTGCATCGTGGGTATTCTGCCACGGAATATAAACGGCCAAACTTGACACTACGGCAGAGCCGAGCGAGATGGCTGCTGCGAAAACTGCGATTTGATCTGCGGTGCCCATGGTTTCTTTAAAAAATGCGGTGTACCCAAATATAGCTTGTGAACCGAAAAAGTCTGGGCATCTGACGGGAAACACACTGAGAGCCAACCTGCAGAGCCACAAATGTAAACCGCTATACCTGAAATACAGCGCCCAACGTCACTTTTGGATCGATAACAGCCGTTCGTGGAAGCCCAATTTCGGCCAGAAAAAGCATTTTCACTTGATCGGATTCGGCTAATCTTCGTGTAGTGCCCGCTGGTCAAATATCGCGCATCGTCTGCATATGCAACACGAGTATCTTGTCTGTCTTAGTGAGCCAGTCCGACAGCTCGTCCTTGAAGTGGAGAAAGGTGCGGGGGTGGAGATCAAAGTAATTCTCGACCGGAAGCAGAATGAAAGCGGAACTACTGGTCGGGGCAACCTCGCAGTCGACATCGAAGCCCAACGCATTCGACTCTTTGCTCCGACCAATGGATACTTCCCTGATGGGGCGGTTCGACATGAAGTACTGCATGTGCGGCGGTTTCATGTTGATGGAGTCCCAAAGCTTGCTTTAGCCGATAGCGAAAAATGGGACAAAAGCTTTTCGGATGCGCTGGGCGCTCTTGATAACGCCATCGAGCACGTAGTTATCGTTCCCGAGGAACTTCAATTTCATTCAGATCGCCGCGAACACTGGGAGACAGTGATGCAGGATGTCTGGTCGGCGCTTCCTGATGCGCCTGAAGGCGAGCGGCCCCTCGCGGTCTGTATGCACTGGACATTCTTGCGTCATGTCCTGCCTGACTCGCCTGTAACTGAGATCGCAAGAAGCTTTGCGAAAAAGCATGCATTGTTAGATTTGGCCGACTACTTTGCCGATCGGTTCAAAGATGCATTGGCTAGCAAGGAGGAGCTCGTGCGCCTCCTTTTCGACACCTTCCCCGAAATTCCGAAGAGTCGTGCGGCTTTGGAATACATAAACAGCATGACTGGTGTTTGCCAGAAGCCAATTCCATAGATCGACTACGGCCGGAGAGCCGTTGCCAGAAGCCATGACCAACGACAACAAGCCGTCCCGCGCGTGGATACCTCATTAGCGCTCAATGAGGTTCTGTGGTCGGCCGCTTCCGACGTTAATTTTCACTGGCTTCTGCAGCTGTAATTGGTCGGAAGCAAGCGTTCGAGGATGCCTACTTCCGGCCCGGAACGATCATTCGACGTGGGTGTTCGAATTAGCGAAAATCTGACCATTCCCTACTTTGTGATCTGAAGAATGTCTGACTCACTTGTTGATATTGAAGCACTTACATTGCGTTGCCGTGCCGATCGAGCACGCGAATATGTGCGGGAAGCCATTATGTGCTACCGAGCCGGCGCATACAGATCGGCCATCGTCAACTCTTGGATTGCGGTGGTCTTCGACCTAATCGACAAGGTCAGAGAACTCGCCTTAGCAGGAGATGCTGTAGCGGCCACGATCAACGACCGGTATGAGACTTATCTCGCGCAAATTGAGGCAGGAAACGACCAAGGCATCAAGAACGCCCTTGAATTCGAACGAAGCATCGTCGCGACTTGCAGGGATGAGCTGCAGTTCTTCAATCATCAGCAATTGCGAGACTTGGATCGCCTTAGGGAAGATCGGCATCAATGTGCACATCCGTCCTTCCAACGGATAGGTGAGCCGTATCGACCATCGGCTGAGCAAGCACGCCTCCACTTGCGCAATGCGGTAGAGCATGTTCTTTCGCAACCACCCGTGCAAGGGCGTTCAGCGATTGCCGCGCTCGAAACCGAGATTTCATCAGAGTATTTCCCTAAGGACCGCGGCCAAGCAGTAGCAGTCCTACGCGGCACGGCACTACTCAACGCGAACGATGCCCTTATTCGGGGTGTCATAGACGCCTTAATCTTTGGATACGCCACGCCGACACACATCGTATACGGCAAGATTCAGGTGGGAAGCGCACTAGATGCACTCCTAGACCTCCACCGGGCCCGTGCTGAAGAGCGAATCGCAAGTCAATTGAGCAAGGTGATTCGCAATGTCAGCGACGTCGACTTTCCGCTTTTGGCGCGCCTGGTCGCTGCGATGGACGAGGCCCCGACACTTGTCAATGAGGCTGCGCGGATCCGCCTCGCAGAGTTTTTACGGACAGGCCCTCCCGCCGAGATCGTGAAAACCCTAGGCGGTTTAGCGCGTCATCCTGAGCTTGCCACAGCCGCAGCCGCTAGGATTGCGGCGCTCGACAGTACCGAATTGGCCGCAGTGATTGCCGGGGGAGCACAAATCGACGCAGTCAAGGAAAGAGCGCTTGCCCTACTGGGCGAGGCCCGCAACTATGAGCGCGTCAACTCGATATTCCTCCGGTTGGTCATGCCCCTGCTGGGCTCACTTAACCAGGCGGACATCGAGCGAGTTATCCGAATGCCTGCAGAGACTGGCGCTGATCTCCTCGGTGCTAACGGGTACGGTTCATTTATCTCTGAGGTCCGAGCCGGATCGCTCATGCCGACAGTGGAACTCGACGCGCTCCTGCGCGCGAATCGCGCCGATTATCTGGTAGCGGATGCGTAGATATGGTTCAAAACTAGGTAAGGTACGATGAACTCCGATTCAATAAGGCGAAACTCACCCTGATTGTCTGTCAAGGCCGGCATTGGGATCGAACCACGGCCCACTTTCGTCGCTTTTTTGCACTCGTACCCTGGCCCGTACCCCGACTTTTTTGTAACGACGAAGATTGGCTTAAACAGTAGCTCTCCGGCCAGTCTTCGATTCCGCCGCAGGAACTGCCCACGGAAACCAGGAAAGCCGCAAATCAAGAAAGCCGCTAAGTCCATGACTAGGCGGCTTTTTTGTTGCCCTCAACTTTGTTGCCCTCAAGCCTATCCCTTTATAGTTAGCGATACGCCAACCTCTCCCCTACCTTTGGCCGAATACCCCTTTTGCGAACCGAACGCATAGAGAGAACGTGAGACGCTACCTTGCAGACACATTTTCGATGGTGGTTTTTTCGATTGCCATCGGTGCCTTCGTCGAGATTGTCATCACAGGACTCACGATCGAGCAGACCGTCAGAATCCGGACTGCCGCCATACCCGTCTCATTGCTGATCGGCAGACCCTATGGCATTTACAGGGACTGGGTATTCAGGCGACTGAACGGGGCGCAGAGGACCAGGCTGCAGAAGGCCTTGCTGGACACCTTTACCAACCTGACATTCCAGATCCCGCTCTATATCCTGATATTGGCCATGAACGGCGCCAAGCCTTTGCAGATTCTTGTCGCGGTCAGCTCGATTCTCGTCATTGTCGCGCTGTCGGGCCGACCATACGGTATTTTTCTGGGATGGTGCCGGCGGCTGTTCGGCGTCCCCCAGGATCCGCTTCGCGGCGCCGCGGATTAACAAGGCTGCGGCCATCCGTCCAAAGGCCCGGCACGGCCACCGGCCGCCATCCCCCGGATTACCCTGGAATTCGTCTCATCCGCGCAACTTTCTGGCGGATTCTGACAATCCGCCCCCTTTTCAGCAAAAAGACAGTTATCGCTTTCCCTACATTCACCTGAATGGAAAGCTGACAGAAAGCTTGAACCCGTAGCCTTCACTCCCACCCCGTTCTCGGCCGTTTTCCACGGCCCAGGAACACCACGAGTGTTCTTTCGCTACTTACCGCTTTCTTTTTTCAACTGTCTCATCATGAACAATCAACACCTCCTGAGAGGCCTGTTCCTGATCGCGATTGCACTGATCTTCGGGATCGGCGCGACTCGGTATCAGGTCGGCACTTTCGCCCACGCAGGCCCCGGCCTGTTCCCCCTCAGCGTCAGTTGCATCGTGGGCCTCATCGGCCTGCTGACGATCGTGCGCTCCCGTTTCGTGCCGGCGGTGCGCATGGACCTGCGCATCAAGAATGCGGCGCTGATCGTGGGCGCGCTGGTCGGCTTCGCCCTGATCTCCCACTTGCTGGACATGACCGCCGGCATTCTGTTCATGGTGTTCATGGCGGGTCTCGCCAGCAAACCCTATTTGTGGAAACGCAACATCCTGATCGCTGTCGTGCTGTTGGCAATTGCCTACGCCTTCCAACAACTCCTGGGCCTCAATCTGCCACTGTTCTGACATGGAAACACTACAAAACCTAGCGTTTGGCTTCGAGCATGCCCTGACCTGGAGCAACCTGATGTATTGCGCCATCGGTTGCACGATCGGCACCATCATCGGTCTGTTGCCGGGTCTGGGGCCTCTGGCCACCATCAGCCTGCTGCTGCCGCTGACCTACTCGATGGACACCGGCGGCGCGCTGATCATGCTGGCCGGCATCTACTACGGCGCCCAGTACGGTGACAGCGTCAGCGCGATCACCATGAAGATCCCCCACGCCAGCAGTATCGTGGCCTGTATCGACGGCTATGCGATGACGCTCAAGGGGAAGACCGGCCTGGCTCTGTTCACGGCGGGCATCTCCAGCTTCATCGGCGGCACGGTGGCGATCGTGGTGCTGGCCTGGCTGGCGCCCCCGCTGGGCGAGGTTGCCCTGAAATTCGGCCCGCAGGACTACTGCGCGCTGATGGTATTCGGCTTCTTCTGCGTCAGCTTCGTGACCACCGGCAGCCTGCTCAACGGCATGGCCACCTGCATGATCGGTGTGCTGCTTGGGCAGATCGGCACCGACGTCAACAGCGGCGTGCAGCGCTACACCATGAATTTCACCGCGCTGTCGGATGGCATCAGCCTGGTCAGCATCGCCCTGGGCGCCTTCGGCATCGCCGAAATCATCAAGAACCTGGATGCCAAATCGCAGCACTCGCCTTTCAACGGCAAGATCAAGCTGATCCCGACCTGGCCCGAGTTCAAGCGCATCATCCCCAGCGCGCTGCGCGGCAGCGTGGTCGGCTCCTTCCTGGGCATCCTGCCCGGCGGCGGCCCCACCATCGCCCAGTTCGCCGCCTACGCGCTGGACAAGAAGTTCAGCAAATACAAGCACGAAATCGGCGACGGCGCCATTGAAGGCGTGGCCGGCCAGGCTGCCGCCGACGAGGCCGCCGCGCGCACCAGCTTCATCCCGCTGATGAGCATCGGCATCCCCGAAAACGCCGTCATGGCGCTGATGATGGGCGCCTTCATCATCAAGGGCATCCAGCCCGGACCGAACATGATCGTCGAGCACGGCGACCTGTTCTGGGGGCTGGTGGCCAGCATGTGGGTGGGCAACGTGTTCCTGGTCACGCTGAACGTGCCGCTGGTGCGCTACTGGCTGTCGCTGTTCAAGATCCCGTACGCGGTGCTGTACCCGGCGATCCTGTTCTTCTGCTGCATCGGCACCTACAGCGTCAACAACAACCTGGAAGACATCTACATCACCGCGGCCTGCGGCATCGGCGGCTTCCTGTTCGTGCGCTTCGGCCTGGAGGCGGCGCCGCTGCTGCTGGGCTTCATCCTCGGCCCGATGCTGGAAGAAAACTTCCGCCGCTCCCTGCTGCTGTCCCGCGGCAGCTTCGACACGTTCTTCACGCGTCCGATCAGCGGTTCGCTGCTTGCCCTCATCGGCGCGTTCATCCTGTGGCAGATCTTTGTCTTCATGCGTAAATACATGAGGGAAAAGGAGCAGGCCAAGTACGCCCAGCAGGATTCGATGTCCTGATCAATAAATAGCGCCGGCATTCACCGGCCCGGTGAATGCCGGCTGGCGCTATTTACTCATATCCAGCAGCAGCGCAATGGGGCCGGGCGAAACCCGCAAGGGGCCGCTGAATGGATATTCCTGCATGGCGATGATTCCCAGCGTCACGATGACGGCGCTGGAAAACACCGCCAGCGAAGTCATGAAAGCACGCGGGCGCTCAATATGGACGAGCGCGATCGTGAGCTGCGTGAACATGGCCAGAACAATGACGACGAGCCATTTCATGTCGTTGGTAACGC
>Ga0154006_1000332_pt1 | contig 15677 bp, 13 predicted proteins | sample TSFL090MetaG_FD_104747 | JGI IMG/M metagenome (GOLD analysis project Ga0154006, IMG submission 104747) | Attine ant fungus gardens microbial communities from Florida, USA - TSFL090 MetaG | ecosystem: Host-associated > Fungi > Mycelium > Unclassified | place: USA: Florida, Wakulla State Forest...
GCTCGGCATGGACCGTGCGGAGCTGCGCTGGCGCAATCTGATCCAGCCCGAACAGATGCCGTACGACGCGGGCTTCATCTATCGCGACGGCAGCCCGCTGCGCTACGACAGCGGCGACTATCCGGCTTGCCAGAAAGCGGCGCTGGCGCGCGCGGACTACGCGGGCTTCGCCGCGCGCAAGGCGCAGGCGCGCAGCCAGGGCCGCTTCATCGGCATCGGCATGGCGAGCTTTGTGGAAGGCACCGGCATGGGCCCGTTCGAGGGCGCGACGGTGCGCGTGCAGGCAAGCGGCCGCATCACGCTGATCACGGGCGCCTCGCCGCAAGGCCAGGGCCACAAGACGACCTTCGCGCAGATCTGTGCCGATCAGCTCAACGTGCCGCTCGAAACGATCGACGTCGTGACCGGCGACACGGGCGGCATCTCGATGGGCGTCGGCACCTTCGCGAGCCGCGCGACGGTCAACGCGGGCAACTCGGTGTACATCGCCGCCGAAGCCGTGCGCGACAAGATGCTCACGCTCGCCGCGCACCTCTGGAAGTGCGAAACCGAAGACCTCGTGCTCGTCGACGGTCACGTGGCGCGCCGCTCGGGCATCGAGCAGCGCATGAGCTACGGCCAGCTCGCGAAGATCTCGCAGGGCATGCCCGGCTTCACGATGCCCAAGGGCCTCACCGCCGGCCTCGAAGAGACGAAGTATTTCTCGCCCGCGCAGTCCACGTACTGCAACGGCACCGCCGTGGTCGAACTCGAAGTCGACCGCGAGACCGGCCACATCACGATCCTGAACTACGTGATGGCGCACGACTCGGGCAAGCTCATCAACCCGCTGCTGGTGGACGGCCAGGTGATCGGCTCGGTCGCGCACGGCATCGGCAACGCGACGCTCGAATGGATGCAGTACGACGAGAACGCGCAGCCCACCACGACGAACTTCGGCGAGTACCTGCTGCCGATGGCGACCGACGTGCCGAACATCGACATCGTCCACCTCGAAACCCCGTCGCCGCTGAACCCGCTCGGCGTCAAGGGCGCGGGCGAAGGCGGCACGATCCCGGCCGCGGCGGCGATCGTCGCGGCGATGGAGGACGCGCTGTCCGAATACGGCGTGGAATTCACCGAAGCGCCGCTCGTTCCGCAGCGCGTGTTCCAGAAGCTCAAGGAGGCCGGCGCGTACGCGCGCTGACCCGCGCCCACGCCCGCGCCGCGCGGGCGTCCATCCCCTGTTTTCATAGACCGACACTCTCTCCATGACGACCGAATTCACCGCAGCGCTTCACGAGTCCGAATACCGGATCACCCTTTGCCAGCCGGACCTCGGCAACATGCTGACGCTCGACGCGATGCGCGCGCTCGCCGCCGAAATCCGCAAGGCCGGCCGCGACAGCAACGTGAAAATCATCCGTATCCGCGCGTCGGGTAAGGCGTTCTGCCTCGGCCGCGCGGTCGGCGCGCCGCCGGCCACGCCGCCCACCTCCGCGCAGTTCCGCCGCAACGTGGCCGATCCGATTCTGGATGTGTACCGCGCGATGCACGAAAGCGAAGTGCCGCTTCTCGCCGAAGTACAAGGCGACGCGGAAGGTTTCGGCTGCGCGCTCGTGACCGCGTGCGACATGGCCATCGCCGCGGACAGCGCACGCTTCAGCCTGCCCGAGCTGCAGAAGAACCTGCCGCCCACGCTCGTGCTCTCCGTGCTGCGCCACAAGGTGCCGCCGAAGGCGTCCGCGCACATGGTCTACCTGACCGAGAGCATCGACGCCGCGAACGCGCGCGAATGGGGCATCGTTGCCGAAGTCGCGCCGGCCGCGAGCCTCGCCGAACGCGCCGACGCGATGGTCGCTTCGATCTGCACGCGCGATCGCATCGCCATCGCGACGCTCAAGACGTACTTCCGAGAGATCACGATTCCCGACTTCTCGCTCGCGAGCGAAGTGGCGGGCGCGGCGCTCGCGAACGCAATGACGTCGATGCGCCGCTGATACCTCGCGGAGCGCGCCGCCGCGCGAAACGCCACGCACGCCGCAACACCCTGCCCGCGCCGGGCAGCATTTCAAGCAATACGGGCGCCGCGCAACGCGGCGCTTCACGGGACTTCTAGTCATGGCTGATCAAGACACCACTTCCACGTCTTCCGCGACCACGGGTTACGCGGACCTGCACGAACACATCGCGCGCCTCGAAGCGGCAGGCTTGCTGTACCGGATCGACGAACCGGTCAACAAGGATACCGAAATGCATCCGCTCGTGCGCTGGCAGTTCCGCGGCGGCATTCCGGAAGCCGATCGCAAGGCGTTCCTCTTCACGAATATCGTCGACAGCAAGGGCCGCAAGTACGACATTCCCGTGATCGTCGGCGGCATCGCGGCGAATCCGGAGATTTACCGCATCGGCATGAATGTGCCGTCGCTCGACGACATCGGCGACGCCTGGAATCGCGCGATAGACAATCCGGTGCCGCCCGTCGTCGTGCAAAGCGGCCCCGTGCACGACATCGTGATCGAAGGTAGGGACCTCGAAGGACCTGGCAACGGCCTCGAATCGCTGCCGCTGCCGATCTCGACGCCGGGCTTCGACGCCGCCCCGTACATGACGATGACCGGCGTGATCTCGCGCGATCCGGAAACCGGCGTGCAGAACATGGGCACGTATCGCGGCCATCTGAAGTCGGCGACGCGTCTGGGCATGATGATGCTCGTGAACCTGCGCGCGGGCGGCCTCGACCACTGGCGCAAGTACGCGGCGAAGGGCGAGAAGATGCCGGTCGCGATCGTGCTCGGCGCGCCGCCCGTGGTGGCGTTCCAGGGCCCGCAGAAGCTGCGCCCGAACACCGACGAATTGAGCGTCGCGGGCGGCCTCGCCGGCGCGCCGATCCGCGTCGTCAAGGGGCGCACGGTCGACCTGCTGGTGCCCGCCGAAGCGGAAGTCGTGGTCGAAGGCTATGTCGATCCCCAGTACCTCGAACCGGAAGGCCCGTTCGGCGAAAGCCACGGCTACGTCGCGCTCGAGGACTACAACCTCTCGATCGAAGTCACGGCCATCACGCGCCGCAAGGACGCAGTGCTCACGTCGATCATCTCGCAGGTCACGCCGTCCGAGTCGAGCGTCATCAAGCGCCTCGCCTACGAGCCGATGTTCCTGCGCCATCTGCGCGACCATCTCGGCATTCGCGGCATCAAGAAAGTGTCGCTGCACGAGCCGCTCACCAATCTGCGACGTTTCGTATTCCTGCAGTTCGAGCGCGGCGCGAAACGCACCGAGGTCTGGCGCGCGCTGTACGGCACGATGTCGCTGCAGGCGGCGATCGGCAAGTTCGTGATCGCCGTGGACGACGACATCGACCCGGACAACGCCGACGCCGTGTTCTGGGCGATGGGCTATCGCTGCAATCCGGTCGAGGACGTGAAGCTGATTTCGTACCGCGAGCACGGCCACGGCCCGCGCTCGGACCACGATACGGGCCTCGATTCGGCGATGCTGGTCGACGCGACGATGAAGGCGCCCATGCCGCCGCTCGCGCTGCCGAAGAAGGAATACATGGAGAACGCGAAGGCGCTGTGGGAACGCCTCGGCCTGCCCACGCTGCGGCCGGAGTCGCCGTGGTACGGCTACTCGCTCGGCGACTGGAGCGAGGAATGGGACCGCAACGCGGAGCAGGCAACGCGCGGCGACTGGATGCAGCGTGACGCGTCCTACCATGCGCGCCGCCGCGCCGGCGTCGAGCCGAATTCGCCGGTACGCGGCATCGAGGGCAATCGTGGAAACGAATAACGGCACTCCGGAACGGATCATCGTCGGCATTACGGGCGCGTCGGGCGTCATCTACGGGATTCGCGCGCTCGAACTGCTCGCCGAGGCGGGCGTCGAAACGCATCTCGTGATCAGCAAGGCCGCCGAACTCACGATGACTTACGAAACCGACGTGCGCGCCGCCGATCTGCGCGCGCGCGCGTCGCACTGGTACGCGGCCGGCGACATCGGCGCGGCGATTTCCTCGGGCTCGTTCAAGACCAAGGGCATGTTGATCGTGCCGTGCTCGGTGCGCTCCATGAGCGAGATCGCCACCGGCATCACGAGTTCGCTCATCAGCCGCGCCGCCGACGTCGTGTTGAAGGAGCGCCGGCGTCTCGTGCTCGGCGTGCGCGAAACGCCGCTGCACGGCGGCCACCTGCGCACGCTCGTGCAGCTCTCCGACATGGGCGCGGTCATCGCGCCGATCGTCCCGGCGTTCTACCAGAAGCCGCAATCGATCGACGACATCGTCAATCACACGGTCGGCCGCATGCTCGACCTGTTCGACATCGACACCGGCGTGGTCAAGCGCTGGAAAGAGCCGCAGGAAGCGCGCTAACGCGGCGGCGGCCCGCGCCGCCCCGCTCTCATCAACCTCATCGGACCGCCGCGCCGCGCGCGCCGGCGGGCCGTCCTTTGCGACGATCATGACTGAATCCAATCCGCTTTCCCGGCTCGCCGATCCGAGCCTGTTGCGCACGCTCGCCTATGTCGACGACGCATGGTGCGGCGCCGACGACGGCCGCACGTTTGCCGTCGACGATCCCGCCACCGGCGAGACGATCGCCGAAGTGCCGCTGATGACGGGCGCCGAAACGCGCCGCGCGATCGAAGCCGGCGAACGCGCGCAGCGCGGCTGGCGCGCGCTCACCGCGGCGCAGCGCGCGGCCGTGCTCAAGCGCTGGCACGCGCTGATGGTCGCGAACACCGACGACCTCGCGGCGATCATGTCCGCCGAGCAAGGCAAGCCGCTCGCGGAAGCGAAAGGCGAGATCGGCTACGCGGCGTCGTTCATCGAATGGTTCGCGGAGCAGGCCAAGCGCGTGGACGGCGACGTGCTCGCCTCGCCCGCCGGCGACAAGCGCATGCTCGCCACGAAGGAGCCGATCGGCGTATGCGCCGCGATTACGCCGTGGAATTTCCCCGCCGCGATGATTACGCGCAAGGTCGCGCCCGCGCTCGCCGCCGGCTGCGCGATGATCGTCAAGCCCGCCGAAGCCACGCCGCTCTCGGCGCTCGCGCTGGCGGAACTCGCGCACCGCGCGGGCGTGCCGGCGGGCGTCTTCAGCGTGGTGGTGGGCGACCCGCGCGCGATCGGCGCCGAGATGACGGCCAACCCGATCGTGCGCAAGCTGTCGTTCACGGGCTCCACGCCGGTGGGCCGGCTCCTGATGAGCCAGTGCGCGCCCACGGTCAAAAAGCTCTCGCTCGAACTGGGCGGCAACGCGCCGTTCATCGTGTTCGATGACGCCGACCTCGACGCCGCCGTGGAAGGCGCGCTCGCCTCGAAGTACCGCAACGCGGGGCAAACCTGCGTCTGCACGAACCGCTTCTACGTGCAGGACGGCGTGTACGACGCGTTCGTCGAAAAATTCGCGGCGGCGGTCGGCCGCATCAAGGTCGGCAACGCCTTCGAGGCCGGCGTGACGCAAGGCCCGCTCATTAACGAGGCCGCCGTCGAGAAGGTCGAAGCGCACATCGCCGACGCGGTGGCGCACGGCGCGCGCGTGATCGTCGGCGGCAAGCGCCACGCGGCCGGCAAGCTCTTCTTCGAGCCGACCGTGGTGGACGGCGTCACCGCATCCATGCGCTTCGCCACCGAGGAAACCTTCGGCCCGGTCGCCCCGCTCTTCCGCTTTCACGACGAGCGCGAGGCGATCGACGCGGCCAACGCCACCGAGTTCGGCCTCGCCGCCTATTTCTACAGCCGCGACATCGGCCGGATCTGGCGCGTCTCGGAAGCGCTCGAGTACGGCATGGTCGGCATCAACACGGGCCTCATTTCGAACGAAGTCGCGCCGTTCGGCGGCGTGAAGCAGTCGGGGCTCGGCCGCGAAGGCTCGAAGTACGGCATCGAGGAATACCTCGAAATCAAATATCTGTGCATGGGCGGCGTCTGAGCGCCGCGGCACCGTCGCGTTGACAGTCCTAATATTGTTATGCAATCATACAATCACAACGATCAACCCACTCGCTCGGCCTTGGCCTCACAGGAAGGAGACAGCATGTCATCATCGGCCCATGATCCATCGCGCACGGTAACGGCCGGCGCCGCTCCGCGCGACTTGCAGGAACATATCGCCCGGCTGGAGGCCAAGGGGCTGCTGACCCGCATCGAGCGGCCGATCAACAAGGACACGGAGCTGCATCCGCTCGCGCGCTGGCAGTTCCAGGGCGGGCTGCACGAAGACCAGCGCCGCGCTTTCCTGTTCACCAACGTGGTTGACGGCGCAGGCCACGCTTATGACATCCCGGTGCTGATCGGCGGTCTTGCCGCCTCGCCGGAGATTTACGCCACGGGTCTCGGCCTGCCTGTCGAGAAAATCGGCAAGGCCTGGACGGAAGCGATGGCCGAGCCCATCGCGCCGGTCATGGTGGAAGCGGCGCCCTGCCAGGAAGTAGTGATCAGCGGTGACGCGCTCAAGGAAAAAGGCCTCTCGCGCCTGCCCGTGCCCGTCTCCACGCCCGGCTTCGACGCGGCGCCCTATCTCACCGCCACGCTCTGCGTGACGAAGGACCCCGAGAACGGCGTCCAGAACATGGGCACCTATCGCGCCGCGCTGAAGTCGGAAGACCGCCTGGGCGTGCGCATGGCGAGCCGCCTTTCGGGCGCCGGCGGCTATCTCCATTGGGAGAAATATCGCGCCAGGGGCGAGCAGATGCCGTGCGCCATCGTGCTGGGCTGCGCGCCCGCCGTGCTGTTCACCGGGCCGCAGAAGCTGCAGATCGACCAGGACGAGATGGCCGTGGCCGGCGGCCTGATGGGCGCACCGGTCGAGGTGGTGCGCTGCAAGACCATCGATCTCGTCGTTCCCGCCGACGCCGAAATCGTCATCGAAGGCCTGATCGACACCGACGCGCTGGAGCCCGAAGGACCGTTCGGCGAAAGCCACGGCCATATCGCGCTCGAGGACTACAACCTGTCCATGCACGTCACCGCGATCACGATGAAGAAGAAGCCCGTCTTCGTTTCGATCATCAGCCAGGTGACGCCCAGCGAAAGCTCGGTGCTGAAGAAGGTGGCCTACGAGCCCTTGTACCTGGAGCATCTGAGCAAGGTGATGGGCGTGCGCGGCATCAAGCGCGTGGTGATGCACGAGCCGTTGACCAACCTGCGCAAGGTGATCTTCCTCCAGTTCGCGCGCGGCACGCAGCAGGCGGAAGTCTGGCGCGGCCTGCAAGGCGCCGCGACGCTCCAGGCGCAGTGCGGCAAGCTCGTCATCGCGGTTTCCGAGGACATCAACCCGGAAAACGCCGACGCGATCTTCTGGTCGCTCGCCTATCGCTCCGACTTCACGCACGACGTGCACGTCACGCCCTATCGCGCCAGCGGCCACGGCCCGAAGTCGGGCCGCGCGCCGCTCGAAAGCACGCTGCTGATCGACGCCACGCTCAAGCACGCCATGCCGCCGCTCGCGCTGCCGACGGAGCCGTACATGAGCGCCGCACGCAAGATCTGGGAAGAGTTGCAACTGCCGAGCCTCACGCCGCAGTCGCCGTGGCACGGCTATCACCTGGGCGACTGGGACAAGCGCTGGGACGAGTACGCGGAAGCGGCGACCTCGGGCGGCTGGCGCGAGACGGGCGAGCGCACGTGGGCCAACCGGCGCGGCGGCGTGAAGCCCGAAACGCCGGTGCGCGACGCCTCGGGCGGCCACGGCGAGTAAGCGGCGCCGGGAATCGCGCGAGATCGAGCGTCGTCGCGCGGCATGTCGATCCCGGCCACGGCATCGCCGCGCGCGCAAACAACTCCTAAATCAGAGACACCCGTAGACCGCCATGACTCAACAGATCACCGTCGATATCGACCACGTCGTCGAGACACAGGAGCGAAGCTGGTTCACCGTGAGCCTCTTCATCCTGTGCGCCCTCGTCATGCTGGCGGACGGCTTCGACAATCAGGCGTTGAATTACGCCGCCCCCGGCATCATCAAGGAGTGGGGCATCAACCGCGCCTTGATGACACCCGTGTTCAACGTGAGCATCGTCGGCTGGATGGCGGGCTCGGTCGTGTTCGCGATGCTGGCCGACCGCCTCGGCCGGCGCCGCGCCATCCTGCTGGCAACGGCGCTGTTCGGCGTGTTCACGTTCGCCGTGCCGTTCGCCCACAACCTGGTCGAACTGTCGGTGCTGCGCTTTTGCGCGGCGCTAGGCATTGGCGGCGGCATGCCGATGGCGGTCTCTCTCATCACCGACTACGCACGCTCGGGTAGCCGCGGCCTGATCATCACCCTGCTCTACCTGGGCTATACCGCGGGCTCCTCCGGCGGCGGCCTGATCGCCGCGGAACTGATTCCGGCCTACGGCTGGCGCTCGGTCTTCTACCTCGGCGGCGCGGGCGCCGTGGTGGCGGGCGTGATCCTGTTCGTCGGCCTGCCCGAATCCATCCGCTTCCTCGTGCTGCGAAACCCCACGAGCGCGTGCATCCTGACCTACGCGCGCAGGCTCAAACCGGGCACGCCATTCGCCGAAGGCACTACCTTCACCATGAAGGAACGCGCGCGCGCCGGCATACCCGTGCGGCACCTGTTCACCGAAGGCCGCTCGGCCATGACCGTGTTCCTGTGGCTCGCGCTCGGCCTCTCCTTCGTCACGCACTTCTTCCTCTCGCAGTGGATGACGACGCTCCTCACCGACGAAATCGGTTACGCCAACGCCGCGCGCAGCCAGGCGCTGTTCCAGCTCGGCGCGGGCTTCGCCTTCTTCTTCGGCTGGATGATCGACAAGAAGGGCCTGCCCGTGATGACGCTCACGATGATCCTCGGCGCCATTCCGGTGGCGGCGCTCGGCGTGGCCGTGGGTTCGAGCGCGAGTCTCACCATGGTGATGGCGCTCGCCTCGGGTCTGCTCGTGCTGGGCGGCAACATCGGCTTGAACGCCGTGTCGAGCATGATCTACCCGACCTTCATCCGCTCGACGGCGACCGGCGCTTCGTTCGCGGTGGCGCGTATCGGCGCCATCATCGGGCCGCTGCTCGCCGGCGTGCTGATCGCCATCGGCACGCCGATCGGCACGATCTTCCTGCTGGGCGCGCTGCCGCTGCTGGCGGCCGGCGTGGCCTGCTTCCTGCTCAACCGGACCATCACGCCGGAAGCGGCGAAAGAGATGTCCTCGCGCTCAGCGCTGTCGCGCCACTGAGCGCGTCGAACGGCTGATTGTCATGGATAGCGTGAATCTCGAAGTGCTGAAGGCGAGCGTTCGCTGGATCGAACAGGGTCATCGCGTGCTGCTCGTCACCGTGGTCAAGACGTGGGGCTCGTCGCCGCGGCCCGAAGGAGCGATGCTCGCGATCTGCGACGATGGCTCGGTGGTGGGCTCGGTGTCGGGCGGCTGTATCGAGGACGATTTGATCGACCGCGCGCGGCGGCTCGGCATCGAACAGACGCACCCCGAAGCGCTCAAATACGGCATCTCTGCCGACGAAGCGCATCGTTTCGGACTGCCATGCGGCGGCACCATCGAGCTGGTGCTCGAACCGCTCACGCGCGCGAGCGGCATCGACGAGCTGTGCCGCCGGGTCGCGGCCGGCGAGATGGTCGCGCGCTCGCTCGACATGAAGAGCGGCGCGGCGAAACTCATGCAGCCCTACTCGACCGAAGGCGTCGATTTCGACGGCCGCCGTCTGCTGAGCATTCACGGCCCGCGTTACCGCATGCTCGTGATCGGCGCGGGCCAGCTCTCCAGCTATCTTTGCCAGATCGCGCTCGGGCTGGATTATCAGGTGACCGTGTGCGATCCGCGCGAGGAATACACGGACACCTGGCACGTGCCCGGCACGACGCTCGTGCGCACGATGCCCGACGACACCGTGCTCGACATGAAGCTCGACGAGCGCTGCGCCGTGATCGCGCTCACGCACGATCCGAAGCTCGACGACCTCGCGCTGATGGAGGCCCTGAAGACGCCCGCCTTCTACGTCGGCGCGCTTGGCTCGCGGCGCAACAACGCCGCGCGGCGCGATCGGCTCGAAACGTATTTCGATCTGCGCAAGGACGAACTCGCGCGGCTGCGCGGACCCGTGGGCATTTACATCGGCAGCCGCACGCCGCCCGAAATCGCCGTGTCGATCCTGGCCGAAGTGACCGCGGTCAAGAACGGCGTGGCGTTGCCCGGCGAATACCGGGTGGAAGAAGCCAAAGCCGCGCGGGAGATCGCGGCCGACGAACTGACGAGCTGCGCCGTGGGCACGAGGCCACACTGAGCCGTCGAGTCTTTAAGCAATACATAACAATATGGGGGAAACATGTTTTCTCGGCTTTCCATTTCCAGGCGGCTTTGGGCCACGATGGCCGTGCTGGGCCTGCTCATCATCGTGATCGGCGTGCTTGGCGAACTCGGCATGAAACGTTCGGGCGACGCGCTCAACTACGCTTACGGTAACCAGCTCGCGGCTTCGATTGCCGTGGGCCAGGCCAATCTCGATCTGGAAATCGCCAGCCTCGTGCTGAGCCGCGACCTGTTGCATCCCGAGGCGCCCGATCTCGCCGCGTCCATCGGCAAGGCGCTCGGCCATCTCTCGGACGCCGATCGCGCCTGGCGCACCTACCGCGCAATGGAGCTCGCCGCCGAGGAGCAGGTGCTGGCCGACCGTGTGGAAGCCGCGCGCGCGGCGCTCGTGCAGCGCGGCATCGTGCCGTTGGCCGACGCGCTCAAGCGCGGCGACCGCGAGACGGCGGACCGCATCGCCATGAAGACGATGTCGCCGCTCTCCACGGTGCTCTCGAAGAGCAGCGACGCGCTCGATCACTGGCGCAACGAGCACGGCAAAGAGGCGTTCGCCGCCGCGCAGCGTTTCAACGCGCGGCTGCGCCTTGCGGGCGTGGTGCTGATCGCGTTCGGGCTGGCCGTGTGCGCGGGCTGCGCGTACGGCTTGCGCCGCTCGATCGCCGTGCCGCTCGCAGGCCTCCTCGCCGCACTCCAGCGCATTGCGCAAGGCGATTTGACGGTGCCGCTAAAGGCGCATACGAGCGACGAAATGGGCCAGCTCGTGGCGGGCCTCGAACAGATGCAAGGCGGCCTCGAACAGACGGTGCGTCAAGTCACGCGCAGCTCAGAGTCGATCGCGGCCGCCACGCGGCAGATCGCGGCCGGCAACAACGACCTCTCGCAGCGCAGCGAGGAACAGGCCGCGTCGCTACAGGAAACGGCAGCGAGCATGGAACAGCTCATGGCCACGGTGCGCCAGAACGCCGACAACGCGCGCACCGCGCAAACGTTGACGGAATCGGCGCATGGCGTGACCACGCGCGGCTCGCAGGTGGTGGGCGACGTCGTGAACACGATGACGGAAATCGACCGCAGCTCGCAGAAGATCGCCGAGATCACGGGCGTGATCGAAGGCATCGCGTTTCAAACCAACATCCTCGCGCTCAACGCGGCGGTGGAAGCGGCCCGCGCCGGCGATCACGGGCGCGGGTTCGCGGTGGTCGCGTCGGACGTGCGCTCGCTCGCGCAGCGTTCCGGCACCGCCGCGAAGGAGATCAAGACGCTGATCGACGATTCGGTTCAGCGCGTGGCGTCGGGCTCGCAGTTCGTCAACGTCGCGGGCGAAACGATGCGCGAGATCAGCGACTCGATCGACCGCGTGACGACGATCATGCGCGAGATCGCGAACGCCTCCGACGAGCAGCGCGACGGCATCGAGCAGGTCGGGCTCGCCGTCGCCCAGATGGATCAGGTCTCGCAGCAGAACGCGGCGCTGGTCGAAGAGGCGGCGGCGGCCGCTGCCTCGCTCGACGATCAGGCGCATACGCTGCGCGAGGCAGTGGCGGTATTCCGGCTGCCCTAACCTAAACGTTTGGCGGAACAACGATCGCATGTATGGCTCTATTGTCTGCCGCCCCTGGTGCTTTGTTCGAAATGGCCACTCCGCGTCGGAAACCTTCTCGCGTCGGAGGGCTTCATGGAAAATGCGCACGAGGTGCGCCCCCGTCGGACGATAGTGATCGGGCTTATTGCGCCGGTCTTTTTTGAGTCGTTTGACAAGATCGGATTCCTGATACTCTGAATGCGGGTGCGTCACTCCGCTACGAAATCGTCGGAAGCGACGTCGGATTGCAATCGACATCGTTGGCGGTGAGCCGAACCGGTTCGCGCGTCTTGCTCTACACTACTGCGCCGAGCGAGATTCACGAGCATCAGGGCACGGGAAACGACCCGCGCAACACCGCACCCCGCACCGCCGGCTCGCTCGAAGCATCCAAGGAACCTCATGAGCGATTTTCTGCGTGCCCTTTCATGGGACGACCTGCGCATCGTCAAGGCCATCGGCGAAAACGGTACCCTCGCCGCCGCCGCGGATTCACTCGGCTTGAACCACTCGACCCTGTCGCGCCGGCTTGCCGCCGTCGAGCGGACACTGGATTCGGTGCTGTTCGATCGCCGCAGGGGCGGCTACCAGCCGACGGCTTCCGGCGCCAGCGTGATTGCGCTGGCCGAGCGCATGGAGAAAGACATCGTCAGCGTCGCGCTTCGCGTGTCGGGGCATGCGCAAGGTCATGAAGGCGAGTTGCGGATCACCACCAGCGATGCGTTGCTGCTCGACTTCCTGACGCCTGTCATCGCCGATTTCCGGGTGTGCAATCCGGGCGTGCACGTCGATGTGATCGTCGGCAACAGGCCGCTGAATCTCGCACGCGGCGATTCCGACATCGCATTTCGCGCCACCGTCGCGCCGCCCGAGAACCTCGCCGGCCGCAAGATCGCGAACGTCGCATGGGCCATCTACGGGCGCAGGATCGATTACGTCGGCTCGACGCTCGACGTCGACGCACTCTACCGGCGACAGTGGGTCTCGTATGGAGAAGGCCTGTCGGGGCTCCGTGCGTTCCGGTTCGTCGACGATCATGTCCGGCGGGAAGACATCGTCTACCGGAGCAATTCCGTGGCGGGCGTCGCGGCGGCCATCGCCGCGGGAATCGGGATCGGGTTCCTGCCGTGCATGCACGGCGACGTCGCGGAGAAGCTCATCCGCATCAGTGCCGTCGAGCCTTCGGTTTCCGACGAACTATGGGTGCTGACGCATCCGGATATTCGCAGATCCGAACGGGTTCTCGCGTTCATGCGGCATTGCGCCGAAGCGATCGCCGAGCATCGCGACCTCATCGAAGGCCGCGGCCCGCGCTTCCGCCATACGCCGGACGGCGATCGATAGCGGACGGCGACGCTCGCCCGACACGACGCGTGACCGGTTGCCGTTGCACGGCGATCGTGCCGTCATCCGCAAAAATGCGGAAATGGTTCCGCGCCGATGCGTTCCTCCTCGCGAATGGCCACTGCTAGAGTTTCGGCATGCCGACGACGCGAAGCCATTTCGCCGTCGTCGGCCTTCGGACCGACCATGTGCCATGGCCCGGCCATCTTCGTCATCCTCACCAGGAATGCGTCATGAGCGCCAAAGCGATTGCAAAACCCGCCAGTTCCCTTCTCAGCCCGCACGATCACGCATTGCTTCTGGTCGATCACCAGTCTCAAATGGCGTTCAACACGAAGTCGATCGACATCACCAACCTGCGCGCCAACGCGGGCATCCTGGCGCGCGCAGCAAAGGGCTTCGAGGTGCCGACGATCATCTCGACGATCTCGCGCGACAGCTTTGCCGGCCCGCTGTTCGACGAGATCACCGAAGTCTTTCCCGATGCGGAAATCACCGACCGCACGACGTCCAACGGCTGGGAAGACGAGAATCTCGTCGCGCGCGTCAACGCCACCGGCAAGAACCGCCTGGTCATCGCGGGCCTGTGGACTTCGGTATGCGTCAACGGCCCCGTGCTGTCGGCGCTCGAGCAGGGATTCGAAGTTTACGTAGTGACCGACGCCTGCGGCGACTGCACGTCTGAAGCGCATGAACGCGCGATCGAGCGAATGATCCAGGCTGGCGCCCGTCCGATCACGGCGCTGACCTACCTGCTCGAACTGCAGCGCGACTGGGCCCGCACCGAAACCTACGATCTCACGACGGGCATCGCGATGAAGCTCGGCGGCGCGTTCGGTGTCGGCATCCAGTACGCGAAGGCGATGTTCGGCGCACACGAGTCGCACTGACACCGAAGCGAAGACACCCGGATTCATGCCGGTCGCGCCCCGCGCGAGCCCGTTGCACCGGCTCACCGTTGCCCGCGGCGCGATCGGTCCCGGTTCGATCCTTCAAAGCGTCCGGCGCCTCGCCCGGCGCGGAACACCGCGGCACGCTCTGCATGAAACCCTATCTTCTGTCGCTCGGCGCCGGCCTCCTGGTCGGCCTCATCTATTCGCTGCTCGGCGTCCGCTCGCCGGCGCCGCCCGCGATCGCCCTCGTCGGCTTGCTCGGCATCCTCGTCGGGGAACAGGCTCTGCCGTACGTGAAGCAGCACGTTCATATTTCTCCAGCCGCCACCGCGTCGGCCGTCGTCCCCGCGAACGGCATGTCTGAAACACGGGATCACGAATCAATCGGGGAAGGCCGGCATGCGGGGCGATGACACGGCGAGCGCAGGCACATCGATTGCTGGCGCGCCGGGTCGTGCCGCCACCTGTGTCTTTTTTCTCGCACCCGGTCCGGGCGGATAATGCGTGCTTGCATGCGTTGCCGCACACCGTCCGGCCAGCCCCGCTGCACGCCCGCCCCACCGCGCGCCTGCTCCGCTTTGCGCCGCGGCGATCCTGCATTACCATCGGGCGACCGCCGCGCGTGCCCGTTCAACCGAACGGCCGCACGCCGATCAGCGGCCCGTGCAGGAACAACGCGAACACGGCCCATGCGACGAGCCCGGCCACGATCGTCACGGCATCGCCGGACAGCGTGCCGGCCGGATAGCGGACGCCGTCGCGGCGGTCGCGCGCGCGCCACACGACGAAATCGACCAGCGACCACACGAAAAATGCGCCGAACAGCACGACCGCATGCAGCGTGCCGTTCGCGAGCAGATGCGCGACCGCCCATACCATCACGCCGGCCACCATCGGATGGCCGACGAGCGTCTTGATGCGGTTGCGCGGCACGTAGGACGCGGCGATCAGCACGAATGCGATCGCGGTCAGCATGCCGGTGAGGTGGCGAACGCCGACGGGCGACACCCACAGCAGCGTCACGCCCTGGCGTGCGATCCCGTAACCCCAGATGATCAGCACAAAGCCGACGATCGACGCAATCGCATAGGGGCCCTTCCAGCGTTTCTCGCCGATCCGCTCGATGGTCGCGGACCGCCAGCCGTCCGCGACGATCCGGATCGAATGCACACCGAGGAAGATCGCTAAACCGAGAATCAGGACGAGCATCGGCTATCTCCGTCTGGAACGATGAGTGGGGGAAGCATTCACGCGGCTTTCGATGCGCCGTTCGCGAGGCCGGTGGCGCCACCGGCCGGGTTGCGCCGGGCACGGACGCAATCGCGCAGATCATAAACGCCGGGGCCGCCGTTGTGAAGCGGACGGAACCTGCGGTGCGTCGAGCCGGGCGCTTGCGCGCACCCGCCGTGGATCGAAAGAAAGGACAGGAAAGAAAAGGGAAAGCGCCGTCGTACGGCCGACGCTACGTGCGCTTGCGCGTCGCCTCCGGTTTCGGCGCCGGCTGCGACTTCGACCGTGCCTTGCGCTTCGGCGCCCCCGCCAGCAGTGCCGCGCGATACGCGCCGCGACACCAGTCGAACAGCGCGCCTGCATCTTCGAGCACGTCGGCCGGCGTTTCGTAA